>Ga0316604_10000309_pt1 | contig 66915 bp, 59 predicted proteins | sample OWC_soil_day20_C_FD_207650 | JGI IMG/M metagenome (GOLD analysis project Ga0316604, IMG submission 207650) | Wetland soil microbial communities from Old Woman Creek delta, Ohio, United States - OWC_soil_day20_CT | ecosystem: Environmental > Terrestrial > Soil > Wetlands | place: USA: Ohio... | reverse complement strand
TTACCCGGGGCGCTCTACTTTTTACTTGGTCAGCGAATGACCTTCGTCAGAGGACGCTAATCTAAGCAACTGGTTCAATCCACGTTCACCACTCCCCGGAGGGAGTGGATCCGACAACCGGTATAACCGACTGACCTTGACCTCGCGATCTCGGATTTGTATCGCCTGCGCGATTTCCGAACAGAGCGCTTCATGTTTCAATCCACGCCGCTCTCACGAGCGGACGACACCCCTTGCGGAGCGTTTGCGGGGTACTCGCCGAAGCGAATAACATCGCGACTGTTACGTCTACGCAGCTAGTTATTAGCCTGTTTCGATGTCAGACAATCATGGTCTAATCCACGCACCGGTTACCTGGTGCGACAGCTTTGCGCCAAGCGCCGGGGCTGCTTATCCCGTTCAACAACATAATCAGCATATCACCAAAAACAGAATCCGTCAACATCTAAATCAATATAAACAAGCAGTTAGGCGCATTTTGACTATAAGTCACTGAGGCTCTGGTCGCTAACATTCGCTTGCGTCCGTAACTGGATAGCTGTGCAGCGATGGCATGTTATTCAAGCTTTAACTCCTATGCGAAAAGGGCTGCCTGATTCCAAAATGGCAGCGGGCAACGCATCGCGGAATGCCCGGCAAGCTTCACGTCTTCGAAGTCACTGATCCGGTGCTGAATCGAGTGACCAGGACGGCCGAGCTGCTTGATCCGAGCGCCGGCGCGCCCCTACCAAATGTCCTCACTTTACGGGATGCGCAATTGCTACACCGGTACGTCGATACCCTGATTTTTTCCAGAATCGAGCGTCTTGAAGATGTGCTCGCTGGCCGGCCGTTCAATGATGCGCAGACCTGGCGCCTGGAGTTTCAAGGAGTAAATTAGGGGATTCCGTTGTGCTTGGTCGCGCGGGTTAATGCCGGTTAGGTATGCCGCTATAATGCTGCTTTCAAGGGGGATATGAACAATGACAGTACGCGGCAAAGCGCTCAGCGACACGTTCGCAGAGGGCGCAAAATACAAGGGCGGCCGGGACGCTGCGATGCACCAGAGCGGCGCCAAGGCGGCGCAGCGAATCATCGACTCAATGGCTGATGCAATGCAAAACGCGCCAATCAAAGTGCGCCAGGAGTTCGCAGATACGGTTACCGAATTGATGAAAATGAAAGCCTATTTCGCGCAGCTGGAAGACGATTTTGCCGATGCGCGCGTAGCCGGCGAAGCGACTTTGGCTGCAGCGAATGAAGAAAAGGCACTACAGGATAAAAAGGATCTGGAAGCAGCGCTGACCGCGCAATTTGGTACGGTCAATCCGGCTGCTGCGGACTTGATTGCGCTGGCTAACGACCTGCACGAATTTCATAACGGCGGTGCCGATCAGTACGCAAAACAGTTTGGGTACGTTGACGGTCTGCTCGATGGCAACATGCGGATCTGCGAGCTGCCGGGGCACATTCAAAGCGGCGACTTGGCCAAGGTCAAACAGATCGTCGCTCTCAATCGGCGGTACGTGGCCCCAGGCTCAAAAGATCATTTGAACGTAGAGAACACGACTTCGCGCCATTTCGGCTGGCACGACTTCGAGATCTGGCGCACTCTACCGTAAATCGTTCAAGCGAGGCCGGGCAACCGGCCTTTTTTAAGCGCGAACGCCTCTCTTCCTGGCTGGCAATACTTGCGCCCAGCTGCACCTTCCAAAAGCGCCGATTTCGTAAATTGGTATCAATCGTTAGCACGCTACTAACGCTTGCGGCACAATGGATTTCGCCGATCTGTATAACAAATTGTTATCAGCTGCGCGAACCTCCTTTTTGCGATAACGCTTTGAGGTTGCAGGGCGACTTCCAGGATCGGCACGGTCCTTAATGCCCCCCATAACTCCCCCCTGCCCCACCCTCATCTCGCCCCTCTGCTACCCTCTCTCAACCCCGACAAATACGCCCCTACTCAGCACCAGCAGCAGACCTCACCGACCCCTACCCTTCCCCGGCCATTCCGTTCCCTAACCCTGCCATCTACCCCCTACCCCGCTCTCTTCACACAACTCGCTCTCTCGATATTTCAACACCGGATAATCCCCCTCCCGGCATCCCCTCTGGAATCAACCTCACCTACCCCTCTCCATCCCCGCTACCTCGCTATCTCTACCCTATCCCGCTTCATATCTAACCGGATAATCCCCTACCCTGCTCCATCCGGTACACATCTATCCCGACTTGGCCGCCGTATTCAGATCGGTACCGATTTTGCTCGCCATTCGGAATGGCCGAAAATCGGGTAGCTGGTTTCCGGAGGACCCAAAAGGCCTGTAAGACCTCACCGATTGAGGGCATGAATGACGGGCAAGCCGGGTGTCAGGCATGGTGCGTCATGGGGCGGCGATCCCGGAGGATCTCCAGTCTTCAGATTGCGAATGGAAGTGCCCCACGGGAGACCGGATAAGCGGTGCCATGAGGCGACTCGAATGATTATCGCTTGGCGGTATGTGGGCGGGCGCGGTGCCAGGCTCAGCGGTTACGGTGTCCGAATCGAATGCCGCCTTGTACCCCGGGATACCTGAGCATGACAATCTTGCTCGGAGAATTCGCAATCATAAAGTTCCTGGTTTTGCGTTTGTTGTGTCTGTCCGGTGCAGCGTTCGCTAGTAACGAGAGCGTACCGTACAAGGTCGTCCGTGAGGGCCAGCGCGAATGCACCTTCTACCGCCATGCTGACGGATCAACGCATAGCGAGTGCGTGCGAATCGACGCTAATGCCCCGACGACGCGTACTTCGCCGGCCTGGACGGAAGTGCATGGCCAGTTGTGCCAGTTCGGCGACCCGGCCGGGCCCAAGTTCACTGCGTTCGTTGTGCTGAAGTAGGGTGCTACAGCACCAATAGAAAAGGGGCCTGCGGCCTCTTTGTCTTGTCTAGTGGATTGTCGGTTCGCTGTCCAGATCGGGCGTTCAACGATTGCCGCTTTCAGCAGTTCGATCGCCTGACCAGGTTCGCGCCGATCTCCAAGCTGGAAATCGCGGTTTTGCAAATGTGACGTGGTTCAGCGAGCGCATGCATTTGGGCTTCGATCTTTGCAAAAAAGTCGTTCGTGGGTGTAGTCCTCGGTATAGGTAAAGAGTGTCCGTTCCTGCTGCGAAGCAGGTTGGAATAACCGAGAAAGCGGCCCAAGCTGGGGCCGTAAGGTAGGGGGTAACGCTTTCACGTATGGAACGTATTATCCAGCGGAAGGCCCGTGTTTACAGGGCTCTGGCTAGGGCAGGGCGGGGTGCCTGAATTTTGACTATCAAGGCGGCCGGGGTGTCAGGAATTTAGTCTCTAAATGTCCATGCCAGGCGCCCACTCGAACAGATTTAGAGTCTAAATATTTTGCCTGAAGGCGGGACTGGATGAACTTCGGGCCGGTCAAAATTTAGAGTCTAAATTCTGTTTCGGCCCGAGCGGTGCTGCTGAAATTTAGAGTCTAAATTATTTGGTCAGCAGGTCGTCCAGGTTGGCTTCGATCAGTGCCGCCAGCTTGTCCGCGTTCAGTCCACCGATTGCGATCTTTGCGGTCTTGGACGTAGCGCTGACTTTTATCTTTTGGCGGCCCAGGATGATCTCGCGCGTATCCACGCGGATCGAGGGGCGCGGCACGTGCGGGGTGCATTCGTGCTCGAGCCAGTCGGCCATTTGCGACTGTTCCAGCTTTTTGTCCAGTACGCGATACATCGCGGCAGTAACCAGCTCAGGCTTCAGTCGGGCCCATGGACGGATCTCGTAGAGCGCGTCCGCGCCGAACTTATCCGGGTTGTTAGCGAGCAGTTTCAGCGCGGCTTCCGGCAAATCATCGAACGAGTTGAGCTGCGACACGCCGGACGGCGAAATCTTTAGTACAGCCGCAGCTTCGCGGCTTGTCTTGACGAATCCGTTTTGCTTCAACATCTGCAGGTGAAGGTACCGGTCGTAAGCCGTCAGCTCTTTGCGTACGGCGTTGTCGCTGGCGAGCGCAATCGCGGCCTGCTGGTCGGTCAGGTCACGCACCAGCGCCAAAATTGTCGTATGGCCCAGCTTTTGGCACGCCAGGGCGCGGTGTTCGCCAGCGACAAACTCGTAGCCGCCGTCGATGAGCCGGACGACAATCGGCGAAATAACGCCGCTTTCCTGGATACTGGTCGCCAGCTCGTCGATGTAGTTTTCATCGCCCATCGCGCGAACCTGATACGGTGAACGCTTGATTAGGGCGAGTGAAACAGCCTGCAGCTCGTTACTCGGATGGAGCAGGGCGGGGGGGCTCGGTTCGGCAGTAGCTGCGACAGTCGCTTCCGGCGTCTCCGCGCCCGTTGCCTCAGGTGCGTCCGCCTTTGCCTCGCTATCAAGGCGGGGCGGGGCTTCAGCGAGGGCGGCGGCTTTCTTAGGATCCGGGGTGATACCGAGTTTGGCGACGAGGCCAGATATTTTTGCCATGAGTTGAGCTCCGATTAGCCGCGAGTGGACGGGACGGCTTCGTCGAAGCCTGAGAGGCGGATCTTGTAGCGGCCCAGCAGCGATTTCGCCAGGTCGAGCATGGCCTTCGCGCCCGGGTTGCTCGGGTCCTGTTCAATGAGCGGGCCCTTGGCCGGCTCGCCTGGAATCGATTGCTGACGGTCGAAGGCGGTCGATTGCGGGATGACGTTCTCGTTCAACATTTCGCCGTAGCGGTCGATCAGCAGGCCGAGCGTCTCTTTTTCGAGCTTGTGGCCGGCGTTGAGGCCGTTGGCGACGATCTCAACGTCTGAGGCGTTGGCCTTGAATACCGAGTTGATCTCCTGGACGTTCTGGAACAGGATCGGGAGCGCTTTGAGACATTCCCGGTCGAGGTTCACGACAGCGAGTTGCGTATGGCAGGAGAGCATGAGATTGACGGTCAGCAGCGAGGTACCCGGCGCCGAGTCGATCAGGATCACGTCGTACCGGCCGAAGATGTCCAGATGGCTTTCCAGCAGGCGCTCGAACACGGTTTCACGCTGTAACTGGCGATCAAGCCAGGCGTCGGTCTGGACAAGCGTGATATCCGCCGGAATCAGATCCAGCATTCCGGAAGGGTAAATCGGGCGGATCGCGGCGCGAATCTGGTCATGAGCGGAGCCCTTGGCCGCAGCTTCCATCAGGGCGCCGATATGGACAATGTTCTCGTCCGTCGCGGCGTCCACGCCCATCATGTTCGTTAGCGAAGCTTGCGGGTCGCCGTCGATCAGGAGCGTCCGGTAGCCCATGAACGCGAACGCTGCGGCGAGGTTCGCGCTGGTTGTGGTCTTGCCGACGCCGCCCTTCGCCATACGGGTATTGATCACCGGCGGGCGGGCGAGGGGGACAGTGGCCGGGTCGATCTGGTAATGCTGCAGCTTGACCTGGCGGACGTCTGTTGGCCGGTAGATGTGGCGGGTGCCGTCACCGGTTTCTTTTCCAGCGAGTTTTCGCAGCATGTGCAGCGAGATTTCCGGCCAGATCAGGTTGTCGATGACGTACTTGCCCCGGTAAGTGGGGTCACGCAGAAAGTTGGCCACGGGGGCACCTCACGAAATTTTGGCAAGTTCAGTATATCGTGTGTTGTTGCGTTTTTCAAGTCGCCTATCGAAAATATCGTAATGTTGATTTTTTCCCTGCAAGCTAAGCCGTATTTCCTTTATGGCTCACCTGTCGCCGAAGTGTTTAGTAAGCCACGCGTCGAAAGTCGCGGAGACAAGTTTGGTTTTCAGGCCGGTTTTACGGAAGCTAGCCGCGGCCGGGCCAATCAGCGATGTTGCGAAGTCACTGATCAATTCGTCCTGCTCGGCTTCGGGTAATGCGACAAAGCGGGCGCGGCGCGCTTCTCGTTGCTGCTCGGCGGCCAGGGCCTGCGCGGCGTGCTCTTCTTCGCGCAAGGCGGCGTCTTGGTCCTGCTTGGCGACCTTGGCCGCTTTCGCTGTTTTGGCGGCCTTGGCGCCCGCGCCGTAGTTATCCCGCAGGGCGGCCTTCAGGTATGCAGCCGGGGAGCCCAGCTTCGGCAGCGCAGTGTTGGCCAGGCGGGCTTCGAGCAGCTCGAGATTGCTGGTCAGGTCGGCTTCGGCGTAGCGCTGGATCAGTTTCTCGGCGTCTGGTGTGGATACCCCCAGGCCGGTGATCCGGGCCAGCAGGCTCGCGTCGATCGGAGCGGGGCTCAGATCGAGATCACCCTGGGTTTTGATAGTGATTGAGAACTGAAGCTCTTTGACCCAACGGCCCTCTTTGTACTCCAGCAGCTCGATCTCGAGGTCCGTGACGCTGTTGATCTCGTCGATACCTTTTTTGATTGTGTCGCGTTTGAAATACTTGTACTCAGGGGGATCCGCGTCCGCCGGGGCGCCCGTGAGAATGCGCCACCACCATTGCCACGACTCCCGGTTTGTCAGCTTAGAGGGGTTGGTCGCATAGCGCTTGCAGATCTCGTACAACACGAGCCCTCCGATCGTCCGCAGGTTAGCGACGTACTGGATCGGCAGGACGGTGTAGTTGTTGCGCGGATTCAGCAGCAACTCCTTGATGTCCTGCGGGAGCGAGAAGCCGATCATCAGGCGCCCGCCGCGGCGTTTCTGGCCCCTTTCGACGGCTTCGTTAGTCGGGTGTGCAGCGTTTTCGAGGGTAAAGCTCGGGATCAGCACGTCTGACGAGATACCGCCGCTCTCGGTTGGGCGCAGAATGCGAACGGATTGCAGTTCATCCAGGCTATCGCGCAGTAGGTCATAGTCGCGACTGTTGAACTTCGCGTCCTTGATAATCCGGGGGCCTTCGACCCAGTATTTTCCGGAAGCGTCTTCTTGGCCGCGCATGTGCTGAGCGTAGTAGAGCAGGATGTTGACGAGCTTGCGGGACAGTAGCGACAGGTGCCCGCTCTGAACGCGGTAGCCGATCTCCGTATTGACCTTTCGCAGCTCGCGATGCGGCGGCCGCGGCGCGACGACAACGGTCGGCGAAGGGGCAGGGGATTGATCGGACTCTGTCATATCGCCATGATGGCACTACGAGTGATAAGGTGTAAATGATTTTTTCACCTGAGTGATTTCCGCTCAATTTCATTTATCGCTCACCTGAATGGATATTTCCTTTTCCGCTCACCTGACCGAATTGACCCCATGCAGATCACTTTCCTTTTTGGCTCACCTGAACCGCGGCGCAACGTTTCACTTTTGGCTCACCTGATGCAAAAGCGGGGTAATTTCCCGTATCGCTCACCTGAAAGCCCGAGTTTCCTTAGCTGCTCACCTATATTTCCTGCAACGCTCACCTCAATCAAGCGAACTTCCTTCTAGCCTCACCTGAATCGGGGTAATTTCACGTACAGCTCACCTAGTCGGCCTGAACGCCTTCTGCTGCAACGGTTTCCGCTTCTTCAATCTGTATTTCAAGCTTGTTTACTTCAATAAAACACTCAAGCAAAGCAGAGAGCTTTCTTTGCTAGGCAAAGAAGACGAAAAGCAAAAGCGAGCAGGTTTCCTTTTTGGCTCACCTGAACGACAGGGGCGATTTCCTGTATCGCTCACCTGATCCCTGTTTGTGTGGTGTTCAAAGTGTGTACTCACTCTTGCGCAATGTACGACCCGGTAATAATAGAGAAGCGGCGTATAGCGGTAATTGCGCTCAGGTGAGACGTTACGGGAAGTGCCTTTTAGTGATATATCGCTTCTCTCGCTGGCCCCCCGGGAAAGGATGTTTCCTCCCGCTAACTTGGCCCCGATGCTTCCATCCCGTCCGGCTTCCACTGGCTGCTGACCCGCGCCTAGTCTGCGCCCGATAATTCTTAACTACAGAGTCTTTCCGCCCAAAGCTCTCGGGGATTTCGGGTGGTAACAGTACTCGTATGTATGGTGTATTACATACCGAGTCGGCCAAAGAAAACGACTTCAAATCGGGGCGTCTTGAGGGCTGGATGGCAGGGCAGGGGGATTAGGCTTCAGAAACTTACTGCTGCACGATCCTGGTTTCTACGAGCCGGGTTGCGATGGTACGGCGCTGAATCAGGCGGCTTACGTACCTGGCGGCGTTGGACGATGTCGTGTTCGCTGATTGTTTCCACGCTGATCGTCACATATTTAGGTAGCTAGCGTTCTTCGGATGGTTTCCAGCGTCCGTGCGAAACCTTCAACATCAGGTACCCGTCCCTGATACCCCGCCGGCACAGCGGCCTGAAGCGTCGAAACCGCCGCTTCGGCATACCCTTCCGTTGCTGCGAGGCACTTATCCAGATCGGCTTTTGCTTGCCGCTTGGTCAAGCCAGCCGCGTCCGCCAGCTTCAAGATCCGCGCCCTAAGATCCGGCGGCGTGTCTCCACTATCCGCATAGGGCCGATACCCCCTGCTGCTCGTGCCGCCTATATCCGCAAACGGCAACGCGCTCAGCAAATCATGGTTAGCCCTCCCGCGGTAGGCCCTCATCGGTGCCGGATCGTATGTTGGCGATAACTGTGCCCGTTCACACCACCCAAGTACGCTCACATTTCCCGAATGCATGTCGCCATTCCCGGTCAGCACGGCCAGCACAAACCGCCCATACGCTTCCCGACAATCGGCACCTAACCGGCGCAGCGTCTCCAGCACTAACTCCATCGAGCCATCGGTATTGCACCGGTACCGGCCAGGGTCATGTGCCGACCAAATTGCATAGATCGACTCCACCGGCCGCGTGCTGCCATCGCCTCTATCGAACCGCCGGCTCATCAATACCTGGTGCCCTTCGATCTCTTCTAGGCGCACCTCAGGCACCGCAAACCCCGCCGCTTTGTGCGCCTCGTAGGCCAAGCATTCGAGTGTCAGTAAGCCAGGGTAAGCAGGGTTATCAAATTTGACCAGCCACTCTCCAACCAACGCTTTAGGCTGCATACCCGGCACACCGGCCACCGGCCCGCACCGATCCAGCACTTTTTCCAAATCGGCAGCCGATCCATCCCCGCCAGCAACCCGCGCAAGCAGCGGTATCAACTCCAACCCGGCTCTCGCATCCCCACCGGCTTGGACGTAATACCGCTTCGCCGCCTCGTCATCGGCGAACACATCCAGGCAGCCAATCCCGTTACGCCCACACACCATCAGCGTCAGCCAGTCCTGCTCAATCGGGCGCCGACCGCGCAGCTCAATTCCTTCCCGATCCAGCCAAGTCTGCACCACCCGCCGTTGAAGATTGCGCGGATCTCTTGGCGGCAACAGTACCTGGAGTTGTGGCGGTAATACCCCCGGCTCACCCTTCCTGGACACCAATCCGATAGGGCCACCGGTCAGCTCGATGCCCGCACCGGTGAGGCGCAGGTCAGCGATCCTTTGCGGCGCAGGGGAGCTGGTCCAAACGACGGCCGTTTCAGCGAGCATGGCGCAGCATCCGGGCGAGTTTGATCGTTTTGCTCAGCCCGGCGAGCGTCAGTGGGCGTAAGCCGGTGCCGCGAAACGTTCCGCTGGTTCCCTTGGCGGTGGCCACGTAATCCAGGTGCAGTTGTGGTGGCCGGTCTGGCCAGAGATACACCTCGATGCCGAAGATTTGGCCAGAGATAAGACGGTCCAAGTCTCGACGGTGAATGATGAGGCAGTGGTGCTCATGATCGTAGTACCCGGCGCCCAGAAGCCGGGAGAGTTTTGCCAGCATTACCGAAAAGGGCGCTAAACGTGGATCGTCAAAGTTGTGGTCCATATCGCGAGGCTACCAACCGGGAACCACGGCCACAAGGCTGCACAAAGAATGCGTGTTTTGTCGAGCCGGCAAGGAAAGGTACGTCGCGCATTACCACTTGGGTATTAAGCTGTGCGTAAATTGACTATTTGCGGGTAGGGGAGGGCGCGGGTGTGGCGCCAAGTGGATGCCACCCAGGGGGAGAGTTAGGGTTCGCGCACCCCCGTACGGAGAAGCGCGTCAATGCGACAATGCTTTTTTACCGCAAAATTCCATACGCTAGGTCGGCACAGCACTAAAAACTGTCATGCCGCCCAAAAAAATCAAAGTCTATGGCAGCGAAGCACCTTCGGTAGCCATATACCCTTTGCTCGCATATGCAGTTTTGCGGGGTGTGTGCTGAAGAACTCCTGACATACCACATCCGGGCTTTCCCGGCTAAAGACGCTCTGAAAAGCGTCCGTATTCTCAGCTCTGACACTTTTGCCGCCATGGGGCACGGCCGTCCTGCTCATTCAAGAAGTAGCTTTTAGTTCAGCGCCTCAGCTTGTGCGCCTTCAGGGCCTCAGCCATTTTTTCCTGGTGCGTATGGATATAAAGGCTGGTGGTACTGATATCACTATGCCGCATGTGGTCCCGCACGACTTCCAGTGGCACGCCCTCTTCGCACATCGCACTCGCGGCAGTGTGCCTCAACCAGTGTGTTGAGGCCTGCTCCAGCACCTGGCGAACATGCGGCGCGCCTTCTTCGGCGGCACCCCGGAACAGCCCTTTGATCACGGCATGCAGCGACTTGACCGTAACCGACCGCTTGCCATGGACGTCAAACACGATCGGTTCCGTAATCCCGGGGGTTGGCGTTTCCCGCTTGCTCAGGCTGATTCGGTACTCTTGCAGGGCCGCCACCGCGTCATCCGTGAGCACCAGATCGGCCGATTTGTTGCGCTTGCCGACCACATGCAGGCACAGGACGCCGTGTTTGACGATGATCTCGGCCGTAGTGGCCTTGGCCATTTCGCTGATCCGTAGGCCAAGCAGGTAGTACCAGGCCAGCAGAAACCGAATGCGGTAATACTGCGCCACTTCCAGATCTGTCTCACGCGGCAGGCGCTCGACATAGCCCTGCAGGTAGTCCCAGACCACCGGTTCGAGGTAGCGCGTCACTGTGGCCACTTGCTGACTCGCGCCCGGCCCGCGCATGGCGAGGCGCACCAGGTTGGCCCGAACGTAGTTGGCCCCGGCCAGGTACTCAAACAGGCAATTGAGGCTGCGCCGGGTCATCGCGATGGACGAGGGCGAGAGGCCAGTCAGGAATGGCCGCCATTCCGGGTTGAGCTGGGTTTTCGCCTTATCCAGGAAGCGGGCCGGCAGCTTGATTGTGCGTGGATCGGTGAGCTGCGGGTCCTGAACGACGCACCAGGCCGCGCGGGGCTGCGGATCGGCCAGCCAAACCAGGAAGTCATCCAGGTCTTCGATCAGGAGCGTGTTGAGCGTCAGCCCTTGCTGCTCCATCCACAGCACCAGCCGCTCGGCTTCGCGCCGATAGTTGGCCTGGGTTGTTGGCGCGTGGTTCCGGTAGCGGTTAAGCCAGGCGGCGACGGCTTCGCGATCGGTTTTGGCGCGCAGCTGGCTGGGTCGATGGCCGGCGGGCAGTTCCCGGTCAGCGGGCGCCAGGGGGAATTCGGCAGGTCGCGGCAGGTATTGCGGCTCGATAACGGTGAGGTCAGTGGTCATTTGGTTGGATCCCCCTGCGGTATCAGTGTGTTTTGTTGTTTTGACTCACCGGGGCCGGAAGTAGTCGGGTGTGCTACCGGGGTTTTCAGGGCTATTTGATGTTTCACGAGAAAATGGGAAGGCCGGGTTGGAGTTGCCGTGCGCGCAGCAGTTATGCGGGTTAGCGGTCAGTTTCAGGGGTGCGGCGGCGTGGAACAATCGGGGGTTATGGACCTAGGGCGATTTCCGGGGCGGTTGGGTGAGTATAGGACTGGATACAATAAAAATAATAACTAATCGATAGAATTTTTGCAAGGAAAACGTATTAAATCAGACGGGGTACGACGGAAAACGGACGCTTTGTGTTATACTGTTTGTAGTGAGTACTGCACGGAAAGACGCGAAAAGCGCAACCGGACCCTAGAAACCAGCACCGGAGAGCCGCCATGGCCCGTGAAGATCTGAATTACAAATTGATCGCTGACGCCTGTCAGCAGTTGTTTGCCGATGGCAAGCACACCAGTTTTGACGCTGTTTATGACTTGATCGGCCGCCGCGGCAGCGCTGCCAAGGTGCGCGACTACATCAAACAATGGCGCCAGGCCATGGCCGATTTGCTGAATACGCCCCGGGCCAGTGCGGTGCTGCCTGAGGCGCTGGTGGGTTTTGCTGATCAACTGATCGAGCAGATCTGGACGCAAGCCCTGACCCAGGCCGATACCGCGTATGTGGAAAAGCAGCAGGCGCTGGAAGCCGAGCGCATCACCTGGGGTGAGCGCATCGATGCGGCGGAGACTCGTGCGGACGATATCAACCGGCTGCTGCTGGTGGCGCGCGGCGAGGTGCAGACGAAGGAAGCCACTATCGACGGGCTGACCGGTCAGCTGGAAGAGCTGCGCGGCAAACTGGCCAACGCGGTGCAGGTGATCGCCCAGAAGGATGAGCTTACCTTGCGCCAGCATGGCGAGATCGAGGCCCTGAAAACCAACCTGGCCGCGGAACGCACACGGCACGACGAGGTGCTGGCCAGCGAGCGCGCCCATAGCCAGGCTGCCTTGGCTGCGGAACAGGATCGTCATGCCGCGGAATTGAAGAGTACGGTCGAAGCCGCTGAGGGATTGCGCAAGCACCTGATGATGCAAACGGACGAAGTGCGCCAGGCAGCCCGCCAGCGCGAGCTTGCGCTGAACGCACAGCTGACCGAGCAAAAGGAATTTGCCGACGGATTCAAGCGCCGCGCTACCGCCGCCGAAGACAAGCTGGCGGAAGCCCGCGGCGAAAGCGCCCTGCTCTCCAAGCAGCTGGCCGCCACGAATGCGCGCCTGGAAGAACTGGTTGGCCAACTGGGCGCTGCAAATGCACGCCATTCCGAGCAGGCAAGCACGATCGCGGTACTGCAAGCACAGGTAGCCGACTTGCAGGCAAGTGCGGGCACGGCAATGTAAGGCGTTGCATGGTGTGCTTTACAGCTACGTCGTGGAGCGAGGACGCCTCACCAAGGCTAATCGAGTATCGTGCAGTTGGTGCTGGCCCGAACGCGGTAAAGCCGATGACTAGGACTGTTTCAATCCATTTCCCTGTCAAGGGTCACATTCAGCGGTTGGCACGAGCTGTTTAGCTATTCTGTACCTGCCGGATGATCAACGGAAGCGCATCGGCCCTTCCGGTCATTCAGCCTGCTGTGAATTCAGTCAGCAATACGAAGATAAGCGCACCCTTCAGGTGCTCATCATTCATTTACCCTATCGACTCAATCCTGTTTATCGTAGCAGACGTATGCTGCCGCCGTTGCGAGGATTGAGCTACTTGCGCGCGAAGGCAAGAAGTGGCGCGATGTCGCCCTGGTCCGCTGCTCGTAGAGCGGCCAGGTATTCAGCCCGCAGCTCGCTCTGGCTCACGAGGGAAGCGTATCCCCCGCGACCCCATGAAAACGGCTCCTGCCCCATCTTCCGGAGCAGGAGGTCGGTTATCAAGCGACAGCACCTCCCATTGCCGTTCGGAAACGGGTGGATGAGCACCAGTAGGTGGTGAAACCGTGCCACCAGCTCATCCAGAGGTATGGCCTGGTGTTCGACCTGATACTTGGTATTCTCCAGTAAGTTCCGGACGCGCATGGAAATCTGGCGCCAATCGCAGCCGATATTCTTGTCGCTCTTGCGGTATGTGCCGGCCCATGTCCATGTATCGCTGAACATCCGCTTGTGCAGCTCGCGAAGGAACACATCATCCAGAATGTCCTGCTTGAGCTGGCGCTGAGCCCACCGGGCGCCCTTGATGATGTTGAGCTGTTCCCACTCATTGAGCTCGCCCTGCGTCGAGATGTGCTTGGGCTTTAGGCCCTCTTTTTCATCCGGGTCGAGCGGGGTCTGCCCGGGCTGGTAGGTGAACTCCATCACCACAACTCGCGCCAGTTACCGTCGAGCAGCTCTTTCGCTATGAGCTCCAATTGGGCCTGCTGCGCCTTACGGCCAACGGCCTGGTCCTCGAGCGACATGGTATGCGCCACGGGGAGCATGTGCTTCCGAGCCACTGCCTTGGCCTGGTCCTTTAGCTTGGCCTCCAGGGGTGTCTTCGGTACGAGGACATAGTGCAGCTCGCAGTCGAGCGCCGCGGCAACCTTGCGCAGAGAGGCAAGCGAGATGCTGTCGTCGGCCTCGCTCTTCTCAAGCTTATGCACGGTGGAGTTCCTCACGTGCAGGCGCTGAGCGAGCGACACGGCAGTCATGCCAAGGGCTTCCCGGATGGTCTGGATCCAGCCGCAGGATGGCCGTGGTGGGAAGGTCTTCTTGAGCCAGGGCTTCAGCTGCTTGTCGGCCTGGCTCAACTGCAGCCAGCGGTAGGACTTGTCCACGATAATCTCCCTGTAGGGAAAAATCAAAGGCTATATATTAGCCCTACAGGGATAAAAATTAAATATGGAAATAGTCCCGTAGGGATATTTCGCTGAATATAAAGTAGCCTCAAAGGGATATAGGCAGCGATTTCGAATCGCCCGGTAGGGAGATATTATGCGTAGCAAAATAACCCTACAGGGAGAATAGTTGAAGCAGTAAAGTCTCGACTACTGCCAACGTCTGGATTGGCTGACCAGCTGCCGGTGGCCCGACCGGTAGTTCATCGGCCTTTGCAGCCGTTGGCCCGAGGCTCTGCATCCGGCAGCAATACGGCCGTTACCCTGCCGTTCCGCCATGAGATGTTGCCCGATGCAGGGCTGGAGCTTGCATCAGACTATCCGGAGATGCCGGGGGCAGACAAGACCCGCTGTTCTCCTCGCTGGATCATTTCATCGATCGACACGGGTGAATTTGCTTGTCGCTGCTTGCGGTTTTTGTCATTGAGATCAGCCAAGAGCTTGATCAAGGACTTCGCTATCTGTTCGGCTTGGGCACGGCTCCACCATGGCACGAACGTATCAACCAGCAGCGCCTCGGAAAGCTCGTCGGCCGAAAAACGGAATAGCAGACCGGCCAAGGTACGCAGCCCCTTATCGAAACTAGCGAAGAGTAGGCGGATCTGGCTGTCGTTCGCTTCGTTCACCTTCCCGATCATCTCGCTCAAGTGCGTCAAGTCCCAGGCTGTGTTTCGCACGCCGTCAACAGCTCGTAGCCTGGTGGGGGAGAAAAGTTGCTTAAAGAGGCGCTTACGGGGCGGAGAATTGGGGGCGAAGTAGATGCTGGCAAGCAAAGCCGCAGGCCCTGCGATTATGAAGTCGTCTCGCATCCAAGACAGCAACGCCAGCATCCGATCCAAGTTGGGTCGGCCGGATAATTCGAGTTCGGCTATCTTTAAGGCAGCGATGTAGTTGCGCCGCCAGCGGCGCAATGGGAAAGCCAGATCGTGGGCCTCTGGCGAATGTTGAGGTTCCATCGGGTCCAGCGCATTCAGGTCGCCAAAGGCCAGATCCAGCCACGGGTAGGGATCGGCATTGTCGGCGTCCCGAAATCGGGCTAGCTCTAGGTTTGCCGCATCGTTGCCTTGTAGTTGGGCGAGTTCATGGAAGGCAATGGAGGGCTCTATCTGAATGTCGAGGAAATGGCAGAAGGCCTTGATCGCGGCGATCTTCCGAAGCGTTTCATCCACCGGTGCGCCGGCCACGATCTTGGCCATTCGGGAAGCGATGTTCCGATCCGGTAGAAGGATGGTCTGGATATTTTCGAACTGTGCCTCGAAGATGAAGGCATCAGGGTGGCAAAGTCCCACGGGAGGAGGTTGGTAGCCAGGGACAAACACGCCTTCGGCCGCCAACATTTCACCGAGGGCCCGAAGCTCCATGTAAGGGAAGTCGGGCGGGAGGATGACCGTTCGCTCGATGCGTTCGGGGTCGTCATCGTCGGGCCCGAAACTCAGAGCGACGCGTTCGGGGCTTTGAGGGCGGCGAGATAGGTCCATCCCTAAGTTAGGCTCGAACCGTCGAATTGAGCCTGCATTGCAGGGCCATCTCATAGGCCGTTTGCAGGTGCTGAGCGATATGCCGTCCCGCTTCCACGTGCTGGGCGATGACCATATCCTTGTCGCCGTCACCCAGCCTGCCGGTGAAGATGAGCCAGGAAAAGAGGTGCGGGGTCGTCTGCGAGTATGGGTGGCCTGAGTCCTTCGCCAACTGCCAAGCCTTCCTATCATCGGTTATGAATCCTTGGCGGATTTTCATGGCGAAGGCAATCGACGAAAGCTCCCCTTTGCCTAGCTTCTTGCGCCCCTCCAAGATCTCGATGGACTGAAGGTCCTCGATGCTGCACGAGTGGGCCATGAAGGCACCGCGCCGTTGCTCTCCTCGCAGGCGATCCATCAAGATTTGCTCTCTTGGCAAGATCGACTTTCGTGGCTTGATCAGGCACTCGTATTGGACGAAGCTGGTCACGCAGAAGTCGCATCGTGCTTCTTTGGCGGCTATGTTCAGCCTAGGGGACGACAGGATGTTCCATACCGCGCACGTGTCGGCGACGTTGATCGGATGAAAGTTTGACGGATCAATGGCCATGGAGCGTACGGCCGAAAAGGCTGGCTAGCTCAAGTAATTCCGCTTGGCTGCACAGCAGTGCCTCGGTTAGCCGGCCTTGACTGATCACGCCAGATCTGTGGGCCTCAAAGCAGAGCGCGACATAGTGGTCTGAGAGGCCTCGCTCCAGCAACTGCTCCTTTCGCGCGCGCTGCGCGGGATTGAGCGACACGGGAAGCTCCGGGTCGATCTTCACATCCAGGGGGATGCGGAGTCGTGAAATTCGGATGTAGGTGGGTTGATCGACAAGCTTTGCCTCTCGCAAAGCGATGGCCAGGGCCGAGCAACTAACCCGTAACTTGTTGGCCCAATCGATCGCATCGGAATCGTTCCAAGCGTTTGGGTTCGGCAGCTTTGACAGAAACGCCGGAGGCATGAGGTAGGTGGAGGCGAATCGGTTCGCACGGACTTCGACGAGGTCAGCGCCCTCTGGGCGCTCGAAGCTAACAGTGGCTCCTTTGTTGGCATCGAAGATGGCGTGGGCCATTTCGTGTGCTGCGCTGAATCGCTGCCGGTAAATATCCTCGCTATAGTTCACCAAGGCGCACTTGCCAGCGACCGGGTGCGCAATGAACAGCCCCGAGACGTTTGAGTTACCTAGCTTTCGCCGAAAGACGTGCACCCCTACGCTTCGGAACTCGGCATACACATCTCGGGGAACAGCATTGTCCGGATGGCCCATCACCGAACGCAGTCGAGTCGCGGCCGCCTCGGCGTGTCCCTTGAAGTAGTCACCGGCAGGTGAAAATACGAATGAGCGGGGCGTTCGGCCCATCTCCCGCATCAAGAAGTCCTCGGTTTCACAGAGATAGAGAAAGTCTTGAACCGCCCGTCGATCTTCCTTGGAGAAGTCGGCGCCGTGCGCACGGTAGAGTGTCTCAGTCTGTTCAAAGGGCGCGACCTGTTCGTTGGAAATGAAAAATTTGAAGTCGCAGCGATAGTGGTCAGAAAGGATCAAGACCTCATCGCCTGTGGGTTCGATTTGCCCATTTTCGATTTGTGCAAGCCGAGCCACGTCGATCCCGGTCGAGCATGCAACATCAATTTGGGATTCTTGCAACTGCTCGCGATATTTCGCGAGCTTGCTGCCTAACAAGCGAAGATCAATGGCCATGCTTGGTGGCTATAGAGCGTAGATGCGGGACAGTCGCTCACTTTGCAGGCAGCCTATGGGGTTCGGGACATTGCGCCCGTTTAGCACCTGGAGGAGTGACAGGTCCAGTGCAGAGACAATCCCGGACTCATAGCTTTGTGACTGGTAGCCCGTTCCATGCAGGACTTCTGGTAGTGAAAAGAAGGCTTGCTCTATAAGCATTTGTCGAATCACTCATGTATCTGATATCGGTTTATATTACTTGTCAAAGCCTACATTGTGGCTGCAAAAAGTCCGGCATGGCATGAGGCTGAAAGTAGAAAACGTGGGATACCACCTTCTGCCGGAACGCCGCATCCAGCGCGGCTGAAAAGCTCGCCACGTTCGAGGTGACCTGTTCCTTCCGTAGCAACCCGCGCCAGTGCGGCCGGTTATCGTGGGGCGATTCCCAGTTCAGCAGGCGAACCAAGGCCGTATGGGCGAACTGCATTCCCTCGCCTCCTGCGATGAAGTGCATGTGGACGTGGGAGTCGGTGTGCTCCTCCTTGTCCTCCAGGTCCCATGTGGTGAATAGCGACTGGACATCGCCGTCAATGTCTGTGTGACAGGCACCCTCGCGGTCGGTGAAGCTCACATCGTCAATGGTCATTGCCCACTGCTCAGAGTAGCCCCCGTCGGACTTCTCGGTCCCGAGCAGCTTGTCCTTGCGAAAGCGTAAATGTATCCCCGCGCCGGCGCCGATCTTGTAAGCGACGTCGCCGGCCAGGGCGCCGAGCAGGTTCTCCTGCATCGCAGTATTCAGCGTGATGTTGAAGTTCTTGGCAGCCTTCTTCATGTGCCGCACCTCGAAAAGCATCCATACGCTGTGGAACTTCCACGCGATTAGTAGAGGCATGCCCACTAGGTCGGCGTAGTTCTGCAGGCGTTCCAGGTAGTCAGGCCTAAACGACAGACGGGGCTCGTTCTTTGATTTCACCTCGATCAACATGGGGGACTTACTGGTCTGGGTCGAGAACTTGGCCAGCAGGTCAGGCACCTGAAACCTTTGCTTGGAGGCTATGGGCACCTGGTGCTGGTCGAGTTTGTGCAGAAGTTGGCACTTCCCGAGCCAAGCGCAAACGACCGAGAACTCATCCTCGACCGGCAGGCCGATGTCGAGGCGGCGAACCTGCTCAGCTACTGAGGCGGCATCTGCGTCATACCCCAGCTCAGCCAAGACGTCTTGGATTAGCCGCGGCAGGTCGGGTGGTGTGCCCAGCTTCTTAGGCTCTATTTCCATGGCGCTTCCTCCAACGACAAAACTGAGGAGCATATCCCCCAATTCGGACGGCATCAAAAGATGCGATGCGTCCCCTCTAGGACGCCTCCTCGATCTCGCCAGACGAGCAGTACCGCGTCCGGATGCGTCGGCCTAGACGCTATACCACGCGGAACCGGCCATTGAACAGACCAAGATGTGATCCGCCGGTTTGGGTCGGGTCTTGCCTCAGTTCTCAACATAGGAAACAGCCCTGCAATCTCAACGACACCCCACTGCCTATGCGCAGCCTCTACCGCGCGAGCGGTTTAGTCCAAGGCCGAGATCCGGCCCGATACCGGCGACAACCGGCAGCCCTTCGGCCAAATGGGCGTTATCGCGACTTTGTACCAACAGTAGGAAGATGGATGGAAGATCCTTACATCGACAATGCGAGCAACGGCAACGACGAAGCAAGACATAATAATTTTGGGATCGGAAGTTAACCACAAGCAGGTTTCGCTGATGCTCAACCTGCTTCGAGAATTCAGCCACGTCCGCTTACGCGGCCGGGCGCTCATTCGCCTATCGGCGCTTTGAGCCCGGGTGCGAATGATCTCTTGGGGTTGAGATACGCATGGCGTTCTCGCCGACAAGGGCTCGACGCCTTTAGTCTGGTGCTGTTATTGCGCTTGTACAGTCTCAGGCATTCGAGATAGGTGTGGTCCTTGGACTTAGGTGCCTTGTTACACAGTTTTGGCCTCCCAGGAAAAGAGTGGCTTTCGCGTATGTAGGCCACAGGGCGTATTTCCAGGATCGTGCTGGATGGGGCGAACTACTGGGATGCGGCACATGCATTAAGAGGCCCGTCGAGGCCGGTGAGCCGTTATTTTCGCGCATCCCTCTCTGCATGGCCCGAACTTCGGCCGGTAGGCCGCGGGCAGATGTAGCCAGGCCGTCAACAAACCCCATAATTGATCACCCGCCATGCGTGAGTGGCCAAAAGTCGCCTCAGGCGTTGGGGTCAGGGTGCTATACCCTTTGGGATTCGCCAACCAGGAAAGAAGTGTGGTCCGCGCGAATTGGTGCCTCAGGGTATTTTCCGCGCTTATGTTGCATAGAGCAAACCTACTGGATGCTTGCCAACATATCCCAGAGGTGATCGGGTGTTTCTATACAGAGGCCAAAGGCAATAGAGCGTCGGATCGCCAGATCCGACTTGATATTCACTTCGGCCGGATCGAAGATCAGGCCGGCATGGGCCAGCGTGCATGAAAGGCCAAATGGCTATTTTGCACAGGCGCTACAGGATTTTTCGGCCTATGAGGAACGGTATATCCGTGTACCGGATATACCGTGATCTAAGGTTCAATATGAACCGTAAAAAAAGCCCTGGTATTAAAGGGTGTTTTTTTCGTCCCAGCCATTTGCATGCAACTATAACTTCGCATAATTTTCGACCAGTTTCGCCCAAAATGTGCAACTATAACTTCGCGTTATGGGGGGTTCGTGCAACCAGAACTTCGCATGCCTGCCTAACCGCCTGGTGCCGGTTCCGCACATCTGAAGCCTGGCTCGCAATCCATTCTTCGTCGAGTAAGCGGTCATAAATGCCCTATATGTGTGGATCATTGTAAAAATTCCTAGAGCCTGAAGGGTATTTACTGGGCGCGTTATGCTGCCGAGCCACGCACGATTTTCAAAGTACGCTCTATATTATAAATATGAAGGAAGTTCATATATATTTCCAATCATCCTAGAACACACTCTATGGCAAACAAACTCGTAACCCCCACTGATCCCCAGGCAATCATGCGCGTGGCTTACGCCTGCCCCGCTTCACTGGCTGCCGCCTTCGCGACACAATGTGCCCGGCTTGAACGTCCTGCTTCAAGCGTGCTACGTGACTTGATGTCTGATTTCGCCACTGTCGCAGTTCAGAAGCCGGCACTCATCGCGAATGAGCCCGCGCTGGCGGCCAACGACAAGATGATCCCGAAACTTGTCGAGCTGTCCGTTGCTCGCCGGAACGCATTTGTCGCCGCTTGCCAGTTATGCCGGACGAAGCAATCGGTGGTGATCCGCACATTGATCCGCCAGTTCATCGCTGTCATGGAGGCCGCTGCATGAGCCGCGCTAACGCAACCGCTCGGGCCGCCCTCGCCACGATGCAAGCCGCCGACATGGCTTTGGCCGCAGGCAGCCCCGAAGCGCTGCACCTGGCCAACGCCGCCGAAATGCTGGAGCGCAAGGCCAAGTTCGAGCGCCAGCGGGAAAGCCAGTTCATCGTACCCGCCCTTCCAGCCGACGCCACTGAAGCAGAAGTTCAGGCCGCGCGCCGGCTTGCAGCCGTTCGGTATGGTGACAAGACCTACATGCCGCTTTGGGTTGAAGCCCTATTCGCGGTGCCAAACCTGCTTACGCGCGGCAGGTTGTTCGCGGCAACTGAGCTGAGCGATGACTACATCAAAGGCGATGTAGTCGCGGAAGTCGGAGGAGCACAGTTGCAATATTGGGGATTGAACTTGAATCAATACGCACTGCATGTTTACGCTGTGGCGATTGATCTGGCGAAGAATTTTCCGATGAGCAACGAAACCAGCCGTACGACAACCTGCAGCGTGACCTTCCGTCAGTTCTGTCGTGCGATGGGCCTCAACTACAGCCCAAGCACCCATCGGCGGATTCGGGATTGCCTGCTGCGCCTTAATAACGGCAACCTGCGGATCACCAAGGACAGCTTCAACCTGAGCCTGCCGCGCTTGTTGTCCGTCAATTTCTATGAGCCGGAATTCGCTAATCAAGCGGTACTGAACTACGGGCAGCGTGAGCAGAGTGCCCTAAAAGGCCGGGACTTGATCGAGATTTCCATCCCGGATGATCTTGCCGTACTGTTCTTGGCAAATGCCTATACTCGGCTCGCGAAGCGTGCCCTAGCCGATCGTACGGAGCTCGCGGCCTGGCTCGCCTGGTATTACTCAGGGCATCGTTCGGCAAAGTGGATCTCAATCGACTACCTACACAAGACCTGCGGATCAAAGGCAACGCCGCGGAGCTTTAGGGTCATGCTGGCACGTGAATTGAAGGAGCTGACGCGCGATATCGAAGGCGCGCCCCGCGTTGTCGAATTCCGCATGACATCACGCAGCGGTGACACCCCAGCAAGAATTTGCGTCCTGATGTCCAATCACGACAACCCGGACATCCTGCGTTTCGAGCCGACACCGCGGGGCACCGCGTAAGCGCAGCAGGCCCCGGCAACATGACTTCAGCCTGACTCCATGTTGCCGATGCAATTAGAACTTGGCCTGAAGGTGCCGTGCCTGGCACTTACCGATAGTTCTCACGCCGCCACGCGTCCGTATTCGCGAAGCGGCAAGCCCCCGTTTTCTAGGCTCATGCCTCTGCTCTACCACCTACCCCCGAATTGCGCGATACCATCGCGCCGATCTTCCCAACCAGCCCACCTGCAGTCATCCCTTTGAGCAGCTAATTTGAGCCAGTGTAGTCGGAATCCCCGGGTGCCCCGAGCCGCACATCTCAGGATGTTGACCAGCACATCAGCCGGGTGCCGGATTGCCGCTACGCGTTGTAATCGCGAAACGGCGGCGCGCAGATGCCGCTGAAGGTTGGCTGGATGGACAACCTGCACCAAAGAAGCGCTACATTTCGCGCCGATGTTGGTTAGCTAGTCAGGGGTCGGGGGGGCCGCATGGCTACGGGTTCCGAGTTGCCTCAATCCAGGCATCTGCACTGGCAACTATGTAGCCAGACCTCCCAAGTGGAGATGTGCGATCGTGGCTATTCGAAAACACGTGGGCCCTGCTCCATCCTCGCACTGATCCATAGCCAGCATCTAACTTAGCACCCATTTCGCCCCTCTGTCCCGGGATCCCCTTTCGCCTACCCGCCGGATGCTGATGCAGTTTCGAACCCCGGAACAGGTGCCGTAATCCGGGTGCCACCAGAATCCAAAATGGATTCCAGAACAGGCACCCGGCGGGGGTAGCCAGATGACTAACCTGGAAGCTGATCTAACGCATCATCCGGGGCCTCCGATTGCCACAACAGGTGCAGCTCTCTCATCCATACGGGGCCACAAAACCACCACAGTGCAATGATCGGTACCGGGGGGGTACCGGGCGCCCTAGGGCGAGGATACCGGGATAAGGTTGCCGGGATAGCCGTGGTGAACATGGGCGTGTTGGGGTTGGACCGGAAATAGGGGCTAAATAGGAGAAAACAAGAGGGGCAACTGTCGGAGAAGGGGGGCTGACCTCAGAGGTCATGGGTACCTTTCCGACGTAAGAGTCATAGTCATGGAGGTCCGGGTGAGGTCTCCGACAGCGGGGTACGCCGGAACCTCTGTTTTTGCCTATTTTTACGCGGTGGTTGAAAAGGACATTATTTAGGGAAAATTGCGAGGGTTTGGACTGGTCGGAGCGTGGCTAAATTGCGGCATCGCTTCCTGGTTGGCGGCCGCTGCCGGCATGTTCCTTTAGCGCTACAGGGAAGAACAGAGTCATGGCCGGCAGATCGTGGTGCGGCGGAGGTCTGCTTTGATGTGCTGAAACCCTACATAGAGGGCTAGCGCTTCCCTGGCGTTTCGTCACATTTCGAGGCGGAACAGCGTTGACGTATGTTGCCTGCAGAGGGGCCATAACCAACACCGACAAAAGAGATTTGACCCATGAAATGAACCGTAATTGCAGCTGTTATGGTTGCTGCTTTGAGCTTCTCCATCTGAGAAAAAGGCGGCGGAATAGCGGGTGGAAATGTCTGAACAGAGAGCTTCCAGGACCTTAAAATCGATAAAAAAGAGAGCGTCTCACACTCGAGGATTTGACAGCTGGCCTCTCGGTAAAGGTGGGCTACGACTCTGATTTTTCATGCCTGGTCAGCATTGTTCTGACGAATGCGGCCCAGGTTTCGGGCATCAAATTGAGTGACTTTTGATGGAGCATTTCACGGAATAGGTGCCTGCCCGCATGTCCTGGTAGAAGTAAAACCGCCACTCGAAAAGCTCGGTTTCGGGGTTGAAACTGGTGAAATTTCCGACGCAAAATGGCCGCAACGAAAGACGAATAGGCCCGCTAGGGGGGAGGAACTGAATGCGAAAACGAAGCTGCTGCACCTACCCCCATGTGCGGGTACAGTCTTAAGTCATTGCACCGGCCAAGCCATCAAGCAACACTGACAAGGCATTCAGATCCTGGACTTCATAGCACTTGCCGTAAGGCTCGTGCTTTCCGGGAATGCCGCTGGGAAAACCAACGTAGTTGCTGCTGTGGTGCCGATTGGTTTTTGACTGGCGATTGATGCTTTCCTTTATACCTTGTGCCGGATTCACTAGAGCAACATTAAATGCATCGGGCATCACGGCTAACTTGAGGTAATTGATCTCACCCGAAACCGAGCTGATGCCTGTTTCTTTGCTGATATAAACCGGAGATGCACTGAAAGCCCCAGAGGTAAAGACGAGGTTCTTGTCGTACAAATCAGTGCCATCAGATTTTTGCTTGACGAAAAAACCTTTGCTCTTGGCAGTGTCGATGATGCTCTGACGGGTTTTGCTGGATATGCGTGCCATCTTAGTCACCTTTTAGGCCAAAGCCAGAACACGCTCTTGCAAGCTGATCCGTGCCTCGTCAAGCTTGCCTGGATTGGTCTTTGCAGAAAGCTCATGGCGAGCTTTGCGACCTAGGAAATAAGCGATTCGCTCGGCATTGGCACCAGACGGATGGGGCAGACCATCAAGAATTCTCTCGCGGGCCAGCACGCCTTGGTCAGCCAGGAAGTGCAGCGCCTCCGCTACCTTGTCCCCCAGAGGGACGAAAACCGCATTCGGCAGTGCTGCAACATCTTCCGCAAAGTAGGTAGTCAGTTGCGCGCGAAGCAACGAATTGCGCATCATGTTTGGGGTGCCGTTGTAGTTCTCGCCATCGACAAAAACAGGATTACGAAGAACAGAGGTTGTCTGCACCAGGTGTGCGGCACCGCCAAAAAGCTCCTCGCAGCTTCGAATGGCGAGCCAACGCTGAATACCAATCGAATCAAGCAGGCCTGTCAGATTCGGACGCATCGCCCCACTGAAAGCACCAGTTGCTTTGGCCGCCCTGAGTGCCGTCTCATCGTTGGCATTCTGCTCGAGCTGACGACGTGCTTCACGCAGGGCATTGAGCATTTGCGTATGCCCCGGCGTGATACCAACAATGACCACACGGGCACTGGCGTTGATGTATTCAAAGGGAGCGTAACAAACTCGTACGCCTTGATCTTGAGCCAGCGTAAGTTTTTCATAGAGCGAAGCTGCACCAGCGAGTTCTTCTGCGCTCAACGAACGAATAATCGGAGCGAAGCGACGGAAAAGTTTCATATCCATATTTTTCTTGATCTTTCGGCAGTGATTAAATGACAGTCAATTTTCAGTGACGACGAATTCGTTCATATAGATGGCCAACGGTGATCACTTTGGCGTCTTCCGTGACAACCGCATAGACATCGAGATGTTCATCCAGTACTCGGGCGATAGGGCCTACATAGGCCTTGACCTTTCTTTTGGCCGATTTGTCGAAGTAGTACTTTGACGTTCCATCGCCAGAGGGCACACTCGCCCCAAACTCCAGCAGCAAATCAACGAGCAGTGGAGGAATGGCTCTTTGTTGAAGGCGAGCAGCAGCGTGTTGGCTTGTGTGCATGACTATCTCCTCAAAATGACCTATGAAGCCTGCGCATGATTGCGCAAGGCACGCTCGACACTTTTCAGTGTCTCTTTCGCCTCAGCCTCTTTAGCTCGGAGGAAAAGCAGTTCCGGAGAAAGATCGAGAAGCCGACCAATCGTCTCAAGCGCTGCGACCTTGGCAGAATCTTTCGGATCGTGATTCAAAAATGGCTCAGACATGCTGAAAAGCGATTGAATACCCACCTGCCTCAATTGCTCTTCAAGGTCGTTAATGCCGCTGCTCTTGAGCATCTGGAATCTTGAATACAAGGTCGAATCGAACTCGGCGATGTCCATAAACTGTCGTTTCGACAGGTCGATCTCTCCGGCAGTCCAATGCCGGGAGATCGGCACATAGCGCCCCTTATGCTGCAGCCACTCTTTGGCAACGCCAATCTCAATGCGAGTGCCGTTTTCCGTGTTCTCGGTCTTCAATGGATTGGGTCGCTTGGGATTCGCTGCCGCCCGAATACTCATTTCTTCCATTCCCGCGAGCAAAGACACTTGGCGAATGGTAAGAAGCTCACTCTCCAGAAAGCCTTCCTTGCCCCCTTGGAAGCGAGAGAAAAACGGCTCCCCTCCCTCAAGCGTTACACGCGCATTCGCGGTCTCCGCCACCAAAAGGCAGCGTGACGCCGCATCGGCGGTAAAGACGCCATACAGGTCGTACTCCAAGGACATTTCGCCACGTGCAGCATCGCAAATCAGCGCAGAAAACCACGTGTAGATGCTCTCGTCCTCCATGGGCTCTTTGTTCGCATCGATTTTGCCGAAGAACGCGTAGTTGTACAGGCACTCCATGTACGTCGCGAAGTTTGTTTCTCGGATGCGGTCGTAGGTAATTCCCAGGTCAGCTGCTGTGCAGTCGGTATAAAACAAGCTCCCCATATATTCGGGTGCAGGAGCTTTCGTGACGGGCCATGCAGTCTCTGCATCAGTCATCCAGGCGATACAGCGAACTTGATGAAGATAGACAGCCGCAATGTCATTGCGGAAATTTTCCAACGAGAAAGGAACGGGAAAACCAGCGGTTGCTTCATCTTTACTTGGAACTGTTTTAGGCGTCTTAGCCATGCTTAACTTTCGCGATGTATATTGAACATATGCAAACTATAGATGAAACATTTTTCAATGTCAATATCGAACATATCGACGATATGTATTTAGAAATTCCAACGCAACTACGGTTGGGCTTGTGGGATCTGTAGGGGGACGCTGGAAGGAACAAACTGACGTTCGTAGTTAGACAATGCTGAACAGCAGCTAACCGACGCCTGGCCCCAAGGAGTTGCCCAGTTGCGTTGGCTGATATCCGGCCTCATGCCGCCGAAAACAAGCAGTACTTTGGCAGAGCAAAGGCTCACCTCTTGTTTGCCGGTAGTCAGGTTTGCTCTACTGGGCGGGCAGAGAGGTGAGCGCTGAAAGAAGAGCCGAAAAGACAGTTGTTGTTGCACTGAACCAATAATTTGCATAGCATCCAAAAAGCATTGATACCTCACTTTGTATCTTGGATCGGGTCCTAGACAACGACTTTGTCGGTGGGTACGTACCTCTGCAGAAACGACCCGAATGTCAGCTCTGACACCACACTTAGCTTTGCTCCAAGCGCTTCCCATACCCGAGGAAGTAGTGGCTGTCCGTGCTGACTCAACCTCTAGGAGCCATTTATGTGTCATTCCCTTTCAAAAGCCGACATTGATCATCGGTCTGAACAATTCAATCCCGTCTCACGTGCTGCTGAACTGGCTGCACTCGCGGAACGGCGCTTTCAACTCGAAGCCTCCCATCTGAAGCAAACGCAGAAGCGCAAAAGCGACTGATCGTTTCAATTGCCGGAACTCTCCTTGCCGGAGATCTGGCTCTCATCTTGGGAAAAATCATGACAAAGACAGTATTGGTCACCGGTTCATGCGGCCTGGTGGGAAGGCGGCTTTGCGCCTCGCTCAGAAATGACGGTTATTCGGTAAAGGAGTTGGATTTGCTTGGGCATGGGTCGAGTCACGGCGACGTGACCCGCTTGGCCGACATTGAGGCTGCCATTCAGGACTGTGCCGGTGTTGTACACCTGGCGGCTGTTTCAAGGGTTGTTTGGGGACAACGAGACCCTGACCTGTGTTGGCGCACAAACGTCACAGGTCTTCAAAACCTCGTTCATGCCGCGTTGGTGCAGAAGGCCAAGCCATGGGTGCTGTTTTCGAGTAGCCGAGAGGTTTACGGACAGGCGCCGTCCCTCCCTGTTACTGAGACCAGTTCATTGAATCCACTCAACGTCTATGCACGCTCCAAGGCCGAAGGGGAGCGCCTCATTCTGGAAGCTCGCAACCAAGGGCTGCAGACTGCTGTCGTCCGGCTTTCGAATGTATATGGGTGCACGAAGGATCACGCAGATCGAGTCATTCCTGCGTTTGCCAGGGCAGCAATAGAAGGCTCGCCGTTACGCGTAGAAGGCAGCAACCACACCTTCGACTTTACTCACGTCAATGATGTTGTTCGAGGCATTGACGCCTTGATCGGCTTGTTGGAATCCGGTGCGCAGACATTGCCCCCAGTGCATCTGGTCTCAGGGATCCCGACTTCTCTAGGCGAACTCGCTGCCATTTGTTGTCGGCTGGCGAAGAGCTACGCAGCCCTCACGGAGATGACGCCGAGGTCTTATGACGTTGCACGGTTCTATGGAGATCCATCAAAAGCGCAGAAGCTTCTCGGCTGGGTGTCTGAAATTTCTTTGGAAACAGGCCTGATGCGTCTCGTCGAGGACTTCAGGCGGGAACTTGCATTGCACATCGTAGCGGAGACATCTGTATGAAAATTCTGAAAGTGATCCACGGCTATCCGATGCGCTACAACGCCGGTTCCGAGGTCTATAGCCAAACGTTATGTCAGGGCCTGGCTGATCGACACGAGGTCCATGTCTTTACGCGTGAAGAGGATCCATTCGCGCCAGACTACCGTCTTCGTAAGGAGCGAGACCCTGATGATGCAAGGATCACCCTGCATCTGGTGAATAACCCGAGGCTCAAGGATAGATACCGGGCAGAAGGGGTTGATCAGCGGTTCGCCGAGGTATTGGCCGAGGTGCAGCCAGATGTTGTGCATGTCGGGCACCTCAATCATCTCTCGACGTCCCTACTCAAGGAGGCGGCCAATCGCGGGATACCAATTGTCTATACACTTCACGACTACTGGGTCATGTGTCCGCGCGGCCAGTTCATGCAGACCCTACCGGAAGATCCTAACAATCTCTGGGCGGCCTGCGATGGGCAGGAGGATCGGAAGTGTGCCGAGCGTTGCTATGCGCGTTACTTCAGCGGGGCTCCCGATGAATACGAAGCGGATGTGGCTTACTGGCAAGACTGGGTGAAGCGCCGCATGGCACACATGCGCGAGATGGCCGAACTGGTAGATGTTTTCATTGCCCCGGCTCGTTACCTCCTAGATCGCTATTGCCATGACTTCGGCCTGCCCGAGCGCAAGCTCATCTATCTGGACTACGGTTTCGACAGACAGCGTTCAGCAAACCGCAACAGGGTTCAGGAATCGGAATTCACGTTTGGGTACATTGGCACTCACATCCCGGCCAAGGGAATTCATGACCTGATCCGTGCATTTGGGCGGCTCAGCGGCAAAGCCCGACTCAGGATCTGGGGACGCCCGCGTGGTCAGGAAACGGCTGCACTGAAAGACATCGCCGTAAGCCTGCCCGCCGAGATCGCAGACAAGATCGAGTGGATGCCTGAGTACAGGAATCAGGACATCGTTCGCGATGTCTTTGATCGTGTGGACGCGATTGTTGTTCCATCGGTATGGGTGGAGAACTCGCCGCTGGTCATTCATGAGGCTCAGCAGGCTCGCGTACCGGTGATCACCGCCAACACGGGGGGGATGGCCGAGTATGTCCATCACGAGGTCAATGGGCTCTTGTTCGAGCATCGCTCATTCGCTGCTCTGGCGGAGCAGATGCAGCGTTTTCTCGATGCTCCTGAACTGGCGGCCAAACTAGGGAGTCGTGGCTACGTTTTCAGCCAGGATGGCGAAATCCCCGATATCTATACCCACGTGCAAGATATCGAGGCCTTGTATAAGCGAGTCCTTCGTCGGCGAGACAGAACAAAGCTTGCACATGCAAAAGTGCCCTGGCGCATTACGTTTGATACCAATCCGGATACCTGCAACCTCAAGTGCGTGATGTGCGAAGAACACTCGCCGCACAGCGAGTTGCAACCACTGCGCAAACTGGATGGGGGTCGTCATCGCCGCATGCCGTTCGAGATGCTAATGCGAGTCGTCGAGGAAACGGCTGGAAAGGGATTGCGTGAAATCATCCCTTCGACCATGGGTGAGCCTTTGCTCTACGAGCATTTCGAGGACATCCTGACTCTGTGTGCGAAGCACGACGTCAAACTGAATCTGACGACCAACGGAACCTTCCCGAAGTACGGGGCAAACGATTGGGCCGCACGCATTGTGCCGGTCACCTCCGATGTGAAGATATCCTGGAACGGTGCCTGCAAGACCACTCATGAATCGATCATGCTGGGCTCGAAATGGGAGGAGGCGCTGCGCAACTTGCGTGAGTTCATTGCGGTGCGTGATGCGCATGCGGCGAGTGGTGGGCACCGCTGTCGCGTTACGCTCCAACTGACCTTTCTTGAGTCCAACGTCGAAGAGCTCGCCGATATCGTGCAACTCGGCATCGAACTCGGCGTGGACCGGATAAAGGGCCATCATCTCTGGGCGCATTTTCCTCAGATCGAAGCTTTATCGATGCGTCGCAATGCTGATGCGATCTTGCGGTGGAATATCGCAGTCGAGAAGGCTCGAAGAATCGCTCTGGAGCGACCTCTCGCGAATGGGCACTCGATTCTGCTGGAGAACATTTTTCCGCTGAATGAAGGATCGCTCCAGGAGCTTACGCCTGATGGCCTGTGCCCCTTCCTAGGACAGGAGGCTTGGGTCAGTGCTCAAGGGCGTTTCGATCCATGCTGCGCGCCGGATGCGCAGCGCAGGACTTTGGGCGAGTTTGGAAAATTGCTCGACACCCCTTTACTTGATATCTGGCAGGGCGACACCTACCGCGCCCTGATTGCCAGTTACAGAAATCGATCCCTATGTGCCTCCTGCAATATGAGAAAGCCTGCGAGGGATGATTGATGAATTGGCGTGATTTGAATGTGTCGGCATGCAGGACGCACCATGAGTGCGACGGTCAGCCAGCCTATTCCGGGCGCTTCGACGAAGTGCTCAAGTTTCATGCTCCAGGTCTCGCGCCGGTAAAGCGTGGCGATGAAGCCTGGCATGTTGGTCCGGATGGTGATGCGGCCTATTCGCGCCGCTTCATTCGCACATTTGGTTTCTATGAAGGATTCGCAGCGGTACAGGGGCAGGATGGCTGGCATCACATTCGTCCAGACGGAAGCGATGTCTATCCTGATCTGTATGACTGGTGCGGAAATTTTCAAGGTGGGCGTTGTACGGTTCGCCTGCGCGATAGGCGCTATCGGCACGTGTTGGCGGACGGATCAAGTGCGTATCCGGAAACCTGGCGCTATGCCGGAGACTACAAGGACGGAATCTGTGTCATCCAGAATGACGCAGGGCTTAGCTCGCATCTGGATCTGAACGGTAAGCCGTTGCATGGCAATTGGTTCATTGATCTGGATGTGTTTCACAAAAGCTTTGCACGTGCGCGTGATGGCGAAGGTTGGATGCACGTTGATCTGCGTGGAGCGCCTGCTTATGCGCGACGCTTTGCTGCTGTCGAGCCGTTTTACAACGGTCAGGCAAGAGTGGAGCGATTTGATGGCGGCCTGGAGATCATCAACGAGCAGGGGCTAAGCCTGATCGAACTTCGCCCCTCCAGACAATCTGAATTTGCGGCGCTTTCAGGCGATATGGTTGGCTACTGGCGCACAGAAACGATTGCGGCAGCGGTGCGTCTTGGCGTCATCGAAGCATTGCCTTGCACATCTGGCACTTTGGCAGAGCTGTGCGGGCTCTCAAGCGACGGAGCCTTGCGACTGCTGCGGGCCTTAGGGGAACTCAGGCTTGTTGAGCGCGATGCAGAAGTCTGGCATCTGAGCCTTCGTGGGGAGTTTCTGCTGGCAGACCATCCACTGAGTCTGGCGGACGCTGCGCTCGAATACTCAGGAGCCCTCGGCGACCTGTGGTCATCCTTGCCTGAAGCGATAAAGGCGAAGGGAGATTGGCGCGCACCGGACATTTTTGGAGATGTCGCCAGAGATCCTGCACGTTTGCAGGGCCATCACCGCATGTTGCGCAGCTACGCTCGCCATGATTATGCATTGATTCCTGAAGCACTCGGTTTGCAGGGCCGCGAGTGTGTAGTGGATGCAGGCGGCGGGTTCGGAACGCTTGCAATGAACATTCTGGGCGCACACCCTGATGCTCGTGTGACGGTGCTTGATAAGCCAGAGGTGGTTAAGCAGGCCCGGAACAGTCTTGGTTCGGTGCCGGGCTTGAGCTGGCTGGCAGTCGATCTCTTTGAGCCTTGGAATGTCCGAGCCGATGTCGTGACACTGGCCAGAGTGCTGCATGACTGGGATGACGGTGACGCAATCAAGATCCTGTCTCAGGCTCGCGCTGCCCTGTCTCCGAGAGGGCGACTTTTCATCATCGAAATGTTATTGGAAGAGCAAGGCGTATCAGGCGCTTTGTGCGACTTGCATTTGCTGATGGCTACTGGGGGGAGAGAGCGCTCACAGGAGGCCTATGAGAGATTGCTTGCTGAGGTGGGGTTCCGTCTTGTTGATGTTTGTCGAGTAGCTGCGCTCCCCTGCGTATTGCATGCGGAGGCTCTATGAAGGATGAGATCAATTGGGTTGTACCTCCAACGCTGCTGCGCAATCTCGAAAAAATACCCGCGGATCGCCCGGTTGCCATGTTGTTGAGGCATTCAGTGCGGGGGCCGCTCCCACTTGGTGATGCGGGTAACGCCGTTCCGCTTACGGAGGCAGGTTGGAATATTGCTCGCGAATTGGGCGCGAGATTGGGCGAACGACTGAAAACGCTACAAAGTAGCCCTGTTCCTCGCTGCATTCAAACTGCTCAAGCTCTGAAGGACGGTGCCAAAGTCTGCACAAACATTTCAAATAACTGTTTACTTGGCGGTCCGGGTGTTTATGTACTTGATGGTGGCGTTGCTTGGAATAACTGGGTGACTCTTGGTCACGAAGGGGTGATGAAGCACTTGGTTTCGGAAAGCGACGCATTGCCCGGCATGGCCCGTCCAGATGAAGCTGCTCGATTCTTGGTGAATCACATGCTTACTTTGGCCGGTGACTCTCCGGGTATTCATGTCTTCATCACACATGACTCATTGATAACGCCGACCGTTGCAAGACTGCAAAACGCACATCATGGCCCCTCCGATTGGCCGTGGTTTCTTGAGGGGGCACTTTTCTGGCGGAGCTCTAAAGGTGTGCATGTGGCATACAGAGAAATGGAACATCTCAATACAAGGAGCGGACTTTGCGGGCTGAATGAGGGCGACGTAATAGAGTTCGCCAGAAGAGAAGTAGCCGCTACCGTTGGGTTGGATTGTGCCGCGCGATTCTTCCTTGCTGGCGGTGCGTTCAAGTCGTTACTTACAGGAAGACCTCCCCGCGACTTGGATTTTTGGACGCCATCGCTTCGTGATCGCAACATTTTGCTGAAGCAACTTCAAAACAGAGGGGCGACTCGGTTGCCGAGTTCCGCTTTCGCGGACGTCTTTCAGATTGGAGTGCGCATCGTAGATGTGCCATTTAAAACAGAACCATCAACCTTGATCGACCGGCTGGAACGCTTTGATATTGCTCTTTCTGCCATCGGCGTTGAGTGTCGCCCCAATGGAAATTGGGTTGCGTTGGTTCATGATCGGGCGCTGCTGTCAGTTGAACAGCAGGAGATCTTGCTGCTAGAACCACTTGTAAATTGGAAGTACGCGCTATTGACGCTTGAGCGAATGCGACGGTACGCCAAGGAGCTTGGGTTCCGTGTGTCGTCAGATGGAGAGGCTGGGATTTGGAAAATGTTTTACTCACAGCCTTCCAGTGTTCGTGAGGAGATGGTGGCACGATTCGAAACGAACAACATGGGAGGATATGGTGTTGAAGAAAATTTGCGTCTGTGTTCAGAGCCGATGCGGGCTTCGTAGCCACTGAATGTCTGCTTAGGAAAGGAAGGCGGTTGGGGGTTATGTTGGACTCAGGGGGAAGCATTGGCTGCGATATTACGAGGGTCATCTGACCGGCCGCAGAACGCTGACCCAGACGAGATCGCTGGTTAAGCGCTCGGTGTGACCGCAAAATACTGCAATGGCACACCTGCAGCTAACGCCTCGCGTAGCCAGAGCGGCTTAAAACCCCGGCCACTCCATTCGCCACCTGTTTTTGGGCAGCGGTACTTAACGGTGGATGCCTTTACCCCAAGTTCGCGGCGCAAGTATTGCTCGTACTTTTTTAGCATGGCCTGTGCAGTCTGCACATCAGTTAGTTGCTCCATACTTGGGGGATCCAAAAACTCCACTGCGACGCACACATCCAACAACTTGAAGCGAAGACGGGAAAGCTTAGTATTCCAGCTGATTCGTGTCATTTGGTCAAAATTTGGGTATGTTGAAAGAACGGGATTTCCGTTAGGCGGACATCCCGTCTGACGACGAGGTTTAAGGATGATCCAGAGATGTGAAATGAACCGGTTACGAAGTTGCGTCTCATCGCTTTTGGACTAAACGTGCTCGTAACGCTGCTTGTACGTGCGGATCGGTTACCCCGGCTTCAGGCGGACACCAGATGTAGCGTCGATCCAACTGCGCGGCTGCTTTAACGCTCGTGTGGTCATCCAAGGCAAGCCAATCCGTTTTACCCCTGCAACCGGCGTCCTGCGCTATCTCGCATGCACGGTTGCTGGCAATGTTCTCCACGACGCCCGCGAAACGGGCGCCCAGCGGTCCCAATATGCGCATCAGGGCTGAGTCATCGAAAAGGCGGCGCCAGTCGCTAGACACGATAATTTGGACGTGTGGGTGCGGCCTCAAAATCTCCACGAGCACCGGCAACCAACAAAACAGCACCGGGTTGTCCAACAGCCGACCGAATTCGTCAATGGCGGGCGTACCGTCAGGATGCAACACGCCATCGTAGTCGAGGTAGAGCAGCATCAACTGACAGCCTCGGGCAAGATGATCGGGGTGAGCGTACAGCCGTTCGGCGCATCCATTTCCCCTGCCGGCACGAACTGAGATGCAGGGGCTCCACACGAAAAACACTTGGATATCGCTGCTCGGTCTGCAGGCAGGATATCGGCAATCTGCTGTCGGCTCAGGGCAACGTGGACACGACCACAACGGGTACATTTGTACTCAGACAGGCTCATTCTGTACTCCAAAACCAGGGCGAGCAGCGAGGATCTGGCGTATTTGATCAAGCTCAGGCATACCGGTTTCGAGATCCGGCGGCTCAGCGGCTCTGTTGGCTTCGCATTCCTTGCAGCTGGTGTGCCAGTACTCAGTCCTGTGGAGCGTACCGGGTTGCCCGCATTGCTCGCAAAGCGCGCTACTTTGACTGGCAACGGCCAGCACCTGGGTGACCAACGCTGGGTTGGCGTTGTTCATGTAAATCCGCAGCTCACCGAGTTTTTCCTTGATTTGGGCCACTCTGGGCCATTCGCGAATATCGTGGATTTGGTCGATATCGGCCTCAATCAGTGCGGCGGCCTGGGTGATCAGGGAAAGCCATCCATCTCCACACTCAATGCCCCAACTGTCCAGTGGAGCGATCTCATCGTTCGACGGCGGTCGGAATGCGCGCGGGTGCGCTGCGAAGAGTTGCTGCTGGTTATCCGGGCTCACCGTGTTGCTCCTGCTTGTTCAAAATGAGCTCATGCTACTCGGAATTTCGTCTTTGGACAAACGTAAGTCATTGATATAACAGCAAATATAATGTTTGTCGAGTTAGGTTGGTATTTGGGTCATCGTGTTCGCATTCGATCAGCCATTGCCTAACTTTTTTGGGGGCTGCATCAATTATGCAAAAGACGACAGGTGCTGCGATGGGGTCATCGGCACTATTTTCATCTTGATCATTGTGGGCACCGTAATATTGATCTCATGTTTGAGATACCCCCATAGGCTCTCCAATGGAAGGCATGCCAAGAAGAAAGTGGTTGGTTCATTTTCAATGGGTATCAGCCCTGCACGATGCCAACCCCCTTTCCTGGGTGGTGTCTACGAAAGTCTATTTGTGCCAGGGGACCGACATCAGGAATTCGTACCTGGGACGAATGCGCAGATCGTCCAGGGCGACAACCTAAGCATCTATCCCGCCAAAACTCTCGCTACACCACCCCACTCCGTCGTATATCTTGGCGACAAATTCCCCCGTCGCATCTGCCATTCCTTGGCCACACCTTCTGCCGCTAACCGCAGCGATCCTCGCCCGTAACGCCCATTGATGGCATCAAGCGTCGCCATCAGCCGTTCATTCCGACCATTCTCCATCTCGCTCGGTACCAACAACGAGAACTGCTGATTCGCCTTAGGGACGATCTCCAGCAGGGTTATACCGGCTTTGTGATAGCCGTAACCCGGGCGATAAATCCGACGCAGCACCTTGATCGCCCAACCCACCAGAATCCGGGTATCTGCACTCGCCTCGGGTAATGGGATGGTCATGGAGCGCTGGTACTGCGGGACCTCCGGTTTGAAGATATTGGTCCGGATATAAACCTGAATCGCCCCAGCCAGCGAGTCCTGGTTCCTCAGTTTCTCGGCGGCCCGGCTAACGTAGCTGGCCACCGCTTCTTCCAGATCCTCGCGGTCATAGACCAGCCTACCGAACGAGCGGCTGCTCATGATCTGCTGCTTTTCGGGAACGACTTCTTGTAGGTCGAGGCACGAGACGCCGCGCAGCTCCCGGACTGTGCGTTCCAGTACAACTGAGAAGCGGCTACGCAGGGTTTCGGCATCGGTGTCCCGCAATTGCCGGACGGTATGAATCCCCATCGCTTCCAACTTTGCGGTGATCTTGCGCCCAACACCCCAAACTTCGCCCACCTCGATTCGGTCGAATAGTTGGCTCACCTGCTCCGGCGCCAACGTTGTGAAGTCGCACACGCCCTGATCACCCGCCAGCAGCTTCTTCGCACAGTGATTGGCCAGTTTGGCCAGGGTCTTGGTCGGACCAACCCCGACACAGACTGCCAATCCGAGCCAATCGGCAATTTGCTGGCGGATGGTCTGTCCGTATTCCTGAAACCCGACTCGCTCAAAGCCCGATAGCTCCAGGAAGCTTTCGTCGATGCTATAGACCTCGATGTTTGGCGAGTACGACGAGAGGATCTCTACTACCCGATTACTCATGTCGGCATAGAGCGCGTAGTTGGAACTGAAGGCGACGATCCCGTAGCGCTTCGCCTCCTGCTGGATCTTGAACCAGGGAACGCCCATGGGAATACCCAAGGCTTTGACTTCCGCCGAGCGCGCCACGACACAGCCGTCGTTGTTGGAAAGCACGACGACGGGTTTGTCTTTTAGGGTGGGATCGAACAGTTTCTCGCAGGAGGCGTAGAAGTTGTTGCAATCGACCAGAGCGAATACAGGCATCAGGCTCCGAAGTGCTTGAACTTGCCCGTCACGACGCCCCAGACCACCAACTCCATGCCTTCCCGAATTTCGAGGGGCGGATAGGCAGGATTCTCGGCCAGCAAGGCTACCCGGCCTGCCCGCTGGTAGAGGCGTTTGACCAGACGCTGGCCATCGACAAAGGCAATGACGATCTGGCCGTGACGTGGACGGATGCTTTTATCGACGACCAGAATGTCGCCATCGAAGATTTCGGAGCCTTGCATAGAATCACCTTCGACTGAGAAAAAGAAGGTCGAGACTGGATTGCGAACCAGGTACTCGTTGATATCTAGCTGCTTGTCCTCATAGTCAGCAGCCGGACTAGGAAATCCGGCCGACACCCTGACCTCATCAATGGGTAACGGCAGACGTGGGGCATGCAAGAGGGGAACAAACAGACCTGCCGCAGCCGCCAGATCCAGAGACAGCTCAGGCATGGGCGAACGACGCTTCCGGGTAATGCTCAGCCAGGGAATGGCTATCCCCATCGGTGGCCGATTCAGAGACCAGGACGGAGGCGCATTCCGGGCACAACAAGCTTAGGTGGCCATCGATCGTGGCCTGTTCCAGTTCGGCGGTGGCCAGGGGCGCATGGCAGTGTGGGCAAACGATACGAATCATGTTCGGCTCCTTTTTATTGGTTTACTGTATTTTTGTACAGTAATTCGTGGAGCGCAATACTGTATGCGATTTAGATCGTCGCCCAGAGTTTGTCCGACAGACTGAATCCCAAGCAAATCATGGGAAAGGCAAGCTCGACAAACCGCTGAAGATTTCGGTCGAGGGCGGAAATACCAGGCCGGTTTCCGTGCAGAACGTGTCGAACTCAGCCGCCGGAATGTGGGTGACCCAGAACATCAACTCCGACTCCCATTCGCCACCAAGTCGATTCAGGGTTTCTGTCGGAAAGGCTGTATTACCCCCGCCCGCTGATTCGAAATGGCGCATCGGCGATGGATGTTGAATCCCGACCAGTTCGTATTTCCCGTCCGGCAATGGCGACACCACAATGCGATCGCCAAACAGAAGGCGGAAATCTTCGAGGATGCCCGAGGAGGATGCAACGACGGCCGTGTCGTTCGACAGAAACAGCATATTGAGGCGCTGGGTCTGGCACTCCGCATCGCCGTCGATCTCGTATCGGGTGACCAGATCGATGGATCGTGCCGTCGAATGGCTTGATGCGCTCATGGGCAGTTCGTGGGTTGGTATGAAGTCATTATGCAGAGCGACGAAACCATTGGACAAGCCTGCTGCTGCACCGGCCACCAAGTGAGTTGTTGTTAGTCGGGAAGTCCAGTCGCACCGAAACCCCTCGGCGTCCAAAACCGAGGGGTTTTGCTATTCTGGGCGGCATGTGTGCCCACTATGATCCGCAAACCGATCCCGCTCGACTGAACGCACATTTCGGCGTCAGCGATCTGCCGTTGGGACTGAAGCCCAGCCTGTGGCCGGGCTACCATGGCCCTTTCCTGCGTAAGCATGCGTTTGCCGATGTCGGTGATGAGGCAGTGCCGTACCGGGAATTGCTGGTCGGTTCATTCGGTTTGCTTCCGCACTGGGCCAAAGACACCTCCATCGCCCGCAATACCTACAATGCCCGGTCTGAAACGGTGCATGAAAAACCGTCGTACCGTGATGCCTGGCGATTGGCACGTCATTGCATCATTCCGGCCGAAGCCATCTATGAACCGGATTGGCGTAGCGGCCGAGCCGTGCCGACCCGTATATCCCGGGCAGATGGCCAACCGATGGGGATCGCCGGACTGTGGTCGCCCTGGAAGAATCCGGCTGGCGAAATCATTTACAGCTACACGATGCTAACGATCAATGCCGACCGGCATCCCTTCATGCGCCAGTTCCATAAGCCGGATGATGAGAAACGCTCGGTCGTGATCCTTCATGAGGGGGACTACGATGGCTGGCTTCAGGCCTCCGCAGCCGATAGCCGGGATTTCCTCTATCCCTACCCGGCCGATGCCCTCGTCGCCGAAAAGCCGCAGCAGACCTTGCTTTGATAAGGATCGTTTATCCCCGAAAACTGTGGATAAGCCTGTGGGTCTCTGCTGAGAACCTGTAACAAGCGTTTGATGGAATGAAACTTTCAATGGATTGCACAAAATTTGGGCATCTTGCGTTTGCGCTGCTCATCGCGACAGGAGTTCAGTCAGCGCTAGCTGAAGGCAGATTCCATGAACCTTTTGAAGTGACTGGCAGCGTGGTGAAGAACCCTGATGGCGACACGATCAAGCTGATGACTGACGATCAGCAATTGATCGATATCCGGATATCCGGGGCCGATACGCCTGAATCTGGCCAGGCCCATTGGCGGGCGGCACGGAATTACCTTCGATCCATCGTGGACGGGCAGAAAACTACGGCCTGGTGCTACAAGCAGGATCGATTTTATCGAGAAGTTTGCCATGTCCGGGTAGGAAACCGGGATATCGGACAGGCTCTGATTGAGGCTGGATATGCGTGGTACGCGATTCAGTTTGCCAAAGAACTGACTGTTGAACAGCGCTCGGTGTATCCAGAGGCAGAGCGAGCGGCGAGAGCTGGACAGATTGGGCTTTGGCGGGAGCCGGAGCCAATGACTCCGTGGGAGTGCAGGAGGCTTAAACGGGCTAAACAAGGAAGACTTTGTCGTTAATTGATCGGCGGCTATTGATGCCTGCTAGCGTTCAACGTTATCAGGTTGAACCTGCCCATAACGGATTTCCTACTTGTGCTTCCTGTGCGTTCGATTCGTTGATAGTTGGCGGTCAGTGTTGCTTCAGAACTGCCTCGGCCCCAATTCGAATAATGGGCGGAAATGGCGTTGGATAGCTCGATGAGGGATAACAGCGCATGCGAACTAAGTTGCGGTGATCGATCCCTCCTTTAGTTGGCCCTCCGAGTGAAAGAAACTCGAAAAATAATTCGAATTAACCCTGACCTTTCGCCAGGCCTCTCGTCTTTGTGAGTAAGAGCAACATTTCACCATCCGACGAGGCAACCCAAATGACCACCGTATTCATCACCGAAAGCAATTTTTCAAAAATCGCGATGAAGAACATCCGCGACATTAACGACGATATTTCCCAAGTCTGCCGACGTGTTTATGAAAGCCGGAATGTCGGTACGTATCTGAATCACCGGGAGATTAAGTTCCTCGAATGCAAGCGTCTGTTGTTGGAAAACACGGAAGAGTGCATCCAACGGCACGTCGAAAGGATCGAGGCCGAAAAGAAGAACAAGAACCATGCCGTTACATACAGCCCCTACGTATTCGTCAGCAATACGCCGCCTAAGTACCACTTCGAGCGAGAGTGCAATTTCCTGTCAAAGGACTACCTGAATTTCCTCGTCCCACCAGAAATCGAGGCGAGAGGACACAGCGAGATCCAAAAATTCCGGGAATTTGCCAATGCGAACAAGCAGCTCGTTCTCGACAACAAGGTCTATGTATTCATTCACCGGCTCAAAACGCAGTTCAGGCTGCAGAACGACGTCTCGCAAGTCACCTTCACCAACACCGGAGTCCGCGCGCTTGATCTGGAGGATGGCTTCGACATCTCGCGTGAGATTGACAGCGTTTTGGACCAGATCGACTCGCTCAGCCAAACCGAATCGGGCGCGAATACCCTGAAAAAATTCCGCTACATGGATCATTGGAAGCGGGATCTTGCCAAGAATGACGATACGGTGAATTTGCTGAGCCTGAAGTCGAGACTGGTGGATCTCATCGTCAAGTTCCACTTGCAGAACAACTCGATGAAAGGGTTTTCATTCGATGCGGAATTGCTCGAATTAGTCGGTTTTCAGAGTTGTGGATCCTGCGGGAAGAAGTTTGATCTCTAACCTCCTCCCAGCACGGTCGGTTAGGGCTATTTCCAGTTCCCCATCAAGATAAACGGGGCCCAGTAGAACGGATGTTCGTAGCGGGCTTGCTCCAATAAGGAGAGCTGCGCTTGCCTCAAAGACTCCACTTTGGTCTGTTTGTTGCCCTGCCGGCGGCGGTACATCTCAGCCATCAGTTTGGCGGTGCTATCGTCGGCAACGGGCCAAAGAGTGGCCAGCACTGCCTTAGCCCCCTGCTGTTGCGCAATCACCCCGAATCCCTCGATCTCTCGCCCCTGTGCATCCCGGCCACCGCCCAAACCAGTGTCGCATGCTGACAACGTCAGTAGGTCCAGGTGGTCGAATCGGTAGTTCTGCGTCCGGATATCCCCCAAGCTCAGTTTCTGGCCGTCGCCGAGCAGGAGGAAGGAATGGATCTCGGTGCCGGGGCTGAACTGGAAATGGCTGGCCACGTGGAGAAGCTGCAAGGGACGCTGGCTCGTTTCCTTGAAGCGCTGGGCGGTGAATGCCTCGTCCAGATAAACTTTCCCCGGCAGCACGCCGTTGTTTGCGGCTTTGAAGATGCTACGCATCTCTTTCTTGACGGCGGGGAGCGCCGCAAATTGGCCAACGGCCTTAGTGACCCCCAAACCAGCTCCGTGCCATTGGGAGGTCGGGTCATCGAGCAGCCGATTTTTGGTTACGCTGGTGTACATCGGCAAGTTCCAGCGTTGGACCAGGTAGCGATCGCCATCGTGCAAAGCGGCGAAAGGCAGGTAACGCAGCCCCCCATCCAAGGAGAGCATGACGGTTTTGGCACCTGCTTGCTCTAAATCTTGCGCCACCGGTGCGACAAGCAACTGGTACAGCGCCTGCGACAACTTCTTTGCATCGGATTTCGGATCACGCAGCGCCCGGCGGAATTCCGCGATCTGACGGTTCAAGTCTTTGACGCCGACGTGGCTGCTGCGTGCCAGTTGGATTCCCGGTGTGGTCAGCAGCATGCCAACCTTGTCCTCCGTGAGGTAATACTGAAGCAGGACAACGTCCGGGCCGACGTTCCTTATCAGGCTCTGTAATTCGCGCGATGCGTCACGGCTGGTTTCGCTGGCTTCGGCCGTTTTCGCGGGACCTTGACGGGAAAAGTTCTCCTGCATCTCTGTCAAGAAGGATTCGAAAGCGGTTTTCGCCACCTGCAAATCGGCGGCAAGCTCCTTCTGGCGCTGCTTCTGTTCGGTAGTGAGGCCAAGTTTCGCCTGTTTTTGAAGCGCTTGCTCCTCGGCTCCCAAAGCGGCAAGGCGGTCGGCAATCCTGCGATAGCGGTTCATCCAGGTTTGTTCGTTGGCGTTGTAGCCGATTCTGGTCTGGCGTGGGTCGGCGCTGCCGCTGCGTCGGATGAATTCGAATTGCTCATTCTCCTTGAGCATGTCGAGCACCAACTGGGCGTCGGACAGCAGCCCTTGATCAAGTAGAAGCGCAGCCAGGTACTGGTACGCGTACTCGACCGATTCGGTGTAACTCTGCAATTCCAGGCTGCCGATTCGGCCAATACGCTCCCGGTGGTTTTGGTACGCATTGATTGATGCCTTGTAGAACGCAATGGCCAAATCAGGCTGCTTCATCTCCTTGAAAGCGAACGCAATGTCCCCCAGAGTACTCGCTGTTGCCGGATGCTCGCTGCCGAGAGCCTTTTCCCGAATAACGAAGGCCCTTTGCAAGAGCGGTAACGCCTTTTCGTGCCGCCCTACGTAAAAATAGTGATTGGCGAGATTACTAAGGCTCAATGCAGTATCCGGATGGTCCTCTCTGAGGGATTTCTCCCTGATGGCCAAGGCGCGTTGAAGCATTTCGAGCGCGACGTCGGATTTTTCCAGTTTGTAATACGTGATGGCCAAGTTGCTAAGGATCGAAGCCGTGTTTGGATGCTCTGGACCAAGTGACTTCTCGCTGATATCCAAGGCCCGTTGCTCGGCCAGAAGCGCCCGATCGTATTGGCCCAACGCGCTGTGGGTCGAGGCGATGTTGTTGAGAGCTCCAGCAGTCTTCGGATGCTCAGGACCGAACACCTTTTCGTGGATGGATAGAACCTTTTCCTGGAGTTCTAATGCTTTGTCGAATTGGCCAAGATGACCGTAGGTCAAAGCGAGATTGTTCATCACCCAAGCGGTATTTGGATGCTCGCCTCCCAGCGTCTTTTTGCTTATTGCCAAAGCTCGTTGCTCTAACGGCAAGGCTTTGTCGTGCTGGGCGAGATGCTGATAAGTGGAAGCCAGGTTTATCAGGCTTTCCGCCGTCAATGGGTGGTCGCTTCCGAGAGTCTTCTCACGGATTTCCAATGCCCGCCGCGTGAATTGGAGCGCCTTTTCGTACTGGGCGCCAGCATCGTAAAGGCTGCCCAAATTTCCCACTACCCAAGCAGTATCCGAATGCTCCGGACCGTTGGTTTTCTCTGCAATAACCAATGCCTGTTGAAGCAATGGCAACGCCTGCTCGTACCAGCCGACCTCGCCATAGATGTTGGCCAGATTGTTCAGGCTCCTTGCCGTCTCGGGATGTTCAGGGCCGCGGCTCTGTTCGGTGATGAACAAGGCACGCTGCAACAACGGAATGGCTTTCTCGTTTTGCGCAAGCTCGGTGTGAATCATGGCTAGGCCATTCAGGGCCAGCACATTATCAGGATGCTCGGAGCCGGAAATCTTCTCACTGACAGCTAGCAGGCGCTCCAAAAGCGGCAATGCCTTCTCCCAGTTCCTTAATTTGGCGTGCGCATCCGCCAAAATGTACAGGCTGATTGCAAGCTGCTTTTCATCCCTACTCGGCTCGAATTCAGCCAGCATCATCGCCTGGGTGGCAACTTTCAATGCCTGTTCGGCATCGTCGCTTTTCGCCAGCTCTCCGTACTGATTCACCAATGACTGCCAGCCGGGATCCCCCGCCACTGCCGTACGAGGCACGGCAAACGTGGCGAGTAATACTGTTGCGGCCACAATTACGAAGAATCTGCGAAAACCTGCTCTCATGTAGTGCATTACTCCATGTTGATGGGCGAACAACGCGATGTGAATAGCGTCACGTCATCAGTGCCGCAAAATGTGCTCGTTCTCATATCGTTTTCCAACGGTTATTACCGTGCCGTCACGGCTACTCTGGACCAGATAGCACCGGAGGTACTCGGACATTCTTTTCAGAGGTGCCCGCCCGATATTCCGCTCCATTTGCCGGATGCATTGTTGCGAGAAATAACGAACGACCCCGCCGTGTCCGTCGAACTGCTCTTCCCCGTAGTCCAGCAGCCAGTCCTGTATCAATGGTGGGATACCCCTTTGTTGGGCCCGAATAGTAGCGTGAGCAGTCAGCAGCGTATCCATCATTTCGTCTTATCGCGGCAGTCGAAGGCCAGGAGCTGCTGCGTCAATTGGTCGGTCATGGGGCCTTCACCGATAAAGACGCAGCGATCCGGAATTGGTCAGGGCATCGCGTGCGAATATTTTCTTTTCGCCAACCCTGACCTTTTGGAACGGACTCCGTCTCTATCCGGGCAAGGACCTTCCTCCTTGACCATGCCGCCGTAAGCCTTTTGGGCACTCGGTTACTGACCGGAAGTCACTTTGGGTATGTCAAAATGCCCTGATGAGCGAAGAAGAAATGATCCAGGCTATCAACCGCGGGGGCCGCCAACAGGAATTCGCACTGGAGGCGCTGTATAGAAAAGCGGCGGAGTTCCGTCGGCACTTTCAATACAAGGGTTTGTCACTCCAAGTGGCGGAAGACCTTGTCCAAGAGACAATCGTTAAGGTGTTCCGTAGTGCTGCCAGCTTTACTGGCGGGGCAGGTTTCGGCGCCGGCAGCGCGAATGCGTGGTTGTGGACGATCGCAAAAAATACGATGAACGATTATCTCCGGGCCCAAAAGGACAACGCTGTTTCGCTCGATGATGACGAGCTCTCGGAAGCGGCGAGAGGTGCGTTGGAAGCAGAAATGGCCTCTAACAACCCACATGGCCCGGCGATTCAGTCCGCGCAGGACTGCGTGTCAAACGGGATAGAAGAATTCGCATCTGAGCATCCGGACCGGGCCAGGGCGCTAGAGATGCAACTGGATGGCCAGGACATAGCGTCCATCGGGTACTCCATCGGGCGTTCTGTTGCCGCTACCAAAGAGTATCTTTCACAGTGCAAGAAGAAGCTCGCTCCTTTCATCCATCACTGCACCGAACTGCTTCAGGCCTGAGGGGATACGATGAGCGAAGATATTTCGAAGGAAGATCGCGACTGGCTGAATTCGCTGGCTGGGGAGCCTCCCAAGGACGCAGACCCCGTCATTTCGGCGGAAGCGTTGGCCGTACGGAAAGCACTGGCCAGACGACGGGATGAGATCGAGGCCGACGCTGCCAGGGCTAGCGGCGTGGAAGAACTCCGGACTCGACTACAGCGCGAAGGCCTTATGGGTTCGTCCGATAAAGCGAAGCACGGAAATGGCTTAGTGGCGCGTATTAAGGGCTTTTTCGGCCTTGGTTTCGGCTCGGGCAGCGTCAACCGGTTTCCCGTGTGGGGTTTTGCAGCGACATTGGCCTTAGCAATTTTGCTGACAATGCAGATGCCGCGGCAAGAACCCGATGAGGCTACGGTCGTCCGTGGCGATGCCCATGCTGTGACCCTGATCGTCGAGAATCCCGAGGCTCGGGCGAATGAGATCGTTGCGGGAATCAACGAGATCAACCCTGATGCGGTTCAGATGACACGGCTCGGCAATGGAAGCATCCAACTACTCATCAGGGATTCGCAGGCGGTTCAGGATTACCTGTTAGCACAGAGGCTAGAGGCAGTCGCCGTCGAGGGTAACGTCAAAATCCTCGTTGTGCCCCTGAAAAAATAAACACGCCTGAAATTCGAGTACGGTTAAGGAATAAATTGCCATTTACGCCGTTTCACATGGGTATCGCGCTCATTGCTAAGCCCGCGCTAAACCGCCGTTTTAGCATCGTCACCTTCGGCATTGCGCAGGTGATAATGGATATCGAGCCGGGAATTCGTATGTGGGCTAGCGCGGATGTGCTTCATGGCCCGACACACTCGATTCTGGGTGCATTGATTCTGGCGTTTTTAGTGATGCAGATAGCACCCAGTATTTGCAACTATTTGGTGGCGAAGTGGAACAAGGAAGTCAGTCACTACAAACAGCCATGGTTGCTGCATTCTGACCCCGTATCAAAATCTGCGGTCGCATTTGGGGCCCTGTTCGGTACGTTGAGTCACCTGGTTCTCGACAGCCTGATTCACCACGACATCCATCCGTTAAGCCCATTTCTGGCTGCAAACCCATTAAGCGATCTGGTCACACATGATGGGGTGTATCAGGCATGTACGATCATGGGTGTTGTTGGCATTGCCGCTTGGTTGGCAGCTCAATGTACTCGCCACTACCGAACCAAGCTGGGGAAACGTCATGGTGCCTAAACTGTCAGCCAAAGAGTGTTTTGTACGCTGGGTGCATGAACTCAGACTCACTTGGGTAGGGATTTCGGTTGTCGGCATCCTTCCTGCTGTTTTATACGGCTCAGCGATCTATTCGGTCTTTGTATTGGTCGCCGCTGTCCTGATTGGCATCCCATCTGTTTTGTTTGGCATCATCGCCAAGCGTTCTCAAAGTCGTGGCTTACGGCGCCTAGCCATAATGTTGCTGGTACCTGCGCTGACACTGGTCTTCGTCTCCTGGGGGGATAGGCAGATTCCAGTGAGGGCTGCACCGCTTGTCCAGGCCATCGATAACTTCCGGCGCGATACTGGACACTATCCAGAATCGTTGGAGGCGCTCATTCCGGGGCACCTGTCAGAACTGCCAGACGTGCGGTTTTCTGTCTTCGAACCAGCGATAACTTACAGAATCCATGCCGGAAAACCCTATTTGGCAATCCCCTCGGCCATTGGTGACATGTTTGCACAATTTGAGTACGACTTCGAAGCCAACGTCTGGGTACATAACTCCTGATGGATTACCCAATTTTTCAAAGGCATTGGAAGGCTGAGTTGCCGTAGATCTTGGCCAACAAACGAGGCAGTAAAGAGCCAGGCCGGAAACACTCGTGATTAAGCTAACAAAAAAGCCGGCCAGACGAGAAGTGACTGGCCGGAAAAGTGCTGGGTAGCACTAAGGACACATCGTGCAAGAGCAGATGCTTATTCCGTATAGCACCTAATCGCAATTTACGTTTCAATTCAGCAGGTCATTACATTCAGAACAAAATCATGAAACCCCAATGATGCAAGCAGCGATTCGCTCATCCAGCGAATCAACAATTGGGATTGCCGAAAACCGGCTCTCAACGTCCCATAGGTCAAATGGTGCTTTGATGAGATCTTGGTGGAGATCTTTGAGAATCAGCGGACGACGTCGATTTTTTCTGTTGGCCAGTTTGGCAAACCACATGGGACGAATCAAATCGAGCCAGTTTTCAGCGACGGTCTCAAGATCCGGCCTTGATCCTTCGGCTTGGGGCTTTGCCGCATTAGCCAACGCCTTCCAACGCGCCGCTGTCTCTTGATCGCCGAGCTTCTGAGCCTTTTTGCAGTACTGCGCCAGGACGTCGTGCATTTGATCGAGAGCACGTTGCTTCTTCCTTGGTAGCAACATCGACTCCGAGTCTCCAAGCTTCCTCAGAAAGCGTTCGAGTACTTGGCTGGCGTGGCTATTCATGGATAGGTTCTCTACCTCATCTCCAAGTAGCACACGCAGACGCGCACAGATCGTATCAAGCCGGACAACCGGGGAGGTTTGCTCATCCTCGAACAAAACCCACTTCGGTGCGCCATGCTTTACGCCAGATACGGAAAAGAAGGCCCAAGGTTTTTTGGCTTTAACGAGTCCCACCCGAGAAAGCACACGTGCAGAGACATCATGGTAGGCCTGATAGACATCCCCGGGAATCAACGCCCTTTCCCCATCCACTAGCTCTCTGACTGCACTGAAAGCATCCTGGATGCCATCCCAAGGCTCTGCAGCCGCCGCTTCTGCTTCTCGAATCATTTCCTCTGGTGTCAGAGCAAATTCGGCAAATCCACTGCCTAGTTCCTTTGGCAACGGCATGTTCGAACCCAAGAGGGTTTCAACGGTCTGGTAGCGCTGCACAAAGCGTTCATCGGCTCGAATCGCAAACTCAGGCGAGTCGTTGGGCCACCAGGCTTCGATGGTCGAATGCGGGCTATCCATTCGATCCACACGTCCAACCCGCTGCTCTGCAATCCTGACCACGCTCGGCATGTCGAGATGCACCACGGCGGATGCACCTTGTAGATTGAGTCCCTCAGACATGCTGTCGGAACACAGGGCAATCCCCCGGCCTTGTGCATCCCTGCCAAAGTTTTGCATGACGCGTTTCTTCCCGGCCTGGTTACCTCCGGTCGCAACGAAGACTGGCGCTTTCACTTTTGCCCCGGCCAACTCGTGACGAATGACCTCAAGGGTGATCAGGTGGGAGTCGAAAGCAATGATTAAGGAATGCTCTTCGATCAGCATGCACAGCATCTGTGCCTTGGTCTTTTCCCTACCTGCAGATAGTCGGTTCAGGAGCCGAACAATTGCTTCGTAGAGACGGATCTCTTCCAGGCAAGCCCGCTGATATTGGTCCGGATCAGCCAACCAATCCGGCAATTGACAGTTCAAATTGGTTCCGGGAGGCGGAAGTTCCGCCCGATCTTTGACCTTTCCGATCAGGTTGCCAGTTTCGCCACTCTTGATAGGCTCATGTATTCCGTAAGTCCGCAATGCATCGGCCGTACCGAGCAAATGTTCATGGAGTGCTGCTCGGGATGAGCGCAATCTCGACATGATGTTGTAGACCGTCAGGTGCTGAATGGCTGACAGCCGGCCTTGCAAATACTGCTCGTCACTCCACCCTTCTCGCCGGAAGGCTTCGGGAATTTCAATGTATTCCTCAAGGAGTGCAATGCCCTTTAGGCATTTTGCCAAGCGACGGATCTCAGCAGCGATCTCCCGATCCTTTGGTGAATCATCGGTTTCATATACTTGCGATCGATGAATCGGATAACGGCACTGTTTTCCTTTGGCGTCGATGTACTGAGCAGGAGAGCGATCAACCAAGGCATTCAACATGCCTTTTGTACGACGCAGCGTGAATCGCTGAATTTCCTTCCGCAAAGCACTTACTTCAGCCGGAGTGAGATTCTTATCCGTTGCACCCTTTCGCCGGGACAATCCCTCGAGCACCTGAAGGGTTTCATCCTCCATGTTGTCCGCGCCCAGCATATCGACGAGGCTGAGCAAATCCGTGGCTCCCCGATTGATGGGCGTGGCAGTAAAAAGGACGACACTGTCGGCGAGATTTGCCAGGATTTCCTGGGTTCGTTTGGAACCCAGATTGAGGAAATTGTGTGCTTCATCAATCGAGAGAATCTGCGCACGACGAACTGCAGCCACAGTTTCCTCGTAGCCTTCGCTATCAGAACGACTCAACACACCATGAGAGCGCGTGAGCAGAGGCAAGCCACAATTGGTTGCCTCCCGCTGCCAGGTAGGCTCCACTGCCGGTGGGCAAACCAAAACCGAAATATCCTGGCGTCCTCGGTGCCGTGCCCTCCCCTTGCTCCACATCCGATCAACCAGCGCACGAACTAGGTGAGCGCCCATACGAGTTTTGCCGGATCCGGTGGGATCAGCAACCAGTACGCTCCCGATGTTCTCGATGACCCACAATGCCTGGGCAATCCCAATTTGTTGGGATGGCCACAATCGGGTATCCCCCAGTTCGAGTTGATGTTCAAGATAGCGGGCAGCCCACTCACCCTCCAGAAGCTCGGAACATGCCCTGGCCAGTGCCTCCTGCCACCCGACGACACGGAGGAGCTCATCAAGCAACTTGAGCAACTCTTGCGTGTAGTCGCTACCGATCTTCCAGTAGTTTTCTGCAATGAGCGTCGCTTCCCGGAATCGCTTCTTGTCGGACTCCCGATGGAACCGAGTGTTGCACTCCAGCTGGCGATCCAACCCATTTGCGGTGAAATTGCTGGAGCCGACGGTGGCTGCATCAGCACCACAATAAATCTTGGCGTGCAGCCGCCGTCCGTCGCAATCGACGTAACGCGCTTCCAATCGCCCAGCCCGGATCATTTCCATGGCGGCGATGATTTTTGCGCTGTAGAAAAGCGAAACCCCTCGCTCTAGCCAGTAGTCACGGATCTCGTCGGTGAATGGCTTGCCGCGAAGCGTGAAGCTCTTGGTCTTGGACTCGAATGGCTCATTGCCAAGCACCAGGCGAACAATGGAATCTGTACTTCCACTAGAGAAGTCCGACAGAAATCCAATGATTCGGTCGATCGAGGCATACCCTGTAACAATCAGCGGCTGGGGCGACGATCGTAAATCCTCAATAACCACTCGTCCCGTACTTTCCCCTGGTCGATTGATTGGGAAGCGTTCGGGGTCAGGCCATTCCGGCAACATCCGCAGTCTGGACTCTGCGTCCAGAAAACCGATGTTGTCGAAGAGGCCTTGCTGGCTCGAATTCAAGTTTTACTCGACTCCGAGCGCCTTGAAGACTGCATCGACCGGATCCGAGTAGAAACTGGTCTGGAATTTGGCGAACAGTTCGCCAGGCACCGTCGGGATATCCACGACGCTCGACATCGGCAACAAAATCTTCTTCGCCCCTGCGTCAAAAGCCACCTGAAGGGTTTCGGCCAGATTGCGCACCTGAACCACCGACCCACCCAAGCTCATGTCCCCCATCACCGCCATTTGTGATTGGATGGGCCGACCAAGTGCAGCAGAACAGAGGGCAATAAAGCTGGCCAGTGTCAGCGACTGTGGCGTACCGACACTTTGCAATTCAACCAATTGAAGGTGGAAATCATGCTCACTAGGTTTGATCGAAGCGCTCACCCGCGAGGTATTTGCCTTGAAGAAATCGAAGGCAACGCGGACTGGCTCTTTCGGAGCAGCCCCAGACGCGGAGACCTTCCCAGAGCCAGCAATGCTCTGAATTTCGATCCGGAAAATCCCTGGCATTTCGGCAGTACCCATGCTGATCGTGTGCAGGGTTCCTGGCGCCAGTCGCCCATCCGGGATGAGCGCTCCGCCGGATTGCTCGGGGACAGAAACGAAGCGCTCTTGGCTGTCTTCCAAGTCGATGTAACTGAAATGCACATCGTAAAACTCCATGCCGCCAATCTTCTTTAGCTGTTCTTTTACGCGACGCCGTACTTCCAGCGCGTACTCCAGACACTTGCGAACGATTTCCTTCTCGTAATCCCCCGCAGGACAAATCAGTTTCAGCAGGCCGGATACCGTCCGACGAACAGCGATCGTATCGCGCTGGTTCAAGTTATTCCCCAGCTTGAACCACTTGTCGATCGCGTCAGCAAAGTTGTACTTGCGCATCTCACGCAGGTACTCAGCGAGGTAATCGACGATCAGGCCGTACTGATTGGTGAAAAACTCCGGCCGCATCTTGGGAATTTCCCAACCGGGCACATAGGCATGGAAGCGGTCAAAGAAAGCGGAATCGATCATCGCCTCCGGAAACGGTGCCAGAAGGTGCGAGGTCTTTACCAACGACTCAACGCTCTGGTTGATGTTCCCCACAAAGACCATCGACGCATTGGCATTGATTGACTCCCTGCCCCGGCTAAAGGATCCGGATGCCATGTAGTCCTTCATGATCTGGACGCCGTCGTGATCCTTAAAGGTAATCCCAGCCACCTCATCGAAGGCCACGGTATCCCACAAGCCCACGAGTCCGACCTTTCGTGCCCCCATGTTGTAAAACAGATTGGCAACGGTCGTTTGACCACCCGAAACCAAAATGCTGTTTGGGCTAATTTCCTTGTAGATGTGCGACTTACCGGTGCCGCGTGGTCCAAGCTCGCAGAAGTTGTAGTTATTCTCGACAAGCGGAATCATCCGAGCCAACAAATGCCATTTCGCGCGTTCCTTGAAATGGGTCGGCTCCATCCCCGTTGAGCGAATCAGCGCGTCAATCCACTGATCCTCGTCAAACGCTTTACGCCCCTCAAACAAAGCATGCATATCCATGTTGGGCATCTGGATCGGCTTGAGGTCGGTGACTGTGAAAGGCGAGCCTTTTTGGTTCTCTTCGTACCGATACTGCAAGGTCACGATGCACCAGATGCCACCCACCAGGAGCTTCTCAAACTGGCGTACGAATGAGTCCGAAATTTCGGCGTTCTTGACGCCGAGGTTGGAGAGAAGCGCTTCGTACACATCGCGCTTTTCATTCAGCTTGACGGTGATCTTGTCGATGACCTTGTAGCTGCCGCACTCACGTATCTTGGATTTGATCTTTTCAGCTTCGTCTGGCCGTACATAGTTTTCAGCCAGAATCCGCTTCACGTTGGCCAAACCACTCTGGATGGTTTCCTCATCGTTGGATGCGCAATACATCCCGAGCAGATACTCAAGGACATAGACCGGAACGTTGGCCCCTTCCTTGATCAGCTTCGTCAAATCCTTGCGAACAACCTTGCCAGCAAAGTATTGGTTCAGCAGTGCATCGATGCCGGGAGACTCAATCGTGGCTTCGCTCATAGCAATCTCAGAAATCGTTGGTGAAGGCGAGGTCGATGCGCAGTGGGTGACGCAGCACTTCCACCTTCGTATGCGCATCTCTCGCAATCAGGAAATAATCTTTGTTACGGTCGTAGTTGCCAGCCAACACGGTCAGGAAAAGCGACCGCTTACGTTCATCAAGCATCTGCGAACTACTTTCGAACGTCAGGGACTGCTCGTTACTTATCAGAGCGTCACCATCTCTCAGGCTTACCAAAACCGTTCTTGTCAGTACTCGTTCAGAGACCGGATCCGTCTGGATGAACTCGAAACGCTGGGTATTGTTCACGACCTTGTTGGACGCCCCAAGCAGACTGATCGCAACTTGCCTAGTCTTAGCTTTCCCGGACTCATCCTCGTAGATTGAGATCACGGGCACGACAATCTCTTGAGGCATGGCGCTCCCATGAACAAATCGGGCTCCACCCGCGAAATGGAAACGGGAAGCCCCCTTCGGCACCCAGAAATCCAGACTGCCATCCGGCGTAGTTCCGGCAGTTATTCGTGTGGTGCCACACCAAGCTTTTTCGTTGGTACCGATGGCCTGACCAAGCACGTAGCGCTTCTTGGCTTTCAATACGCCGTCAGGCTTGTCGTCCAATGCAGATTTATCTGCGCCTTCCAGTGGCGACTCCTGATAGACAAATCCATGATCGGCCGTAAGTAGGACATTCGCGCCATTCAGTGAGTTGATAATGAAACTCACTAGCTGGGTTAGTTCGGTAATCGTGTCCGTAACCGCCTCAAAGGTCTTCGTTTCCGAACCCTGCTTGTCGCCAATGAGATCAATTCTGTCGTGATAGACATAGATCAGTTTCTTGTCACGAACAAACTCACGGCCCTTTTCCTTACCAAGTCCGAGCAGATCTTCATGCTTGATGGCAGCCCCTTCAAAGCGCGCCAGGTAGGCATTACGTTGCTCAATCGTGGCAACAGACTGTCCATCGGCAAGCACCTCAAGGTTTGAATTGAGTTTGTAGGCCAGTGTGTCATGCGGCAACAGTGATGCCATACCGAGCGTGGTGTAGCTCGGCAAAACACCCAATTGGCTGTCCAGCTTGGCTTTCAAACGACTCTTGCTGTTGATGGCCTGGGCAAGCTCCTCGGCAACCTCGTAGCGCAAGGCATCAGAAATGATGACGTAAATTCGTTTCGAACCACCATCGGAAAGAGGTAGCACGCGTCGAGCGTAGAAATCCTGCTGATTGCTGACACCCGGAATTTTCCAGATTGAGAGAAGACCGCCCTCGCCTTCGATGATCTTTGCCCAGGCAGATCCAAGCTGCGGGATATACCAACCCGAATAAATATTCTCGATCTTGCTGCGCAACTCCTGAAGGACAGCCCAGCCCATCGGCTCCACCAAGTCTGCCGCTCGATTAAACCGGCGATACAACTGATCAAACCTGAAAATATGAGTTTGGTAAGCCTCGTAGGCAGCCTCAGTGCTAGAAAAGCTGAATCCATCGCCATAGGCAGTTTTGAGCTGGAAGAAATCCGCCGCCACCTCGATCGCGTCGTAGCAGGCAACTAAGGCCTTTGTCACATCGCTGCTCTCTACTAGGAGCCGATTCGCCCAATGCCCATCTCGCCGACGTGCAATCAGGGCCATTACGTTCTCTTGGATGGCCCCCGCACCCGCAAGGATTCGGTCCTTGAGATCCTTGATGATCCGACGCTCAGTTTCCTCGAAAGTCATCGATTCAACGATGTCTTCCGCTTTCAACGACCCGAGAACGTTGGAAAGATTGAGTTCCTTTGCCACGGCTGACGAGGTCAGGTCGTAGGTAGCATAGTGACCAAGATCGGAGCGCCAGCGACCAGCAAAGACAGATGCATTTGCAGCGAGACTCTTTTCCGGCAAGAGGAAGTGCTTCACCTGTTCTGGAGTGACCGCCGAGAGCGAACGCGAAAAGTCACTGACCAGTATCCGGAACAGCAGATCACGCAGAGACGGGTCGGATTCGGCGTATCCCATCTCCTGCTTAACCAAAGCCCAGAATGCAGGTTCAAGGTCGTTGGATTGAATTTCTTGCCATGACTTCGAGGTTTGATCGAATGAAACTTCGTCATCAATCACCATGGCACTGAACAGCTTGAGCAGAATAGAAAACAACTCTGGTTGATCTGCTCGAACCAGCACCGCAAGCATCTTCCGATCGAGATCCTCTGCCTGGTCATTCGACATAATCAGGCGCTTCAAGCGCTCAACACGATCCTTGGCACGAAGAAACTTGCTACGCTCTTTGAGATAGCCGCGCAAGGTCTGAGAGGTCAGGCCCAAATCCTCCAGCAGGATCGAAGTTGAATCGGCATAAAACGCTTTACCTTGAACCCTCAAATCAAGCAGCCAATCTTGATGAGGTTCCGGTTCTGGCTTGGCGCAATAGAGCAACCAACGGGATGCTGGTGATTTCTCGATTTGGACTTTGACTTGCAAAGCAGACTGCTGATCTACTCGGATCAAGGTCACACCTTCCAATTCAAGGCTACCGACAGCGGACTCAAACTCCCCATCGGCATCGTTCCAGAACAATAGCCGATGGGTTGCAAACAAAGACTGCAAAGACTCAATGATTCGTTGCTGGCTCACTAACTATCCAATCCAGGAAATTCATACTTAATATCGCTCACGGTCGCGTCGGTGTTCTTCATCCCTGCGCCGACTCTCATCGACATGGCGCTGTGCTCTGTCCTGCTCACGTTGATAATCCAACTCACGCTGCATTTCACGTTGCCGATTATTGGCTTCGACCTGAGCGCACTGAGCACTATTGCCTGAGCAGGTATAGCGGCCATCGCCTACATAAGTTACCTTCGGCTCTGCTGCCAGCGCGATGCTGATAGAACAGGCTAAAAGGCATGATGTACCGAGTTGGATGGCAGACCTCACCGCAGCGCAGAATCGATCAATCATCCGAGCCACCGGTAATCGCTTTAACGCTATCCAGTAGGTCACCAAACTTACCGTAATTGACCTTCACACCCTCATCCAAATCGAGCTTGATACGCATGTCTGCGTAGTGACGGAGCTTTTCGTCGTAGGCAAGTAGTTCAACATGCTTCTTGCGGAGCTTTTCGATCTCCTTGTTGATCTTGTTACGTGCCGCCGTGGACGATGCTGACTCCACATCCTTTTCCAGCATCTCGATACGGGATTGGATTTTCCCGGTGAGCGGAACCACATACTCGGCACGCATACGGGCCAGCGTACCTTCATGGTAGCGATGGAGATAAACCAATGCCTGGAAAGCGCTCTGCTTACCACTGGAGAAAAGCCAATAGATCGGGCGCTTCTTGTAGGTCTGCAGGTGATCCTTGAAGAATTTGTCGGAGAGGTAACGACGGATGGCTTCGTCCGGGGTTTCGCTGTCTTTTTTGCCGAGGCTCTCGGCAAGCCACGTCATGTTTTCTTCAAGGGAATCTGTGCCCCAAACGACTCGAACGAATTCACGAACACGATTGGCTGCATCATCTTCGAACCAAAGTTCATCGGTGATTGGAACGATTCCATCAGAGTCAACAGGAAATGTCTTGTAACGGGTTTCGTCAAAACCAACGTTTCCGGAATGAGCGTAGATGAGGCCCGGATCGTCGAGACTATAGCGGCCCATGACGCAACCAATGATGAAGGAAATCAAGCGCTGAGCATCTTCCTCGCGGATGGGGTGGCAAAGAGTAATTTGGCTGCGAGGTACTTCAGAACTCACGACATCACTTAAACCATAAGCCTGAATGAACTCAGCATTATTTTCTTCCTCAATCCGATGCAGTTCATCAACAGCCATTTCGCACATTAAGCGCCATTTTTCGTGGGACTCTGAAATCCTCGCATATGAGGCCTTGTGTCGAGTCAATGGTTCGACAAAGCTGGTTGAAACCTCTAGGCAATCCCAATCGACACGGGACAAATGGATCGCCTTTAACACATTTTTTTCGATTCGATCGAAATTTAATTTGTCCTTGATATAGGGAATATTTCTAACATCCCTTACCTGAAGGTCAATTGATGGATTAAGCATTGGAATGAAGTAGCTTGCTACGGAGGAATTTAATAGTCCTAAGCAAAGGTTAAGATCGCCTTTGTTTTCGATAAAAATAGAAGAACCTACTTTGTCGAACGTGGAGTCCTTTGGTAGCAAGCGAAACCCGTTCGGTGAATCCTTCGAGGCAACCCGACTCCAAGTGACCCCCTCTTTGTACCAAAGATAATCAGGAATAATTCTGCAACGATCACTACTCCTATAGTGACCCCTCGCACTTTCAGACCAATCAATTACATTCTCTAGATTTCCAAACCACTTCCTAAAACTCCCACCCTTACAGTATGTGAGCCATTTTTGGTCTCTTCCGCAAGTTGAGAAATCGACCTCCCACCAGAACCTCACATATTTATCATTATCCGCAGTAATGTTTTGCCCGTCGGAGATCGATATATTAAATATGCGCAGACCGGAAAATGCTTTAAATACCGATTGCCCAGCCCAGTAAGCGATGGGGCTTCCAGGAATTTTAGTGAAATCGTCTTGAAGTGCGCCTGTATATCGATTACTACCGCTGCGCAACGATGATTTCTTTTTCTGATCATCTCCTTCAACGAGGCGTACAAAAGTAGGCCTATAAGATCGCTGATGACGGTTATAGATGACGAATACAGTTGTCTGAACAACTTCCCCCGTTATTTCACTAAACGCCCTAGCCCCAAGGTGGGCCATTGAATATATAGTCCTCTCGGAGAGCAAACTTTCCCTCATAGCCTCAAAAGATGACAGAAACATCCAACTATGCATGGTAATCATGCTATTGAAACCGAAGGTTTTACTCCATTCGTAAGCACGCTCAATGAACATTGCAAATAGATCTGATTTTCCATTCTGGAAATTCTGTCGAGCGAATTCTTTCAGCTCAGAATTCATCCCCTTTGGTCCCATATACGGCGGATTTGCAATTACCGCATCGAATTTCATCGCCAAAATTTCAGCCTGTGCGACAAATGGCATCAACTCCTGAGCCAACGGTCTCGCAAATACATCACCAGAGTGATTTGCCTTATCAAGCCCTGCCGCGATCGCATTGAGATCGCCATGTAGCAACTCAGATATCTGAATTAGCGATCCAAAGGTCTTGGCATGTGCAAACGTATCAAGCAACCGCCCCAACGTACCTCGGGAAATCCCAAACGGCTTGAGGTGACCGGCGAAGTCATCAAGATTTAGTCCCTTGCTTTCTTGCAAGCTCAGTACATTGAGCTTTGGCGTTTCATTCAAAAGACGACGGTCATCTGCCCTCGCTTTCATCAGCAGCGCAAACCCAGCCATCTGTGCAGCACGATCGTCAATGTCTAAACCGTACAGGTTCTTCTCGAGAATCAGACGCGGAATATCCCGGAGCCGGTAACCCCGTTCAAGGTAGATCCCCTTGAGCAAATCATAGGCCTCAACCAAGATGTGCCCAGAGCCGCAGGCCGGATCCAGCACAGTGATGGTCTCAGGATTGAGGCTGCCTCCATCCTCATCCATTCGAGTTTGAATCAGTGCATCAAGTTGAGAATTTACCTCTGGCTTTTGCTCCGCAGGCTCGATGTAGTACTCCCACTGACTTTTGAGTGAGGTTGCTGGGTTGGCCATCATCCACAGGCGACCAACGCTGTTCTGCACCATGTACTTAACGATCCAGTTGGGCGTAAATAGCTGAGTCGCTGCAGGAATATCCTCGCTCTTCACCACCTTCCCGATAACCTGGTCTTTCTTCTCACTGATGTAGAACTGGTAGAGCCAGCCAATGACCTCGACCTCTTGCCAATCCTCCTCGGGGATTTCCGAGACCAACTTGGCAATTACCGAATCAGTACGTAGTAGGTTATCCGGCAGCAGCAATTCCGTTTCGTCATCAATGTGCTCAAAGAGGAACGGCATCGCATTGCTCAATGCATTGCACTGGGCGATCAGCAACTTCCGATACAACTCGCCGTCCTGGTTTCCGGCGAGTTTCAGACGGCCAACTTCATCTACCTTGAGTCCCGGCAAACTTTGGTTCTGAGCCAGGTCTACCGCATGAAGCAGAATATCTGGCGTGCCAGTGGCCCCGCCATCATTGCCGAGACTCGATAGCACACGGTATCCATGCTCGAGATAGTCGTGCAGTTCCATGAACCGAAGTGCAGCGAATCGGTTGAACCAGGTATAAGCGACCGCCTCGACCGTCTGGTCAAACCCCTCCCGTTGCATCCGCTTTACCAGTCGCTCGCGCTGACCATAAACCTTGGCAGGCCAGTCACGCCCCTCAATCAGGGTGACATCCCCATGGCGAGAGGCTGGCGAAACAACCAAGCCGGATCCATTAGAGGAAAGTCCAAGCTGGTTGGCACGAGCAGTTACCGCTGCAATAAAGTCTTTACGTGCCTGCGGTGCGTAACTTTTGAGTTTGGTCTTATTCATGGTTCTGCTTTATTGAATGCGTGCGCGTTGGCCAGCTTGAATGGCTGCCAGGAGTTCCGACTTAAGTTTTGCCAGATAGGCATCAACCTCGGCCTCCGTCTCCAAGTAGGATTTCGGCGACAGTTCAGATGCGCGGATGACCTTGGTTGGCTTCGGGGCTGGCGCAGGAGGCGGGTTCGCTGTGCCAGTGGTACTGATTGGCTTGGTTGTGCTGCCACTCGTTGTGCTCGTTGGTGCGGGATTATGCATTGCCGATTCGATGATCGAAACGGCGGCATCAAGCAGATCCCCGATCTTCCCTCGATGGAAAAGAATCATAGGAATGCTCGAAAGCCCAGACACCTTGGTCTTCAGTGCCTGCAGATCAAACAGAGCCTTGTTGCGTAACTCTGGCGAGGCCTGCACCTCATCGAGCTTGACCACAACCTCCTGAATCCTAGCTTCAATCACCAGCAATGTTTCTTCTCGTTGTATCTGAGCAAGCTGTTCGTTTACGCCGTCGATCGTGGCAATAAGGCCATCGATCTGATTGATTTGTCCGTAGGGACTGGCATTGTCACGAATTCCCTCGAGCATCTTCAGGGCCGCAGCAGCCTTGGTGTCCTTCTGTAGGTCGTCACGGTTCTGAGCGTATCGGTCCAGGGCTTCAAGCATACGTTGCCAGGTCGGCAGTTGTTTGCTGTAGAAACCACAGACATCATGGATGTCGTCTGAAAGATCTCCCCAGCCATCCCGGTCATTAAGCAGCGCTTCGATGAACTCAAAGGGGTCGCGGACAGCCAACTGCTTGCCGATAGTTACCAGCGCAGCTTCGATCAACGGTTTGCCAGGATAAAACTTGGCACTGGCCGCAGGGCCGTAGCTCTTCAAATCAGATTGCCAGCCACCTAGAGCAGAACGAGTATCAGCGACCAGTCCATCCTCATCGTTCCGTGGCAAGGCATTAAAGAGTTCTCGATGTAGGTCGAAGGCCCGCTTCAATACCTGCGCATCCGTGGTCTTGCGCTTCAGTATGGCAACCTGCTTATAGCGAACGGATTTGGAGAGCGGCTCAAAAGCCGATTTCGGATCAAGGTCACTGCCTTCCAAGGTCAGCTTGATTTCACCAGCCATGAAGAGTCGCCCAATCAGCAGAACGACTTCAGACTCCGGCTTCCAACCCCATGGGATTCCCGAAAAACGATCAACCACGTCTGCTAGCAAAACCCGCTCAGTCGTCGCTTTTAACGAGAGGTATTGACGCACCTCCGCCAGAGCTTGGGGATTACCCTCTTCGCCACCGAGTGCCAAAGACTTCTGCGCCAAATCATCTGCAGATAGGACAGCCTTTAGTTCAGCAAGCGGATCTGCTGACCGGTGTTTCAGATATCCGAGCTTGTTGTAGGTGTTGGTGATCAGATAATTGACCACTTCATCGAGCAAGCTGCCTGGATTGCCAGACTTCACCGCGAGCTTTTGGCCCAAAGCGTAGAAATCGCCCTGGATCAACAGATAACTGAGTTGTTCCTTCAGGCGGGTATAACGCTCACGATTCTCTTCTTTACGATCGGACAGGATGCGCTTGAGCGAGGGCGTCGCCGCATCGGCTTTGGGACTGAGAATGAACTTCTCAATCTGGAGATAGAGGGTCAGTTCTTCGTAAAGACGGTTCCCCTCCTCCATCTTGATCAATGCCCGATATGTCCCATCCGCACATCGCATGATGCACTTTGCGTCGTTCAGATGGTCGTAATCATCCCCAAGCGGAGTCAGGATCTCGAGGGTCAGCGCATGGCTTGCCTGTTTCCAGGCAGCACCGTCGAGCAGTCGATTGAACTCGTAGTCACCCTTGGTTTCGCGGTGACGGACCTTGGTCAGGCTGCCGAAGATGTCGTCAAAAATCAGATCGGAAAGCAAACGCGTCTTTTCGGCCGAAGAGATTTCAACATGGCCAATCTCTCGGGCTACGTCTCGTTCTTCATTGGTCAGGAAGAACCAGAGGTCGCCATTACGGCTTACCAGGCGCTCACGTTCAAGCCGGGTCAGGCTTTCCTGGATCTTTCGCTTCAAGGTCAGTTTGTCTGCATCGATCTCATCGACGCAGAGTGTCGCCAGATTGTCGATATTTGGTTTTACGATGTCCGGTATGTAGCGAATCAGGAACAGCGCCTTGAGTAGCAGGACATCAAAGCCTTCCAAAGCGGGGTTCTGTGGTGCCTCGTCGATCGATCGCTTGGCAACGGTATCGATGAAGCTCTCAATCGACGGGTAGAAGTCATAAAGCGGGATCAGTGCGCAGGTCGATTTATCGGCATTCCTCACCGTCGCCGACTGGAATGCATCGAGCAACGATCGCTCGCCGCGCGACAAATGCTTACCGGTTGCCCCCACCCGACGAATCGACTCAAAAATCTTCTGCAACAGTTGAAACTGATAGGGGCTGTAGGGATAGTAGGAAACGAATTCGGCTGCATCTTTGTAGCCGCGCAAAGTCACCGAATTGCCAATGAAGGCCAGTTGGTTGTTGATAATGTCGCCCTTCTGGACGAAGGTGTCCCGCAACGAAACATGGGCCTCTTCCGTCTTGGCCAACAGGCGTTCGCCGATAACCTCATCGGTATTCGAACTGGCCAAAGACAAGCGCGTATGGAAACGTCCCTGAATCTTCGAGAAGTCTTGGGACTTTGCCTTGTTGGCTTCACCCAGGGCGGCATCGATGTCTTCCTGACTGGTCACAATGACCCAGGCTTTACCCTTGGAAAGGGTCCCCAGTTGCTCGGTGATGGTTTGCAAACTCAGCATTAACTGCGTGTTGTCACCGATGAACTGACCAACCTCGTCCACGAGGAAAATAATCCGGTGGCCCTTCGGCTTGGTCTCCAGGTACTCGCCGATTAGCTTGGCGAAACCTTCGATATTGATACGGTAGTTCTCTCGCGCGTTATCAAACCAGGAGGCAGCCGACGCAAGGCTCATCGCCAATGCTTTGGATAGTGCCGATACAACATCATCACGCAGGAAATCCACGGCGTCGCGCTCACTCTCCCAAGAGTTACCGTTCGTAGCCTTGAACTCGGTTCTGAAGGTTTCGTAGGTACCTTTGCTAACTAGGTAGCGCTCCATTTCGGCAACGTGCGGAGAGTCTCCGGAGAAGCCCTGTTTTTCGTTGAAGACACGCAAGAAGACCTGGAGGATTGCATCGCGATCGGACTTGCTGTCAGCCTTGGCGTCAATATTGAAAAGGATGACATCAGCGGTACCCTGCACTGCACGATGGATGTCAGCTAGAAGCATTGAATCTTTGATCTTATGTTCATCAAAGAACTCAACAGCCCGCTTTGGTTTGCCCGTCTCCGGATTGATCGCTTCAATGTTCTCCAACAAGTAGGAGAGGATCTTGATGTAGTGGGATTTACCGGATCCAAAAAAGCCCGATACCCAAACCCCCATGCGGGAAGCGATCGTTGGGTCGTTGGGGTTATCGGCGGCCGCCAACCAGGCATCGAAGAAACGGCGGAAATATTCTGTCAGTTGCTTGGTGACAACGTACTCGTCCAGTTCCTGCCAGACACTTTCCGCATCGCGTTGATCAGCTTTGATGACGCCATTGATCGGGCGGTCAATCTGCTTGGTAAATAGCTCACGAATTTTCATGGTTTTCTCGGGGAGCAATGTTTAAAAGGTGTCCGGCACAAGGCGGAAGGCACGGTAGTAGTGATCTTCTGAGAGCTTGTTGAATAGCTTCAGTGAGTAGCCGTCATAGCGACCAGGGAAGAACATGAGCAGGGGCGTATCACCCATCAGCGGATGGAGAGCCGATAACAGCGTGTGCGTCCGTAACATGGGATAAGCGCTACCCACGCCGGAGATCATCAGTATGTCGATCTGACTCAAATCGATCCGCTCGACGATCTTTTGAGCGAGCTTGTCTTCCTTCAGCACAGGGCGCAATGCGGCGAGCACCGCTTCATCACCCTTGGTCCGCTGCATCTTGAACACCTTGTCGAGCAACTTTCGCTCTTCCAACAGCGTCGTGACCATCTCGAAAAGGTTGATGTTAGCGACACGCAAAGGCGGTTGAGTTTTGGCCAAAGCGGGCAACACCGTGTTGTGCAAGAAATCCCGCATTTCGAGTTCCCGCTCTGGCGGGTAATCGAAAATCCAAAACCCGATTTCATTACCCAAGCCCTTGCTCGAGAGGAAGTCATCAGACTGGACTCTCGGCAAAATCTGATTCAGCCGTTCTTCGAAGGTCAAAGCCATTATTGCTGCTCCAGGAGCGCCAGGAGTTTGGACTCATCCCTGGCTTTCAGATAACGCACCACGTCAGGGTGAATAGACTGCGGCGTGAGTTTCATGCTGCGGGTTGATTCCAGAAATTTCGCCTCCGCCAAAACGCGGACGAGCACCTGAAATAGCTTAGCTTTGGTCGAGTCAGACCACGAGGAAACCGCCTCATCTCGATGATTGCACTCAACCAGAAAAGTCTCCCAGTCCTTGGACGCGAGATAGGTTTCCAATGCCCGGAGACGCTGCCAATAAACAGTCCTAAGAAAATCACCGAGAAGCTGGCTATGCTTTATCGCCGCAACCAATAACATCTGCATTGCTACTTCTTGATTGCCGTTGGCGATTAAGTCGAGGCCCGCATCATCGATCGTGTCTAGGCGATTACGGATCAGTCGTGCCTGACGACGGGCAGTCGCCATGGTTTTTTTCTGCAGAAGGTTGTCGCATTTAAGCGCAGTCTCCCATTGGTCGGCCGTGGGATGCGTCAGCAACAATGCTGCGATTCGTCTGCTCTCGAGCGGCATCAGTGAGCCAGCTGACAGCTCTGCATTATAAATTCCCATTAAACGACCATCTCTGTCTGGTAACCGGGTGCCATCAATGCACTCTCCACGCCGTAGAGTGTCTGGGGATTGGCAAGCCAGAGGTGATGTTGTTTTGCGTTCAATGAATGGTCAGCAGAACAATCCACGGACCAACGCTGGAGCAAATATCCAACCAAGGCTGCACGGGAGCGCATCTTGAGCACACCGTTCTGGATGCCGTAGTCAGCCTCTATACCTTCGCACCATTCTGAATTCGGATGCGGAACAAACTCGAGATCGACAATTCGCGCCCACTGCTCATCTGCCTCCAGTCGTTCTCCCTCTCCTGCATGCGCTGGCAGGACTTCGGCGGAAACAATGCGTCGCAGAGCAAAATCAGAAAATCTGGAGTTCTGACGGTCGTAAGCCCGCACGTGCCAGCGCATTCCTGAGTCGGCCAGAGCCACAGGTACGATTTCTCGAACGGCCCGACCAGATGAAAGAGAGAGATAAGTTATTCGCAGAGCTTTTTTCGCTGCAATGGCCTGCGCCACGGACGCCAGGATTTCAATGTCGGGCTTTATCGCCGGACATGGACCTTCTGAGGGCACCACCCGCTTGAGTTTTAACTCCAGTCCGTCCCCAAATCCTTGTGATAACCAAGTCAGAACACGATCGGTGGAGTGTTGGAAAATGCCCCTGAAGGCCTTCGTGACTCGATAGCAACGACTGGTGTTGTCGTACTCAAGGTTTCCTGGCGCAAGTGCACGGTATGCCGCCAAGTCTCGAGACGCTGCAGCAGGCTTTACCCCGAAGCGGTTCTCGATGTCCGGACGACGTACCTCGCCAGAGAACCATAAATGCATCTCAATGAACGACAAACGCTCACGCTGAGTCTGCGATATTTCATTGAAATCAGCGAGGCTTGCAGCTGTATTGCTGTTTTCCATGGAGGTACCGGCATTTCTTGAAGAATTGCCATGATACTAACATGTACATATCAAAATGATACGTGCCGCATCTCGCTTAAATATGCACTTACCGCTTTGGTTGTGTCACAGTGTCGGTGGCTTGGGCTAGGATCCAGAGTAGAAGGTTGAGTCAATGCAATCATTGAAAGAAACCAGACGCCCTACCCACTTCGTTATTTGTTTGCTGAAATCAACTTTCGATAGTTCCGTTTGCGATCTCAACAGTTTCAACCAGCCCAACAGTGTAATGCCCACCATCAGCCTTACGTAGCGCCAACAAGTCGTATGTTTTTAGCATACTAAGCAACCCAGAATGCCCATAATCTGCAGGCGAAAATCCCGGGTCCGTTCGTTTTAGATATAGGCCTAAAGCGCCCAAGTTCACCTGGCCATCGGAACTCGACCCCGCCAGCAAAGCCACCGCATCAACAATAAATTTTGGACGACGCTTCATTCCCGATGCAGGTGCAGCGGTAGGCTTAGTGGTCCCATTTTTCAGTGGCGTTACAGGTATCTCTGCTGACTCAGACTTAGCAGGTGGAATCCACTCAAAAAACTGGTCGCTTGCGTTGCGCAATGCATCCGGCGTTTTGGATTCGCCGACTATGCATACGGTTGCCCCACGTTCGCGCAGCTTCCGGGACAGATACGCAAAGTCGGAATCGCTAGTTACGAGACAAAATTTATCCGCTCTGTGATCAAACATAGCTTCGAGAGCATCGAGCGCAAGGGCAATATCAGCGGTATTTTTCCCGGACGCGTATTGGTACTGCAGGCAGGGAGTGAATGCTTGGCGCACTAAGGCTTCCTGCCAAGACTTAGAAAGGGTTTGCAGGTTGCCATATCCGCGACGCAGCACAACACGGCCAAATTGAGCGACGACACGTAGTGCAAATTCAAGAATTTCTGGCGAGGTGTTGTCGCAATCGACCAATACTGCAACACGGGGTTCGAGGCTTTGCGGGTTACTCATTGGAATGGGTAGTCAGGGAAAAGAATAATGATAATGGCAAAACTCAAGATGCTCGCGGCCCTCTTCAATACGATCAACAAGGGGCAGTAATAAGTAATTATTTTGACGCGTAACGAGTCACTGTATGACTTTCACCTTCGGTGCAAGCAGTCATTTAGGAAACGGAAAGCAAGTCATGCCCCTTGGGGAGTCACTGCCTTCGGCAAAATCGGGAGTCATTTGCCCTCGGGAGTCACTGCAGACACTCCCGGAGTGTTGCCCCTATATCCCCGGCTTGACGTTATCAACGTACAGACTTAGTGGCATCACTTGTACGCAGACTTTCAACATTTGGCGCTATACAGGGCATGCCGGTCGGAATCCATTCAGCGCTCCGACAAGCACAAACAGGAGATGGATATGAGCAAAACGCTAGTCAATGCAATCGCAAATCACATTACTCAGACTTACGGCCCCTGCCGCTTAGTTCCACCGGAAGGGGCTGGGCTGGATACTCGTTGCGGGGATATCTTCGTCGGCCAAGAGTACGTCGTTTCAGCTGACCCCGCTCCGCTCGAGTATTACGCGGGTTTTGATCATCACTCCGGCGATGTTGAAGATCATCCAGGCTACAAGATTTATTTCGTTGGACAACCGGATGAGGAAGACCGAGTTTTCGCAGCTATTACCGCAGCAGAAAAATACCTCTCTATCTGTGTTCGCATCATCTGAGGATCTCGCCTCAGCATTGAGCGCCCATACAAAATCCATTGAAAATTGCCCATCCCGGAGTGCCAAGTCCGATACCCGGACTCATTTTCCGACTCTGTCGGTTATCCATTCGCGATTATCGACATCACCGACACCATCTCAACCAACGAAAGCGCTGCGACTTCGCGCTCCCCTCCTGGTTGGCTTGAACTACCCCGGCCTCAACCGAAAACAGACCACCCAGGAAAAGAGTTGCGATCGCATAGCACCTCGTCCGCGCATAACCCCATATTGCAAGGCAAGCACCGGCTTTATATGATAAATCGCTATTGTGCGCTAATTGCCTGTTGTCACGTCGAGCAAGCCGGCGTGTAGCTGATGATCTCCGTGACGGATGCAGTCTCTGTGGCAGTGATCTTGGCGGCTTTACGTCAGGCGATTAACGAGTTCGCGGTGACGCCTGGCAAGCGATTTCCGCCGAACTCATGACGCCAAGACCAAACGAAAAACGCCCCGGAATTACCCGGGGCGCTCTACTTTTTACTTGGTCAGCGAATGACCTTCGTCAGAGGACGCTAATCTAAGCAACTGGTTCAATCCACGTTCACCACTCCCCGGAGGGAGTGGATCCGACAACCGGTATAAC
>Ga0316604_10000307_pt1 | contig 67180 bp, 61 predicted proteins | sample OWC_soil_day20_C_FD_207650 | JGI IMG/M metagenome (GOLD analysis project Ga0316604, IMG submission 207650) | Wetland soil microbial communities from Old Woman Creek delta, Ohio, United States - OWC_soil_day20_CT | ecosystem: Environmental > Terrestrial > Soil > Wetlands | place: USA: Ohio... | reverse complement strand
TCCATCTTTTACAATAACGGCACCCACCAGCGGATTAGGGCTAGTACGTCCTGTTGCATACTGCGCAATGCCAAGTGCCTGACGCATATAATAATTGTCCATAGAAGTCCTCCAGTGCAAAACGTAGGGATAAAAATAAAAAACTGTTGAGTAGCTTTGGGGCTATCAACAGTTTAATAGGCAATGTGGTTGGGAAATGCCAATATGGCAGAACTTACGCCTTTTACCATCCAGACTATACTGTCGGCTCTGGAATTGAACCAGATCAACCGTAAAAACGGCTCGCGGGCTATACCGCCGGTCAGGAATTAAAAGATTTTACTCTTTTTCACCTTGCCCCAAAGGCTATAATATGTAATTTTCATCCATAATGTAACTATCTACTACATATGTTACCACTAAGAAGCAATTTAATCAAGCCCTCGGATATTTTTAATTGCTTGCGTCATATCTGGCGCTCCATATACTGCTGATCCAGCTACTAATATCGTTGCACCAGCGGCGATTACTTGACGCGCAGTACTGGCATTAATGCCCCCGTCAACTTCAATATCAACACTAAGCTTTCGTTGGTCAAGTTTTGCCTTCAAGCGAGTAATCTTTTCAATTGCCCCTGGAATAAACTTTTGGCCGCCATAGCCAGGATTTACACTCATGATAAGAATCATATCGAGATCGTCAAGTACTTCTTCAACTACAGCCAGGGGAGTTGATGGATTCAATGATACTCCCGCCTTCAAACCATACTCTTTGATGGTTTGAAGCAAACGGTGCAGATGGGGGGCGGTTTCGGCATGAACCGTAATAATATCGGCACCAGCTTTTGCGAAGGGTTCGATTAAATTTTGGGGATTAGTTACCATTAAATGAACATCAAAAGGTAGTTTGGTTACTTTGCGAATAGCAGCTACAACCGGTGGACCAAATGTTAGGTTAGGGACAAAATGACCATCCATAACATCAATATGAACCCAATCAGCGCCTGCTTTTTCTATCTTACTTATTTCATTAGCTAGCTGGGAAAAATCGGCAGATAAGATAGATGGAGCAACTTTAATCATAGTATTCATCTAGTATCCTTTCTTGTTCTCTCTAATTTCGGTCAATATTTCAAGATAAGATTGATATCTCTCAGCATGAATAAGCCCTTCAGCTACCGCCTGTTTAACCGCACACTGTGGCTCTTTATAATGAATACAAGTACTGAATTTGCATTTAGGAGCTATTGGGAAAATTTCAGGGAAGTAGTCCATTAGATGGTTTTCTTCCATATCATTGAATTCAGTAAAGCTGAAACCCGGCGTATCGACGACAAAGCCACCGCCCTCAAATGGCAAAAGTTCGGCAAATCGGGTCGTATGTTTACCGCGGCCAATTTTGTGACTAACTTCGCCAGTAGTAAGTTCAAGACCGGGTTGGATTGCATTAAGGATGGTAGACTTTCCCGCACCTGATGGACCAGCAAAAACTGTAATTTTACCATGAAGCTGTGTGTGCAATTGCTCTATACCTGTACCTAACTTAGCAGCTATAGTGAGTACCTTATACCCAATTTGCTTATAGCGTTCAACTAATTTAGCTAACACCTCCGTGTCCGCTAAATCGATTTTATTAATACATAGTATTATCTCCAGTTCTGAAAACTCAGCAATTACTAAAAATCTGTCAACCAGAGATGGGTTAATATCAGGATTAACAGCGGCAAAAGTCACAACAACCTGGTCTATATTGGCAACCATTGGACGCTTTAACATGCTGCGTCTCGGCAGTATTTCTTCAATGATACCTTTTTCCGGGCCAGTTAGAGTATAGGTCACTTCATCACCTACAATAAGAGAAAAGCGTCCTTTCTTAAATCGGCCGCGCAAATTGCAAGTGACAATTTTGCTGCCTGACTGTATATAGTAGTAACTATTATAGGCTTTTACTACAATACCATTTAGCACACATGACCTCCTCATTGAATACTACATATTGCGCAGTAAAGAAGTTCGCAGGCGGCAGGTAGGTGCTGCATTGACAATGCACCACCTACCTGCAAAAATCTTTAACACGTTTTATATAGCTAAATTGTTTGTTCTTGAAGCAATTTTTCATTGATATACACTTGAATTCGTACTTGTCCAGTGCCTTCGACTGTTTTTTCAATATGTTCACCCGGTTTATGTGAACCTTCATAAATAACCCGGCGGCCATTGGTATCGGTAACTACTATTTGCAAGGCTTGCGGAGTTTGGCGAGCTGATCCGTCTGGTACGGTTACTTGAACAACGGCCCGTTTGACAGCTCCAGGCACACCTTTGGCAATAGAGAAGTCAATCGTCGTGCCTTCTGTTACTTCAGTAGCTGGTGGTGGATTTTGACTAATAATGGTGCCTGGTGGATATTTATCATTAGGTGCTTCTGTTATTTTCCCTTGCTTAAGCTTCAAGCTATCAAGCTGAGTTGCCACCGTAGTTAAGAGCGAGCCTTGAAAATCCGGTAATGAAACTTTCTTCGGACTAGTACCTTTGCTGATAACAATATCAATGGCCGTCCCTTTGGTTACTTGCGCTGGTGGACGGGGATTTTGGTTAATGATTGTATCTGCTGGTGCTGCATCAGTAAATTGTTCGTCAACCCGACCTAGTTTCAGACCAGAGTTTTTAATCTGCAGTTCGGCATCCCGGCGGCTAAGACCGCGCAAATCCGGAACAACAGTAACTTCACCGCCTTTGCTGACAATGATCGTTATTGTCCGCTGTTCTTTGACAGTTGTTCCTGCTTCTGGTTGCTGGGATATAACCTGGCCTGCCGGAACTTTGTCGCTAAAAGCATCAGAGACAGACACTCTAAGATTATTACTAATAATAATGTTACGTGCTGTATCTACCTGCTTGCCCACAACATCTGGCACAGTAACTTCATTAAGACTCCAAAACTTACCAAATCCCAGAAAGGCCGCCAATGCTGAGCCCAGCAACACAAACAATAATATCCCCCACAGCCAGGGTTTAGAAAGTTTGGCTTCGTTTAACAAAGAAGCAGGAGTATTAGATGGTACTGTATGTCTTGCATTATTCTGTTCCGCTGGCGGTGTAACTGTTGGTAATACTTGTGTAGGAAAATCCGTATGAGATAGTCGCCTAGTATGATCATCCCTTAAATAATTCTGGGCTAATTTAAAATCAGCAATCATTTCACCAATATCAGTGAATCTAGCAACTGGATCTTTATGCATAGCCTTTACTACAATAGCCTCAATCAGCGGCGGTATGGAAGCGTTTAGTTCTCGCGGTAATCTTGGTTCTTCCTGAATGTGCTTAAGGGCAATACTAATTGGTGATTCACCGGTAAATGGCACATGACCTGTAAGCATCTCGTAAAGAACAACGCCAAGAGAATAGATGTCAGATTTAGCACCAACCGAAACACCTTTAGCCTGTTCAGGTGAAAAATAATGTACCGAACCAATAATTGTGCCTGAATTAGTCATTGTTGATGAAGTAACAGCTCGGGCAATACCAAAATCAGTTACTTTAACTCGTCCTGAACGAGTAATAAGAATATTATGTGGCTTGATATCGCAATGAACTAAATTATTTTGGTGAGCATGTTCGAGCGCTTCCGCTATTTCCATAGCAATTCGCACTGAAGTTTCGACAGGTAACGGGGCTTCACGGTCAATTTTATCTTTAAGCGTTTCGCCTGAAATGTATTCCATAATTATATAGTAAGCTTGTTCATCAAAACCAACATCGTAAATATTAACAATGTTAGGATGCGAAAGCTTAGCCGCCGCCTGGGCTTCCTGCCGGAAACGACCAATAAACTCTTCATCATCAGTGAACTGGGAACGCAGTACCTTAACAGCTACTGAACGGTCTAATAGTTTGTCATGTGCCCGGTATACATCGGCCATGCCGCCGCCGCCAATTCGTTCCAATATTGTATAACGATCATCAAGTGTGCGATTAAGCATTAATTCACCCCCTTAACGTAATGCTTGCAATAAAATCTGTCGGGCGAGTGGTGCGGCTACCGTACCACCAGAACCCGCATTTTCAACAATTACCGCAACTGCAACTTGCGGATTGTCTGCTGGTGCAAAGCCGATAAACCAAGAATGCGAAGCACCATGCGGATTTTCTGCAGTACCTGTTTTGCCAGCAACCTGTATGTCACGCAGTGCGGCCGCGCTGCCAGTACCTTCTTTTACTACACTTACCATCATATCGGCTACCTGACTGGCCAATTTGCTATCTGCAGGTGATAGCCAGGCAACTGGACTGGTTTGATTCAATATAGTACCATCAGGGGTCATAATTTTTTGTACTAAATAAGGCTTCATCATAATTCCTTTATTCGCGAATGTTGATGCTAGCATAGCCATTCGGAGCGGTGTAACCAGAAGGCTTCCCTGTCCAATGCCGGTTTGTGCCAAATCGCCGTCATTTAGCTTTGCAAAATCAGGGAGCTGATTAGCACTTTCCTGAATATCGCTGCTAATCAGCTGGGTAAACCCATAGCGTTCAAAATACTTGGCCATTCTTGTGCGGCCGAGATCAAGTGCTAGCTGACCAAAAGTAACGTTACAAGAAACGGCTAACGCTTCTCGCAGATTCAATTTGCCATGAGCTATATTATTAGATTCTGTCAATGTATAATCAGAACCAATTTTGAGAGATCCGCTGCAGGTAAATTGGTGGTTTTTATCAGCCAATTGTTCGGCTAATGCGGCTTCAGCTATCATAACTTTAATGATGGAACCTGGTGGATATAATCCTTGTGCAGCCCGGTTAAGGAGCGGACTACTTGCAGCTTGTGAGATACTATTCCAAGTTGTGTCAAGCGTGTTTGGATCAAAGCTTGGGCGGCTAACCATAGCCAATATCGCGCCTGTTTTAGGTGACATGACAACAATTGCGCCACGATGATTGCCAAGAGCCTGATAAGCAACTTGCTGAAGCTGCGCATCAACGGTAAGTACAACCGTATTGCCAGCACCGTTTGCAAATAATTGACTAATTGCACCTAGGCGTTTTTCAGGATTTATTTGTCCTGATAAATAGCCATCATATATGCCTTCAATGCCTGTTTTTCCATACTTAGGACTATCATAACCAACAACATGGGAAAATACGGCATCATAAGGATATTCTCGCTGATATTCTTGTTGTGAGAGCTTACTTAGAGCCAGAACTTTTCCATGAATATCAGTAATTTGACCTCGTTCCACTTTGCGTGATGTTTCTGCTGTTCGGCGGTTAAGCGGATGAAAAGCCAGAGTATTACTTTCAATAACTTGAATATATACTACATAACTGAGCAGTAATACCAACAGTGCAATAGAAAATAGCGCTGCTTTATGGATACTCCTGCGTATGGCCTTATGGGGAATGTCATGTATATTCATGGGGTGGCTGTCGCCTCCGATATAGCAAATAACATACCCAGCAGGATAAAGCTTGCGACCATAGAGCTACCACCATAACTTATCAGCGGCAGCGTTATACCTGTTAGTGGCAAAAATTTGGTAACACCGCCGATAATAATAAAAACCTGCAATGCAGTAAGTACTCCTAAGCCGCCAGCTAGTAGCATGGTAAACGGTATTTGCGAAGCAAGTGCTGCACGAAATGCGCGGTAGACTATAAGGATATAGGCAATGATTACTGCAGCAGTACCTGCTAGTCCTAATTCTTCGCCAATAGCAGCAAAAATGAAGTCGGTATGTACTTCCGGGATAATGCTTGGATAACCGAAAGTTAAGCCGCTGCCTAACAGTCCGCCTGAACCTAAAGCAAATAGTGACTGGACAATCTGGTATGAACGTCCAGTCGGATCCGCCCAAGGATTTAACCAGATATCAATTCTAACTTGAACGTGAGGAAATATAAGATAACATATGGCGGATCCTGTAAAAAACATACAAAGCGCTAAAGCTACATAACTCCATCTACCACTTGCCATATAAGCCATTGTTACGGTTGTGCCAAAATACAGTAAAGCAGAACCTAAATCGCGCTGGACGATGAGCATAGCCATAGTTAACGCCCACAGCACCATAAGCGGTGCAATAAAGCGCGGATGCGGCAAAGTTAGCGGGCCATAATGTCTGGTAGCGTAAGTTAGTAATTGACGCCGCTCGCTCAAATAAGCAGCCAAAAAAATTATAATTAACAATTTGGCGAACTCTGCAGGTTGAAACCTTACCGGACCTAGGATAATCCAGTTTTTATTACCGCCGATATCAACGCCAAATGCAATTGTAAACACCAATAATATAATGCCTGTTATGCCGCAAAGGTATTTGTATTGGGAAATACCTTCCGGCTGGCGAAAAATAATGACTGTAATAATAAAAGCAATCAGTCCTGCCGATAACCACATAGCCTGTGGAATAAATAAATCAGGACGCAGCCTTAGAATAAGTGTTAACCCAATGGAAGCTAAAAATACAGCCAAAGGCAACAGTAACGGGTCTGCTGAGGAAAAATAGCGGCGAATTGTCAGTGAAATAAGTGTCCAGAAAACAAATAAAGCACTAATAATACTAAGACCCTGATAGGAAAACTGATGATTAGCCAGTGTTACTGCAAGGTAGCCATTTAGTAAAACGAGACCGGCTATAAGTAGCAGGCTAAGCTCAGTTCTTTTTTCATATTTCATGGTCAATTCCTATTTTGCAGAAAAATAGCGGTAATATTATCATACCCACCTGCTTGCCTAGCTTGGTCAACAAGAGTATTACTAATTGTTTGTGGACTGATAGGCTGGATGCAAATATTGAGTATGGCTTCTTCACTGAGCATATTGGTTAAACCATCAGTACATAATAACAAATTATCGCCTGGTTGCCATAAAAACTTACCTGAGTCTACACAAAGCGTTTCACTAGTCCCTACAGCTCTTGTTAATATATTGCGATGGGGATGAACTTGCGCTTCCTCGCTAGTGATACTACCATTTTGCATTAGTTCCCAAACCAGCGAATGATCATTAGTTATTTGGTGTAGCTTATTTTCTCTGATTAGGTAAAGTCTGCTGTCACCTACATGGCTCCAATAGATTTGCGCATTATCAATATATACAGCGGTAACTGTAGTTCCCATCCCCTGGCACTCACTTTTATCTTGAGACATTTGATAGATGCTGGTATTCGCTTGAACAATTGCTTCTTCTAAAGACTGGTCCCACTCTGCTGGGATTGGGATTTTTTCTATGTATTCCCGAATGGTATTGGCTCCAAGGTTGCTGGCAATTTCTCCGGCAACATGCCCACCCATGCCATCAGCAACTACAAACAAGCGTGGTGGCAAAAAAACATAACTATCTTCATTGGTTTTACGTACCATACCAATGTCTGACTGTGCAAATGCCCGCATGGAAGTCACCTCTCAAACTTAAGCGTAACTGCCCCAATTTGAATTATATCACCATCTACGAGGGCAGTTTCTCCTTCTAACTGTTGACCATTAACAATTATACCATTTGTACTGTTTAAATCAGCCAGCATATAGTTGTGTTTCAACCTGGATATACAAGCATGTTCATGTGAAACAAAACTATTATCAATAACTACATTATTGTGTTGACTGCGTCCAATGGTTAAGCTGTCGACTATCGTATAAAGCGTCTGTGGTAGCAGTTCCTGACGATCATCAATTACAACTAATCTAGCAGGCGAAGAAAAACCAGCGGCGTTTTCCCCTTTGTTCCAAACAACCCCTTCTGTTAGATCAGCAATGGCCAAACTAGCCAAGTCGCGGGCCGCTAACTTTACTACGCGGTACAAAAAGTAATAGAGCAGTACTACCAGGCTATACTGCAAAGCTATTACAACCATATTAAAAACCTGCAATTTACCGGGCAATTTTACTTCACCTCATATAAAATAACGGTGTTACCTACTTTTATTCTATCACCGTTTTTTAGATGCTTATGAGTAATACGGTTTCCATCGACATAAGTCCCGTTAAGGCTTTTAGCATCATGAATGACATGGCTATTGTCTTCACAAACAATGTATGCGTGCAAGCGTGAAGTGTTCATGTCTGTAAGTGGCAGTTCGTTTGTGTTGCGACGGCCAATGTTTATTCTGTTGGTCGTGCAACCCACTTTTAAACCGGCATCTAACCCCTCAATCACTGTTACGAAACCATGAAAATGTTGCTGCACAGGACATAGCAAGTGCATCGGTTCTAGTTTATCAAATACTTTGGTGTCACTGGCTGTTGACGTGTTTTCAGACCTGTTGACACTTTCATCGCAGGAAGTGTCAATAAAACTTGACGTAACCCTAAACGCCTGCTTAACTAACTTTTCATCAGCAAAAAGTTCAATTTGAGGTCCGCCTGCCATAGTATAGCCTTTGCGTCGGCTCTCCTCAATCAAGTAAGCTGCCAATTCACTGCATACAGATTCAGCATATGATTCTAGCTTTCCATAGTCTTCATGATTTACATATATCGCATAGTGATTAGGCACATAGACGTGGGAAACACCGACTGTACGCTCGTCTTCCATCTCCCTTGCTAATTGTTTGGCAATTTCAATAGGCTGCAAACTACTAGAAAACTGTTTGTTAAAAAAACCTTCAATATATCTTTCAAAAAAGTTTTCAATATTGCGGACAAACTTCACTTAAAACACTCCCGCTAAACTGCATAATAAATTCAGAGCTAACAAATCAATTCTTTTTTATTATACGCGATATTGGTAGTCTAGTCAAAATCAACCATCATTGCGACATACTTTATGTCGTAGTTGTCCACAAGCAGCAGAAATATCAGTACCCATCTCTCGCCTGACAGTTACATTAAGGCGTCCTCTTTGCAATAGTTGCTCAAATTGAATAATATCATTTACTGAAGGACGTAGCAAGCCACGTTCTGGTACCGGATTTATAGGAATTAGATTGATGTTTGCCAGTCGTCCTCTAAGAAGTGTTATTAGTTCTTTGGCATGTGACGGTTGATCATTAATGCCAGCAATCAAGGTATATTCATAGGTAACCCGTCTGCCGGTTGCAGCGGCGTAACGATCGCTAGCTGCCAAAACCTGTTCTAGAGGATAACGTTTATTAACAGGCATAAGACTGCTTCTAAGTGAATTATTAGGTGCATGTAATGAGATTGATAAGGTGATCGGTAATTTCTCACCAGTAAGCTTGTCAATTTCAGAGACAAGTCCGCAAGTCGATAGAGTAATATTACGGTAACTCAAGTTTAGACAATAATCTTCATGAATAAGCCGGATAAAGCGCAAAACGTTGTCAAAGTTGGCTAACGGTTCCCCTGAACCCATAAGAACAATCGAGTCTACTTTTTGTTCTTGCTGTTGTAATACCTCAGTAATATACAATATTTGCGCCAATATTTCACCACCGGTAAGGTTCCGCACCAAGCCATTAAGTGTCGAAGCACAGAAAGTACAACCCATCGCGCAACCTACCTGGGTAGATACGCAAACACTATTACCATAGGTATGACGCATAAGAACAGTCTCTACGGCCATATCATCAGAAAAAGACAGTAAAAATTTGCTTGTTTTCCCATCAACCGAATGCTGTTCTGCCTTGAGGCTAACTTGCGTAATAGTAAAACTATTATCCAAGCTAGCGCGTTGGTCTTTGGCTATGTTGGTCATAGACGCAAACTGACGTATATTATGTTTATATAACCATTCGGCAATTTGTTTGCCCCGGTAGGATTGTAACCCCAACGGTTTTATTAGTTCAGCAATCTCAGGAGCGAATAAACCGAATAAATCTGTTTTTACGTTGGTTGTCATAGTTGTTACCGCCTTATTTTTGCCGTATCATACGGGCAATGAAGAACCCGTCCACCCCGTCGGTGTGTGGCCACAGTTGAATCATAGGTTCAGACCTTTTAGCTACAGGCAGATATTGACCGGTAGTTTCCAGTATGAATGCAGGATTGGCCTGCAAAAAGGCATTAACAATATCCTGGTTTTCTGCAGGTTCAGTTGTGCAGGTGCTATAAACTAATACCCCACCAGGTTTTACACACTGAGCAGCACTTGCTAAGATAGCTGCCTGTAAGGTAGGCAGATCTCGCAAAATGTCCTCAGATTTGCGCCAACGGGCATCCGGTTTGCGCCGTAGTACTCCAAGACCTGAACACGGGGCATCTACAAGTACTCTATCAGCCTTGTGTGGATATATAGTACCTAGATTAACGGCATCTAGAGCCTTAGTCTCAATGTTTGTTAATGCCAATCGCTCAGCGTTTGCGCGGGTAAGTGCTAATTTATGTTCGTAAATATCAGTAGACAAAACCTGACCGGTATTATTCATCAAGGCCGCGATATGGGTAGTTTTGCCACCGGGAGCACCACAGGCATCAATTATGAATTCGCCTGGTTGAGGATCAAGAATGTGTGCTACCAACATAGAACTTTCATCTTGTACCTGAAATAATCCTTCTTGCAGAGACTTAAGAGTACCAAGACTTGGATGTTCATGACAGACAATACCTTCAGGTGTCCAGTTTGACACTTGGCATTGTACGCCCTCTTCTGCCAAACGCTCAAGGAGTGCATCACGGTTTATTCTGATGGTATTAGTGCGAATTGAAAGCGGCGGCACTGTATTATTGGTTTGACACAATTCTTCACAAGCCGACACACCTAAACGTTTAACCCAGCGCTCGATAAGCCACTCAGGATGAAAGTATGTGAGGGCAAGATATGTAACAGGGTGTTTGTCCTTGTTTGGATAAACGATTTTTTCCGGACTGCGGGCAGCATTACGCAAAACGCCATTAACAAATTTAACTGTACCAGCATGACCATATTTTTTTGCCAATTCAACAGCCTGATTGCAGGCTGCCGATGCGGGTACTTTTTCAAGATAAAAGAGCTGGTACATTCCTAGCCGTAAAATATTTTTAATAATAGGCGCTACTTTGGCAAGTGAACGGCTCAAATAGCAACTGAGCATCCAATCCAAAGTAGCGCCAGTCTTAACAGTACCATATACGAGCTCAGTAATAAACCGCCGGTCCTGATCGGTAAGTTCTCCATTAATTGTTCGACGGTTTATCTCTTGTGCCAAGGCGATATTAGCATAGGCACCATTATTTTCGACATCATTAAGTATTTTTAGAGCAATTTCCCGAGCATTTACTTTATTAGTCATGTTAATGCACCATCTTTATTTTTTCTCGAAATATCTTTGGGTAAAAAGTTTTGGATAGCTTCTTCCACTTTAGCAAGATTAACACGCGTGTTGCAACAAGGACCAAATGGCCGTTGATTGAGAACGCCAATTACCGGTAACGGAAAAACGTCTTGAATACCACTCGTAAGATCGCGTTCACAGGCAATCGCCAGCACAGCTTGTGGACGGATGGTCTTTATTACCTTGCGGGCTAGAGTACCGCCAGTTACTACTGCCAAATGAACACCATAGCTTTCGGCAAGTGTCACTAAATCGCCAATCTGGCATTTGCCACAGTGGTGGCAATTCGCTACATCACGCGTAATTTTATACGGGCAGCTTTCCTGTTGCAAGCAGTGTGGGGTCATAATCAGCAGTTTGTCTGGTTGTACCATTATCCCCTTTTGCTTGATTAAATGGTTGCTTACTTCAATAAACGAACGTTCAATCCGTTCCTTGCCTACATCAAACAACTTGCCAATAGAGATCGCCACTGGAAACAGCAGATTGATGGCCGACCATGCTAGACCTTGGAAAATTCCTAATGTCCTAAATCCTAAAATAGCCAGTATAATACCAATAACACCACAGGCAATCGCTAAAATAACGGTTGCTAAAAGCGTACCTAGTATCATCGGTAAGTAGGTGCTGATATTACTTAAGCCTGGCATACTAACGACCCATATACCGTAACTCGAAACAGTTGCCAAGACTAAACTAATAAGAATTAGTGTTAAAAACAAACGTTTACGAGGTCTATTCATTATTTCAATCATAACTGTTACCTTCTCATTCAAACATATTGCCTGTTGTAAGGGAGTAACCACAAACAAAGTTGCTTGCCTGCATGCGCCGTTTCGATTCAGGCTGTACTTCTAGCAACTCAATTGTTCCTTTGCCAGTTTCAACAACCAGCCCTTCTTGGGTTAACTGGACAACTTGTCCCGGTTGAGAGCAGGCTGCTACTTCATTATATATTCTAGTCTGCCATATCTTTAGTGATTTATTTTGGTATTTGCAGTAGGCTCCCGGCCAGGGATTGAGTCCGCGTATTAAGTTATGAATAGCCACTGCCGGTTGGTGCCAGTCAATGCGTTCGGTATTGCGGCAAAGCAATTGAGCGTAAGTTGCCTCAGCGTCATTTTGCGGCTCACGCGGTGCAGTGCCATCTGCTATTTGTTGCAAGGTGCCTGCCAGTACCTCGGCACCCAGGTTTTGTAATTTATCATGAAGGCTGCCGGTGGTATCAGCTGGCAGGATTGGTATTTCGGCCTTTGTGATCATATCACCTGTATCCATACCGACATCCATATACATGGTAGTAATGCCACTCATTAGTTCTCCGTTGATTATAGCCCAGTGAATGGGGGCTGAGCCGCGATATTTAGGTAAAAGTGAAGCATGCACGTTAATGCAGCCATAACGTGGCAAATCTAAGAGCCTTTTGGGCAAAAACTGGCCAAAAGCGATAACAATTATAACATCAGGTGTAAGGGCCGCAATCTGATTATAAAAATCATCATTTTTAATATTGTCTGGCTGTATTATAGAAAGATTGTAGTTTAACGCCGCAACCTTAACAGGCGAATACATCAGTTTCTGTCCGCGTCCCTTAGGTCGGTCAGGTTGAGTGATAACTGCGTCTATGGGATAACCCTCCCTAACCAACATATCTAAGCAAGGTACAGCAAAATCAGGTGTTCCCATAAATACCGTACGTAATTTTTTCATGTAACCTACCCCTTGTGTATGGTTTTCGCCAGTTCAATAAACAAAATACCCTTAAGATGGTCTATTTCATGCTGAAATGCCCGTGCTAACAGACCTGAACCGTTAATCCGAATGGTTTTACCAGCTCTGTTTAGTGCTTCCACTGTTACCGTGGCATATCGTTCCACTTCACCATACATGCCAGGAACACTTAAACAGCCTTCAGTCCCCTCTTCACTGCCTTCGCAGGCAATAATTTCAGGATTAATAAGCTCGATAATACCTTCGCCAACATCAATGACGACTAGCCTTAAAGAAACACCAACCTGCGGTGCAGCTAGCCCTACGCCATCGGCAGAGTACATGGTTTCAGCCATATTATCAAGTAAGTGTTTTATTTTTCGGTCAATCTTTTCTACAGGTGCAGCAATTTCTTTCAAAACCCTGTCGCCTGCTTTTCTTATTTCCATTACTGGCATTGTGTACCTCCTTACCTTATCAGACTATCAAAAAAATTTTACCATAGATTAGCGCAGCACGAAAGTAGTTCTTCTAAACTAAAGAACATTAACAGGGTCAATATCAACAATAATATTTTTTTGATTAGCTATGCTCATCGTGCCAATTTGTTTAGTTATTGTGGGTAAATCTTGGGTTTTAATAAGAATATTTATTCGAAAAATATCTTTAACCTTATTTACCGCAGCTGGAAACGGCCCAATAATGGAAGCGTCCAGCTTTGCCAATGCCTGCGTGAGTTCGGCGGCTAACTGGTTAGCATGACGATGGACGATGGTTTCGTCACTAGCTTGTACTGTTAGTTTTATCAGATTCGCAAATGGCGGGTAACCTAATTGCTGGCGAAAGACCAGCTCTTGTTGATAAAATCCCAGATAATTATGCTCTGCGCCGGCAGTAATCGCATAATGTTCTGGATTATAGGTTTGCATAACTACTCTTCCAGCTTTGCTACCACGTCCGGCTCTCCCTGCTGCTTGGGTTAACAGAGCAAAGGTTTTTTCAGCTGCCCGAAAGTCTGGTAAGTTGAGCGCTGTATCTGCTGAAATAATACCAACTGCCGTTACATTGGGGATATCATGGCCTTTAGCCACCATTTGCGTACCTAGCAGAATGTCATAGCTACCTGCAGCAAACGCAGAGAGAATCTTGTCATGAGCCAGTTTGCGACTGGTAGTATCTTGATCCATCCGGACAATTTTAGCTAAGGGGAATAACTCGTTCAGAGCCTCTTCCACCTTCTGGGTGCCAGTACCAAAATAACGGATATATCGGCTGCCGCATTCAGGACAAACATCTGGTACTGCATGCCGTTCTTGACAATAATGGCAGCGTAAAATACGGGTAGGTGCATGGTAAACAAGCGAGATATCGCAATGGTTGCATTTAAGGACATGACCGCACTCACGGCATAGAACAAATGTGGAATAGCCGCGACGGTTAAGCAGAATGATAGCCTGTTCCTTTTTCGCTAGAATTTCGGTCAACATGACCTGCAAAGGCAGCGAGATGACACTGCGGCGCCCCTGTGCTAGCTCTTGGCGCATATCAACAAGAGTAACTGGCGGCATTGGCGTATCATCCACCCGTTTGTTCATCGGCAGTAAGCTATGTTTTCCCTGTAATGCATCGTAATAGGTTTCAATAGCCGGTGTAGCACTACCAAGGATAACAGTAGCTCCAGCAAACCTAGCTCTAGCTGCCGCCACCTCCCGGGCATGGTAACGGGGTGTTTCCTCCTGCTTATAGGTAAACTCATGTTCTTCATCAATAATAATCAGGCCTAAATGACTAACTGGTGCAAATAATGCTGAACGAGCGCCAATTACAATTCCGGCTTGCCCGGCCTGGAGTCGTCGCCAGGCATCATACCGCTCACCTACCGAAAGTTTACTATGCATAACTACTACGTCATCACCAAACGCCGCTTTGAAACGAGCGACAATCTGGCTTGTTAAAGCTATTTCAGGTACCAAGACGATAGCTTGGCGGTCGAGACGCCGTGCTTCGGCTACTGCTTTGATATAGACCTGGGTTTTACCACTGCCGGTAACACCGTGAATCAAAAAAGATGTATAAACGCCGGCATTTATAGCTGGAATAATTTGCTGTAAAGCCAGTAACTGCTCTTGGGTTAATTTCAATTCGTTAGCTGTTTGGTGACTTCCAGCATAGCTATTACGAAATATGGGCACATTGCGGGTAGTAACAAGACCTTGCTCAGCTAGTTTTTTCACAGTGGCCTGGGTAATAGAAAGACTGCGTAACTGAACTGAAGTAAGTTCTTGCGTAACTAATAACGCATTGAGTAAGCGGTGTTGGGCAGTTTTGCTTTTTGGCAGAGTTTCTTCCATTTGAGCAGCAAGCTCCCTGCTTACGGCCAACTTAATAATCATTGTTGAAGTGGCCCTACCACGCTTGCTGACAGTATCAGCAGCTACAATTAGCTTATGCTGTAAAAAGAATTTTATCATATCATCTATACAGGTGAATCGTCTAGTAAGGTCGTTCAGCGTGACCGGACCATGTTCATAGATATAAGTGAGCATCAAGTGGTATTCTTTTGGTTTATTGCTTAGTAAAGCTGCGGGATACTCCCCCTCAAGCGCAAGCGGTGCCTGATAAGCTTTTTGAGTTTTGATGCCTGATTGACCAGGAATAAACAACCGCATTGCTTCAGCTAAAGAGCATAGGTAATAGTTACTTAGCCATTTAGCAGTTTCTAACATATTATTATCAAACCATGGATAATCATCTAGAACATCAAGAATGGACTTTAAGCCTGGGATACTTTCCTCCTCTAAGCCGACAATAAAGCCCTCTATCTTCCTATTACCAAATGGCACAAGCACACGCCAGCCTATAGCCACAAATGATAAATGGGCGGGAATAAGATAAGAAAAGGGTTTATTAATGCTGCGGGTGGGAATATTTACAATTATTTGAGCGGTATTTGACATTTTTTCACCTAAAGTTCATTTCTTATTTAGATAAAGAGAAGAGGACTTGTTCAGTCCCCTTTTTAACTAAAAGTATATATTCGCTTTTAACTATCAAATACCTGCTACCGGTTTTTCCTGGTAATGAGCGGCCATTTCCCAATCAAGCCCGGTGTCCATCGGCAAACGTTTAAAAAAACGTTTAATCCGGCGTCTTCTTAGCGGAGAAAAATGAAGTTTCATTTGGTTACTTACTCCTATTCTTGAACTGAATAGCCAAGTGATTGTAATGTCTCTTCAATATATCCGCTAGAATTTACAGTTTCATCGTGGCTAACCACAACTTGCTGGGAAGCCATGTCCACCTTAACTGAGGAAACACCATAAAGGTGGGATAACGTATGTTCAATACGATCCCGGCAGTGGTCACCTTTAAGACCGCCAACGCGGTAAACAGATTCTGTAATATTTTTTTGAGCAGCCAATGAAATACCTCCTTTAAACTGAATTGAATGTCCAGCAATATTAGTATTACCATTGACCAATAATTAATAAGTTTAGATATTGGCCTCTTTGTGAAGAAGTTCGGCTTTATCAATGTGTTCCCAAGGCAAATCTACATCAGTACGACCAAAGTGACCATAGGCAGCAGTCTGACGATAAAGAGGACGTCTAAGATCAAGCGACTTAATTATACCCGCAGGTCGTAAGTCAAAATGCTTGTTGATAAGTGCAACAATTTTATCTTCTGGAATTTTACCAGTCCCAAAAGTTTCCACCATAACAGATACTGGACGAGCAATGCCAATGGCGTAGGCCAATTGAATTTCGCATTTGTCGGCTAGTCCTGCAGCAACTACATTTTTAGCAACATAGCGGGCCGCATAGGCACCAGACCGGTCAACTTTTGTGGGATCTTTACCGGAAAAAGCACCGCCGCCATGCCGAGCCATACCGCCATAGGTATCAACTATTATTTTACGTCCGGTTAAGCCTGAATCGCCTTGCGGGCCACCCACGACAAATCGACCGGTTGGGTTAATATAGTATTTGGTTTTGTCATCTAATAGCTCTTGGGGAACTATGGGATTTATTACGTTAGCTATAAGGTCTTTTTCGATAGTTTCCCGATCAACGTCAGGACTATGCTGAGTTGAAATTACGATGGTATCAACCCGTACCGGTTTGCCATCTTCATATTCAACAGTGACCTGGGTTTTACCATCTGGACGCAGATAACTCAGATCGCCATTTTTACGCACTTCTGACAATCGACGTGCCATTTTATGTGCTAAGGCGATTGGTAACGGCATAAATTCCGGGGTTTCGTTAGTAGCGTAACCGAACATCATGCCTTGGTCACCGGCGCCAATAGCATCAATGGCATCCATGTCACCCTGCTTGGCTTCAAGCGCCTTGTCTACACCCAAAGCAATATCAACCGATTGTTCGTCAATAGATAGTAAGACACCGCAGGTTTCGCCATCAAAACCATACTTGGCACGCGTGTAACCAATACTTTTAATAGTTTCACGCACAATTTTGGGAATGTCAACATAGCACTTAGTGCTGATCTCACCTACTACATGTACAATACCAGTAGTAACTAATGTTTCACAGGCTACCCGGGCCTCAGGATCTTGAGCTATAATAGCGTCAAGCACACTGTCGGAAATTTGGTCAGCAATCTTATCCGGATGGCCTTCAGTTACAGACTCTGATGTAAACAGCACACGTTTTGTTGCCATAAATATAATCCCTCCTAACTAGTTACTAAAAAAAGAAACTCCCACAAAGGGAGGTGTGATTTTTCACTCCCATCTCGCGGTTTACCGCCGGAATTGGCACCGTTTTTAGCATAAATATGCTAAATGGTTGCCGCGGTTTCATCGGGCCAGTCCCTCCACCAACTCTTGATGAGTATAGTATATGCAATTGTCACATCAAAGAAATTTTAAACTAAATATAAAAAAAAATCAAGTAGATTTTGTCAGCATTTTGTTAATTTTGTCTATAAGAATTTCTGCTATTTGCTGTTTGCTAAGCTGCGGTAGTTCTTCTATATCACCGTTTTTATGTATAATTTTTACAATGTTGGTATCAATATTGAAACCAGCTCCAGGGAGGGTCACATCATTAGCAACAATCATGTCAAGATTTTTCTTGGTTAATTTCTCCTGGGCGTGAGTCATAAGGTCTTCGGTTTCAGCAGCAAAGCCAATTAATAATTGCTGTTTTTTCTTTTGCCCCAACTCAAATAAAATATCTGGATTTCTAACGAGATTAATGGTTAAGGTATCCCCTGTCTTCTTTATTTTTTGTTCAGCTACCATTTCAGGTCGGTAATCTGCGACAGCTGCAGCTTTGATTACAATATCGACAGTATCAAATTCGTCAAGAACAGCAGCCTGCATTTGGGCCGCTGTTTCTACTCGTTTAATAGTTACCCCCAGTGGAGTTGGTAGGCTTGATGGACCAGAAACAAGTATGACTTCAGCGCCCCGTCTAGCTGCTACCCCGGCAAGAGCGTATCCCATCTTACCGCTCGAACGGTTACCAATATATCTGACAGGGTCAATGGCCTCACGCGTACCGGCCGCTGTAATTAATATACGTTTGCCTTGCAAATCTCGGCAGTTTTGCAACAAAGCAATAACTTTATCGACGATTACTAACGGTTCTGGTAAACGGCCTGGTCCCTCAACACCACATGCCAATAAGCCGACAGCAGGTTCTATAATATGATAACCTAACCCTGCCAATTTGGTTAAATTCTGCTGAGTAACCGGGTTGAGATACATATTGGTATTCATAGCCGGTGCTACTATTATTGGGGCTTTTGTAGCCATAATGGTAGTGGTAAGCATATCATCAGCAATACCATTGGCTATTTTCCCAATAATATTGGCGGTAGCAGGTACAACAAGAAACACATCCGCCCAGTTAGCTAAGGCAATGTGCTGCACGTTCCAAGTTTTGGGCTCTTCCCACATATCAGTTACTACCGGATTACCGCTAAGTTCACGAAAAGTTAACGGTGTGACAAACTCTGTGGCCGCTTTGGTCATGATAATGTTGACGTTACAACCCGCTTTTTTCAAACGGCTGACAACCTCAACTGCCTTGTAGGCTGCGATTCCACCGCTAACTCCCATAACAATGTTTTGACCTAAAGACATCATTGACTCCTATTTAATACCAGTTTTAGTGCGTTCATAGGTGATTTTCCCTTGAGCAACTTCTTCCAGCGCAATTGTCACTGGTTTGTTGGATTTGCATTCAATAAGCGGCTGCTGTCCATCCATAATTTCTCGCGCCCGTTTGGCGGCTAATACTACCAATGTGTATTTACTGTCAACCTTTTTTACCAAAGAATCTAGCGACGGATTTATCATAGCGTTTCCCCTAACTTATTATTATTATAGTGTTGGGACCTCATTGACAACACAACCAGCACTATAGAGATTATCAATTAATGCGGTGTTGCGTTCTGCCCTCAGTTTTTCAGCGGCAATAATGATCTCCACTTTTTGGACAGCTGCCGCTACTTGATCATTCATTACAATATAGTGATAGTTCTGTGCCAAAGAGAGCTCACCACTAGCACATTGTAGGCGTTTTTTGATGACATCAATGCTATCAGTACCACGTTTGTAAATCCTGTTAGCAAGTTCATCCAGTGAAGGTGGAATAATATATATATATACACCTTCCGGAAATTTTTCTTTTACTTTCATGGCACCTTGTGTATCTATTTCTAATACAACATCATATCCCTTATGTAACTGCTCAAGAACATAGTGACGTGGTGTCCCATAAAAATTACCGTAGACTTCGGCCCATTCCAAGAGGTCATCATTGTCAATCATCTTTCTAAACTGATCTTTGGCAACAAATAGATAATTTATTCCATCCACTTCTCCTGCTCGGGGCGACCGGGTTGTAGCTGATATAGAATATTTCAAATGAGAATTGCTACGCAGCAGTTCGCGACAAACTGTGCCTTTACCAGTGCCAGAAGGGCCGGAAACAACTATTAATATTCCTTGTTGAGGCATAGGCTGTCTCCTTTCCGATCTTATTCAGCAGGTTCATCAGTAGTATCTTTGCTAGTCAAGCGATGAGCTACTGTTTCAGGTTGTACTGCTGATAAAATAACATGATCACTGTCGGTAATAATTACAGCGCGGGTGCGGCGGCCATATGTAGCATCAATAAGCATACCCCGATCACGTGCTTCCTGAATAATTCGTTTTATGGGGGCTGATTCCGGGCTGACAATAGAGATAATCCGATTAGCCGAGACAATATTGCCAAAGCCAATATTTATTAATTTTATATCCATTATAACTCCTCCTATAATTTTATAGGCTATTTTTTGATGTAATGTTTTTATATTACTCTATGTTTTGGATTTGCTCTCTGACCTTCTCTATTTCACTTTTAATTTCAACAACAACATTGGCAATGTTAGAATCGTTGGCTTTGGAAGCAATGGTATTCGTCTCCCGGTTTATTTCTTGTACAATAAAATCGAGTTTGCGCCCCACCGCCTCAGAAGATTTAACTGTTGTGTGAAATTGTGCCAAATGGCTTTTAAGTCGAACAATTTCTTCGGTAAAATTAGTCCTGTCAGCAAATATGGCTGTTTCCTGGAGTAATCTGGTCTCATCAGGCTCAGCCCCTACAGCGCCTAGTAATTCTCGCATACGGGATAATAATTTTTCCCGATATTCGACAAGAATTTGCGGTGCCCTTTCTTCTACTGTTGCAACATATGTCTGGAGCTTATCAACCCGTGCTAATAGATCCTGCTCAATATTGGTGCCTTCAGCTTCGCGCATTTTCATAAGATTGCCAAGTGCACTTTCAATAGCTGCAAGCAGTTTGGGCCATAAACACTCTACATCTTCAGTAACTTCCTCCAGTTTAAGGACCTCGGGATATTTTGACAAATGGTATATATTGTCAGCAACCGACATTCCTAATATGCCCGCTAATTCTCTCATTGCATTATGGTAAGCCATTGCCAATTCTTTGTCAACCCTTACTGCCTTTTTCTTCTCTCCATATTCGTCGACTGTAATAAAAGCGTCTACTCGGCCACGTAAAATGGTATTGGCAATAGTGCGGCGAATCCTATCCTCTAAACTGCCTAAAGTTTTGGGCATGCGAATAACAATTTCATTGTAACGATGATTTACGGCTTTAATTTCAACCACAATACGGTAATTGGAATCAATATATTCTCCCCGGCCAAAGCCGGTCATACTTTTGAGCACGAACTTGCACCTTCCTTTGCGTATGTTATTATTGACGGATAACACGATTTTAACCGTAGTTTTTTACATTTACTTCGCTTTGCTCGTTATAAATCCCTTTTTCGCAAAAAAATATAAATGGAGATCATCTCCATTTATTAAAAAATTATTTAAATTTAGGTAGCTCAAAATAAAAACGATGTTCCTGCTTGTCTTGGGTGGTCACCATCAGAGTAATGGGTTTGCCCAAAACTACCTCTCGCTCATGGAAGTAAAAATAGGAATGAGCAGTAAATTGTGGTCCATTAGAGGACCAAGGGTTTTTTACTGGGGGGTTGGTTACGGCATGATAGGGGTTAATTATTTTTTTATCTTGCTTAATAGTAACTTGAAGATTATCACTAAAGTTTTCAGTATTGCCATTGACAATTATACTGAAAACAAGACACCCGGCATAGTCAGCTAGAATCTGTTCACTGTTGGCAAGCTCAACAGGTTGCTTGCTTCTTGCTTTATCACGGGCGTCGTAAGCTAAAAGCAAAAATGGTGTATATAGATAAGATCTTTCCGTTGTTTCATTAATAATGGTAGCTTGTTCTTCATAAGCAAGCCAGGGATGAAGAAACTCCGTAAGAGGCAGTTGGTTGCGTTTTACGCCATACTCTTGTGCTTCTAAGATAACATCTTTGTTTACCAAAGCGATTGCACTAGCAGACAGCGAAACAGACAGTAAGATGATCAAGCTGAGAATACCAGTAACAAACTTCACCTCAACACCTCCGCTGACAAATGTCTTGTTGTATAACTGTTTATTATACTTCAAGGCAAAAAAAACCTTTTTTTCTGAATTTTAAAATTAAGAAAACTAATTGACTCTGTATGAGGCAGTTAGTTATAAGAGATAGTTACCCTGGAATACCTCTACGGCCGGACCTGATTTATAGATATGATTGTTTTCAGCCCACTCAAGAAAAAGATCACCACCATCTAATTTGACTGTAACTTGCCGATCAGTATAGCCATTTAAAACAGCGGCAACCAGAGCAGCACTGGCACCTGTACCGCAGGCCTTGGTTATGCCGGCACCACGTTCCCAAACACGCATTCTTATTGTTTCCCTGTCAATAATCTGCAGAAACTCAACATTGGTTTTTTTGGGGAATAGAGTATGTGTTTCGATTTTGGGCCCAATGAGTGCCAGATCAACTTTGGTGACATCGTTGACAAAGATTAGGCAATGGGGATTACCCATAGAGACACAAGTGATATGATAAGTTTCTCCATCTATTGCAAGCGGCATGTTTATTACTTGTTCTTCAGCATTACCAATAATAGGGATTTCGTTTCGTTTGAGTCTGGGGAGTCCCATATCAACCTTAACAGTCGCTAGCGTGCCATTTTTAAAGATAAGTTCAGGCGTAATAATTCCCGCCAAGGTGTCTAGCGTAATAACTGTTTTGGCAGTCAATTTGTTTTCGTAGAGATAGCGTGCGATGCAGCGAGTAGCATTACCGCACATATCAGCTTCGCTGCCGTCTGAGTTAAAGATTCGCATTTTAAAATCAGCAATATCTGATGGTAGCAGCACAACAAGTCCGTCGGCCCCAATCCCAAAGTTTCGGTCACAGACGGCAATCGCTTGTTGCTGGTAATCAGCAATATGTTCTTCCCTGCCATTGACAATTACAAAATCATTACCTAATCCATGCCATTTAGTAAACTGCATGCTATTTCCTCCTATGATAATATCGCTATCGACTTTGTGGTATAGTGGCTCGACGGGCGGGACGACGTTTGAATATATGTTTGCAGGCATTTACTAGTAGTGTCCAGCCTGATACAATCAAGACAAGCACCCAATGGCCCACAGATAAAGGTACCGTCGAAAAGATGGCGCTTAAGAAAGGTATGTACATTACAGAAAGTTGCATGATACTCGAAAAGGCAACGGCTGCCAGCAAGTATCTGTTGGTCATGAACTTAAGTTCAAAGATAGTAACCATTTCCGACCGGCAATCAAATACATGAAACATCTGACAATATACTAATGTCGCAAATGCCGCTGTACGAGCTACAGCTAAATCATTCTGCATATAGTATATCACACTAAAGACAAAAAGTGTGCTTAAACCAATTTGGATGCCACGACCAATTATTTTCCGACTTAATCCACGGGAAAAAACGCTTTCTCCTGGATGTCGTGGTGGCCGCTGCATAACGTTGGGGCTGCTGGGGTCAACTCCTAGTGCCATGGCAGGCAACCCATCAGTGACAAGGTTGACCCAAAGTATTTGTACAGGTAAAAGTGGCATAGGCAACCCAAAAAGTGCAGCTAAAAACATAGTAAGGACTTCACCGATATTACAAGCTAGCAGGTAACGAATGAATTTTCGGATATTCTCATAGATACCGCGGCCTTCTTTCACGGCTGCCACAATTGTTGCAAAGTTATCATCAGCTAAAACCATAGCTGATGCTTCTTTAGTTACATCGGTGCCGGTAATTCCCATGGCAACACCGATATCAGCTTCTTTAATGGCTGGAGCGTCGTTAATGCCGTCACCAGTCATAGCTACAATATGACCTTGTCGTTTAAGCGCCCGAACGATTCTTAATTTATGGGCTGGTGAAACACGGGCATAAACGGTAACACGATTGACAATTGCATCAAGTTCAGGCTCGGACAATACATCCAGTTCTTTACCAGTCAGTGTCTTATGCTGGTTTTCTTTATAAATATTAAGCTCTTGGGCAATTGCAATCGCTGTATTCTTATGATCGCCAGTAATCATGACTGTTTTTATACCAGCTTCGCGACACAAGGCAATAGAGGTTTTAACCTCTTCCCGCGGGGGATCAATCATACCGATAATGCCGGCAAATACCAACTCACTTTCGATGGATTCGTCAGGATTTTGGGCTTGTGCAGGGGTTAGGCGGCGGTAAGCGACAGCCAAAACTCTAAGGGCTTCTGATGTCATTTGCTCGTTAATATTATTAATCTGGGCAATATGCTCCTTGGTTATAGAAGTAGGCCCTGCATCCGTGTGATAATACCGGCATAATTCCGAAATGACATCAGGAGCACCTTTAACGTAGAGAATATTGTTGCTGTTGTTATCACGGTACACAACCGACATCCGGCGACGTTCAGATTCAAAAGGAATTTCAGTTACCCGTTTCTGGACTTTCTCAATTTCACTCTGCCAAATACCTGCTTTGGCGGCTGCTACAATGATAGCCCCTTCTGTTGGGTCACCTTCTATAGACCAGCCAGTTTCAGTTTTATTACGCCATACACCAGTAATAGCAATCGTATTCTGTTTTAAGATGCTGTTGTTACAAAGCACGCCGATTGTCAGGCATTGTTGTAAAGCTTTATTTTTATTTATATCAAGGGGCTGCTGGTTGAGTAGTATGTTACCTTTAATATCATACCCCGAACCGGTAACTTCATAATGATTCCCATCAGTAAATATTTGGCGTACCGTCATAGCATTTTGTGTTAGTGTACCAGTTTTATCTGAACATATAACTGTTGTACAACCTAATGTTTCAACTGCTGGTAATTTTCGAATAATGGCGTGTTGTTTAATCATTCGTTGAACACCAAGTGCCAATGCGACTGTAACAATAGCGGGTAGCCCCTCCGGAATAGCAGCAACTGCCAGGCTAATACCAGCCATACACATAAGAAATACCGATTCGCCTCTAGTTACCCCGGTAATAACAACAACTAAACAAATAGCCAGACAGGCCCAAACTAACCATTTACCCAAATGTTCAAGGCGTCGTTCCAGCGGAGTAGTTTCTTCTGTTGTAGCCTGGATCATATCTGCTATATGACCGACTTCGGTAGCCATTCCAGTTGCACAAACAACTGCTTTACCACGTCCTCTAACTACATTAGTACCGGAAAAAACCATGTTTTTTCTGTCGCCTAAGGGGACATCCTCGCCAAATTTGCGATCAGCTGTTTTACGGACAGACATAGATTCACCGGTTAACGCCGCTTCCTCTACCTCCATATTATGTACATCAATGAGTCGGCCATCGGCCGAAAGCTTGTCACCAGCTTCAAGTACTAAGATATCACCAGGCACAAGTTCTCTGGCTGGAACTTGTTGGACCATACTGTTTCTCACTACTCTAGCAGTAAGCGAAGCCAATTTCTTTAATGCCGCCAGCGACTGTTCAGCTCGATATTCCTGAATAAAACCTAATACAGCATTCATCAGGACAATGACTAAAATGGTAATGGCATCAGCATATTCACCTAAAAATGCTGATATCAGTGTAGCTCCTAACAAAACTAAAACCATAAAGTCTTGAAATTGTGCTAAAAACCGTTTCCACCAAGCTGGTTTTTCCTTTTCAGCCAGTTCGTTGCAACCGAATTTTTCAAGTCTTCGCTTAACTTCTTGAGAGGATAATCCCTCAGTATAACTAGTCTGCCAGAACTGAACGACTTCCTCTGCCGTACGCATATACCATTTTTCCCTATCCATGCAGCCACCTCGCTACCATGTGTATGTTTTTGCTTTATTAACGATTTTATTCTGTAGGCGGCAGAATTAGACCGGGTTTGACCGCTAAATAGCGTGAGTGTTATACTATTGGAATATTGTCTTACGTTTTTGCGGAGGTTATGTTATGAATATTGATGGATTCTCGCTTGCACCGCTTGTAGGTGAGCTTAATGCAGCGCTCACTGGCGGACGTGTTGATAAAGTGTTTCAACCAGACCCTTACTCACTCTTACTATGGGTGCGCCAGCCAGGAGAAAACCTGCGTTGCTTCCTATCGGCAAACCCCGAGCGCCCAAAGTTACTGATTACAACAGCTGTGCCAGAAAATCCGGCTGTGGCTCCTACTTTTTGTATGTTACTCAGAAAACACCTGGAAGATGGGCGCATTGCAAGTATCGAACAGCATAGTCTTGACCGTATTGTCAATATCAATATTGATGTACGTGGCGAAGGCGGACGAATTTTCACCAAATGTTTAGTCGTTGAAATTATGGGGAAATATAGCAATATTATTTTACTGCAAGACAATATTATTATTGATGCCATAAAAAGAGTTAGTTCTCATGTAAGTCGCCATCGTCAGGTTTTGCCTGGGAAAGAGTATATTTACCCGCCCGGCCAAGATCGCCTGAACATCCTAGATATTGATTCTGCTCAATTTATCCGGCAGGTATTGGCTGCGCCTGCCACTTCACTAAGTAAAGCTATTATTGCTACAGGCATTGGTCTTGGCCCGCTTACAGCAAGAGAAATTGCCTGGCGTGGTGGTTTTTCCCCAGACATTCGCATGAACGAACTTGATCCTGCCGATGAAGATGCACTAAGTGAAGCAGTCGAAAGTATTGCCAGCCCGGTCAAGAATGGTTTAGTAACACCGACGGTTGTAGTTGAGGGACAGAACAAGCCGCTGGCTATTGCCGCATTTGTTCCCGAACATCTTCGTCAGTATAACCTGCATGATTTTTCTACGATGAGTGCGGCTGTCGATTTTTTTGATAAATTCAAAGGGCGTCCAGCCTTACCTGCAAAAGAAGTATTGACTAAGCTGATAACGTCAGAAATAGCAAAGTTAAATCGTAAACAAACTGTTTTAGCAGAAGAATTGTCTCAGGCTGAAAACGCTGATGAGCTCAGAAAGTGCGGAGATATTCTTATGGCCAATCTGTATATTGTCATTCCCGGCGCTAACCAACAGGCTTTATTAGATATATATAGCGAGACAAGCGAAACACAAGAGATCATTATTAACCTCAATCCGACGCTGTCAGCCATCGAAAATGCGCAGCAATATTACACTAAGTATAATAAAGCTAAACGATCTGAAGAGCATTTGATCGGGCAGCTTCGAGAATGTCAGGCAGATATTACCTATCTAGAGAGCATTGCCGTAGCCCTTTCCCATGCCGATGCTAGTATCGAGATAAGTGAAATTCGTCAGGAATTAGTCAATGCCGGCTACATAAAAGCAGCTGACAAACGACGTTTGTCAGCTGCTTTATCATCACCGCTTTCTGCGATAACTACCGATGGTTTTACTCTTATTATTGGTAAAAATAATCGTCAAAATGATTTAGTTACCTTCAAACAGGCTCGTCCGGATGACATCTGGCTGCACACAAAAGATATTCCAGGTTCACATGTTATTATTCGCAGTGAAAACCGAGAAGTCTCACAACAAGCAATCAATGAGGCCGCACAATTAGCCGCTTATTACAGCAAAAGCCGTCAGTCGGCCAGTGTTCCTGTCGATTATACAAAACGCCGTTATGTACGCAAACCTTCAGGTGCAAAACCAGGATTTGTTATTTATGACCATCAAAACACTACTTATGTAACTCCAGAGGAGACGCTTATTTGTAAATTACTTAATCCTCAATGAGTTCTTTAATAACAACCTGCTCACTGCTATCTATTGAAGTCAGCTGCACGCTGACTATTTCTTTGCTTGAGGTTGGCACATTTTTACCAACGTAATCAGCTCTAATTGGAAGTTCACGATGGCCGCGGTCAATTAGTACAGCCAATTGAATAGCAGATGGCCGACCAATGTCCATAATGGCATCAAGTGCTGCCCGTACTGTTCGTCCAGTAAATAAAACATCGTCAATAAGTACAACTTTTTTATCATTAATGGAAAACGGAATTAGCGTCTCGTGAACGATGGGCTGATAAGCCAATGTAGATAAGTCGTCTCGATATAAGGTAATGTCCAGTACCCCAACAGGTAGGTCAACCCCTTCGATTCGTTTGATTTCTTCAGCTATTCGCTGGGCTATTGGAACACCACGTGTTCTAATACCAACTAGTGTTACATCACTAACTCCTTTATTGTGTTCGACAATCTCATGGGCAACCCGGGTCAAGGCTCGCTTGATAGCTTGGGAATCCATGATGATGGCTTTATCTAGCATAATAACCTGCTTTGCCATATTATTATGTCTCCTCTCTTTTATCTTGTAATTGTTTAAGTATAATAGCCATATCTGGTGGCAGCGGCGTAGTAAATAGCATGTCCTCCCCGGAAACGGGATGTTTTAGTGACAGTTCCGCCGAATGCAACGCCTGGCCCTCTATCGCAAATCGTTTTTTATCAGGACCATATTTGGGATCGCCCACAACAGGGTGACCGATATACTGCATATGCACTCTAATTTGGTGCGTGCGTCCTGTCTGTAATTTGCATTCAACTAATGTAAAGTTAACAAACCTTTCAATAACGCGAAAACGCGTTATTGCTTCTTTGCTGTTACTAAATGTGACGGCCATTTTTTTTCGGTCAGAAGAATGTCGTCCAAGAGGAGCATTGATAATCCCCTGTTCTTCGGCAATGTTCCCATGAACAATAGCCAAATATTTGCGGCTGGCCGTGCGGTTTTTAATTTGTTCAGCAAGAGCAAGATGGGCGCGATCATTCTTAGCAGCAACCATAACACCAGAAGTGTCTTTGTCTAAACGATGCACGATACCTGGACGGATTTCACCATTGATACCAGATAAGTCCTGACAATGATCAAGCAATGCATTAACTAAAGTACCTTGGTAATTTCCGACTGCCGGATGAACAACCATACCGCGAGATTTGTTGACAACAATAATATCGGCATCCTCGTAAATGATGTCAAGCGGAATCTTTTCCGCGACAATCTCCACTGGTTTAGCTTCAGGAAAACTAACACTTATGGTATCATCCGCCTGCGCTTTATAGTTAGCTTTCGATGTTTTACCATTCACCATTACCAAACCATCAGAAATAAGTTTTTGCAAATGCGAACGGGACAGTTCCCCAAAACGGTCTGCTAATAGAACATCTAGGCGAACTCCCTGTTCTTCGGCTGTAGCTTTAAAGTTAGACGTAATGTTGCTAGCTTTTTCATTTTGTTCCACAATATCATCCTATCTTGAGTTTTCATGGTTTTCTGTTGGAAAAGGCATAAACACAAGGGCATAAATAACACAACCAACGCCTGTTACAATGGCAATATCGGCCAAATTAAAAACCGGCCAAATACGGAAATCAAAAAAATCTACCACATACCCGGTTTGCACTCGGTCAATAACATTGCCAATAGCCCCACCTGAGAGCAGACTTAGGCCTAGACGCATAAGCCGGAAGGGTTCCGGAATATGTTTTAAGAAATAAACGGTAAGTCCCAGCATTACGAGTGCAATCGCAATAAAAAGCATTCTTTGATTTTCTAAAATACCAAAAGCCGCACCAGGATTTAATACATAGGTAATATGAAATATACCATCCACCACAGGTATAGACATTCCTGGCAGCATCTGGCTCTGAATATACTGCTTTGAGCACTGGTCAATAAGTATTATTGTTGTTGCAATGGCTGCTACTAGTGATATTGGCACCAATCTTCTCTCCTATTCTTACACCAATTGTATAAACTATGATAACATGATACCTGAAAATTTCCAAACATAAAAAGCACAGCAATAATTGCCGCGCTGTGCTTTACCTATTTTTGGGGAAAGTGAAATAACGCTCAATAGTACTACGGTAGTAGTAGACAAGTAGGCCTGCCACTATTAAAAATGAGGTAATAGCGGCTACTGCTTTAATATTATGGGAAAGGTTTTGTCCAAGTATTGAATAAAGCACAATGGCTGGTGTTTGACCGATAGCCGTCGCGGTAGCGAACTCACCTAATGTAAGTCTACTAAGGCCGGATCCATAGCTAATAACTTTAAAAGGTACTATTGGAACTAGTCTGGTGATAAATACAGCTATGATACCATGGCGTTTAAAAAAGGTATCTGTAAAGTTTATGTACTTATGGCTGACAAATCGTTCGATTACCGGACGTCCATACCAGCGGGCAATTCCAAAGTCAAGGACTGCTCCGAAGAGTGCTCCTGTCCAGGAATACAGGGCGCCGTATTGCCACCCGAATATCCAGGCATTGGTGATAGTAATGATAATTCCAGGAACTAGTGGAACCATTGACTGAAGCGTCATTAACATAATACTAGTTGCAGGGGCCCATATACCGTAGGATAAAATAAACTGACGTAAGCCTTCAAAATTACGGCATCTTAGATAGGAAATGCCTTCAGCAGCAAATTCACGTATTCCGGGGAAGAAAAAATAAGCAGCTATAGCAAGTCCTAAAATACCAATTTTGGTCATCATTATGCATTTGGATTCAGGACTGGTCATTTAGCAACCTCCTAGGTGTTAGGCTTTTGCTATACCTACTATTCGTTTGCAGCTCAGAAGGTGAATAAGATATCAACCAAAATAGTATACCCTATTGCATAGTTTATAATTATACACACGCAGCCAAAATCCTGCATACAAGTAAAGAAACCGAGCTGGTCATTGCCCGGTTTCTTTTTCTTCTATCCGTCGTTTTTTAGCGTGTTGACTATTACTTCCAGGTTCATTAGGGATAGCATCAGTTAATTCAACAATACCTTGGTGTTCATTACTATTGGCAAATAGAGATTTATAGTTATATGAGCCGGGGATGTCCTGCGGTGTATCGGAACTACCATAGCGTGCAACATCCTGCCAAGCGTCCTCCCCATCATAGCCGACAGAATCAACACTGTCAGAGTCAAGAAAACTACGATGAAATGGTGGCGCAAGTGACTCTTCTTCCAACGGGCGGGGTGTAACGTCCGTCTGTTCTGCACCTTCTTGGCATTTCCTGCACTGAGTGGCCCAAGGAAGCGCATCAAGCCGCTCTGTTGCTATTTCAGCGCCGCAATTGTCACAGCGCCCGTAAGTTCCTTGATGAATTTTATCTAGAGCTCGCTCGACACTGCGTAAGAGCACGCGCTCATTGTCTCTTAGTCCCAAATCCTTACCACGCTCAAAGGTTTCACTACCTAAGTCAGCCGGGTGATTATCATAAGCCGACAATTCACCAGTTGTATTAGATAATGCAGCACGCAGGCCATTATCTTCTAACTGCAAAATGGTATGAACTAAATCTCGTCTTTTTGCTTCCAGCTGTAGTTTGAAGTTTGTTACTTGTTCAGGGCGCAAGATAAAGCCCCCCTGTCAATGAATAAACTTAACGACTTCATTCAATCGCAGCCGTTCTTTATATTCTTTTGGTTGTTCACCACTATAGCCTAAACAGACCATAGCTACAGCTCGAAGGCGAGGCGGAGCTTCTACGGCCTCTTGGACTTTCCTTTCATCAAAAGCACCGACCCAACAGGCAGCAATACCCAAACCTTCCGCTGCTAGGAGAAGGTTTTGTGTAGCAGCCGCTGAATCCTGTAGACAATATAACTGGGCACCACGTTCGCCATATCTTTCGTTGGAACGGGCGGGGTCAGCTAAAATAACAACAACGGTGGGTGCGTCGCTAATTTGTTCTTGATCAAAGGACGCCGTAGCCAGTTTTTCTTTTACCGACGAGTCTTGTACTACATAAAAATACCAGGGCTGTAGGTTACCGGCACTAGGTGCCATATTACCTGCTTCTAAAATTCTTGTTAGTGTTGGCTCAGAAATTTGTTCAGACTTGAAATTTCGAACACTGTGACTTTCACGGATGCAGTCAAAAATGTCTTTTGTCATGCGCCATCCTCCTTGGATTGGAATTAGAATGTTCCGTTTTTAGTTTCAACAAACCGGAGAATATCGGCAATGAAACCACCGATACCCGGTATATTGAGCATGATCAGCTGCTTGAGAAAAGCAAGTAATAAAGCAAACACCAAGCTGGCTCCAATGGCAATACCTAAGCCACGGGCAATACCGGCCACAAAATTAGTGAAAATCAGCTTAGCCGGACGTTCCAGCATCTCCATATAAGCAGCAATTCTCATAGCCTCTAACCGATTGACCAGCCGTTCTAGCTGTTTGGCCATAAATTCGGGCTGATCTTTAGCAGTCTTCGTAGTATTTACCGGATGTTTATTGTCCATTCAATAGTCCCCCACTTATATTATTATTACCCGGTGAACAAAAAAAAACCGGGATTAAGCTCCCGGTTTATCCTGCTTACATGTTTTTTACTACAGCAGCGCACCGATGACAAAGAGAAGGATGCTCTTTGTCTTGGTTCACTGTCGGACTATAAATCCAACAACGTTCGCATTTGACGCCTTGGGCCGGAGCCACAGCAACTGCAAGTTGCATGTCGGCGACCCGGTAGGCTTCACCCGGAGCTTGTTCGAGTTTATCAGATAAAGTTACTTCAGACACAATGAGGAGTGTAGCTAAATCATCCTTGATGGCCGAAAGTGCAGTCAATTCCTCATCTTTAGCGTAAAGATTGACGGCTGCATCCAAGGAGTGCCCAATAACCTTGTTACGGCGGGCTGTTTCAAGTGCCTTGGTAATTTCACCACGTATTTCAAGTATTTTTTCCCATTTAGTTGCGAGCGCAGTATCCAGATATTCAGGGTGAGCTGCAGGCCAACTAGTTAACTGCACACTTTCCGCGCGGTTTGCTTCTTTGGGCATGTATTGCCACACTTCTTCAGCAGTAAAGGTTAATACTGGAGCTACCACAGCAACCAGGGTGTTAAGAATTTCATACATAGCCGTTTGCGCAGCGCGGCGTTCAATTGAAGTCGGTAGCGCAGTATACACACGATCTTTTAAAATATCAAGATAAAAAGCGCTTAGGTCTACCGTACAGAAATTATGAACCGTATGATATAGTAGATGGAATTCGTAATCTTCATAGGCTTGAGTGACTTTAGTCCGAACTTGTTCTAAACGCATCAACGCCCAACGGTCAATCTCCAGTAACTGATTATAGGAGACTTTGTCAGTATCAGGGTTAAAGTCATGTAAGCTACCTAGAATATAGCGGAAAGTATTACGAATTTTACGGTATACTTCAGACAATTGCTTAAGGATTTCGTTTGAAATCCGGATATCGGCTGTATAATCGGCTGATGCAACCCAAAGGCGCAGAACATCAGCACCATATTTTTTGATAACTTCCTGCGGGTAAATAACATTGCCAATCGATTTAGACATTTTACGGCCATCACCATCAACCACAAAACCATGGGTTAACACTGCTTTGTAGGGTGCTTTTCCCTGGGTGGCTACTGCGGTTAAAAGAGAAGATTGGAACCAGCCACGATGCTGATCACTGCCTTCCAGATATAAATCGGCCGGCCACTGAAGCTCTTCGCGTTGTTTAAGTACAGCAGCATGACTGGAACCACTGTCAAACCACACATCCATAATGTCAGTTTCTTTCCGGAATTCGCCATGCCCACAATGCGGACAGGTAAAGCCTTGCGGTAAAATTTCCTCGGCTTTTTTGGCCCACCAGGCATCAGAACCTTCGCGGCGGAAAAGTTCTTTGACTGCATCAATTGTTTCATCATTAATTATATGTTCGTTACACTTGGTACAGTAGAAGATCGGAATAGGAACGCCCCATACCCGCTGACGCGAAATGCACCAGTCATGCCGGTCTGCTACCATATTATGGATACGATCTTTTCCCCAACTAGGAATCCACTTAACTTCCTCATCAATGATTTTAAGCGTTTGGTTCCTAAATCCATCAATCGAAGCAAACCATTGCTCAGTCGCGCGATAAATAATCGGGTTCTTGCAACGCCAGCAATGAGCATATTGATGTCTAATGGAACCTTTGCCTAATAATAAGCCGCGCCCGGCTAGTTCTTTTATTACAGGTACATTCGCATCAAACACATCCATACCGGCAAATTGACCTGCTTCAGCAGTGAACTTACCAGTAGCATCAACAGGACTGATGATTGGCAGTCCGTATTTCATACCTACTTCAAAGTCTTCTTGGCCATGGCCAGGAGCAGTATGCACACAGCCAGTACCTGTTTCCAGAGTAACATGCTCCCCTACAATAATAGGCGCCTCACGTTCTAAGAACGGGTGGTTGAATCTCATACCTTCAATGGTAGCACCTTTCATGGTAGACAGGATAGTGTATTCCCCTAAATTATTATTCTTAACAACTGTTTCTACCAACTCAGTGGCTAAGAGATAAATTTCATTATTAATTTCTACCCAGGCATATTCAATCTCCGGATGAATACAAATAGCAACATTTGCAGGAATTGTCCAAGGGGTTGTTGTCCAGATAACAGCATACACGTTTTCGCGGTCAACACCAACAGGTAAATTGCCTTTATCATCAATAAGCGGAAATTTAACATAAAGAGAGTGTGATTTTTTCTCGGCATATTCAATTTCCGCTTCTGCCAATGCCGTTTCACATGAGGTGCACCAGTAAACAGTCTTTAGTCCTTTGTAAATATGACCTTTTTTTGCCATCTCACCAAAAACTTCAATTTGTTTGGCTTCATATTCAGGATAGAGTGTTATATATGGATTTTCCCAGTCACCGGCAACCCCTAGACGTTTAAAATCTTCCCGCTGCATATCAAGACATTCGAGTAAGGCATAGTCCTTACATTCGCGGCGCAAATCAAGTGGATCAAGTTCATGCCGGTTTAAACCGAGAATTTTGATTGCGGCATGTTCAATGGGCAATCCATGTGTGTCCCAGCCAGGAACATAGGGAGCATCAAATCCCTGTAGTGATTTATATTTGATAATAATATCTTTTAGAATTTTGTTTAAAGCAGTACCAATATGAATATTACCATTAGCATATGGTGGGCCGTCATGCAAGATAAATTTAGTTTTACCTTTGCTTTGAGCCAATTTTTTCTCGTAAATCTGTTTCTCATACCAGTATTCCAACATTTTTGGTTCCCGTTCGGGAAGATTAGCGCGCATTGGAAAATCTGTTTGTGGCAAGTTAAGTGATTTGCTATAATCCAAAATTAGCACCTCCATAAAAAATAAGAAAAGACTTGGCTTGTGCCAAGTCCGTTAGGACGCCGACAGAAGCCTTAGTCGTTCAATCCAGGGAAAGTTAACCTTTCCCACTGGATAAAAAAACTCTCATCCCTGAAAAGGGACGAGAGATAAGTTCCCGTGGTACCACCCTACTGGCTAATATAGCCACTTTACAACGCAATAACGGGCGTTAGACGGCGGAGCCTACTTGAAAACTTTCAGTCCCGCAGTTCGAGAGCGATGTTAAGCCATGATCTTGATTACCAGGCTTGCACCATGCCCCGGTTCGCTGTAAACCGCCATCAAAGCGTGTCTCTGTCATTACTGATAAAATATTATTATGTACGCATATATTATACATGATTGACGAGTAAAGTCAAATATGTAGCGAGATGATAGCAAAAAAATCTGTCTTGGTAACGCCTGTCACCTTAATTACTTTGGAACGGTTACTCTGTCCATTCGTAATCGCGACCGCACTTTTTGCTACGTCCAGGAGACTAGCAACAAAGGTAATACAAGCAGTATTGGCTGCGCCATCAACTGGTGGTGCAGTTAGGTTAATTTTAAGACAATTCCCCATAATACCAGCAATCTTGTTTTTACTTGATCGCGGCTGTACGCGGACTCTAAAAGCAATACCATCTGGCAGCTCTTTAATATCAAGTGGACTGTCAGACAAGGCTAGTTTTCATCCTCATCAACATTATTAAGCATTTCCATTTGGGCTTGTAACAGGGTACGCAGACGAGTTCGGAAGACCTGCGATTGTTTTTGCAATTCTTCATATTCCCCAGTCATTCTGCGAACTTTAGACAATGCCTCATCCACCAGTTTTTGTGCACTAATTTCGGCTTCTTTAATTATGAGTTCTGTTTCTTTTTTGGCATTAAGTTTGACTTCTTCGGCTGTTTCTTGCGCAATAACCAGCGTGCTATGGAGTGTATTTTCCATATGTTGGTAATGCTCAAGTTTGCTATTAAGGCGTTCAATGGTTTCTTTCAGTTCAATATTTTCGCGATATAGAGTTTCATAATCTTTAATAACCCCATCAAGAAATTCATCAACTTCTTCTTCATTGTAACCGCGAAAACTGCGCTTAAACTCTTTATTATGGATGTCTAATGGTGTTAGCATAATTCCCCACCCCTATTCTAATTACATAAATCGTCTAAGTAAAAGGCTGTATCTGCCCTTTTTCGTTTGCCCAGGAACTTCAATAATTTCTACCCGTCCACGGCCACGCATAGAGATAATATCCCCCACCTTTACAACTTGTGACGGGCTTTTGGCTTCTTGCCAGTTGACTTTCAGTTTGGCTGCTACGATATCTTCTGCCATCCGGGTGCGTGAGGTTCCAAAACCAGCGGCAGCTACAGCGTCTAACCGCAAAGAAGCCACAGTCGCCCGAATTTCCTTGACTTTTTCCTCTTTAACCGGAATATCATCAAGTGATACTGGTGAAACAGAAACCGCAGCTTGTCCTACTTCAGTTAAGTTTTGTTCAATAAAGACGGCCATAGTTGCGTCAGCTAAGACATAGCATTGATCCCCAGCCACAATAATATCACCCAGGATTTCACGTTTAATGCCTAGACCCATGAGTGCTCCAAGCACGTCCCGATGTGATAGATGATAGTAACGACTATCCCATTTTACCAAAATGGCTTTTAGCCCAAAATCAAATGAATCAGCATATTCAAGAAAATCAGTGTCAACAAAAGCAACTTTAACCCGTTCTGCGCTAGAATAACCACCATTTATCTCCAGTGATAGCCTATCATAATGGGCAACAATAGTTTCAGCAATGCTTAAACCATAAGGATCGAGAAATTCGCTGACCTTGTATTTGCGGCTTTTGAGCGCAATCTCTGCCAAATCCAAAAGTTTCGCTGCTAGCTCTGCATCGCCTGAAGCTCGGTAGTACCGTAAAATCTTGTCCCGTTCACTCATTACCGTTTTCCCATCTCACGGGATCTTTTGGTGGCAGCAACAACAGCATCAATAAGTGCAGCCCTCACACCCTTTTGTTCCAATATATGGACACCAGCAATAGCCGTACCACCTGGCGATGTTACCATATCTCTCAGCTTGGCAGGATGTTCATTTGTTTCGAGTATCATTTTAGCAGCTCCCATTAATGTTTGGGCTGCCAACAATATTGATGTCTGTCGAGATAAACCAACTCTGACGCCAGCATCAGCAAGTGCATCAATTACGACAAACGCATAAGCTGGACCGCTGCCAGACAGGCCGGTAACGGCATCCATAGAATCTTCACTAACAGTAACAACTTGACCAACAGAAGCAAATACTTGGGCTATAGGGTCACTAACTGCTTTTGTTGCATACTTTCCTAATGCCATAGCGGACATACCTTCACCAACAGCAACCGGTGTATTAGGCATAACGCGGATGATTGGTACCCCAGACATTTTACTTTGCAACATATCAATGGGTACTCCTGCTGCCACTGATACCACTATAGTAGTTTTCGTTACAATGGGTGCAATTGTATCAATAACACCAGAAATAACCTGTGGCTTTACTGTTAGAAATAAAATATCAGATTGTTTGACAATTTCCTGACTGTCAAGTGTTGTTGCGATTGCAAAAGAACTGCTCAGGTGCGCCAGACGTTCACTAGAAATATCATTAACCATTATTTGGGACGGCATTACCAGTCCAGCACTTAAAATGCCGCGAATAATTGATTCAGCCATAGCGCCGCCGCCGATAAAACCGATCTGTTTATTTATTAACATAGCTCCTCCATTTGGTATTCAAACTATTTGTTAGCCCAAGGTAAAAATGTCTTATCACTAACATCTTCCCGCGGACTATATGCAACATCAACATTATTGGGGGCACATAGAAAAATATTATTGCCAACTTTTTGAATTTGACCATTTAACGCATAGGTCGTACCACTAATAAAATCAATCATACGTTTGGCAATCTCGGGGTCAGAGCTTTCAAGGTTTACAACTACTGGTTTGCGGCTTTTTAGATAATCAGCAATATGTTGAGCGTCATCAAATGAAAAAGGTTCAACAACCATAACCTTAATTTGTTTAGATTGCTGCTGGTTATTATTGCTGCTTTGGGCCATGGGTAGTGAGACCACATTACTGTTTTTGGGTTTGTTTTTTGTTTCGGTCTCCTCTAGTTTCGAACGATCTTCCTCTTGTTCTGATGATTCAAACAGACCAAGACTGCCCCAAACTTTCTCCATAAACTTCATAACTTTCTTTCTCCTCCTTACTATTGACGCGAACCAAATATTCCAGTACCAATACGAACCAAGTTTGCTCCCTCTTCGATCGCTACCATATAATCATTTGTCATTCCCATAGATAACCATCTAATATCAGTATGTGCCAGATTCAATCCTTTTAATTCGGAATACAACTGATAAAGCTCCTTAAATACCGGACGTACTGTTTCCGGGTTTTCACAATAAGGTGCAATCGTCATAAGGCCGCATAACCTAACATGTTCGAGCTGGCTAATACATTTAGCTAATGGTAAGGCTTGACCAATTTCAGTGCCAAACTTGCTTTCTTCATCGGCGATATTAACCTGAATAAGTACATCCTGGCATTTGCCTAGTTTAGCAGCAACCTTATCAATCTCAACAGCTAGATGTTCACTGTCGATAGAATGAATGAGATCGGCTAGCGGTACTGCCTGACGAACTTTATTTGTCTGTAGGTGACCAATAAGATGCCACTCAGTTGTTAGACCAGCAGCTTGTATATCAGGATGCTTAGACAGCATTTCCTGAACCCGGTTTTCTCCCACAGCTGTTATTCCAGCAGCAATAGCTTCTATCATAGACGAAACGCTGTTATTTTTAGTAACGGCTACCAGTTTTACTTTGCTTGTATCTATTTTAGTTGCTATTTCCGCAATATTTTGCGCTATAGACATGGCAAACCCTCCATTCAAATAGTTTATTCGCCCACAAACAAAATTTTCCTCTATCAATCACATTATTATTCTATCTTTTTGACGTAAAATCTATTAATAGATATCTAATGTGTGGGTGAAGCCACTATCGGTGATGGAAAAAAGATCGCCACCTGACTTGAACTAGTCAGATGGTGATCTTTTTTTTTGCCTTAACAGAAATTATAACGCTCTTAATAGCAGTATCTGTTATGGTTTCACAGTCTCTTTATACATTTGCTTGCCATCTTTCAATTCAATAATGACTGCGCTTCTAATTGCGTCGTGAGTCGAAGTCAAGCTCATATCACCGCTTACGCTTTTGAAACTTTGAGTTGCTGCTAGAGCTTCCCTAATTTTGGCTGGTTCGGCGCTGTTAGCCCGTTTAATGGCATCTACCAGTAAGTAAGCTGCATCGTAACCCATAGCAGCCATAGAATCAGGAACTTGACCATATTCTTTCTTAAAAGCATCGACAAATGCCTTAGAGGATGGATTAGTATCTTCTATTGAATAGAAGTTAGTGAAATGAGTATTATTTAAAGGTTGGGCACCGCCAATTTCTAACAACTTGGGAGAATCCCAGGCATCACCGCCCAAAAACGGTACAGTAATCCCCATTTCGCGGGCTTGCTTAATAATTTTACCTACCTCTTCGTAGTAGCCCGGAAGATATATGAGTTCTGGATTGAGAGCCTTAATTTTAGTCAGAATAGCCTTAAAGTCTTGATCTTTTTGCAGGTACGCTTCCTCGGCGACAATCTGTCCACCGTTTTTAGTGTAGGAGTCCTTGAAAAACTGAGATAACCCTTTACTGTAATCACTGGAGTTATCAATCAAGACAACGGCTGTTTTCACTTTAAGACTGTTGATGGCGAAGTTTGCTGCTACTGTACCTTGAAACGGATCTATGAAACAAGCACGAAATACATAGTCTTTTGCTTTGCCTGATTTTTCGTCAAGGGTAACTTTTGGATTAGTAGTTGCTGCGGCTACAAGTGGGATTTTGTTTACTTCAGCGACTGTTGAACCAGCAATGCCGCAGGAACTAACAGTAAAGCCGGTTATAGCTACTACTTTATCCTGATTAATGACCTTTGTTACAGCATTGGTAGATTCGGCTGGTTCACCCTTATTGTCGGCAATTATCGGTTGGATTTGTTTACCGAGAACACCGCCTTTTGCATTGATTTCTTTAAATGCCAATTTTGCACCGTTAGCTGCCGCAGTACCGAATGACGCAGTATTACCGGTAAGTTCGTACACTACACCGATTTTGAGGTCTTTGCTGGCGGTATCGCTGCAACCAGAGACCAAGCCGACCAGCATTACCAGCAGGGTTAACAAACAGGACATTTTTAAGCCTAATTTTCTCATAGCTATTTCGTTCCTCCCCTATTATCCCAAATTTCTAAGGATACCATATATCTACCTATATCACCTCCGCAGCGATTATTCATAAAATGGTAGTTGATATAAAAAAAGCTTTTTAGGGAGAAGGAATAAGTATCTCCCCAAAAAGCGCCTTTGCTTATCTTGTATCTAATTTTACTTGGACTTTTGTACATTGTCAATATACATTAAATTATGTTTAGTTGTATATTTGCATATAAGAACCTCCCCGATTTTGTAATTACTATTTCGCTTTGGTTAGACGACAGAGGGCTCAACAAAAAGTTGGCCACGGGTAAATCTATCGGCGCTGAACATATTTATGGGAATTAATAGTGGTTGCCCCATAACCATCTGGGCCATGAGTTGACCAACAACCGGGGAAATCATAAAGCCGTGGCCGCTGAACCCGGCGGCAGTATAAAAACCTTTGACTGTTGGGTCCTGACCAAGAATTGGTGTGCGATCAGGGCACATGTCATACAGTCCCGCCCACTGGCGAATGACGTTAAGGTTAGCTAGCGGCGGCAGTATTTTGGTAATACGAGCAGCCATTTCACTTAAAAACTGCCAACTGGATTTAATATTAAAGGTTTCAGGTTCATCAGGATGCCCAATACCCATAATAAAGCTGCCGTGTGGTGTTTGTTGGCAATATAAGTTGTGGTAAAAACACATTACCATCGGTGTTTGCATAGGCTCAACCGGCTCGGTGACAAGTATTTCGTGCCGTTCGGGGAAGATGGGTAGTTCAACTCCAGCCATACAACCTACCGCCTTAGCGTAGCCACCTGCGGCGTTAATGATAGTGTTTGTTGCAATATCACCTTGTGATGTATGAACTGCAGCTACCTTTCCGGCTTTAACACTGAGGCCAGTTGCTTCGGTATAGGTGTAAAACTTGACTCCCAGTTTGGCGGCCGCTTTAGCATATAGGCTAGTTACTTTGAAAGGGTTAGCGTGGCCGTCTTTAGGGCAGAATGTGGCTCCAAGCAAGCCATCGGTATTTAAATGCGGCACAATTTCTTTGGCTTGGTCGGGTGTCACCCACTGGGCTGGGATGCTGAGCGAATTTTGTAAGGTTAGATTCTGTTTAAACTGTGCGACCATTTTCTCCGAATAGGCCAGCAGCAAATATCCGCCTTGTTTAAACTCAATGTCGCCGTCAACTTCCAGAACCTCTGGCAAGTTTTCCAACAGTCGAACGCTTTCCCGGGAAAGCAGACAGTTTGTTTCTGTACCCCACTGCATCCGGACGCCAGCGCCGCACCTGCCTGTCGCGCCACTGGCAAGATAACCGCGCTCAATGACAACAACCTGCCCTGCTCCGGCCTTAGCTAGGTTATAGGCAATAGAACAACCGACTACGCCGCCACCGATTATGACAACATCAGCTTGTTTAATCATGGCTACTTCCTCTGGCTAAAGCCCCGAGGGAGATGGGTGCAGTCGGCGGGCGGAATGACGGCAAGATCACTTCACCAGTCGGTTTGGATAGTGATTTGGCTAATTCTTGCGCGATAAGAGGCATACATGTTCTGCCTTGGCAGGGGCCCATGCCACACCGACACTCGCGTTTTAGTTCTTCTAGCGAATGGTTACCCTGTTCGATACGTTCTTGAATATCAGCAAGCGTGATATCTTCACAGCGACAGATAATTACTGGTTCTGTCATAGTGTTTTCCCTCCTTCGGTGTGGCAATTCCCCGTATGTCCATGGCAAGGTTTTTGGGGACAACAATCCACAGTACTGTTGTTTTGTTTTTATTTTGCTGCACTCGTTTAACTTGGGCGGTAGCTATTGCTTGGCCTTTTCGGTTTAGTGCGCTGACTTGTTGACCTGGCAGCGGCAAAGGCAAATATTCGTAAGGCAGCTTAAGCAGTGCTTCGTTAGGACTATAGGAATAGTCCACAACAAATATTGAAAGACCCGGACAATGTGCCAGACATATGCCGCAGCCGTTGCATTTGCTTTCGTCAAGTACCGGACGGTTATTAATATCGTCGCCAATGCTTATTGCGCCCTGGGGGCAGGCATCCACGCACGGATTGCAAGGGATATTTTGAAAGCACTCAAATATTGCTGCCGGCCCTTGCTCCAAACGTTCTGGCGAAGGTAGTGTTTCCTTGATCTCATCAGGCGAAGGAATTCCTGTTTGTATCAGCATGTTATATCACCTCAAGCAAGGGGGCCGACTGTTGGCCTAGTGTTACCTTAGCCAGTCCGGCTCGAATTTTGGCGCTGACGCTGCCAGCGCGTAAGGCAGAAAGTTGGTTGTGAGCGTCGGCATATTCTTGGTCAAGCTTGGCATGAGTCAGTCCCAGACTAGCAGCCGCTGCGAGTCCGGCTAACTTGCCTTCCACCATGGCCGCCGAGGCCTCTTCAACCCCAGCTACATCTCCTGCAATATAAATGCTAGGATTAGTGGTGAGTTGATTGGCATTACGTAAAGGAACATAGCCTCCTAATTCCGGTATATAAGACATAGTACAGCCGGCTTGCCACAATAATTCAGCGAGTGGTGTCAAGCCAACGGCTAGACAAAGACCGTCTGCCACAATATCAAATTCAGTACCCGGTATTTGCTGCCAGTTTGTATCAAGCTGGCAGACGGTTGCGCCGGCCAAAGTCGGTGATCCGTAGGCTTTTTTGATGGTATGCGAGATATAGATAGGAATGCCTGCCCGCCTGATTTTGGCGGCATGTACCAGGTAACCGCCAATTGTTGAAGCAGCTTCCACAATGCCAGCTACTTCAACCCCAGCTTGCAATAATTGATAAGCGACGATGAGACCAATATTACCAGCGCCAACTATTAGTAAACGTTTTCCCGGCATGACCCCGTGCACGTTCATTAGTGTCTGAACAGCACCAGCGCCAAAAATACCTGGTAGATCGTTTCCTGGAAATGCGAGTGTTTTTTCAGATGCGCCAGTTGCAATGATAATTTTCTTAGCTTTTATAGTGATAAATTCGTTATGATGCTTGACGGTTAATACGCCGTCTTCCTGGTAGTAGCCAAGCACTGTCGCGTTGTTCCAGGTTGTGACGTTAGGATTAGCTTGAGCTTGTTTTACCAACATTTCTGCGATATCTACGCCCCGTTCGCCGGCATATTCACTCTTGGAACCGAAAAATTTGTGAGTTTGTTTGACAAGTTGGCCACCCAAGTAGTTGGCTCGTTCCAGGACTAAAACTTTGCCACCTGCCTGACCGGACTTGATGGCCGCCATAAGCCCCGCTGGTCCGGCTCCTACAATAGCAATGTCTATGTTCATGGCAACTTCCCTCTTCCTATTTGAGTTTCGACTATCATACCGTCCTGAAGCGGTTCCACACACACCCTTACATTAGGCATGCCATCAACAACCATCAGGCAGGATGAACAGTTGCCGATTGCGCAAAATAGCCCGCGTGGTCGGTTGAGTTCGTGGCTGTGCCTGAGCACGGTGATACCAGCGGCATGCAATGCGGCAGCGATAGGTTCGCCGGCATAGCCTTCAAGCTGCTGGCCGTTAAAGTTAAATTGCACCAATTTTTTTTCGGTAAAGTTTAGGATTGGATGACTAGTAATACGCATAGTAGCACCTCCTTACCCGTATATATTGCAAGGAACGTGCCAACAACAATTGATGTGAAAGAAATAAGATTGCCACTCGGACGCTAGCTTCAGTTTGTGAAGGTAGAAGGGCTCTATCTTCAACTAACAAGCGTGTGTGTGGCAATCTCGGTTTTAAGTTTGTGTGGAGGTATGGTGGGAAATGTCTTGTGAAACACTGTCAGTTATCTGACAATCATGTCAAATGATTGACACGAATTCTGCCAACTTCAAGATTAAGTTGACGCATTTTATAGTAGAGTGTACTACGGGGAATGCCTAGCTTTTTAGCTGCAATTACTTTGTTAAAGTTAGCATCCTGAAGGGCTTGTTCTATGAGTGTCCGCTCCAGAGTAGTCAGTTCAGAAATTGTTGTTACCCCGGTAATATCATTTGGTAATATAGCAACTTTTTCTGGGCAGCCTTTTTTAAAGTTGGCTGGTAGATTGGCAATAGTTAAAATATCACTATCGGCAAGAATAACTAGTCGTTCTAAAGCATTGTTAAGCTCGCGAACATTTCCTGGCCAATCGTATTCTAACAATGTCGCCATTAGAGACGGTTCTACTTTGCTTAGGGTTGTGCCTGGATTGTGAATTGACCTATAATGCTTTAGTCCTCGATATACAAGTTCTGGAATATCTTCTCGTCTGGTCCGTAAAGGAGGCAAATGCAGTGTGACTACATTGAGTCGATAGTACAAGTCATCCCGGAAACTGCCACCGGCAATCATGTCTTCTAGGTCGCGGTGTGTAGCTGAAATGATGCGGACATCTACCTGTATTGGTTTATCACCGCCTACCCGGTAGAACGTTTTCTCTTGCAGTACTCTAAGCAGTTTTACTTGCATTTCCTTGGGCATTTCTCCAATTTCATCAAGGAACAGTGTACCGCCGTCGGCGAGTTCTAACAATCCGGCTTTTCCCTTTCTATCGGCGCCGGTGAAGGCTCCTGAGTGGTAGCCGAATAATTCGCTTTCAAATAGGTTGCTTGGAATGGCACCGCAATTAATCTCAATAAACCTGCCTTTGCGGCCACTGGCAGTATGTACAGCGCGAGCGAATACTTCTTTGCCTGTACCGCTTTCGCCTCGAAGTAGTAGCGACGCATTTGTTGCAGCAACTCGTCTGGCCATACTAATGGCCGCCACTATTCCGGGACTATGACCGCAAATACTGCTGAAGGCGTCGGCCACTGCACTGATTTTATCAATTTGGTTCTCTAGGGATTGCACTTTACGGCTAGTGCGCGTGAGTTCTTCGTTAAGGTTTACGACCTCAGTGATGTCGCGCTCGGCAGACACGCCGCCAACCACTTTACCGCCCACCAAAATGGGAGCGGCATTAATAAGTACATGAGTATCTGAACAGGGTCTATGATACTGGTTTTTAACAGTAATTTGTTCAGCAACAGTTTTCTTTACCAGCAAATTTGTAAAAAAATCATCTATGTGATTGCCCAAAATTTCACCCGCGATAATACCGTAGAGCTTTTCCGCACGTTTGTTCCAGACCACGACTTTGCCAATTTTGTCAATCACACACACTGATTCACCGACAGTATCTAGGACAGCCGCCATTTGTGCCTGTTGCAGATACTGATTTGTAATCATCGAGCTAAAAAGGATTTCAGGAGTGCTGAGTGCCACGATTTTCCCGTCCGATTCAAACAACGTGTCATTTCTGACCAGGTCAATAGGTAAACTCTCAATACAGGCTGATAAATGTACTGCTGGCTTTATAACGGCATCAAATACGGCAATGTCTTTGGCATGTTTTCCTGAATTATCCAGTTGTTTAGCAGTAATATAGCCCCATTTATCACCTACTTGCACGAGGCCAGCAACACGATTGTTATCACTGAGATCGGCGGCAATATCGACAACTAATGCTAAAGGGTCGAGAAAAGTTAGTTTATTGGCCACGATATCCTTTACGCGTAAAAACTGCATGGGGTATAACCTCCTGATAGGCAAAAAAGCGCCCTGTCTCCGAAAAAAAGAGGAAACAGTAGCGCCTTTGCTGTGTCAAATATTTGACGTTTATTCTAGTATAACTGGCTATTGCAATATTTACAAGAACAAAGATGTTTTTATAAAGCTATAATGGCGCCAATGCGTCCTGTTCGTCCGGCTTCAGCACGATGAGAAAAGAAAATTTCAGTGTTGCAGGCGGTACATACGTCGCATACAGTGATATTATTGTCTGGTACCCCGATTTCTCTAAGTTGGTGGCGGTTGGCTTCCCATAAATTTAGTCGCCAATGGTTACTGCAAGGCTCCACAAGTTCTTCCCAGTTATCAAAGTTAACTTTTAGCTTATTAATTACGACTTCATCTACTTCATAACAACAGGGGCCAATGGATGGTCCAATTCCTACAAGACAGTCTGAAGGGTTAGTGGTATACTGCTGCTGCATAGCTAATACAGTTTTTTGCGCGATTTTAGCAACCGTGCCTTTCCAGCCAGCATGGCTAATGCCAATTGCTTTGGCTACCGGGTCAACAATTAGCACCGGTACACAATCAGCGAAAAATAACATCAGTGGCAATCCTGGCACATTAGTGATAAGCGCATCTGTACCTTTGATAGCTTCACGATAGTGTTGAGCACCGCGACCGGCATCTGCTGCAGTAACTTGTTGCACTACATCACCATGTATCTGTTCCGCAGTGACCACTTTGTCTGGTGGTAGACCTACCGCTTGACAAAAGAACTGTCTGTTATGCCATACCACTTCAGCGTTATCGCCAGTATGTAGTCCTAGGTTTAGACTAGTAAAAGGCGCAATGCTGTGACCGCCTAGCCGTGTAGATACACCATGCCTAATGCCTACTGCAGCAAAGCTGGTGAATATTCCATACCAAACTTTATTAACACTTTGTTTCAACATGAATTCACCCATATGGTAACCCTCCGTAAAATAATTTTATTTAAAATAGTATTATTTGTGAATTCTTCAAGGTTTTGGACACTCGTTCTGTAATGTTATCGGTTATACAAGGTCTGCCAATAAGCAGGGGTGAGTTGATATCGTGCCGATTCTTATTGGCAAGCACCGCCTTTTCGCTGGAGGTTGCATAACAATAAACACAGCCATGCAAACAGCAGTCATAGGCACCAATGTCGATGCTATCAATGCACTGGCAAAATTCGCGCTGTCCTTTTACCTTTTTCACATCAATAGCATTGCCGATAATCGTCTCAATGGTGTACTTATTAATGCAGGCGGAATGCCCTATACCAAATTGACCAAGTTCAATTTGCTCGGAGCAGGTTTCAAGGGCGATGTTGTTTAGTTTTGCAATCTTAGCAAATTCTTCGGCAATTTTGAGCATAGTCTGAGTATCACATTCTCTGTCAACAATACCTTTTGTACGTTTTCTGATTTTATCGTACACGTCAACATAACTAAAAATACACTTGTTGGTATACCCTTTGAGCAAATGGCACATATTTGTAAAGGCATCAACATGATACTCTACCGGAAACTGTTGACTGACAATAATAGGGTCATAGCGCCATACAACCCTATTATTACCTATTTTATCACTGAGTGCTTTAAAGCTATCAACAACCCTTGCTTTATCAGGCAGATTATATTCGACACTTTTGCCGTATGGAGTCATCGTCCATTGAAAATAATACAGATAGCCCATCGCATCTATACTATCCAGCTTATCCATCATAGGTGCTGCATTTTTCGTCCAAAATACAATACAATCTACTACCTCATTGTCAAGGAGTATTTTGCTGATTTGTCTGAAATTCATCGGATTTCTTACATATACATAACCGGCTTTCAAGCGATTCACAAACCATTTCGAATAGAAGGCCGGTATATCGGTTCTTCTGCTCGCGCTGATTATCATTTTTTAAGACTCCTACCTCGATAAACGCACTAATTCAGTTATGAATATCTTGAATCGTCAACCAGTCTTTTCTCGCATAATATTCTCATGGATTTTCAGAATCTTTTGCCCATAGGTCGTACCCGGAACAGCCCATTTACCGTTGAGTTCAGTCCACGTTTTCGCTACACCAAAGTTCTTGCTGTTTTTTAGAAGATTGTATCGGGGATCGACAATTTCTTTTTTCGGCAGTTCTGTCGACGTATAACCTAATAAATGTTGTATTTGAGCTCTAACGCCGATTTGCGCTGAAAAAAACCATGCACCCCGTCCCCCATTGCCAATTGTCCCTAAGCCACAATAATTGTTCTGCAATGGCACCACATCACCACCATATTTAAAATAACCAGTTTCATGCAATGCTTGGGCAAATGCAACATCAGGCCGGATACCCTCGTCCATAGCCTCAGTATAAAAATAATTGACTAATTCTTCTGCAGAAACGGTAAGCGCCGGAAACGGGTTCTTGCTAAACAAGTGCTGCAGACATTGCTGCTTGGTTGCCAATGGTGGCCCCATGATTGATAAATCAAACACCGTGTCACTGTTAAGTTCGTCTCCCATTAGCAATGGCCCTGCAAGCGCCACTGGCATAAAAACAACTATAAAGATAGCAACTAGCGCCATTATGCGCATTTCAATTCCTCCATGGATCAAGCTCTCGTTTGAATACTTTTTCACATAAACATGTTTTCTCTAAAGAAAGCATGTTTTCCTCTAGTCTGTCCCGCCAGCTTAAATAAAAAATTCGCCTAAACCAAAGTCTAGACGAATGCAAATCGAACCATACTTGCTTTATTTGCCTTCTAATTGTCGTTCACGGATCAGAGAGCGCTCAAACTCAGCAAAAGCTCCCATAACCAATAACAATACCTATCTTGTTTTGGAAATTTTCAAAGCAGCCTCACTCTACTCGATGCCGGGGGTAAAACGCCCTCTCCTTCTCGAGTTTCATGCCAACTGCCGCTTGGCCATCATAGCAAAAAGTCCTGGCTCATCCATTAGTTCCTTATAAGTACCCTGTTGCACAATCTGTCCCCGATCCATCACGTAAATCCTGTCAGCGTTAACAATTGTGCTTAGTCTGTGAGCAATCACAATCCTTGTCGCCTGCAATTGTTCCAGACTTTCACTGATAATAGATTGGGTTTTGTTGTCCAAGGCACTAGTTGCTTCATCAAAAAAGATAATCCGCGGCTTTTTGACAATTGCCCGCGCGATCAATAGTCGCTGTCGTTGTCCGCCTGACAGTGTGGAAGCACCTTCATTAACAAAGGTGTGCATCCCCATGGGCATTTCTTTGATGTCCTCCTCAATTCCCGCCATGCGTGCTGCCTCCCAGGCTTCCGACAATTCAACACTACTCGCCCCAGCAATGTTGGAAAAAATATCCCCCGCCATCAGGCTCCCGCTTTGCAGTACAACCCCCAGTTGTCGGCGCACCGCCCGCACATCAAGAGCGCCAAGTTCCTGTCCATCGTAAAAAACTCCGCCAGCACTCGGCTGTTCAAATCCTAACAGCAAGCGGAGCAAGGTGGACTTACCGCTGCCTGAGGCACCGACAATCGCCACAAAGTCTCCTGGATTAATATGTAGCGCCACATCCTGCAGTATCAATGGACCATCGTTTTGATATTGAAAACTTAACCGGGTAACTTCAATTCGCCCTGTCAGTTCACCTGGACATTCTCTGCTCTTATCAACCTCCGGCATCGTTTCCAAAATTGGCTTAATCCGTTCATAGACTGGAATCACTGGCAATGCAATGATCACCGCCGTTACCACCGACATCATTGCGCTCATAAACGTCATAAAAGCAAAATTGAACGCCAAAAACTCACCCGTCGACATCACATCGCCCACCAGACCAGTAGCCAAGAAAAATACGGTCATGGATATCAACAGCGGATAGCAGGAACTCAGCACCGCTAACACATTGACCACATGACGGGAATCGGCAGTAATCAGACGTTGCTGATTAAAATCTTGGGCCCATAAATAAAACATGCGACTTTCAGCACCAATAACCCGAATTTTCGTAATACCGCTAATTAGACCAAGAACCGTCCCGCTGATTTTACCTTCCAACATTGATAACGTCCGTTGATACCGTAATAACGTATAACTCAGCAAACAGATGATGGTCAGAAAAAAAACTGCCAATCCCGTAGCCGTAGCCGCCAAAGTGCGATTGTAGTAAAACAACAGCCCCAAATTAAATAGTGAAATGACGCCAGCAAAGCCCGTCATGATCACTACCCCTGACACCACTTGCCGGATCATGGCAATGCCATTGGCTCTAACCGCCAAATCTCCTACGGAAAAGCGACGGAAAAAGACCACTGGTAAATTAAGCAGGCGATCCCAAACAGCCGCCTGAACAGCACCGTCCAATCTTCCTTCCAGCCTCATCCAGGCTATGGCTCTGGTGACCTGAAACATAAAATCGGCTACTACTGCGATGAGCATTAGCAGCACCATTTGCCACAAACGACTTCGTTCGGCTTCAGGAATAATTATATCAAACAACACCCCGGTCGCCGCCGGAACTACTATACCCAATAATCCGCTGACAACAGCCATCAGCGCGACTACCACCATATCCATTTTCCAGCAGTTTCCAATACCCATTTTGACTAAATCCCAACCCGTCAACGCCCGCTCGGGGAAGGATCTATAAAATGTATAGGCTTGTGGTTTAATCATTTTTTCCGCCAACTGCCGGTCAACCAGTGTTCGGGTATTGTTGGCAGGATCATAATATTCATAGCGGGTCGCCGCAACTGGCAGTAAAGCCACTGGTCGGTTGTCTTCCACCATAAACGCCAACAGTGGTCCATTGTCATTTTCCCACCATTCAACATCTAGCAGTACTTGCCGGATGTTGAAACGCGAGGCGTTAGCCACTCTAAGAAGTCGGTTTTCCAATGATAGTCCAAGTACACCAGATTGATCTGGCCCCCTATTTAGCTTAATCTTTAACCTTTCTGCCACACACTGACAGGCCTGCATAAGCGGGTCTGCCCAAGACTCCATCGTTTCACTTCCACGCACCCGGTCAGTAACCGCCATAACAAAGGCCTGATTGAGCAAATCCTGCTCCTGTGCACTCTTTTCCTTAATCCGTTCCCGTTCCAGTTGACTGGCCTGTTGCTGGGAAAGGACGATATAGTCGATTGCCCGCTGATAGTATGTTTTAAGAGCCGACCAAAGCACATCAATTTCAAATTTCGCTCCGATCATATCGATGGAATATGTCGTTACCAGTTCACTGCCGTTATCAGCGTACAGCCAGGTATATTCAGTCAGCGGAAACCAGCCACTCTCTTCATTTATAACAATATCCGCAAGTTCCATGTAGCGGGACTGACCGCGCACGTGGCGAAACCAGATAATGCTTTCATTCGTTCTTATTGCGCTGTCACCTTCGATTACCAAGTTTCCCCCTGGCACTAAGCGTTTAAAACAGTTGGGAGCTGCCATTTCCGAAAATCCGGTCGTTAAGCCAATAATACAACTCTCGATAAAAAAAATCAGTGGTTCCGCAAACATGATATCCTGTCTCTGCCGCAATAATTGAATTGCCTGAGGAATATTGCGTTTAAGAATGGTAGTACCCGGAATACCACAGATCAATAACCCTACGGATCGCTCGTGCTCCATGCCAAACAAAACCTGTCCGACTTCGGCTTTAAAAATATGCGAACGTTTACCTTTAGGCTGACCATCCTGTATGGCTACGGTAAATACATCCACCGCGCCTGACTGCACAATCCAGAGTACGTCTGGATCATTAAGCAGAATGGGCATTTGTCCGTCGATAGTAAGCAATGTATTCATCATCGCCGCTTCATTTGCCATATTCTACTCCCCCGCCTGGTCTATGCCAAAACTGATCAATCTGGCATAAGGACCATCAATCTCTTTCATCTGTTCATGACTTCCCCGTTGCACCACTTTCCCCTTTTCCATCACGATAATCTCATCACAATCACGAATAGTACTTAAGCGGTGGGCGATAATCAGGCAAGTAATCCCCCGCCGCCGGATCTGCTCGTCAACCTGTTTTTCGGTCAATGCGTCTAGCGCACTAGTAGCCTCATCCAAAATCAATACGGCAGGGTTGTTCGCCAACGCCCGGGCAATCTCCAGTCGTTGCCGCTGTCCGCCGCTGAAATTGCGTCCGCCCTCGGCAACCGAATACTCATAACCACCGCGCAGCACAGCGATATCTTCGTGTATACACGCGCTTTTGGCGGCAGCGGTAATTTCGCTTTCCAAAATGGTTCCATCCCACATGGTCAAGTTGTTGCGAATGGTTCCTTCAAACATACAAATATCCTGATCCACCAGCGCCACTGAATGCTGAATGCGCACTGGAGGAATGGACCTCCTGTCCACACCGTCAAATAAAACCTCGCCACTCCACGGTGTATATAAGCCCGCCACCAGTTTTGCCACTGTAGACTTGCCGCTACCCGATCCCCCTACCAATGCAACGCGACTCCCTGGTTTTAACGATAAATTCAGCTCCTGAATCAACGGAGCGTTTAAACGATTATAGCCGAAAGAAACATCCTTTAACTCTAGATAGCCTTCCAGTTTGACGGCAAAATCGGGTTGCTCACTTTCTTTCCTGTTGATCCGCTCGGCCTGTTGATCAACAGGATATTTGAGTACATCATCTAATCTCCTGACATCCCCTTGTACTTCCTGCCACATGCTACCCAGACCCACTAGACGGTTGACAGGATCCATAAAACTGAACATCAAACTTTGAAACGCCACCAACATACCAATGGTCAAATGTCCGTTCATTACTTCAAAGCCACCTACCGCCAAAATCACCGTATTATTAAGGGCTGTCAATAAGTTTGGCACTGCCCCTAATAGCTGCGTGGAATAACCCAATTTTTGCTCAGCATTCAGCAATTTGGCCTGATATCCCGCCCATTTACTGAAAAACTCCGCTTCTGCCCCTCCTGACTTAATGGTCTCAATGTTCTGCAATCCGCCCATAGATACACCTAGCAATTTACCGCGATTTTGCAATAAAATTTGGTTTTGATCAACACGACGCTGGGACATGTAACGCAAAAATCCCATATTCAGAGTGGCCGCCACTAGACCGACCAGCGCTAGAATCACATTGTACTGCAACATCACAATAAAATAAAAAGCCACGGTAATCACATCCAATACGGCTGTCGCCAACTGCCGGGACAGCATCTCAGCCACCCGATTGTTAAGCATCACCCGCGAACCGATTTCACCGGAATAACGCTGGGTAAAAAACTCCATGGGCAGCCGCAGAACATGCCAGAAAAAATGACTGGAAGTAGCGCGGGCCAGTTTGTTTTCCAACTGAAATAGATAATGCTGCTGGCAAAAAATCAAAACAGCACGTACGACAAAGGCCAATCCAAGACCCAACAGCAACGCTCCTATCCAAGAAGTCTGCCGTTCCAAGATAATCTGATCCACAAATATCCGCAAAAACGCTGGCACAACAATTCCAGGCACGACCAAGAGAAGTCCAGCCAATACCACATACAATAGCGCCACTTCCGAACCCTTCAAGCGTTTGCGAAGCGCCGCTGCAATGTTTGGTTTCTCGCCACTGGGTTTAAAATCCGGTCCTGGTTCAAATTTTAAAGCGATGCCTGTAAAAGATTGATCAAATTCATCTTCAATCACCTTGCGTCGCCCACTGGCTGGATCGTTTAAATACACCATGCCTTTTTTAAAACCTTCCAGCACCACGAAATGATTAAAATTCCAGTGGATAATGGCTGGGAGAGAGATTTTTCTTAACCCTTCTGGCTCAATCGCCACTCCTTTGACAATGAACCCATAGCGTCGTCCCGCCTTGGCGATATTATCAGCGCGGCTGCCATCTCTGGAAACCCCACATTCTAGCCGCAGTTCCTCCAATGGCACAATCTTTTCATAATAACTCATGACAATTCCCAGTGCCGCCGCACCACATTCCACAGCTTCCATCTGCAACAGCGTCATTGTCTTGGTCACTCTCGACGCATTCTTGGCAGCCACCATCTTGCTCCCCCCTATTTACTGACGTTCTCAGTCGCTATTTTATGATGGGAATTACCATGCTAATTGGCTTCACTGTTTTGACCGAAATCAATCCGCTGCCAAGCGTTCCGCCGCTGATTTTTACCGACGGCCCCTCCCGCGATGACCATTTATAGCCACTGACGGTGTTAAAGTCCTGCTCCAAATCCACCTTAATAGCGACCACTGGTCCATTCTTGGTCAACAATCGGATAAACTCTTGATTATTCAGCACCTTCATCATTTCGTCCGGACTACTGGGTAGTTCGGCAACCTCTGTTACCTTGCCCAACATATAGCCATACTCTTCACGATTCACCACGCTAGGCATCAACCGCACCGCCATGCCTGGCTGCACTTTTTTTCCAGCATCAACAGGAATATACAACATTACTTCCAACTCCCGGATGTCCTTGCCGGGTATTTCCACCGTCGCCAACAGTTCTCCTTCTTTCACCAGATCACCGGCTTGCCGGGTTACAGCAGTAACCACGCCCCCCTGCCGACATAAGACATGAGAAACGGTGTCCAGACGGGTTCTAAGCTCAGCCAAACGGCTTGCCAGTTGATTGCTTTTCGCTAGATCACCAGCGTCTAGCGCCGCCCGATATTCCCCCTCAATTCCGGCAATTTGCCGGATTAACACTGGCGGCGCAATGATCGCCAGCAGGTTGCCTTCTTGCAGTTCCTGACCAGTCACCAACTGACTTTCAATAATTTTTCCGTCGGTCGGCGCATATAACCGATACTCGCCGCTGCTATTGAGAAATACGGCCTGTCCCCCCACTTGATAAGAAGCATTGCCAAAAAAGCCCCATAAAGTCACTGCGCCGACGATCAGCGACATGGCGGTAAGTGCCAACCACCCCATAGGTGTTGTCAGCTTCACCAATTGATCCAGTTGTTCTGGTGATGCCAACCTTTCCAAAACAACTTTCCTGTATATCTCCTTAGCCATCTAGCTCGACTCCTTTTCCACTTTACTCGCAGTCAATCGCCACTTTTGCCCTCATATTCCAGCGCAGCCGTTCATCTGCCTGATCCAAATCAATCGTAACCGTATAAGTCATATCGCCGCGTCTCTTTTCGCCAAAGGCCCGGGTATTAACCACTTTCCCCATAAGCGTCAAACCAGGAATGCCGTCAAAGGTAACGGTGGCTGGCGCGCCGTTTTTTACTCGCACAATATCTAGTTCAGTCAAATCTTCCGTTTTCACCCGCCACCGTGATAAATCGCCCAATTGCACCGTAGTATTGGCAGAGATGCCAGCATCAACCATATTCGTACTGCCAGTAACCACATATTCTCCTACATTAAAATTAATAAACATTACCGTACCGTCAAACGGTGCCTTCAATTCGGTATGGGACAGTTGGCTTTCATACTGCTGTACACTAGCCAGCGCCGCAGCAACCTCGGCCTGTGCCATATCAATACTTTCCTGACGCGAACCTTCCTGCGCTAAGCCCAGTTTAGCCTGCACACCGGCGATATCAGCTTGGGCACTCCGGAATTTAGCTGTCGATTGATCAAAGTCCTGCTGCGAAATCAGCCCCTTCGTAAACAGTCGTGACATCCGGTCATAATCAACACTTGCCAATTCCAATGCCGCCTGCGATGAATGCACTTCTGCCTGACGTTGGTCAATTTCCTGCGAACGAGAGCCAACGCGCATTTGCACCAGATTGGCTCTTGTCTTGGCTAAATCTGCTTGCGCTCGCTGATATTGAGCCTGTATTTCCTGATCCGATAACTTGGCCAACAGTTGCCCGCTTTTAACCTTGTCACCTTCAACTACTAATAATTCACTGACCAGACCACTCATGGAGAAATTAAGAGCTGATGCCTTTACCGGCATGACAACCCCTTCTGCCAGTACCCTGGTATCGGCTTTTACTGGCGGTGACGGAACCAAACTTTGCGATTTTTTCTGTTGAGAAACGATAGAGCCGATACCGGCAAGCAAAATCAGACTCAAAACCACCCCGGTTATCTTAATCATAGTTTTTTTCTGGATGGACATAAACACTACTCCCTCCCTCACGCATATCTTTGGTCATCACAACTGGTGTACAATTTTTATTCATAGACCAGGGCTTCGCGTACCTTGATCCTTGATGCGTTGCGCGCTGGCACATAGCTTGCTAGGATTGAAATAACGATAACGATAAAAAGCCAATACACTACCCCTGTGAACGAAAAAGAATAGCTTAAATCGGCGTGCAACAACATTCTGCCCACGGCACCGCTAATGGGTCTGCTAATCACCATCGCGAGGCCGGTCGCCAGCAGCCAACTGCTAATCCCCACGATCATGCCTTCCACGATAAAGATCTGCAATATTGCCCGATCCGGAGCGCCAATGGCTCGCATCACACCAATTTCCCGAGTTCGTTCCACCACATTCATACTCATGGCCCCCATTAACCCCAGTCCGCCGACGCTTCCCATCAATACCGCCATCCCCAATAGAAATGCAATTAAAAAATTCATACTGCTCTTAATTTGGTTGCGGACATCCGCCGTACCTTTTATCTGACCAACTCGCATACCGCTGGCTTTGAATCCTTTTTCCATTTCTTTGACGATCCTGGCGTCGGTCAGCGCATTTCGTTCATTGACAGTCACCTGAACGCTGGCCGCCAGACCTGTGGTGTAAGTCGTTTTAGAAAAATAAGGATAATTAATATACACATATGGACCCATCAACACGCCGCGCACAATCCCCACTACGGTCCCTTTAACCTTACGCCGGTCTATTTTAAGAGTAAGTTCATCCCCTAATTTGATCCAGGGACTGTTTTTGATCACATCGGAGTTAACTACGATGGCGTTCTCGTCTTCAGACAACAGCCAACGTCCTTCCAGTACCGTGGGTTTCAACATGACTGTTTCAGCTGGCGGTGCAATCACCGTGGCGCTTTCGTTCTCCTTCTTCTCATCGCCATTTGGTGGTAGAATACGAACCGAACCAAAGCCCCAGCATTCCACCTCAATCACCCCTGGTATTGACTGCACCGCCTGCTTCAGTTTATCGACATTATAATATTTATTAAAAGATGCTTGTATATCGTAGCCAAAGTATTGAAAGACATCATCCGTAGTTAATATCAGCGAGCTTTGAACGCTCAGCACCGTCATAAAAATGGCTCCGCTCAAAGTTAATGCTGCCACCGTCAACACCATTCGAATTTTTTGTCGGAAAGAGTTGCGTAAGGATAATAACAACGGTCGTGGCAAACCTTTTACTTTTTCCAGCATGCGGTCAACATACCCTTTGCCTAGATCTGCATCAGCGTCAAGGCCGCTGGCAATGGCTTGGCGCACAGTTGTCCGTATACCGCCCCAGATAGGGTATAAGGACGCCAAAAAGGGTACGCCCAAACCAATCAAAGTCTGAATCGCCACCACCCGCAGCGGCATCATAAATTCAGACCGCTCAAAATTAAAATTCCCCGCAATCATTTCCGCCAAAAAATTTGCAGTGATACCCGACAGAGGAATGGCTACCAATAGTGCCAGTATGCCATACCCCAGCACATAAACAACATACATACCAGCGATCTGCCTGCTACTGGCTCCCACCGCCTTCATAATCCCAATCTGCCGTATTTGTTGCAACATAACCGCCGAAATGGTATTGAAAATTAAAAATCCACTTAACAATAATGCCCCTATACCCAATGCCCCTAAAATCATCATCAGGGAATTGACATTCTTCACCGCTGGATGCTCATCTGACTTAGTTGTTTCGGTATACCAGACCATCCGGCCGCTTTGTTCTATTTTATTCCTGATTTGCCTTGTTATCTGCCCGAGCAACTCCGGATCTTTCCCACCATCAAGCACCTTCACCGCGAAGGTGTCAAACTGGCGTGACTTATCAAATACCGATAGCGCATCCTGGCCGATATAACCATAGAGTGTTTGCCCAACTACCGGCGACATCCGGCTACCATCATGAATAGTTCCAGCCACGGTCAGCTTTTTCTTGACATCCCCCGCCTCGACCTCGATGACATCGCCCAGCTTGGCGTTCATGAATTTAAATGTAGCCTGCTCCAAAAACACTTGTCCCTGTTTCGGCGGCCACTTGCCAGCAACAACTTTGATTTTATTGATTTTTGCCTCCGCCACGTCATCAGGATAATATAGAAGTTGGAGACTCTTTTTGTCATCTCCCTGCCGCACCCTTAGTGTCAGGCTTTTCTTGCCTTCCACTTCTACCACACCAGGAATTTTAGCAACTGCCTGCACCATATCGGCTTTAAACGGCTCACAGGCAATTGTTACATTGGCGTAATTAATCGCCTGCCAGTTACGAGCCATATCATGGGACACGATGTCCTGCAGACAAACTATTGTTCCGAGAGCAAATACGCCAATCGCCACGGACATAACCACCAGCATTGTCCTCCCGGGATAGTTAACTAACTCGGCCAATATTTTATGCCAACGCGGGCTAAGCATTTGCAGCCTCCCCTGGACGACTATCAATGATTTCCCCATCAGCAATCGTTACCAACCGTCCAGCTTTTGACGCGAGATCATTATCGTGAGTAACCATCACGATCGTCTTTCCTGATTGCGCCTGGGAAATAAACAAGGCAAAAATCGCGTCCGCTGTTTTGGAATCAAGATTTCCAGTCGGTTCATCAGCGACCAGAATTGCCGGATCATTGGCCAATGCCCGGGCGATAGCCACCCGTTGCTGCTGACCGCCAGAAATAGCTGACGGCAGTTTGTGCGCTTGCTCCGCCATATCAACGATTTCCAGCAAGTTCATGGCTCTTTTACGCCGTTCAACCGCAGAATATTTACCGCTAAAATCCATAGGTAGCATAATATTTTCAGCGATCGTTAATGTCGGTATCAACTGAAAAAACTGAAAAACAATGCCCATATTCTGTCCGCGCCATATCGCCATCTGATTTTCTGTAAAAGTATGCAAAGCATCTTGACCAATCCAGACTTCACCAGAGGTCGGACGATCAATTCCCGTCAGCATATTCAGCATTGTCGATTTTCCGCTACCCGATTTGCCAACAATCGCCAAAAACTCCCCCGCACGAACCTGCAAATCCACCCCTTTGAGAGCATGAAAAATTCCTGCTTCGCTTTTAAAAGTCTTAATCAACTTGCAAAGATTGATAAACGGTTTACCGCTGCGCTCCATTTTTACCTCCCGACGGCGCATCTGCCGATCATTATTAAACTGCCGGTTTATAAACGTTTTCCTACAGCCTTACTAAGCTTGGCCTGGTCGCGGACGACATCATATTCTGACTGTATATAATTGGTCCGAGATTTAACTAGCGCCTCCTGAGCATCAAGGACATCAATATTAGTGCCTACTCCAACTTCATATCGCTCCTCGGCCATATGATAATCTTCCTGAGCTTTTTCCAACACCATTTGAGCCGCAACACTCCGCTCCTTAGCTTCCATCAGGTTAAACCAAGCCTGTTGCACTTCTAGAACCATATCATCCTGCAGTTTTTGATAACGCGCTTCCGTTTCCTCGAGCGTTGCCTTGCTCTGCCGCACCTGCCCCTTGATCAAACCACTGTCCAATACATTGAAATTCATACTCAGACCAACCTGCCAATTATCCCCATGCGGCGGAAAACGGTCGCTTTCAGCCCAGTCATAATATCCAAAAAGGGTAAGCGTCGGACGCCTTCCGCTCTTCGAAGCCTCGAAAGCATAACGAGCTGACGCGATACCAGCCTTGCCACCAATAAGCTGTGGATGAATAGCCAATGCTGTTTTTACGCACTCATCAACCGATACCGAAGGCGTCGTTATGATATCGCTCCCGACAATATCAGGAAGTTCTAGTTCCGTCGCAAGCGGCAGTTTCAACAGGCTATTTAACGTTAACATGTTCAATTTACATGCGTTGCGAGCTTTGATTAAATCCTGCGTGATATTGGCTAATTCCACCTCCGAACGTAAGATGTCCGTTCTAATGGCAACGCCTACTACAAAACGTTCTTTCACATTATGCAAATGTTTATTGGTATTATCATATGATTCCTGAGTCAGTGCCAGCAATTTTTGTGATTCCAGCACGTTGATATACGTCAGTGTCGTATCCAGTACCAGCTGTTCCTTAGTGTTTGACAAATTTTTCTCCGATACCGTTACCTCCGCGTGCTGTTGATCAAGCTGATTCTCTAGTTTCCCCCCTGAATATAGCGGCAAAGAAAGCTGGAATTCGTTTTCATAATAATTGTATTGGACGGTCTGCAACGGTATAAGAGGCGGCAAACCCGTCACGCTTGATGTCGGGGCGGCTGTTGCACTAAAGCTAAGTTGCGGCCCAAAGTTAGCCTGAGCCTGATTGAGTTTGGCCTTAGCACCCTCCACCTGAGCCAGTCCCTGATAAACTACAGGGTTAAACTCCAGCGCTCTTTCGATACTTTGTTCCAGCGTAAGTCGCATCGGCATCGCTTCCACGCCTTGCTGCCCGCAAACAATCACAGCCATAACAATAATGAATGCCATGATTTTTGTGTGTTGTTGTTTCTCCATAGCTACCTCCCCCTGCTTCCAAACGTAAAAGGGCAGCGAACTTCTGCAGTTCCAGAAATCCGCCACCGCATTTACTTTTTTTCATCGGCTTACTGTTTGTTTTTCACATGAATAATGATCGAACCCTACTATCTGCTCTGCTAATCCTTGATTAAGCCGCCGCCGCGGCAGCGGCAACACAGCCAGCGATGGCACCAACTACAGCAGCCCCTGCACTAACAGAACCAGTGATCGTTGCGGCAAGGTCTGCATCCGACATCCCGCCGGCAGCTATAGCCAATTCCTGATCATTCAACTCTTCCCCCTGCTCTTGGCGGGCTTTGAGCAATACAATTTGCATTAGTTGTTGAAACTCATCCATCTCAAAATTAAAACCATACTCCTTCACAATGGCCAATGCCGTTTCCGGGCTTTTCGCCTGTTCCATTTTTCCTTGAAATTCCTTGTTCTCAAGCAATTTTGCGAGATACGCGGTAACTTTTTCTTGTTCCATTTTTTTAGCTCCTTATTATTTGATTTTATATTTACAGAAATATTTCTGTAGATACCATTACATTTTAGGTTATTTCACCACATCAGCAACCGTCAGCAAATTTCCGCCGCCATTCCAGTCCCAAATAAGATTTTCGCCGATCAACGCCAACTGATAGTCCCGGTATTGCGTCAGCAAAGCTAAATATTCGTCCAACTCAGCATTGGTGATATATTGTGTTATTTGGGGCAACTGGCGATAATTATGCACTTTTTCCCAACTGTCTTCATAGAGGCAATGGATGTATTCCGCTTTCTCGGCGGCGTCCATCGCCGCGTTGCTCAGCGAAAATACCCGTCCCAAACCGTATATCCTGACATTTTTCAAACCGCGCGCGGCGAAAAAATGCGGTATTTCCGATGTTGGTATGCCAGCGGCAATCTTACCTAGCGGATAAATCATCATAAACATTTGTAAAACTTTTTTCTCCAATACCCGAAAACGCGTCAACCATGCTAGCTCCTGATAGTAACCCGTGTGCCAAGTCTGATTGCCTAGGGTCATGTTATCCAGAGAGGCCACGACACCGCCGTTTTTGGTGACACGGATCATTTCCGCCAATGCGTTTTCCGAACCCTTAACCACGTTAAAAAAAGTTTGACTGGTCACTAAGTCGAAGCTGTCATCGGCAAACGGCAACGCCAGCGCATCGGCGGTAATAAATTCTATGCGTTCCGTCAGACCGTCCGCGCCAATAATTTTCTTAGCCGCATCAATATGTACCGCATCAATATCCACGCCGACAACCCGGCCTGCTGTCATGTTTTCCGCTACCAGGCGCGTGAAAAATCCGCTGCCACAACCAACATCTAAAACTGTCATATTTTCCTTAACACCGATATAACTACAAATCAACGGGCGTAAATCGGGCGAAACTAAGTGGTACTTGCGCGTAATTTCCAGATAACGGGGACTTTGAAAAAAACATGACCATTGCATCCTTATACCCCCACTGCTGCAAATATTTGCTCTAGTTCCATCTGATTCATCACGTTTTGGGCGTTATGATCCTTTAGCATCATATGAATATTGGCAATGACCGCCTGCGAACAGTGCTCTCGAAATTTGCATTCCCCGCAATTCCAACAATTTAATACGCCAAATCTTCGTAACGCTTCTGCAGAATCGCCCCATTCGTCAAATACCTTAGTGACAATTTCCTGACCATAAAATAATTCCAGAGTACTCCTATTTTCCATTTCGCTGATGTTTTTCCAGCGTGCATGCAGGTAATCCCTCACGCATTTAATATAAGAAAGTTCACTGTCAGCCACATCATTGCTCATGCCCTTCCGCATGTTAAAGGCTCCCGCCAATTGAGCCATCGTACCATACGCTTCTTCCATTTTTTTCATCTTATGAAAAGCCGCCGCGATAAAATAGGCATTGGCGGTCTTTCGCCAGGGGAAGGAGCTTTTAACCGGTGGTAATACATTCGTCAGATTATCTGCCTCCATCGCGTAAGGCATCCGCCGAATTAGGAAACTCAGGATTTTTTTTAATGCCTGGTCCGAGGCCTGTCCCAGATTACGCACGGCTTTTTTGGCCTCTACTCGCAGTGCCAGTGAGTTCAGGAAACGAATGTCATACTCAAAAATTTCGCTCATACCGGGAACCAATACATGAACAGCAGGAAAGCCCAAATAGGACACGTTGCGCACTAGCAGGTTATACCCCTGCGTCAACAACAAAGCAGTCAGGCTCTTTAGCATTTCCTGATTGCCTAGCCCCTGCACATCAGCAAATTCCGTAAAAGGGTAACTGGCAGTTTGCGCAAAAAACTCCGTGGGGTAACTACCGATGCCTAGGCGCATGATGTTACACAGATTTGCTGAATGCTCGGCATTGCGGTCAAAGTAAGCAAACGAGGTCATGGCGCCGCTTAGTTTTTTGCTCACGTCACGTCCCTGGGCAATTTCTGTCAGGCAGCGTTCTAACGCAATTTCAAACGCAGGATGAGCGCCAAATTTTACATAATAACTCTGCGTCTGCCGATCAATCACCACTACTGCCAGCACAGGAAATCCCAGCCCTAATGAACAATCTTTGACTAACAGTTGATATTGTCCGCTTTGCTCCATGTCCCGCAATATTTTGGCCACAGCGGGAAATTTTTGAATGATTTCGTCAGGTACAGTGGGAGGCGTTAGTTTCTTGCGGATCATTTCCTGATTAACGTATCTCTCCATGATTTCCGCGATCCCCTGCACGAGTGCCTCTTCCAGCGTGTTACCCGCTGACATGCCATTACTGCCATAGGGCATTCTGACCATTTGCCACGGCACAGAAGTCAGTTTTTTGCCAAGCACATTATAAAAGGGAATGGTAATAAAATCATGAGGATGCTCTTCCGGATTATCAACCAGCCATTTTTCAGCCAATACCTGCCGTTGGTCTACGGCGAGCTCAGGAAACCATTCTTGCGCCTTGCGTTCTAGCGTCGTAGGCGGTTGGTCATGTTTATCGACATCAGATACCGTTAGCGGAATAAAGAAATTCACCACTTCATTGTTGTCACTTAGCAGCGCGTCGATACTCATTACTTTTTCATCGGGTACCGTATAAAAACCGCCATACCTCCTAGCTTCCGGAGATATGTCAAAATCGAAGTACAACAGCTGATTTTGTATTCTTTCCATTAACTCCGCGTAAGCACTGGCTCGCGTATACTCTAGTGATGTACCCTTTCCATTAGTGCCCGTGTTTGTACCCGCAATTTCGAGTCGCAGTGCATAAATGCCATCCATAGAGTTATTCCAATGCTCAACGGTTTCAACACCCAAACCGCTTAAAATCTCCTGTATCTTTGCCACGGTATGTACTGGCGTATCATCTTTGTATTTTCCATCAACAAGTAGTGCCATTCTTTTCGTTCCCCTCATTTCGTCCATTGTTTGCAAATAGCACACTGAGCCATCGTTGATCAATCGGGTTGGCCACTTGGCGTTGCTTTAATTTTATATGGATATTCTTGACCAGCTCCTGCGCACAGCATCCTTTGAACTCACATTCTGGGCAATTCCAACAGTTCAGCACGCCATATTCCTTAAACACATGCTCAGGCGTTCCCCATAGCGCGCAAACTGCTTTTACCACAGCCTCCGGATAAAAATTTTTGAGCAATTCACCGACTTGCTGCACTTTTGCGCCTTGGCTCAGTGCCCCCAGCAAGTCCCGCACGCAGCAATAATGTTGCAGCAGCCCTACGTTAGTTTCAAATTTTTGTTTCTTACATAGCTGCATCGCTTCTACAAATTGCTGCATCATACCATGAGCCTCACTGATCTTGCCCATTTTATATAGGGCGGCACTAATAAAAACATAATTAGGCACTTTCAGCCACGGGAACGAAGCGTTGACCGGAAGCCCTAATATCCTAGTTATGTTGTCGCCTTCCATCACATAGCCTGTACGTCGCAGCATGTAAGAAACCGCCTTGTTCAATTCTTGCGTAGATGCCGTATTTAAGTTGCGTAGGCCTTTTTTTGCCCCTTCGCGAAGGTTCTGCACTCCCAGTCGTTCACTATGCGGAAATATTTCGCTAAAGCCAGGGACTACCACATGAAAACTGGGAAAACCAAGGTAGGACATATCCCTTATCAAAAGGGTATAACCTTTCTCTAGTAGCAACCCGCTTAAATATGCTAACATTTCTTTGTTGCTCCAGCCCGCCACGTCTTGGAATTCGGTAAATTGATAATCACTATCTGACAAGAAAAATTGTAATGGATAGCTACCCATGCCAATCTTTAACACATTATAAAAATTTACATCAAGATCAACGTTGTTCTCACAATACTTAAACTCAGTCATCATTCCACTCAAATCATGATTCAGATCCCGCCCCTGTAATAACTCGGTTAAACATCGCTCCAAAGCGATGGAAAAATCGGGGTGTGCACCAAATCTCACTAAATAACTCTGCTTTTCCTGATTAATAATAACGGCACCCACTACAGGGAAACCCTCACCCAGTGAACAATCCTTGAGCAACACTCGATATTTTCCACTTCTTTCTACTTCTTGCACGATGGCATCAAGCGCAGGATATCTCGCCAAATACGTTCTAGGGATGTTAGGTGGGCAAAGCTTGTTTTCAAAAATACGCCTCATAATATACCGTTCTATTACTTCTGAAAAGCCTTGAACCAATGCCTCTTCTGGCGTATTGCCTGCGCAAGTGCCGTTACTACCATAAGGTATCCGTAGCATTTGGTATGGTATATAGGTAAGCTCATTGTTACAGACATTATAATAAGGTAGTGCCACAAAATTAGCCGGGCAGCCTTCGGGATTGCCCACCATCCATTTCTTTGCCAATTCTACCCGTTTGTCACCTTCTACCTGAGCCGGAAACCATTCCTGCATCTTATTTTCCAACATACCATGGATGCCCTTGGCTGGCTTCGTTGTCGTTACGGACATCATTACCTTGATTAAATCATTTTCCTCACTTAGCACTTCCTCAACACTCAGATATTTTTCATCTGGCGAAAAGTAGAAGCCGCCATACTGTAGAGCCTCAGAACTAATATCCGCTTCATTATAAGTAATACGGTTTTGTAAGCGTTCCATAAATTCACCATACGCACTGGCCAGGGCGTATGCTGGAGAAGTTCCTTTGCCATTTTGCCCCACATTGGTTCCCATCATTTCAATGCGTACAGAATACAGCCCCGCTACTGAATTGGTCCATTGCTCGCTCATGACAATCTCCAAATCGCTCAGAATATTTCTGATTATTTCAATGGTTTTTAGCGGCATGGCCTCTTTGTATTTGGTTTCAACGGATAATGTCATTTTTTCTTCCTTTCCCCTACGATACTGTAAACTCTCTACTTTATAACAATTTTTCTCATAATCCTTTTTTACTGTAATGCTCTGGATACGACTCAATATCTTCCAAGAAAAATTAAAAAATCCACTTTCCACTATTGTACAGTGGATTTTTTCCATTTCATACTACCCACTGGGTAGTCTTTTGTCACTTTTTCGCTGATTTATCTTCCAGTTTATTACATAATTCTTATTGAGACTCCATCCTGCAGCGGGTGAGCGCAATAACAACTCGGCCCTGATTACTTTAATAACAATATAAAGTCGTTTCTGTCGTGATCACCCCATGAAATACGTCGACGGTTGGGTTTACGATACGATATTCATGGCCAACTGTCGCTGTATAATAGCAGTAAGAATTATTTGGTACTGTTTGTGTTGAGTGTATGTCCAGAGTTATGTCGTAGAAGGTATATGTTTGCTCAGCCCCTGTAAAATTAAAAAGATATATGAGGACTGTGGGTGTGACCTTGAAGGTTACATTGATGGTGTGGGCCGCAGTCACAGTCGTGAAGGTGTATGAGGTCGGTGCGGTGGCAAGGTCAGTGCCATCCACCGTGACCGTCGCAACCGAATAGCCCGTGTTCGGGGTAAACGCATAGGTCTGGCTGCCGCCATACGTGACGGATGTTGCCCCGCTCGGAGTTATGCTTCCGTTGCTGCCGGCTGTGGCGGTGATGGCATATGTTGCCGTTGTGGGGGTAAATGCCACTGCTATAGTGTGGGCTGCCGTCACATTGGAGAAGGTGTACGCGGTCGGGGTGGTGCCTAAGGACGTGCCATCCACCGTCACCGACGATATCACATAGCCTGCATCCGGGGTGAAGTAAAAGGTCAGGCTGTCGCCGGAGGTGACATAGGTGTTCACGCTCGGGGAGATGGTCCCGTTGGTGGGAGTTGTGACCGTGATCAGATACGACGGCGTTGTGTCGTAGGTTACGGCTATGGTATGCGCCGTTGTAACATTTGTGAAGGTGTATGAGGTCGGGGTGGTGGCAAGGGTGGTGCCATCCACCGTCACCGACGATATCGAATAGCCCGTGGTCGGGGTAAATGTATAGATCTGGCTGTCGCCATACATGACGGATGTTGCCCCGCTCGGAGTTATGCTTCCGCCTGTGCCGCTGGTGGCGGTGATGGTATACGTCGCCGTGGTGGCGACAAAAGCCACTGAAATGCTGTGGGCTGCCGTCACATTGGAGAAGGTGTACGCGGTCGGGGTGGTAGTAAGGGACGTGCCATCTACCGTCACCGACGATATCACATAGCCTGCATCCGGGGTGAAGTAAAAGGTCAGGCTGCCGCCGGAAGTGACAGAGGTGTTCACGCTCGGGGAGATGGTCCCGTTGGTGGGAGTTGTGACCGTGATCAGATACGACGGCGTTGTGTCGTAGGTTACGGCTATGGTATGCGCCGTTGTAACATTTGTGAAGGTGT
>Ga0316604_10000306_pt1 | contig 67190 bp, 60 predicted proteins | sample OWC_soil_day20_C_FD_207650 | JGI IMG/M metagenome (GOLD analysis project Ga0316604, IMG submission 207650) | Wetland soil microbial communities from Old Woman Creek delta, Ohio, United States - OWC_soil_day20_CT | ecosystem: Environmental > Terrestrial > Soil > Wetlands | place: USA: Ohio... | reverse complement strand
AATATCATTGAGGTTGAAGATATAGAGGAAGCAATTAAACTTTTCAAAGTAGGAGTTGATGGGATTCAGTTTGATAAAATTCCATATAAAGACTTGACTAAGTATGTAAAAATAATCAGAAATATCAGTTCTAATATAATTATAATTGCTGCAGGCGGAATTAATATTAAGAATATGGAAGAATCTGTCTATTCTCTGGTTCGACATTGCGGAAGGGGCTAAGATTTTCATCATCACCTTGGGGTCCTTTTTCCTCTTCTTCATAAACGTCTTAGACGGTATCCGGCAGACGGATCACAAGTTTTTGGAGTTATCTAAAGTGCTGGAAGTACCTAGGGGCAAGTTTATGTGTACCAAGTAGACCAGGTTATTATAATGTCGGACCGCTCCGAGACGATCAAAAAAGAGTTTTTGTTATGCTGTAGCGGTGGTTTTTAAAAGCAAGCTAAACTACTGTTTTGAAATAGGAATTAGGAGCCGCTTATGAATATACAAGGATTACAGAAGCTTAGTTTATTGGATTATCCAACAAAGATCAGCTGTACTATTTTTACAGGTGGGTGCAATTTGTATTGCCCTTTTTGCCACAATGCATCTTTGGTATTTCTGGGTCAAATGGCGATGGAAAGTATACCGGTAGATTCGGTGTTATCTTTTTTAAAAAAGCGGCGAAAGGTTTTGGATGCAGTTTGTATCAGCGGCGGTGAGCCATTGTTGCAACGGGATTTAGAAGAATTTTTAAAGCAAGTCAAGGAGCTTGGATATTTGATTAAGCTGGATACCAATGGAACGTTTCCAGATCTGTTGCAACAATTCGTAGAAAAAGAGCTGGTGGATTATGTAGCCATGGATATAAAGAATTCCTTGGGAAAATATTGCATGACAGTCGGACTCCGCTCTTTTGATACGAAGGTTGTGGAGGAGAGTGTGCAGTATTTGCTTAAAAATCCGGTGGAATATGAATTTCGCACCACAGTAGTTAGACAATTTCACCAGGCGGAGGATTTTATTTCCATCGGAAAGTGGATTCATGGTGCAAAGAACTATTTCTTACAGAGTTTCGTGGATTCGGGAAATTTAATTGAAAATGACTTAAGTGGATACAGCAAAAGAGAAATGGAACAGTTTCAACAGCTGCTCTCTCAGGATATTCCCAATGTGATGTTACGAGGCGTCTAATCTATATGTTATGTATTTATAAGAAAAAGGTAAATAACTAATACGATATATACCTGCATTTAATTGACAATGATATACGGCGTTGTTATTGTAATGGAAATCGTGATAATGAACAGTTTTGAAAAGGAGGATCATTATGTATCAGGTTGTAAAAAGAGATGGTCAAATTACTGAATTCAATATTTGTAAAATTAGTACGGCCATCACAAAGGCATTTGAGGCACAAAATAGACAATATACCCCTAATGTTATCGATTTTTTGGCATTGAAGGTTACGGCAGATTTTGAGCCGAAAATTAACAATGATTTGATTCGGGTGGAGGATATTCAGGACAGTGTAGAAGAAGTGCTAGGGAAAGCAGGCTATACGGATGTAGCAAAAGCCTATATACTGTACCGTAAGCAAAGAGAAAAAATTCGAAATATGAAGTCCACAATATTGGATTACAAAGAAATCGTTGATAGCTATGTGCGTGTGACTGACTGGCGTGTTAAGGAAAATTCCACTGTGACGTATTCTGTTGGTGGATTGATCTTGAGCAATTCAGGTGCGATTACAGCCAATTATTGGTTATCTGAAATTTATGACGAAGAAGTTGCCAATGCACATCGTAATGCAGACATGCATATTCACGATCTTTCCATGCTTACTGGATATTGTGCAGGATGGTCTTTGAAACAATTGATACAGGATGGTTTGAGCGGGATTTCTGGGAAAATCGCCTCTTCTCCAGCAAAGCATTTGAGTACGCTTTGTAACCAAATGGTCAATTTCCTAGGCATAATGCAAAACGAATGGGCTGGCGCACAAGCATTTTCGTCTTTTGATACTTACCTTGCTCCTTTTGTGAAGGTAGACAATTTAAATTATTGGGAAGTAAAACAATGCATTGAATCATTTATCTTTGGTGTAAACATACCTAGTCGCTGGGGTACACAAGCTCCATTTTCCAACATTACCCTAGACTGGACCGTTCCAACGGACTTGGCAGAGCTTCCGGCCATTGTGGGTGGAAAAGAAATGAATTTCAAATATAAAGATTGTAAAAAAGAAATGGATATAGTGAACAAGGCATTTATTGAAATCATGATTAAGGGTGATGCGAATGGAAGAGGATTCCAATATCCGATTCCAACTTATTCCATTACTAAGGACTTTGATTGGTCTGACGCTGAAAACAATCGTTTGCTCTTCGAAATGACTGCAAAATATGGCACACCTTATTTTTCAAACTACATAAACAGTGAAATGGAACCCAACGATGTTCGAAGCATGTGCTGTCGATTGCGCTTGGATTTAAGAGAATTGCGCAAAAAATCGGGCGGATTCTTTGGCAGTGGAGAAAGCACAGGGTCTGTTGGCGTGGTCACCATCAATATGCCAAGGATTGCATACCTTGCAAAAGACAAAGAAGACTTTTATAAACGTTTGGACAAGATGATGGACATTGTTGCAAGAAGCTTGAAAACCAAACGAACCATTGTTACTAAGATGTTGAACGAAGGCTTATATCCTTATACAAAACGTTATTTGGGTACATTTGATAACCATTTTTCCACTATCGGCTTGATTGGTATGAACGAAGTAGGTCTAAATGCAAATTGGCTCCGTGCAGATATGTCGCATGAAAAAACTCAAGCATTCACCATTGAAGTTTTAAATCATATGCGTGAAAGATTGTCCGACTATCAGGAAGGATATGGAGACTTATATAATCTGGAAGCAACGCCAGCAGAATCGACTACATATCGACTGGCAAAACATGACGTTGTTCGCTATCCGGGCATCATCACCGCAGCAAAATCAGGGGAAACACCTTATTACACCAATAGCTCCCATTTGCCTGTTGGCTATACCGATGATATTTTTGAAGCACTCGATATTCAGGATGAGCTACAAACGCTTTATACATCCGGAACCGTATTTCATGCATTTTTGGGAGAAAAATTGCCAGATTGGCAAAGTTCAGCAGCCTTGGTGCGAAAAATTGCAGAAAACTATAAATTGCCCTATTACACCTTGTCACCAACTTACTCTATTTGTAAGGAGCATGGATATTTAGACGGCGAACAACTTACATGCCCGATATGCGGTGGTAGTGCTGAGGTATACAGCCGAATTACGGGATATTATCGACCTGTGCAAAATTGGAATGATGGGAAAACCCAGGAATACAAAGAAAGAAAGGTCTATGATTTAAATCATTCCACATTGGTAAAAAAACAATCGAATAAAAAACCAGAAGAAGAGAATGCTTGTGTTGCAGAACCAACAGATAAGTCAGACCCCAAATTGATTTTATTTGCAACAAAAACTTGCCCGAAGTGTAAAATTGCTACTTTGATTTTACAAAAGGCGGAACTTCCTTTTGAAAAAATCTATGCGGAAGAAAAGCCAGAATTGGTGCAAAAATTTGATATCCGTCATGCGCCAACCTTAATTGTGTTGGGAGACACGATAAAAAAATATAGCAATGCTTCAGATATTCAAAAGTATGTCAATCAGATATAAAACAATTTGTTTTTACAATAAAGACATGAGTTGAATCACTTGAAGGTGGTGGTATTCACCTATTTTAAATGACCTAGAGAAAATGATTTCTCCCTGCTAAAGGCAAAGTATATCTCCTTCCGCCATTCAATCAATGGTACGCTACGCCGAGTGCAAAAAGCACACTCGCCCTTGACTGAATGACTCCGGGAGATGGTACATAGCTAACAGGGAAAAATCCAAGAGACTAGAAATCAGCATAGTGATTCTCCTCCTGAAACACTGTCCCAAACCGCTTGGACAGAAGTGGCCATCAAGATGAACATGGTGGCTCTCGCAACGTACACACGTGGTTCATTTCAGTGGCTTCTATCGTTGAATGATTTTTGGTGCTGCTACTTTAGACACTTTTATTGTAGGGGGTGGGCTCAGGTGCGGAATGTTTAGGGAGTCAAAGATACCTTACCGTACGCCAGAATATTAATTTGAGATAACATTATTCCAATTTATTATATCGATATGCTAGGAGGTATACTTGCTAATAAATTTCCTAGAACAACTCTCCTCCAATCCAGACCTTATAATATTATCATCAAGAAATTCAAATTTAAATTGTAAGTAGACATTGTCTTATCTAAAGGCGCGTAGCATTTACCTATTATTTAAATATTAGACGTATTATTTAGGCGTACATGTAGTAAAATATAAGTGAGCATATGCTCACTTGGAGAGTGATAATATGGCTAGAAAACGTTGTTGTGGTTTAATAGAACGTGAGCCAGCTTGTCAGCGATTTATACCAGAAGGCCGAAAAAACTCCAAGGTTGTTGAACTAGGGATAGAAGAACTTGAAGCAGTGCGTTTAAAAGACCTAGGCAGCATGGATCAAGCTGACTGTGCAGCTACCATGGGGTTATCACGGGCGACCTTCCAGCGTATATTGCAGTCAGCTAGAATCAAGATTGCAACGGCATTAGTAGAAGGTCAAGTTATCATAATTAAAGGGGGAAATTATATGGTAAAGAATCGTGTATTTGAATGTCAGGATTGTGGTCACAAATGGGAAGTAGAACCATGTACGGCTGGCGGCAAGCATGGTTACGAAATTGCTTGTCCGCAATGTGGTAGCATGAAAAAAAATAAGCTTGCCGAAGATGGCGCTAAACATGCCTGCGGTGGTGGACATGGGCACGATCATGATCATAATCATGATGGCGGTTGCTGCGGCGGTCATTAAGTAAAAGATACAATAAGAAAAGATAGGGGGCATGAGCTTCCTATCTTTTCTTGTTGTTGAATTTATAATTTTTTTTAAAATAAATGGGAAAACATATTTTAAAATACAACAGGGTACTTTCCAGTTTTAAAGCTCTTTTAAAGAATTTCATCGCGACATCTTTATCACGATGTTCAAAAATAATGATCCAATGATTGTTTCTTTAGGGCTGTATACGTCTACTTAATGAGCTGTTTGCAATAAAAGTTTAAAAGTAAAAAAAACAAATTTTTAAAACTGGCTTTTCTGTTGTTCAAATTGCTGGAATTGCTGTAATTCCAGGGATGATGGCTCCATTTGGGCAAACTTTGGCACATTCTCCACAATCAGTACAGTTTTCAGTAATTATATATTGAGATATACTCTCGATTATTGCTCCTACATGACAACCGTGAGCCCCACATTGAATATAGCATGTATGCCCATCACAGCCTGCAGTCATTCCACAACCAGGCGCGCAAGTACCACATTTAAGACATTTATCGGTAATAATATACATGGCTATTCACCTCCTAAAAGATATCGCCCTTGGTGGGCAAGTTGTTAACTCAAATTAATCTGAACTTTAAAATTTGGATACGAAGATGACATTTTCTCCAATAATTGCTATATGATAGTAACTCGGAACAATGCAGGATAACTCGTACTTACCCTGCATTGTTCCGAACTAATTAATGTCCGCAAAAACAAATTTTAGATAAATCCAATAATTACGTCAGTTCTACAGCAATCACACCTAGAATGAGTTGAAGTTGTCTAGCTGCGTCTTATATTGTTTAGTGGATGCAATTGTGCCCTACATGGTCCTGATCGCAGGTATTGCCAGAATTGGTCAGTTCGTCGCGTAGATAGAGGGGGACAAGCTTTTCCGGTTCAAGGGAAGATGCTCCGGCCATGAATTTTACGCTATGAGCGCTTAAAATCAATTGGGCTACTTCGCCCATGCTGCCGTCGATGATATTTGTACAATCTAGATCTGCTACCCAGTTAAGAATGACGCTAGGTGCATAGGGTCTGGGTTAAAGTTGCTTAGAAATACAGCTAGGCTCGTAGCAACCGTACTTTTACCGACACCGCCTTTACCGCTCATGACTACGATTTTGTGGTCTACATTTTGCAAAAATTGATTAATTTTTGTTGTTTGCGCTTCATAAGTATGATCTGTTGTATCTGTGTTACAAGCCATTTTAAAATCCATCTCCTTTTTATTTTCATTATGAAATATATTTCATAATGAAAATAAAAAATGCTGTCATTAGAATGCAACACTAAATAATCTTTTATTTAATATGCATTCTAATTCAAATATCGAACAGTGATATTTCTTTCTTGACTTTAATAGATGTCATGCAATGATCGTCAGATATTAATCTTTTTCACGACTCGCAGTGAAATTTTGGCAAGTAGGACAGGATAATAAATCATGACAACACTCTCCTGCTGCGTGAGGCACGGTACATTTGTGAGTACAATTAAGGCAAAAACAATGACTTAGATCTGTTTGGCATTGACGGGCAATGCGAAATTTACCACCATCTACCCGTAGTGCTTGCCCTTGCCACAAGGCAGAAGCTATTTTTTGATGTGCTAGATTGACAATGCGATGGAAGGTGGGACGTGATATTTCCATACTGTCGGCGGCCGCCGCCTGGTCTAGCTGTTCAATATCTGCTAAACGAATCGCTTCCATTTCTTCAATGGTTAATATCATTTCATCGATTTCATGCAAAGGAACACCTACAGGTTTGTAATGGGTGAGAGGAGGCAATTTTTCAATTCGACGTTCTTTATGTGGACGAACCATGATACTCCCTTCATCTTATGAAATATATTCCATATTTAATATATAATGTTAGGATGAGATTGTCAAGAGTAGTTTTCCATTTTTAGGTATGAAGTAAGAGGTGGACAGGTTGCTTATTATCGAAAAACATAATAAAAAACGACCACAGGTGTGATGGTTAATGCAATAGCATACATTAATTCAGACCATTGAATCCCCATCCTTTTCATAACTGCATTTTTCTTTCGGAAAAGCAAGAAAATGAAATACAGCCTCTAACACTCCGCCGCCAATTGCAAGCGCCTTATCGGAGATCGTATCCCATTCGGCGTCTCTTCTAGGGTCAATGTCGCCGATTTTGGTTCCTTTGGATATCCAAACATTTTCTTTGATCATTCCTCTAATGACTCCCGCTATTTCAGCGTACACAGGTATTTTATCTACCAAGGCAACTATATCCCCTTGTTCCACCTGACTCCCAATAGGACGACTCTGAAGCACCTTTCCGTCAACCGGTGATTTCAGCAGCCTTTTCCAGGTATGGCCATCAATAGCGCCCGGAGCAGCGGTGTTAGCAATTGCGTTGCCACAGTAAATGGCGCGACCAAGAGTATGTCCCCTGCAGGTTTCGATCACAACATGTACGTCCAGCCCAGCAGTAAAGCCTGGTCCTAGCCCGATTACTAATGGAGCATCCTTTAAGGTGGTTCCCTGATTACGCTTTGCCATGATGGCATCTACAACAACCATCGGCCGCAAGATCTCTATCACTTCAGCGTTAGGATCTATCAGTACAGGAAGGATATTGTTGTCGAGAAGCTGCAAGGCCTGTTCTATCGTACTGGTCATACTTGCCTGTATTCCTTCAATGTGAACAGTGTTTTCATACACTGCCTCTGAAAAAGATACAGTTCTTCTAACTGTTAACGGTCTGCTTAGCTCGGTCAGTATCACTTTCAGGCCGCATTTAAAAAGCCGGTAAGCAACACCTGTAGCGAGATCGCCACCACCCTTTACAATAACCAGCGGTCTTTTTTTGTTCGTGTTTTTCACCAGGTCCGAATAAAAGCTGTTACTGACTTCATGGGGGGGCAAGCTGAGTTCAAGCATGACAGTTATAATTTGATCTGGCTCCTCAGGGTTACTTACTTTGGCAACTCCAAATAAGCCACTAGTCAGATTTTCCCGTACTAAGTCTGCCACTTGTTCTTCCAACCAAGTTGATGGTATTTTCCATGGTAATTGAAAATTACCACTTATTTTTTCGCCGCCTATTGCATAAAAATTTTTTTGTCCTCGCACACTGCAAGGAAGACCTTCCACGCCTATCACGGTTACAAGGACCATTTCTTGCTGAAGGTTAACATTCATGATGATACCATCCTTTCTCAATTGTGGTCTGCTTTTATGCATGCATAGTAAGAGTCTTTAGATGAATAACTAGTTCCTTTACCAAATGTACAGTTAGGATATGTGCATTTGGGACAAGCTCTACAAAGTCCGCCGTGAGCCAAAGCCACAATATCCTTACGAGTGACCCGTTCACCAGCCAGTAGTCTAGGCAGTATCAAATCAATAATGGTAATATTAAAAAACATCCCGCAAGCCGGTACACCCATGATCGGTATATCCTCCAGATAGGCCAGCATAAACATCGCCCCAGGAAGCGCAGGAGCGCCATACTTCTCTACCTTAGCGCCAGAGAGCCTGATCGCATTCGGCGTAACATCATCAGGATCGACAGACATGCCTCCCGTAACAAAAATGATGGAAGCTCCGTCTTCTGCCATTTTCTTAATCTTCGTTGCGATCAATTCTGTGTCATCAGGTGCGTAGTCGATGCGCAAAATATTTGACCCGAAAGAATGTACTTTCTCAGTCATCACTGGACCAAATTCATCTCGGATCCGCTTTTTATATACCTCGCTGCCAGTAATAACTACTCCGACTTGAACTTTTTGAAAGGGTATCACTTTAATGACCCAGCCGGCCTGCCGACAAATAGTTTCCGCTGTACAAATCGTCTGTTCGTTTACAACCAGCGGGATGACCTTTGTGCCTGCAAGCAGTTCTCCTTTGTGAACAACCATATTATTGGGCAGTGTGGAAAGAATCACATCCGGCAAATCGTTAATTTCCTCTAGAGCATGAACATTAATTTTCAGCAATCCGTCACAATCAGCGTAGAGGTCTACGCGGCTTTCTTTGGGTCCAGTCCAGGTTGTACCAGTGCCAGCAAGGGCAGTCCCCAAACGGACGCCGGCCTCATCTTCGTGGACATCATTAGGGTCAAGGTCTAAAATATAGATGTTTTCCTTGCCGATTTTTAATAGCTCAGAGACATCTTCCGCCTTGACAATATGACCTTTTTTGAAGGGTACTCCCTTTGACTCCCCTTTTACAACTTTAGTGATATCATGACTGAGGACTTTGCCTACTGCATCTTCGGCTTTGATGGTCTGTATTCTCATTGTTTTCACTCCTTGAAGCGCATTATATAAAGCAGTTATTCTTCCGGTACAAATAATTCTATTTAGGGGAAGGCGTATGACTATTCTGAACGAACGGCATAATCCGTTTTAATATGTATTCCAAATTGCTTCAAATTGCTTGATTAAATTAGATACTGTATTCTTGTCAGGGGCTGTTATAACATTGTTTAGGTAAATTTCCATTGCAGTTATATCATTTTCATTCACTATTTTTGAGGCATTTATTAGGCGATTAATAAAGATTGTCATGGCATGAGCTACTGCAACTTTCATTTCCTCTAAGCTTCCTGGCTCAAACTCCTCTGTTTTTACAAGAGCAGCGAAATCGCTGCATTTCCCTTTATTAAATGCATTCTTTATAAAAAGTTCATAAGTTAAATCTTGATCTATACTCATAGATTTCATCTCCTTTGTCTTGTTAATAAACATAGTATCGCGCAAAGAAATTCCCCCTGCAGGTTTATAATGGGTGAAAGGGGGGAGTTGTCCAACACGACGTTCTTTATGCGGACGTCCCATCGTGTTTTTGTCAAATTGTGAAATATATCCCAAAATTGATATATATGATCGGATGAGAAAAGTATTTTGAGGGAAGCCTGTAGATTCATCTAATACTGACGTTGAGTGGTCAAGAGATAACAAAACGTTATCTATATTCTAAGGCTAGTCCGACAGATGTTTCTTGTAGGTTGCCTAGCTGTGCCAAGGCAATGCGGGAAGGTTGGTCTAGTGGCAGGCATATAAATCTTGAACATTGGCTTGGTGTAGGTAGGCAGTGATGCCATTAAGTTGTTCGGTTAGAGGTTTGCGCAAATGGAGTCTGCCGATGATGGCTAGCACACGGTCGTCTTGGCAGATTTGTTTGGCCTGTTCCACAATGCTACATATACCAGAATGTGAGCAGCCAGTGATGATGACAAGACCTTGACTGGATTTATAGGCGAGGGCCGTATCATCCTCCATGGAGTTAGCGACTGCAATATCATTTTTAATAATTAGCTCAATGGTATGATTTCCTTCGTATGAAAATTTACGTTTTATTTCACCTAAGAAAACGAGATTGTCAGTAATCCATACCGGGTCCTTGCTTTTATGGATTAAGAAGAAATCAATGGGTTCTGCTTCTGCTATATTGCAGCCCATCTCTTTGCTGTCCGTTGTCCGTTGGTTAAAAGATAGTGGATGGGTTAATAAGATAGGTTTTGAGGTAGGGATGGTATTTGCACTTCGGTACATATTGAGTAGATGCTTAAGGCCCAAGGTATGATCATAATGCCCATGGGATAATATTATGTATTCTGTTTTAAATAAATCAATGTCAAGCTTATGTGCATTTTCCAGAAATAAAGCTGAGCAATCAGTATCAAATAAAATGTTGGTTGATTGATCTTCAATGTAGAGGGAAAAAACAGCTTCAGCTTTAAGATCTCGCGTATTGGTAGTATTATCGACGAGGACAGTTAGTTTCAAGAAGCAATCTCCTTATTGATGATTGCCACCTGAAACATTCATACTCTATAAATTTACGAGTAGGAATGCTTCAGGTGGCGTACCTTTTTATATTTTTTTTGTATGAAGCCAGCGAAATAGGGCGAAAGTACTAAAAATAAAGAATACAATGATAATCCAGTGATTGATGCCTAATACTTGGGGTAGTGTAATTTTACCGAAATCTCCCCAAGTAAGTACAGAATTTTTTAGCATTGGGTAAGCTTCAGCATATAATCCTGCTCCTACTAACATGCCTAATATTCCCCAGCCAGCGTCTAGACGACCTTCGCCGAGGGCAGCTAAAGCGGTCCCTGGGCAATATCCTAAGAGGCCCCAGCCAATGCCAAACAGTAGGCCGCCAATCACAACCCCGCCTAAGATGGTTGGCTTAATAGCTAGTTTGGCAAAATTCATGTCGTATAGTAGATATACGCCAACCATGCCAACGCAGATAGTAGAAAGCATGTACTTGATAATGGTCATATCTTGTAATCGTAGTGCACCGATTTGTTTGTCATAGCGAATGACTTGCCCTCGCTGCAATAAAAATCCAAATAAAATGCCTGTTGTTAAGCCCCCAATTAAATCCGTCATGACTGATCACCTCCACGATATAAGATGCGCACCACAATCATGCCACCAATAAAGAAACAGATTAAGGCTATAAAACCACTGACAGCTAACTGTAATGATCCGCTTATCCCATGACCGCTTGGGCAGCCATCTGCCAGCCGAGCTCCGAACATGGCGATGATGCCCCCTAAAAAAGCTGTTACAGCGCGTAATGTTTTATTTTCGCCAAAGTGTTCTATCCAAGTATTCGGCAATGACTTCCAACAAAAAGAACCGAACAGTGTAGCTGCAATGAGTGAGCCAATAAAAATGCCGATAACAAACATCCATTGCCAATCGATGATGGGTGCTTCTTTTATAAAGTATGGCATGTGGGCGACGCGGTCAGCCCCAAATATTTTTTCTACCATACCGGTGGTACGCACAAAGGTTGTCGAAGCGCCAAAGTACTTTCCAGCAACTCCAACGGAAAACACGAGCAATAAACCACTTAGTGCACCAGCAAAATAAGGGCTCCAGCCATTGTCTTGTTTGATGATCATAACAATCTCCTTTCTTATAAATGAATTGATCTAGGGGTTACGTATATATTATTTGATTGTTTTCCTTTGTTTTGCCAGATAGTCGTGAATAGCAGCATGCAAGTCTGCCGCACCTAGATTTGAGCAGTGCTGCTTTAGTTGAGGTAAACCATCTAATGCATGAAGTATATCATGTTCAGTGATTTATAAAGCCTCTTGAAGGTTTTTTCCCTTTGCCAATACCGTGGTTATGTTACTAGAAGCAATGGTGGCCTCGCAACCAAAGATAAGAAAACTAATGCCATGAATTCTTTGATCATGCCGTATCGTTGACCTTGTTGTAATTAATCCCCCAAAGCAACCCTGGAAATGATGCGCGGACAATAATACCGGCGATTTGCGTTACCAGGATTTTAATTGCGCTAGCTTCCAGTCCTATAGTATGACGTTCGTTTTGAAACGGTGCCGATTTTTTATAGGCAGGTTTGAATCGACCGCAAGTATATTGTTGAAAGAGTAAATGACTCCACGTTGGGAAGTCCTATTTACCTTGTATGGAGTCATTTGATTCAACTTGGCTTAGTGATGACCGCACTCATGTCCTTCGTGGTCATGCTCGCAGGCGTTGCCAGAATCCGTAAGCTCACCATTTAGATAGAGAGCGACAAGCTTTTCAGGATCGAGGGAAGGTGCGCCTGCCATGACTTTTACGTTACGCGCACTTAAAATCGATTGGGCGGCTTCACCCATGCCGCCGACGATGATATCAGTGCAGCCTAGATCGGCCACCCAGTTAGGAATGACACCAGGAGCATGGGGGGGCGGGGTTGAAGTTTCATGTTTGATAACGGTACCATTATTGATAGTTATAATGGCGAATTCTTGGCAATGACCAAAATGGGTAGCAAGTTTACCTCCGGCTAATGGAATCGCGATTTTCATAGCTGAATCAGCACCTTTCTGTTTATTTGATAGTTGATCAATGATTTTGCCTATGATAGATTGCATTTCTGCTTTGATAGGACTCGTCAAACTGTCCATAGCCTCACCGTTATCGCCTGCGGTTACCACACTTGGGTCAATTGGCAGACGTCCGAGGAAGGGAATGTCTGAAGTCGCTGCCGTTGTTTCCCCACCGCCGCTTTTGAATATATCGTGCATGTTACCGCAAGAGGGGCAGACGAAGCCACTCATATTTTCAACCAGACCTAGGATTGGTAGATTTACCTTGTGACAGAACTCAATTGACTTACGAACATCGGCTAGGGAAATTTCTTGGGGCGTGGTAACAATAATCGCTTGGCAGTCGGTCACTGTCTGGGCGATTGTTAAGGGCTCATCACCAGTGCCAGGCGGGCTGTCAATAATGAGATAATCCAGTGGCCCCCAAATGACATCAGATAAAAACTGGCGGATAATACCGATTTTCAGAGGCCCACGCCAGATGAGTGGTTGATCAGGCGTATCTAATAAGCCTTGGATGGATACTACCTTCAAATGATCTGTATAGGGATATGCCTGAATCTTATCACCAATGATATTTAGTTTGAGGTTAGTAAGTCCTAACAGTCCAGCAATACTCGGACCGTGTACATCCACGTCGAGGAGGCCTACCTTATAGCCTTGGTTGCTCAGAAATACAGCTAGGTTCGTAGCAACCGTACTTTTACCGACACCGCCTTTGCCGCTCATGACCACAATTTTGTGGTCTACATTTTGCAAAAATTGATTGATTTTTGTTGTTTGCGCTTCATACTCATGATCTGTTGTATCTGTGTTACAAGCCATTCTAAAATCCATCTCCTTAAGTTTTGATGTAAAAAATCTTACTTACCGTGACTCGCACCTGGTACGTCGATGGTCATAAGTTTTCCGGCGAGGAAAGCTGCTAGTGCATCCTCTACAGTACCAGTTAGATCTCCCATGGAATACATGGTGATTTTCTCAGCATCCAGTACCTTAAATGCTTTGGGGCCCACATGCCCAGTAATGAGTATCTTGGCGCCGGTTTTGGCTAGGGATTGACCTGCCTGAATGCCAGCACCATGGGCTGCTTCTAAGTTTTGCGTATTTGGCAGGCTATCCCAAGTATCTGTCTCTTGGTCATAAAGGATAAAATAATCAGCCCGACCGAACCGAGAGTCGACTTCCGAGTGGCGATCTTCGCCATGAGATGTGATAGCAATTTTCATAGTGTAATGTCCCTCGCTTTCTTTTGTATAATGAGTCTGATAAAACAAGGCGCTTATTGTGTCAATAGTTAGTTGAGTATTATCAAAAGAGATTGAGTTTTTGTCGTAAAAGACCAATCCCGCTGAGTTGCGCTGGAACGTCTAATCGTTTCGCCAGGTTATGCCATAGCTTTGTCATTTGTTCTTTAACATTCTCATCTGTTATTTCCATCACTGTTTTTCCCGATTGAACGGCAGTGCGGAAGGCATCGCTGTAGGGAAGTTTTCCGGCGATGGGAATGGCTTTACTGTTGCACCAGTCTATAATCTGCTTGGTATTTTCCTTGTGTAGCGTACTTTTGTTAATGCATACCATGATTGGTAAATTGAAATGATACACGAGTTCTACCAGTCTCTCCAAATCATGCATGCTGGATAAGGAAGGTTCCACAACCGCAAGTGCTAAACTGGCACCTGATAGGGCCGCGATGGCTGGGCAGCCAATGCCAGGCGGTCCATCGGTAATGATGAGGGGAAAATGATTGGTAGTTGCGATTTTTTTGGCTTCTTGCCGTACTTTACTGACGAGTTTGCCGGAATTTTCGATAGCGAGACCGAGTTCCGCATGGATTAATTGGCCAAAACGGGTATCTGATACAAACCATTGACCTGCCTCTTTTTCCTGCATGGTAATAGCGTGCTCTGGACAATTAAAGGCGCATACACCACATCCCTCACAATTTAAGGGGGTGTTAATCACACCAGCGGTAATGGCCCCAAAGCGGCATAGGTCAGTACATGTAGCGCAGTGGGTGCAAGCCTCTTCATCGATATGGGGTTCAAAGCCAGCTTTAAATTCGTGAGTGTGTTTGATAACAGCGCTGCTGATCAAGTGGAAGTTGGCAGCATCTACGTCGCAGTCTACCATGACCTTTTGTGGCGACAGAAAAGCGAGAGCCCCACTGATGCTGGTTTTACCAGTACCGCCTTTGCCGCTGACAATGACTAATTCTTTCATGCTTCTTCCCTCCTTTCAGCATGGAGCTGTTTCCAGATGTTGATGGCGATGGACTTAAATTCATCAGGTATGAAGCCGGCGGCGTATTGTTTTGCGAAAGAAAGGCTATGAGGTATTTTAGCTAGCACTGGAATATCTCGACTTTGGCATAAGGATTCAATGCTTTTATCACCAGTGGCTTCATCATTTTTATTAATAACTACACCTGTCGGCATATGGAGTAGGCGGGTAATATTCATGGCTAGTTCTAAGTCGTGTTTACCAAAAGGGGTGGGTTCGGTGACAAGGATGCAAAAATCACTATTCTTGACGGCAGTAACCATCGAGCAGGAGGTACCAGGCGGACAATCCAGCAACATATCGACTTTCAAATCAGAGACTTCTTGTTTGATTGCTTTAATCAGTGGTACGCTGCTAGGCGTACCGATATGAAGTGTGCCGTTTAGTAGATGAATGTTAGGCAGTATAGGGGAAGTTCCAGTAGTAATGGTGCCGATTGGTTTTTTTTCTTCTTTGATGGCGCCATATTGGCAGGCGAGAATGCAGCCACCACAACTGTGACACAATTCATCGAATAACAAAGCTTTCCCACCAGAAATTGCAATGGCATTAAAGAGGCAGACTACTGAGCAAGCACTGCACCCGTTACACAGGTTGCTATTTATGCGCGGCACCATGACAGTGATTTCTTTTCCTTGTCCATGCCACTCTGGTTTGAGAAATAAATGACAGTTTGGTTCTTCGACGTCGCAGTCAATCAAAGTTATATCGGGTTCTGCGGCAGCAAGGAGTAGGGCTAGGGTTGTTTTACCTGTTCCGCCTTTGCCGCTGGCAATACTAATCAGCACAGGGGTTCCTCCTTTTCTTTCGATGATTTAGATTGAGTCTTCCTTGCATATGTCTGAGAAATTCCGTGGATATGGAATCTTATATTACTTTAGATAGGGAAGACTCAGATCATTGCAAGGGTTATTTGTCTTTGGAATTTTGTTTGGCAAGTTTACGCAGATTCGCAGCTTGTTCTTCAAGTCGAGCAGCCTGGTCTTCTAGAGAGCCTTGCTTTGCAGAATTAGTACCAGTAAATCCAAACATACCGACTAGACGCCCAAAACTCATACCTTGGCAATTGCTGCACCCGCGCCTCATTGGTCCATTGCCCAAAGGACCGCTTCCATCTCTTCTTGGCATAGAATTCACCTCATTTGCTCATGTTATGAAACATATTTCATAACATGAGCAAAAAAATATTATCATTAGATTATATAAAGCTAGATATATTCTTCCGGGGTGGGTCCCTGCTTTACTAGGTAATCTTTAATAGCTGCTTGTAACGAAGCTATTAAAGATTAGAACAGTGTTGTTTCATCTCGGGTAAGCCTCCTAAAGCCTCAATGATACCCTGTTCCGTAATCTGTAAAGCCTCTATAATCGTTTTGCCTTTCGCTAGCTCTGTCGTCACGCTAGCAGAAGCGATTGCGGCTCCGCGACCGAAAATAAGAAAACTAATATCGTGAATGATTTCTTCCCGGACCTTAATAAATATCATGCAATGATCGCCACAGTCTGGTTCACCGATGGTTCCGATTCCATCAGCATCCGGCATATGCCTTGCGTTGCGGGGCGATGTAAAATGATCAACCACTTTATCAATAATGACGTAGACCTGTTTGGCATTGATGGGCAATTCGACGTTCTTTATGTGGACGAACCATAGTGCTCCCTTCAATTTTAGAAATATATTTCATAACCAATATATAACTTTAGAATGCTATTGTCAAGAGTGATTTGCCATATTTAGATATATAGTAAAAGATAGAACATATCGCTTTCTTTCTTTTTTTCTTATCTCTTAGCCGTTACATGTACAATCGTCGCCGCAGGAACAACTGTCACCGCACGAACAACCGTCAGTACTTGTAGCCGAAGTGTTGCTATCTTTTCTTGAAATTTTCACTCCCCCGGTAGAAAGTTTTTCTTGTTTCTTCGTTTCTTTATTGTACATGTTTATCCATCCAAACACATCGTTCAAAATAGGGATAAAACTTTGTCCGATATCTGTTAATGAATATTCGACTTTTGGCGGTACTTCTTTGTATATTTCTCTAAACACTATTCCGTCCCGTTCAAGTTCCCGTAGCTGTTGTGTAAGTATTCCTTGTGAAATATTGGGTATTTGTTTATAAAGTTCACTAAATCTTCTTGTTCCCTCACTTAAACACCATAGAATTACAAATTTCCATTTGCCCGTGACTAACCTTTGGGCAACTGTTAGTGTTGCATTAGTTACCGGACAAAGACCTCTGAGGTTTTGTGTTTTTGCCATTCGAAATGTGTCCTTTCTCAATAGTATTATATATATTAGTATATCATATAAAAGTGCGTACTTGTATTTCTATTTGTTTTATTATATCATTTTAACAAACATAACAGAACGTAACCGATAATAATAATTTGAATATGTTTGATTATGTTTGGTTATATTTATTTGCGTTTTCAGTCTGTTTGCAGAGAGGAGGGAAATAATGGGTCAATTAGATCAAACTATTCTAAAAATTGAGGGTATGTCATGCAGCATGTGCAAAGGTAAAGTGGAAAAAACACTAAAAAGTATTTCAGGAGTAACAAGCGTTAGTGTTGATTTGGAAAAGAAGGAAGCAATCATTGCTGGTTCTGCTAGTCCTGCCGGGCTTGCTAAAGCGGTTGAAGAACTTGGGTTTAGAGTTACTGACTAAATCGTATTGGTGTTTGGAAATAAGTACGATTTTGTAAGGTATTTGCCGATGGATGTAACGGGAACCGATTATGCTTCCTAATGGGCACTACTAAAATCATAAGGGGGAAAAAGGTGAAAAACTCAACATGGAAACCATTTTGCAGCTTTACACTTGCTATTGCCATGTTTTTATATGGATCAGGCATTGCCGGGGCGGAAAATGCTGTGACGCAACCAGAGAGCACTCGGGTGTCTGAAGACGATAAACAGCAAAATCAGGATCAAGCAGACGATCAACAAGCAAAACACGAAAAAAGCGATAGTTCTGTTGCTGCGGCTTCATCTGTAGCCAATGTTCCGGTTGCTGAAGTGGAGGTTACTGCGGATAAACAGAATAAGCTAACAATCGGTCAGCAACCTGATGCTGAAGGCGTGAATAATTACGTTGTAACCCAAAGCTCCACCGGTAGCAAATCAGACATAGAAAACAAGGATTTGCCGCAATCAATTACTGTCGTAGGGCAAAAGATCATGAAGGAACAGAATAACTTGACAGTGGCTGATGCGCTGGTCAACGTCGCCGGTATATCGGTAACCCAGAAGGTTCCCAATTATTACTATCAATCGAGTTTCAATATTCGCGGTTTCGGCGGCGGCGGTACCGCCTTTTTGCCTGAAAACATTTATGTTGACGGTTTGTGGGACCCGTGCAGTACAATGGCTGGCTGGATCGGTAATCTTGACCGCATCGAGGTTCTCAAGGGACCGTCTTCGGTGTTGTATGGAAACGGCGAGCCGGGAGGAATTATCAACTATGTATCTAAGAAACCGTTAACTGACCGGGCGTTTACTGTTGGTACCGAGTATGGTTCTTGGGGGACGAAGTCGTCGGACATTGATATGTCTCTTCCACTAACTGACGACAAAAAGTGGCTTTCTCGGACGATTTTACAGGAGACCAACTATCATCCCTTTCAAAAAGGGGTTGAGTCCAAGCGTTTTGATGGCAGTTTCATTGTGCAGGGCAAGCCCAAGGATGATACTACATACACTTTTGAAGCCGACTTTCATAACCATAAAGGTTCAAGCGGCTATGGCCTGCTGCCTTTAAAGGGAACAGTTCAGGCACCGTATGGGCTGGTGCCGTATGATGGAAATTATAACAATCCGGACGTCAACACCACCTATTACGGACGTAGCGTTTCGGCTCGGGTGGACCATCGGATCAATAACATCTGGACGGTAAGTTCGGCCCTGCGCTATAGCAATCAATCCACCGAAGTGTATTACCAAGGAGGGTCGACTCTTAATACAACCACCAATACAGTTAGCCAAACGTGGCAGCATCGGATGATAGAAACTGATGTTGTATCATGGGATACCACGGCCAATGCCAAATTGAAGATGGCGGGACTGGCCCATGACCTGACCTTTGGCTACGACTGGTCGCGTTTCACACAGTATATTCCGTACTTTTATAGAACTATGTTGACTAGTGTTTCGTTGATCGATCCGGAATTCGTTAGCTATTCCCCATCGAGCACGTTGAGACCGATGATGAAGGATTACAGATCCCATAGCTACAGATACGGAAGTTATTTGTCCGACGTGGTGGAACTTTCGCCAAAACTGAAGGTTGCCGCCGGCGTCAGTTTCACCGACCAGGACAGCGGTAGTACTCACGATTCCGGCAAAGCGTGGCGGGTCGGGACAACCTATGAGATATCCCCGGGGATCAATCTGTTCACTGGATACTCCACCTCTTACGAGCCACAAGGCACTGTGAACAACGGTATCAAAACTTTCTATCTGAGACCCGTAACTGGGGATCAGTTTGAGGGCGGTGTAAAAGTAGATATAAGTGACCGTGCCAGCGTTACCCTGGCGGCTTATCAAATTAATCGCGCTGACGTGGTTTACGCTGTTCCCGGTACAGACCCGACGGAGTATCTCCAGATCGGCAAACAACGAAGCAAGGGTGTTGAATTGGACGCCACTTATGTTATCCGGCCGGGGTGGAATCTGCTGGCGGCGTATTCCCATTGCGACGCCCGGGTTGTGCAGGACAGCACATACAAGGCTGGCAGCGTACTTCCCAATGTGCCACTTAATTCCTTTAGACTTTGGAGTACCTATGAAATTCAAGAAGGTCCTCGGAAGGGGCTTGGGTTTGGCGGTGGCGTGACTTTCGCCGGAAAGCGTACCGTCGACTACAATAATACCTTGGGCTGGATGGACGGCTATACTACCTTTGACGCGGTAGTCTACTACAAAACAAAAGACTGGCGTTACTCTCTCAATATGTATAATTTGACCAACAGGGAATATTGGGCGTTGGGTAGTTCGTCTGGCGTTTATGCGGGCACGCCTCGTAGTTTCGTTTTTCGCATAGAGAGAAGTTTCTTCTAAGGAACTTCTGAATATTAATTTCGTTACTACTCAGTCATTACATTAACTATATGTTGTATGTATGATTTACAAAGCCACAATATCTATGGCTGAGTAGTAACGCAATTACAAGAAAAAAAGATGGGAATGATAGACATCTTGTTTGCGATGAAATGCTGATTGAAGGAGTCACCTGAGTCGATGGCAGCTGAAAAAAAGATTTTTTATTATGAATTGTGGGGAGTCGTTCGTCCGTTTTGGCGGTCAAAGGAAGGCTGGGCGGCGGGGGCGATGCTGTTATGCGCGCTGGCCCTGATTGTTTTTCGGCTTTATGTGAGTGTGCTGTTCAACGAATGGCAAAAGCTTTTTTTTAATGCCATTCAATTGATGAATGCAGCCGAGTGCACTCACCAGCTTTTTCGGTTTGTCGGATTGTCCTTGCTGTTTCTGCCGCTGACCGGCTACCAGCGCTATTTGCGCGGACTTGCGCAAATTCGCTGGCGTAGCTGGTTGTCGGAGCGTTATACCGGCAAATTGCTGGACGAACGGAACTATTATCGTCTGCAGCACGTTGCTGACGGTACGGACAACCCCGACCAACGAATCGCTGAGGATTTACAGATATTTTCGGTAGAGACCATTAACATAGTGTTTGGATTTATTGAAGCGATGGGATCGCTTTTTGCATTTTCCGCAATCCTGTGGAATTCGCCCGGATCCCCGGAAGTGGGCGGTATGAAAATCCCTGGCTTTTTGTTCTGGCTAACGTTTTTCTATTCATTAACCGGTTCCTGGTTCAATCATCTTATGGGGAAAGATCTCAGCGCTTTTAACTGCGAACAACAAAAATTCGAGGCCGATTACCGCTTTTCCCTGGTACGGCTGCGGGAAAATGCCGAAGCTATCGCCGCCTATGGTGGCGAAGAACGCGAAAAGGCCGTCTTTGCTAGCCATTTTACCAGCGTTATCAGAATGTGGCGGAACATTTTACGTCGGAATAGGACACTGGACTGGTTTTTCAGCGGATATAATCAGTTGTCGTTCATCTTGCCGTACTTGGTGATGACGCCACGATTTTTTTCGGGGGCTATCTTGCTGGGTGACATTCAACAGTCGGCTTCCGCGTTTTCCCAGACTCGGATGGCTTTTTCCTGGTTTATCTACAATTATGGAGCGCTAGCAAAATGGAAAGCCACGGTGGATCGGCTCATCGGTTTTGAGAAGGCGATGGCCAAAAGCGAAGCTTTACAACAAACTAAATTAATCCGAGAAACCGGACCGGCGATGGAAGGGCTGCGCATTATAGGACTAGATACTTGGCTTCCTGACGGCAGACCGCTTTTGCGGCAGATCACGCTGGATATTCCGTCGGGTAGCCGTATCCTAATAACCGGTCCCTCCGGCTGTGGAAAAACGACTTTTTTTCATACCATAAACGGGTTGTGGCCGTTTTGTGGCGGGAAGATAATACTGCCAACAAAAGAGAGAGTCCTGTTTATTCCGCAAAAACCGTATCTGCCGATTGATACGCTGCGGCAAGTGCTCACTTATCCCGACAGAGCCGATTGCTGTGACACGGCTATGATGATACATGTTCTCGTGGACTGCGGCTTGTCCCAGTTGTGTGACCAACTAGACGAAGAACGCCACTGGGCCCAGCAACTTTCCCCCGGCGAACAGCAACGGCTAGCTTTTGCTCGTGTCCTGTTGATCAGGCCACAGTGGCTTTTCCTTGACGAAGCTACGTCGGCGCTGGACGAGGCGAGCGAAGAACGACTCTATCGCCTTCTAATAGGCAAACTGCCAGAAACGGCGATAGTGAGTATTGCCCACAGAACATCTTTGCGGCGGTTTCATGAACGCAGGCTGGATTTTGACCAAATGAACAGGGATGTCAGTGTAAGGTGTGCTGAAAGATGATTTTAGCGCATAAACAAATTTGGAGGGTATACTTCCTGTTCGGGTTATAAAAATCAGACCGAAAGATTTGCCAGCTATACAGCTTATAAAGTGCAGAAGAGTTATTTGCAGTAAAAATCGCTTGACTTAAACAAAACAAAATTGCGATGGGGAAAAGGAGTATATATGATATGTCATTATTGGAAGAAGCCCAAATAAAGCTCGCTAATATTGCCGCGGACAATGGGTGGAATAAGCATGAAAAAGTTTTAATTGTATCGGCGCGGGATCTTACTCCCGACGAAGCGATTGGGAAACCGGAACGCGATGATTATCCCTTGCTAAACGGGAAAGAAGTGATGATGGAATCGCGGTTCCGCGATGGAGTTGGACAGGCATTTACAGATCAGCCGGGGCGGTTTGAAGGTACCTTGGACGATGTATTGCATATATCTCTGGATACTAATTTTCGGCGGGCGGTTTTCGTCTCAACTTTGAATGCGGTAATGCGTAGCTTAAAGCAGACGGAGGCGACAATTCACTGCAAAGATAAAGAACCAGCATTTTGTGCCCAAACGTTGCCTCAATATATTCGAGAACATCATGGTCAGCCCAAGATAGCATTCATAGGATTTCAGCCTGCTATGATCCAAGCTTTGAACGATGCGGGATTTGACCTGCGGGTGACTGATGCTAATCCGGATAACATTGGTCAAATCCGCTGCGGCACGCACATTTATGATGCATCCCTCAATGCGGATCATGCCCATTGGGCGGATATTGTGCTGTCTACTGGTAGTGTGCTGGTCAATAACACCTACCGCGAATTGCAGCAAGGAAAACCAGTGATTTATTACGGCGTGACCGTAGCGGGTTTAGCTCAAATGTTTAGTTTGCCTAGGATCTGTTTTTACGGGCGATAATTATGCAGTGTTATTATACTTGATTTATAGAAATAGGGTTGGCTAAGCAATCTCTATTTCTTTACCTGGAGGCCAGAATGAATTTTCTTATTGATTCACCCTATACAAAAACAACCGGAATTTCCTTGTTCCTCCACGGTGCATTGCTTGGTATTTTATTCATGTTGGGGCCACTTTCCCCAATCGATGCACCACCTGAAATAACTGCAGTTGAAGTTGATATCATTCCTGCCAGTGTAATCGATATTGGGGATATGGCAACTGCTTTGACAGACCCAGCTCCATCGGCTCCTGCCGAGAAGTTGGTTCCTCAGAAGGCAGACCCATCTCCTTCGGCTCCTGCTGAAAAGTCAGTTCCTCAGAAGGCGGTACAGCCAACTCCCAGCATAGAATCTCTTCCTTCAGCCATGCAGGGTGAAACAAATGGAATCTCGGTGGGCAATCCAGTTTCGTCAGGAACAGGCACAGTGAAAACCGCGGTGGTAAGCGGCAACAACGGCAGTGGAGCAAACGATAGTGGCGGCGGAGAGAGTTCCGCCAATTGCCTCTACGGTCCGAAACCTACATATCCCCAGGCTGCCAGAAAAGCTGGCTGGGAAGGTGCAGTGGTACTACGCACCCTCATTTCTACCGACGGCTCGGTAGTATCGGTATCTGTTAGGGAGGGCAGCGGCTATGACGAGCTTGATGAGGCTGCGGTACAGGGAGTTAAAAAATGGCGTTTTTCACCAGCTAAAAAGGCGGGAATCCCGATTGCCAGTTTCCACGACGTCAGAGTCAGATTCCGCCTTGTAGACGCCTAGTGAGGCAGATTACTCAACAAAATTTCACAGAGAAAGAGGATGATCCTCCCACTAGCTATTTGTTCTGTTGTCGCGATTATAGCTGTATCTGATGTGAAAGGCTTATCTGCGGTAGTATAAAAAAATGCTGTCGCCTACGGAGGCCAGGATATTACCAACGACGTAATGAAGAAAATTACCGGGAAATAAATTGGCAACTCCAATTATCATCTTAATGTATAAATCAAAGAGTGAATGGAGTGTAGAATGTTGAGCGATACCCAATTATATACCGTCGAAGAAGTAGCTACTTTGCTGAAAATCAAAAAAATTACTGTTTACAAGATGATTAAGCGGGGAGATTTGATCGGATATCGTGTTGGTCACGGAATACGAGTGGATATTTCTGACTTGGATGCTTTTATCAGAAAATCGAAAGACCAATCTCTTTCCGAACAAATAAAGAGTACTAAACTTGCTGAAACACCGTATTCCGCACGGGATGAACTGTATTTTTTTGGAGATCCTGACAAGGCATTCGGGGAATAATTTACTGATAATAAAAGATAGATAGACTTCATAGAATACTATGAAGTCTATCTATCTTGTTAGCTAAGTTAGCACATTTTGTTGGTGAGATTCCTTTAAGGGGTATCGCTAGTAAAATGTACGCTAAGGAATTTTTGGTTCTGGTGCGAAGTTTATCGTTAGGCTCATTTTTTATCTGGCAGAGGATTTCCCCACTATCAGATCTTTGATCTGTTCACGCCAAAGCAAATATTTGGCATTATTGAGGTTCAAGCCGTCAATTGTATAATTGGCGGGAGTCGGCCCGTGTAATCGGGAAAGCGGGAGTTAAGATTGGTGATTTATGGAGTGCTAATCCAGTTTGCGATTGTGGTTGCACCTAGTATATTCAGTTTATCCTTGAAACTTTGCACAGCAATAATAATTTGTGTGAATTTTAGGCGCAACTGAAAACGTAAAAAGGAATGTGTCCCTGCAAAAATAGGGATACGATTCAAGGTAAATAATCCGCATTTGGCTGTGTTACGTCCTAAATCGATGGTAAAGGCTGCCCGATATCCAACTTGCCTTGCCAGTTTAATAACTTGTTGATCATAAGCTCCGCCTGGATAGGCCAAGTATTCAATTTTTTGATTGAGGCGCCATTCCATGGCTTCTCGTGATTTCGTAAGTTGGAAGAGAATATCATTATCCGAAGCATTGGTTAAAAAAAGATGGCTTAACGTATGAGATCCAAAACTAAAGCCATTTTCTTGCATTTCTTTGACTTGACTCCAGGTTAGGTACCGGTTACTGTTGCTAATAAAATCGGTAATCAGAAATATCGTTGCAGTAAAATTATATTTTTGTAATATGGGATAAGCTACACGATAATTATCTTCGTAGCCATCGTCAAAGGTGATGAGAATTGGATTAGGGGGAAGAGTTTTGCCATATTGAAGATAATCAACTAATTGATCAGGTGATATGCTGTTATAACCAGACTCGTGCAAATAGGCCATTTGTGCATCAAACTCTTGAGAGCTAAGTGTTAATGCGTTATGCGCCTTATTATTAATTTGGTGATAATTTAGAACAGGTATGCCAGAAAGTAAAGATGTAGACATATAGCTCAGACCTACTAATAAACTAATAAAAATAGTTAGTATCCATAGTACAGATTTCTGTTTAAATAGCGGCAAAGTAGATGCTCCTTCCGATTTGTCTAGGTAACTTTAATGAATGATAACAGATAGTTCGACAAAATAATTGACAAATCCTTTTAATTTAGATAGGTTTTTAGCTTGTTAAGGACTTCACAATATGCAAATATTTCACTGCAAATAATTTATAATTTACCCATTCTGAAAAGCTATATCGAACGCCGTATCCAAGCATATGACAATGAAGATCCATATAAATGCATAGAGTTACTAAAAGCCTATATGAAAGAGTTGAAACAAGACCTTGAGAAAATGAGAATTCGAGACATACATGAAGAATTACTAAAAAAAGAGATCAGAGACCTAAAAAGTGAACTGGGACTTAAGGATAAAGAGTGTACAAGATTACAATCGCGGCAAGCGCCAAGTCGGGAAGTTGAAAAAAAGATGGGAACTGTAACACCGATTAATCCTGGAAATTAGTGATCGACAATTAGGATGTATCAATATCTAGTGTTATAATGTGTACAGGTATTTCGTAACACCTGTCTTTTTGTTGAATAATTATAATACGACGATGAAAATTATAGTAAAGTAGAGTTGCGTACGAATTAGACATTATCTAGTTTAACTATTTAATTTTATTGAACAATTATCTCAGTTAAAAATGCAAGGATAATAGAGCGGAGTTATTATTATCTTGCGGAGGTATTTGTAAATGAGCAGTTGTATTGAATTACTTAAGGAGCTAATCGCAATCAAGAGTGTAGATCGGCATGGTGCTAACAGTCTGATTGATTATTGTGAAGAATTGAAGGAATTGAGAAAATGGGTGGAGAATTTATTTTGGCAGTTCAATGGCATCCAGGAATGATGGCTGATCGATCTTCTGAAATGTTGCTCCTTTTCAAAAAAATCATCAGCGCAGCAGAGGAAGCTAGAATAAGTAACAGATAGAGTGGAAAGGAGACAGTGTAGATGGATAAGAAACAATTTTTGGATGTATTATCAGAGGAACTCGTAGTTGCATTGGGGTGTACTGAGCCGATTGCAGTTGCATATGCTGGGGCTCTCGCGAAGAAAAATTTACGGGGAACTAATATTACCTCAGTAAAAGTGTATGCTAGTGGTAATGTATTAAAAAATGCTATGGCTGTTGCTATACCTGGTACCCAAAGCTGTGGTGTTGCTATGGCGGTTGCACTGGGCATTGTGGCTGGTGATGCGGATAAAAACCTTGAAGTATTAGCAGGTCTGACGGCGGAGGATATTGCCAAGGCGGAAGCTATGATTGCGCAGGGGAGTGTTGCTGTTCAGGTAGCTGATACAAACAAGAAACTATATATTGAAGTCTGTATTCAAACGCCAGAATCCAACGCCAAGGTGATTGTTGCTGATGAACACACCCGTGTTGCCCTTGTTGAAACAGATGGGCAGATTGTGAGAACAGGAGAAAGTGGGGTCCTAGAATATTCTGCTGAGGAAAATGCTAGAACGTTCTTAGATATAGATACGATTTGGGAATTCGTTCAAACGGTGGATATTGAAGAGTTAGGTATTGTTAGACAAAGTATTGAACTAAATCAGCGAATTTCTGATGATGGTTTGCAAAATTCTTACGGATTGCAAGTGGGAAAAACAATAAAGGCTTATGTAAGTAAGGGGATCTTTGGTGATGATTTGGCCACCCATGCCATGGCATTGACCGCAGCTGCTTCTGACGCGCGAATGGCTGGTTCTTCTATGCCGGTCATGAGCAATTCGGGGAGCGGCAATCAAGGAATTTCAGCTACCATACCAGTGGTTGCCGTGGGGCAAAGATTGCAGGTTTCTCACGAAAAACTGATTCGTGCCGTAACACTGAGTCATTTAATTACGATTTACATTAAAGGGAAGTTTGGTCGTCTATCAGCTCTGTGTGGTGCGACTGTATCGGGAACGGGTGCTAGCTGTGGCATTACCTATCTAATGGACGGAGGTAAAGCAGAAATAAAAAAAGCCATTCAAAACATGTTGGGAAATGTGACGGGCATGCTTTGCGATGGTGCTAAGGCTGGTTGTGCCATGAAGGTTTCTACCTGCACCAATGCGGCTGTTCAATCGGCTCTGATGGCAATTATGGGTTTTGGAATTCAGGAAACAGAAGGTATCATTGAAAAAAATGCATCCTATTCCATTGATAATCTCTGCCGAATCGGCAATGAGGGGTCAATTGAAGCCGATAAAATCATTCTTGAAATTATGCTTAATAAGAAAGAATGATCAGAGTGAAACGTAAAGGGCTATCTCAATAAACGATTGAGACAGCCCTTTTTCTTTTCTACCTATGTTTTTGCGGTTAAAAATAAGGTAGTTTGAGTGTTATGCCGTTGCCGGTTATTGAATATAAAGTAAGGAGGTGATGCAACACGATGGGGAGCAGAAAAACCGCTTTACTATTAAATAGTTGGAAAATTGCTAGGGCTTATTGGTTCTCAGGGGAAAAGTGGTCTGCTTGGGGATTATTACTTACAGTGATTACTCTGAATCTAGGAATTGTATATATCTTAGTATTGCTCAATATCTGGCAGGTTAATTTTTACGAGGTTATACAAAAATATAATTACAGCGGGTTTATTCGGGCTATTGCGGAATATAGCTTGCTTACAGCTTGTTTGGTTTTAGTTCGGGGTTATCAGATTTATGCGCGAATGATGCTCCATATACGTTGGCGGCGTTGGATGACAGAACAATATTTGTCTGACTGGCTAGATCATAAGAAATATTACCTGTTGCAGCTTTCTGTGGGCCATGATACAGATAATCCTGATCAGCGGATTAGTGAAGATGTTGAATTGTTTGTTTGGCTTACCCTCAGGCTTTCCATAGATCTTTTGCAGGATGTTGTGACAGTTCTGTCGTTCATAGCTATTTTGTGGAATTTATCGGGGGTGCTTTATTTTTCTATTATTGGATATGAATTCCCTATATATGGTTATTTAGTGTGGGCAGCGATTGTATATGCCGCTGTTGGTACCTATTGGACGGTAAAAACGGGGCGTCCCTTAGTCAGAATGGATTTTGATCAACAGCGTTATGAGGCTGATTTTCGCTTTAGCTTGATGCGGCTAAGAGAAAATGCGGAAAGTATTGCGCTGTATGCTGGCGAAAATCAAGAAAAGTGGAATTGTCATGATAGTTTTGGGAAAATTATTGGGAATTATTTAAAAATAATCATTGTACGCAAAAGATTAATGTGGTTGACATCTGGTTATTCTCAGATATCGGCTATCTTTGCAACCTTAGTTGCAGCACCTCGGTATTTTAGCAATCACATTCATTTAGGGGAAATGTTTCAGATTGTTGATGCTTATAACCATGTACAAACAGGATTTTCCTTTGTTGTTGATAGTTTTACTCGTTTAGCCCAGTGGCGGGCAGTCGTTAACAGGCTTAATAATTTTTTAGTCAGTATGGAAATGGTTCGTATCCAGCCAACTGCAGTTTATCATCTTGATGTTTGCCGAAAGATTTGCAAGGAGTATTCAGTAAAAAAACTGAATGTTTTTTTACCTGATGGCAGTAGTATTTTGGAAAACTTTTACATGGAACTGCATGGGTCTGATCGCTTGCTTATAATGGGACCATCAGGTTGCGGCAAAAGTACATTACTACGGACCTTTGCTGGTATATGGCCCTATGCTTCTGGACAAATAATAGTGCCAGAAGGACAAAAAATAATGTTTGTACCACAGAAGTCTTATATACCTCTTAATTCTTTGCGGGATATTTTGAGTTATCCCGGACTTTCAAGGCCGGTGACCGAGGCGAAATTGGAGTCTATCTTAGTAGAATGTAGATTAGAGCATTTGATTGATAAGCTACATATGGTGGCTGATTGGGGGCAGGCCTTGTCACTTGGAGAACAACAGCGGGTGGCTTTTGTTCGGGTTTTACTGCAAAAACCTAATTGGTTATTCCTTGATGAAGCCACTTCTGCCTTAGATGAGCAGACTGAGCAAAGCATTTATAAAATTATCACCGAACAATTATCCCGAACAGCTATTATCAGTGTAGGGCATCGCCGCACGCTCCTGGCGTATCACCAGAATAGACTGGAACTGGACGGTAGGGGCAACTGGAATTTAGCTAAAATATAAGCTTAGAAAAGCTAGTCGGTAGAAGTTTCTCTACTGACTGGCTTTTTTACAAGATTTATATATTAAGATCTTCAGCCCATTGCTGAAAGTCCTAATCTTTATAATTATTATAGGCAGATAGTAAAGATAAATATGATAAAAAATAGGAGTATGTTAAAAATGCTAGAATAGCAGTACATATTAGGTTATTTTAATTATATATTTTAAGGAGGAGAAAAATTTGAAAAACAAGAGTATTCTGATTTTATGTATGCTTCTAATTTTTTCATTGACGATTGTTGCTGGCTGTGGCACTCAGGAAAAGGCTGCAGCACCGCAACAACCACAAGAACAAAAACGTGATGTCGTCGCATCACAGGGTGTAGTTGCAGCAGCCCATCCTTTAGCAGCCAAGGCTGGACTAGAGGTTCTGCAAAAGGGTGGTAATGCGATTGATGCAGCCATAGCAACCTCATTTGCTTTAGGGGTTGTTGAGCCCAATGCCTCAGGTCTGGGTGGTGGCGGTTTTGCTACCGTCTATATTGCCAAAGAGAAAAAAAGCTATGTGGTAGATTATCGAGAAACAGCACCACTGGCAGCAAAGCTCTCATCATACAAATTGGATGAAAAAGGTAAACCGGTAGATGATGCCATGGGATTGGTGACTGGTTATCAATCAGTAGCAGTGCCAGGACAGTTACGTGGTATGGAAATGCTACATCAAAAATTTGGTAGTATGAAATGGAACGAATTGATGGAACCAGCAATTAAACAATCAGAAGCTGGACTTACTGTGAGTCAAAATTTTAGTGGGATCTTAGCCGATGAACTAGGGCGTATTTCGAAAGACTCGCCATCTTATCCATGGCTTAAGCAAATTTTCTATAAAGATGGATTGCCTGCTAATCCAGGTGATGTCATAAAGAACACTGAACTTACCGAAAGTTTGAAAAAGATTGCACAAGGGGGTGCTGATGTCTTTTACAAAGGTGAAATTGCTGATTTAATTGTTAAGGAATATGCTGAAAAAGGTAAAGGATGGATTACGAAAGAAGACCTGCAAAATTATAAAGCCATTATGAGAGAACCAGTGCAGGGGAATTATCGCGGTTATACTGTAATGACTGTGCCACCTCCTTCATCAGGCGGTGTTGCTTTACTTGAAATACTGAATATTATTGAAGGATATGATATCGCTAAAATGGGAGCAGGTTCAGCGGATGCGATGCATGTTATTACAGAAGCTCAAAAATTGGCTTTTGCGGACAGAGCTAAATATATGGCCGATCCAGAATTTTCTAAAATTCCACTGATCGGTTTGATGGATAAAAAATATGCGGAAGAGCGACGCAAACTGATTGATTTGAAACAAGCTAATACCCAAATTAAAGCAGGTGAGCCTGGTAAATATGAGTCTGGTAGTACTACTTCCTTCTCAGTTGTTGATAAAGAAGGCAATATGGTGACCATAACTCAGACGATTAATCACTTTATGGGTAGTGCCGTAGCTCCTGCTGGAACAGGTATTATACTAAATGATGAAATGGATGACTTTACGATTGATGCTAAATCAGTCAATGCTCCAGAACCAGGTAAACGTCCGCTGAGTAGTATGGCGCCGACTGTAGTGTTAAAAGACGGAGTTCCTTTTGCAACACTAGGTACGCCAGGAGCTACTCGGATTATTACAACAATATCAAATCTGATTGTCGATCTTATTGATTTTAAGATGGATTTACAGCCTGCGATTTTGTACCCGCGTTTTCATAATAACAATGTTGCAGCGACAAGCATTGAGTCTCGTATTCCCCAGGATGTAGTAAAAGCTTTGGAAGCTCGCGGTCATAAATTTGATGTTAAGAAAGATATGGATCTATTCTTTGGTGGAGCGCAAGGGGTAATGCTTGCCCCGGATGGTAAGTTGCATGGTGGTGCCGATCCAAGAAGAGATGGTTTAGCTGTTGGTTATTAAGTATAGGATAGAGTTCTAATCATTTTGGTAATTAGAATGTAACATATTATGAGTAGAACTGTTGGCTTATGTCAACAGTTCTACTCTAGTCTTTTGAGGGTAAAGTACATAAAAATATTGATGACATCTAAATTAAAGATAAAAATGATAAAAAATAGGGATTTAGTTCTTAATTAAAGAAATATTACAATAGTTATAAATCAAAAATAAAAATATAGGAGATTTAGAAATGAAAAAAACAAATATGCGTATAGGTTCCTTAGTAGCAGCTTGTCTTTTTGCTGGAGTGGCGTTAGGTGGCTGTGGAAGCAGTGATACGAAACAAGCAGCACCAGCAAAACAAGAGCAACAAGCATCAGCGGTAGCGGCAAGTGGATTAAAAACTGCTGAATTTGAACAGCCAATGCTCATTACTTCGATTGGACAAAGCGCTGATGCGCAAATGGTTAAGGCTCTTGCCGAGCGTAGTGCTTTAAAATATATGTATGAAGTTGCTGCTAAACCTGATGCATTAGACAATGCCAAGACATTGGTGTTGGTCATTGGCGGTAGTTCAAAAGGGATGGGGGCTGCTGGCGTCAATTCAGCACAGGAAGAGGAACGTGCTAAAGCGTTAATTGCTAAAGCCAAAGAAAAAAATATTAAAATTATTGCCATGCATGTAGGAGGAGCTTCTCGCCGTGGTGATTTGACAGATCGCTTTATTCCGTTAATGGCTGATGCTAATTATACAATTTTGGTAGCTGATGGTGATAAGGATAAGGCTTTCACTAATATTGTCGCAAGTAAGATGCCTGTTGATTACCCTGCCAATATTGGGGATGTGGGTAAATATTTAAAGGCAGCTTTTAAATAATTCTTAATGCATGAATTTATAAGAGATAAGGCGGTTTGGCAATGTTTGGTGCTGTCCGCCTTATCTGTTTAGTGCTAAAGGATTATGTCAAAATTGTAAAACTGATGGGGAGGAAAAATATCTGTGGAAATATTTCTATTAATTTTAATGCTTGCAACTTTTGCGGGATTGGCAATGTGGCTAAAAATGCCTGTAGGTTTTTCTCTAGCGATTACAAGTATTGTTCTTGCTTTGACAGCAGGTCATTTTAATTTAACAATATTAGAAAACCTCATAAATGGTATGTTTGGCTATTTGGATGTGTCTTTGGTATTAATCACTGCTATGATATTTATGAAGGTTATCGAAAAAAATGGTTTATTGAATGCTTTAACTAGAGATTTGATTTTAAAATTCGGCGATTCACCGATAACATTTTTGATTGTTATTACCCTGTTGATTATGTTCCCAGGTGCAATTACAGGTTCTTGTGCAGCGTCGGTACTGAGTACGGGGGTTTTATTGGCGCCAGTATTATTGCAGCTAAACATGCCAAGGCATATTGTAGGAGCCGTTATCACTATGGCTTCAGTTTATGGCATGATTGCTCCACCTGTTAATATTATTGTGATGATTATTGGAGCTGGTATGGATGTTCCTTATTTGGGATTTAACACGGTGTTATTTTTGGTAACAGTTCCACTAGCCATTATTACCACGTTGTACTTAGGTTATTCATATGCAAAAAAAGCAGATTTGAAAGGCCTTGTAGCAAAGCTGAGGCAAGAAAAAACCGAAAGCAGTTTACTCCTTTATTCACCACTCATTGTCATGTTGATTCTAATGATTTTCCCTAAAGTTTTCCCTCAAAGTATCCCTGATCCAGGTATGCCACCGACCTTTTTAGTAGCTATTATTATTGCTGTTTTCACTGGTCGTAAGCTTAACGTGCCTCAGGCTGTTAAGCAGGGTGTGAGTGAGATCCTACCTGTTGTTAGCTTGTTGATTGGTGTTGGAATGTTAATCGAAATTATGACATTGATTGGATTACGTGGTTTTATTGTTGTAAACATGCTCAGTATACCAGCGTATTTAATGCTTGTTGGCATTGTGGTTAGTATGCCAGCTTTTGGTGGGATTTCAGTATTTGGTTCGGCGAGCGTACTTGGTGTGCCATTTGCCTTGGCTCTACTTGGCTCAAACCAAATTATTACAATCTCAGCATTATCTCTGATTGCGGCTATGGGTAGTTTTATGCCACCGGTAGCATTGACACCTACCATTGCGGCACAAGTTATTGGTGAACCGAATTATGGCAAGCTGATTCGCCCTTGTTTTGTTCCTATCCTATTTGCCCTTGTAGTTGGTGTGCTAATGCTTGTTTTTGCGGAACCCATTGCCAAAATTATATTTTAGGGGGTAATTGATATGATGAAAGTGGTTTATCAGCTGATTGTGCTATTAGTATTAGTTGCTGTAATGTGGGAAATGTTCACACAAAAAGACATTAAGATACAATGTATGGCAGCTATGACACTGATTCCATTTATATTGCGATTGTTTATGGTAGTGTAAGGAGGTATTGATAATGCAAGGAAGTTATAAAACGGCGAGCTTTTTATTAGTTTTTGTCTTAGCGATTATTGGGGTTGTCACTCCCGCATTTATTGCCCGGGAGACTCCAGAGATAATTAAATCAGGGGCAGGCGTTACAGTAATCAAGCATTTAAGTGATTATTTTGCAGATTTAAAAGGCACAAGTGGTGATACAGATATCTATGTCTTAGATAGTGGTAACCCAGGTGGAACGCTTATGGTGCTTGGGGGGACTCATCCTAACGAACCATCAGGTTATCTTAGTGCAATTTTAATGATTGAAAATGCTAAACTAACTACAGGCAGGATGATCATTATTCCAAGGGCTAATAATAGTGCCTTTAGTCATTCTGATCATATGGAAGGGACTCCATCTTATTTAAAAATCCAAACAGCTCAAGGTGACAGAACTTTCCGTTATGGTTCACGTGCCACCAATCCGATTGACCAGTGGCCAGATCCTGACATTTATGTACATAGTGGTTCAGGACAAACCTTAGCAGGTAGTGATACGCGGAACTTAAATCGCGCATATCCTGGTCGACCTGATGGTAATCTGACCGAAAAAGTGGCATATGGTATTATGCAAGTAATTAAAAGTGAAAAAGTCAATATGTCGATTGACCTACATGAAGCATCCCCTGAGTATCCCGTTATTAATGCTATTGTTGCTCATGACCGAGCAATGGATATTGCCGCAGAAGCCACAATGAACTTACAGATGGATGCCGTAGATATGAGAATTGAACCATCTCCTGTTAAGCTACGTGGTTTATCTCACCGAGAATGGGGAGATGCTACCGATACTCTTGCGATACTGATGGAAACCTCTAATCCTGCACAAGGACGTTTGCGTGGTAAAATTAGTGACGAAAGCATTTTAAATGGTCGTGATCCCTTATATGTGCAAGCTGGCAAAATGGGACGATTGTTTGTACCATTTGATGAGCAGGGCCATCCTATTGAGGTGCGAGTAGCTAGACATGTATCTGCTATCATGGAATTAGTCAATGTATATAATCAAAAAATGCCACAACAGATTAAGATTATAAATCTTCCTACATATCAAGAGCTTACAGCAAAGGGCATGGGAGCTTATCTATAAAAAATCTGCTGTGTTACATTCGTGACACAGCAGAAACTTTATTATGGAATTATTATTATTAAAAATGTAATAGAGGGATTATATATAATGATAACGAATTTTGATAAAAAACCTATTTTGTGGATTAGTGTATTATTTAGTATAATCATTTTTTTTACTGGTTGTGGAACTGTAGGCAATCAAAGTTCTAGTTCGAGCAGTCAAGATAGTCAAACAGCTCAAGTGGGTCAACCACGGGCCGAGGTTAAGAAGACCGTCGTAGAGTTGGTACCAGGTACTCCATATACGAGCAAGGCATATATTTATGAATCTGTTATAGAAGGACCAACTGTTATGGTGGTGGGTGGTATCCATGGCAATGAGCCAGCCGGCTCGTTAGCCGCAAGTAAATTTATGGAGATACCAGTACTGAGGGGTAAGTTAATTGTCATTCCTAGGGCGAATAATGTAGCGCTAGATGCCAATGAACGCACATTGCCTGAAATAGAAGATTTGAATCGTGCTTATCCTGGGAAAAGCGATGGTACTCCCGCAGAAAGGCTTACTTATGATATCGTTCAGTTGATGAAAAAATATCAGGTGGCGATGGTACTTGATTTGCATGAAGGATATGCCTTTAATGCTGTAGATTCCAAATCGGTTGGTGAGACTATTTTGCCAGGTACGGATGATACGAGTGCTCTTTTAGCTATGGATGCAGTGGAGCATATTAACAAGCAAATTACCGAGGCAAAAAAGAAATTTTCGGTACTCGCCAATCCTATCGTTGGCAGTACGGTTCATTATGCCAATACAGTATTAAAAGTTCCAGCTTTTACAGTAGAAACAAGTAGTGATCAGCCACTTGAAGATCGAGTGAATTTCAGTTTTGAAATTGCTAAATTTCTAGTATCTAGCCAGGGTGTTATTGATAAATGATAACGATATGGTAACAGAAGTTTTATTAAAGGCTGGCAAGTGAGGCTGATTAGTTTGTAATGAATAATGAAATATATTTTTATGCTATAGTGTTGTTGGTAATGTATGGGTATTTCTATTTGGAAGCTAGTAATCATGAGAAAAATTTACGAAAGTTACCACTACGTATTCATGTCAATGGTACGAGAGGCAAGTCTAGTGTAACACGACTGATTGCGGCAGGACTTGGTGCTGGTGGATACAAAGTAGTTGGCAAAACAACAGGTACTGAGGCTAAAATGATTTTTCCTGATGGTAGTGAGCAATATATTAAGCGTAAAGGCCCTGCTAATATAATAGAAAATATTAGTGTGATAAAGCAGGCAGTTGCTTGTGGTGCTAATGCCATTGTTGTGGAGTGTATGGCAATAAACCCTGAACTGCAAAAGTTTTGCGAGAGCCGTTTGATTAAATCTCATATTGGCGTTATTACAAATATCAGAGCCGATCACGAAGATGTAATGGGGGATGGTCTTGAAAAAATTGCCATGGCCCTTAGTAATACCATTCCAGAGAATGGAAAACTTGTTACTACGCAGGAAGCTAGAACATTATTGGAACCAGTTATTGGCGGGACGGAAATGTTTGCAGTTGCTGGCGAACAATTGGACGCTACATATTTGCAAGATTTTGGGTATGAGATTATTCCAGATAATGTGGCTATTGCGTTAAGGGTTTGTGAATTAGCTGGGGTTGATGTTGTGGTAGCGATTGATGGTATGCGTAAAGCTACTGCGGATGCTGGAAACTTAACGATAACAGAATTAATGGTGAGTAATAAAAGGGTGACCATTGTCAATGCACTAGCTGCCAATGATCCAGAATCAACTTTATGGCTCTGGAATCATTGCATGCCGTTAGAGGGCAGAGCAGTTGTATTGCTTAATTGTCGTTCAGATCGACAGTATCGTACTGCTCAATTATGTAAAATGTTAAGTTCCGTTCATAAAGGTAGTTTTGTTGTGGCTGGGGATCGAGATTTTGCCAGTTCGTTATTGAAGAAGTTGTGCAAGGAATCGGGTGAGATATATTGTTTATCCGACAAGCCAAAGTTTAGTGAATTGGAATCTATTATAGAAAAATGCTCTGAGGATCGAATTATTATTTTCGCAGCAGGAAATATGAAAGGGTTACCCCAAGAATTTATGGGGAATTTGAGCGGAGGATAAGGTTTATGCATGTATTTTTGTTCTCCGGAATTGCGGTTTCTCTCTTAATTACAGAATTTACTGGATTTTCGGCAGGTGGAGTTGTTGTTGCTGGCTATCTGGCGATGTTTGCCCTGCAGCCCAGTTGGTTAATAGGAACGATGATCATCGCATTACTGACACATGGAATTGTAAAAAAAGTCCAATCACATATGCTGCTATATGGTAGAAGACTATTTGCTATATATATTATTACGGGAATGGTCATTAGCCAAATGATTTCTGGATTATTTATGGTTAGATCCATATCAGATCATGGAATTATGATCATTGGTTATTTGATTCCAGGATTGATTGCGCGAGATTTTTCGCGTCAAGGAATTGGCTGGACGATTCTGTGGCTGACGGTTGCAGTGTTAATGACTCGCCTTATTGTTTTGGCTGGGGAGGGGATGCTGTGGTAGCAAAGCGAAATCTTCCTGCTATAGTATTGCTGTCAGTTAATGTGTTGTTTTTTCTTATTTGCTCCAAACTTACTTCTTGGCAGTATAGCCAGGATTATAATACCAAGATGAATGCTACTTTAATGGCAATTCAGGCGCAAAAAGTAATTGGTCCAATGCTGATTGGTGAAGAGTATACTCCTATTACCACTACCCTCGGGGCTCATGATGCTAAAATATTATCGACTAATCCAGACTTTGCTGCTGTTGCTGTGGATATGCTCCATAGTGCAGGAGTACATGCTGGTGATAATGTAGCTGTAAATATGTCAAGTTCATTTCCAGCTTTAAATATTGCGGTGATAGCGGCAATTGATGCTATCGGGGCAAAACCAGTTATCGTAAGTTCAGTGGGTGCTTCTACATGGGGGGCAAATCGACCGGATTTTACTTGGCTTGATATGGAGAAAATGCTGATTGATGAGGGAGTTTGGTCCTGGAGATCTAGTGCTGTAGGGCGTGGTGGCGGAGAGGATCAGGGAAATGGATTGACTGCTGAAGGATTGGCAATGATAGATGTTGCGATTGAACGTTCAGGAGTACCTCTAATTGGTGGTAGTACCCTTGCAGATGCTATTCAGAGGCGCATAGAACTGTATAAGACTAAGAATAATGGGAGTTTGCCCAAAGTGTTGGTCAATGTTGGTGGTAGCCATGTTATCTTTGGTGAACATGGACATGATGCGTTGCTGCGTCAGGGATTAACACAGGGGTATCAGCCTTATCATCCCATAACAGGAGGATTGGCGGCAGAGTTTATAAATTCCAATCGTGGAGTAATTCATTTTATTAACATAAATCGATTAGCTGCTCATTATGATATACATTCTGGAGAAGTGGGTCATAGCCGAGTGTTTTGGTCTATCAGGGTACCCTTATATTTACGGGTGATGATTGCTGTTTGGATTATTGGTGTTGTAGTGTGTATGTGGTATGGCAAGCAGAAGGTGTGGTGGAAGCTATGAGCGTTATCGTACAAGGGAATCGACGTTTGATTATCTGGGGAATAAGCTGTGTCATACTGGGGTTATTGGCTCCTTGGATGATAAAAGTTAAAGATTTTGGCATATTGCCTTTCGCTGAGCACAGTATTGCTACAGGCAGTACTGCAAGCTTATTGTTTGCTTCTGTACGGTTGGTGGTACTGAATACCTTGCGTGCGCTGCCTATTTATATTGGGATACTGTTAGTTGGTGAAGGATTAGGTATTTTTGATACAAAACGTAGTCGTTGGTTTAAAATATTTATTTTATTCCTAATTCCCGTTATTTATCAAGTCATTTATCTGATTTATAATATTGCTTATGATTTTGGAGTTCCAGCTATGACGTTGGTTTTTGCGATTATGATTGTAAATAGAAACCGCAATATGGCTCGCAGTGTTGTACATAAAGTCACAGTATTTACATTACTGCTGTTTGGTGTAGAATGGTTAGATATTGTACCGTTTTTAACAGCATATGGCTTTGGACGGGGTAATGTATCAATGTATTTAAAGGATATTGCTCTGCTAAATACAGCGGATAATTTTTTGAACGTTACTGGTATTTGTCTTTGTATTATTTTTGTAGGTAATGCATTTATTATTGCCCGACTACTTAATATTTATATGAGAGAAATTAAGGCTGTGGAGCATGCTTTGGAAATTGAACATTTGAATAATCAGCTACAGTTGCAAAGTATCGAAAACAGATCCCTTAGGGAGATACAGTCTCTTGTTCATGATTTGAAAACTCCGTTAACAAGTATACAAGGTTTGGCAGGAGTGATTGCTATTTCTGATAATCAAGAAGTGGTTAAGAAACACGCTAGTTATATCAGTGATATGGTAGATAAAATGAATGTAATGATTAATGAATTGCTTCAGGATGATAGTAAACAGATTATAGCAATCAGAGAATTGATTGAATATGCAGTGGCTCATGTACCACAGCTTAATAGTATTGCAGAGTTTCATTTGATTATAAAGGACAACTCATTAGTACATGCTAACAAAATTAAATTGACACGTGCGATCATAAATATTTTGGAAAATGCTCTCGAAGCGGTAGAAAAAGATACAGGCTGTATTCGTGTTGTAGTGGAAAAAATTGAGGGAGGCGAGGTATCTATTGTTGTTATCGACAATGGACAGGGCCTTATGGAGGATCAGAGTGTACTGGTTTGGGAGATCGGTTTTTCCACGAAAAAATCTTCTGGTCTGGGTTTGCCATTTGTACGTAATGTCATTGAGAAACATGGTGGCCAAATTGGTATTGGTAACAATGTTGATGGTGGAGCGAAAGTTATAATTACGTTGCCGGGGGTGTAGTAGTATGGCGAAAAAAACATCGATATTAGTAGTTGATGATGATAAAGATATTCTTTATACGATAGGAGCGATTGGAGCAACCGTAGGCTGGCATATTTATACCGAGCCTAATAGTATTGTGGGCGTAAGTAAGGTGAAAACACTAAAGCCTGATTTAATATTGATGGATTACCATATGCCCCAGCAGAATGGGATAGTAACAGTAAAGCAGATACGGACAATAGATAGAAAGGTTCCTATTATTGTTTTAACAGTTGACGACCGTCAAGAACTTGCTGACGAATTTTTAGATGCAGGAGCTAATGATTTTGCGAATAAACCGATTCGAGTTCCTGATCTTGTAGCGAGAATTAATGTTCATCTTAAATTATTGGAAAAACAGCGTGAAGTTCAAGAGCATTTCATGGTTAGTAAAGGGATTAATCAAGTTACCTTGCAGATGATAGCAGATTATTGTATTTCGGCGCCAGATGGATTCTATATTGAAGATGTAGCACGAAATGTGGGGTTAGCCTATCAGACGTCAGTTCGTTATCTGCAATACATGGTTGCTAAGGATGAATTGTTTGTGATCTGTGATTATGGAAAAGTCGGACGGCCACGCAATAAATATAAATATAAGTTATAAATAGTCCTATTCTTTAAGAAATAAACATTGTATGGGTATCAGCATCCCCATATAATATTTATTTAAAACCGTATCTTTGGGATGCGGTTTTTTGCGCTAGAGTGGATAATTGTAGCGCAAGACAAGTTTCCTTTATGACCAGACGGAGGTTTTAGTAGAGCGGATGTTAAGTTCATGATTTATTTTGAAAATATTGGGAAAACTAGAAAAAAATTATTGTGCGAGGCAATTATGTATTGTGATTTTTGCGGTAATAAAATTCATTATAATGTAAGATACTGCCGTAAGTGTGGTCGGCAACTCAGAGATCGTTCGGGAGACACTCAGCCTATTCCTGTTATTGATGAGAAAATTTTGCGTAGTACGAGGGGGCAGCCACTTGGCTCAGCACCATGGTATAAAAGGATTTTTCCAAAGAAGGCGCCAACTAATAGGTCTAAAGTAGAGAGGGTAATGTATTACTTAGCTTCAGTAGCGATGATTGGGGGATTAATATATATCTTAGCAACATTTCAAACAATTAAGGAATACCAAAGATTAACAACGATATTAGGTGGTCTGTTAGCTATCTATAGTTGGTGGAAGCGTTAACTATGTGTTTTTCTAAAAAATATTGATAATGTTTGCAAAAGAGACATAAAAAGACTAAAATCTCTATGTAGTGTATGGCAAGTCTATTCTATATTCACATATAGTGGTGGAGCTACTCTTATCACGGTTGTTGTTTTAGGGAGGCTATTCATGGAGCAGATATTTCAAATGGTGATTGATTTTATTGATATATGGGGTTACCCTGCTATTCTGATAGGGATGGCACTGGAAAGTGCCAATATACCGATTCCTAGTGAACTCATTTTTGGTTTCACCGGTTATCTTGTTTTTCTCGGGAGAATGGACTTTAAGTTGGCCGTTATCGCTGGCGTAGTAGGCGGATTGATGGGCTCTATCGTGTCTTACTTGATAGGTTATTATGGCGGACCAACCTTTGTCCTAAAGTATGGAAGGTATGTATTTTTATCTGAGAAGAATGTAGCGATGGCCCAGAAGTGGTTTGATCGTTATGGTTTAATAACAGTACTAGTGGCACGATTATTGCCTGTTGTCCGTACATTTATCTCGCTACCTGCCGGATTTGCAAGGGTTAACTTTGTTAAATTTGTCTTATACACGATTTTAGGGTCGGTACCTTGGACGATTGCTCTTGTTTATGTAGGGATGCTACTCGGGGAAAATTGGCCTACAATGCGTACGATAGGTCATGAGGCTAGTTTAGTTGTAGCGGGTGGGCTGTTTATTTTGGCGATTTATTATATAATAAGAAAGCGATCTACTACTTGAGGTATAGTATATTGTCAATAATATAGGGTAGTAATAGCAGATAGAGTGAATAATAACATCATATTATGGAGCGAAGGATATAGAAAATGACGGAATCAAGAGAACAAACACCAGTAATTAAAAAACATAGTAATTCCTTTCTAAAAGGCACATTGATCTTAACGGTGGGCGGAATTGTTGTAAAAGTGATTGGTTTTTTAAATTGGATTATTTTATCACGGGTGTTAGGCGGGGAGGGAATTGGTTTATATCAGATGGCCTTTCCCATATATCTTCTAGCACTGAGTGTATCTTCTGCCGGTATCCCGATAGCTATTTCTATTATTACTGCTGAAAAGCTAGCACTAAATGATTTTAGGGGTGCTAATCGTGTTTTTCACATTTCTTTAACAGTATTGACATTGACAGGGTTATTCTTTAGTTTATTATTATATTTTGGTGCTGAATTGTTAATTAAATACCAGTTTATTCATGATGCCCGGGCTTATTATGCACTACTTGCTTTAGCACCGGCCGTATTTTTTGTTACTATTTTATCCAGTTTCCGTGGGTATTTGCAAGGCTGTCAAATAATGACACCTACAGCTATTTCACAGATTGTTGAACAATTAGTTAGGGTCATTACAATGCTCATATTTGCCAGTTGGTTATTGCCAAAGGGCCTGGAATATGCGGCAGGCGGAGCTAGTCTTGGTGCTGCTCCTGGGGCGGTAGCTGGTCTACTTGTGCTGATTTATTACTATTGGAAGTTGAATAAGAATTTTAAAGATAAAATCGAAAAGCAAAATCAAACAAACCCTCAAGAATCAGGTATTAGTATTATTAAACGGATTGCCAAGTTGGCTTTGCCTGTGTCGCTATCTAGTCTTATGCTGCCAATCGTAGCAAATTTGGATCTGTTTATTGTTCCGGCACGATTAGAGGTAGCAGGGTATACAGTAGAACAAGCTACAGAATTATTTGGTTATCTGACAGGTATGGCGGTACCATTACTGAATTTATCAACAATTTTAACTGCCGCATTATGTATTAGTCTGGTACCAGCAATCTCTGAATCCTTTGCGCTTAATGATAAGAACCGAATTTATCAGCAGACTGCCTCGGCAATGCGAATTTCTAATTTAGTTACTATTCCTGGTTTTGTTGCCTTATGGTTACTGGCTGAACCCATTTCTCAATTAGTTTATAATGCACCTGAGGCTAGCCATTCCATTAGCATCATATCAGTAGGGATTTTTTTGTTAGGCATACACCAGGTTACGACTGGCGTGTTACAAGGCATGGGGCATACCTCTATTCCGGTTATCAACATGGGGATTGCTGTTGTCTTTAAGGTTGCTATGAATTGGGGGCTTACTGCTATGCCGACCTTAGGGATTAAAGGGGCATCATGGGCAACTGTAGCTGATTTTGGCATAGGTGCAATTTTGAATATGTATTTCGTAAATCGTTATGTAGGATTTGTCATGGATATTAAAAGCTTAGTGAAGACTATTATGGCGGCAACTGCTATGGGGGGCGTAATCTATATAACTTATGATGTGATGATGATTGAAACTGCTAGCAGTGCCTTAGCTACGGTGATGGGGATATTCTTCGGTGGTATCGTATACGGTGCTGTACTTTTACTGTTAGGTGGTATTGGTGAAGAGGATATCAAACAGATGCCTCTCATTGGTGTGCGTATGGCAATCATATTACGTAGGTTTGGGTTATTTAAGTCAGTTTAACCTGATATATAGCCCTTTTCCTATGCTTCTGGATGGTTGCAATTGCGGTGTACAAAATATATAATGTAGTGAAAGTATTAGGTTTTTCTGAGTGTTATTATGCGGAAAAGATTAGGCACAAAAGCAGACACACGACGCTTCAGCGACGATGTGATGGGCTTTGTTCGATATGTTAGCAATCGAGCATCTATTTGTTTGCGCCTAATCTTTTCGATTTGATAAAAAATAGAAATGCTAGGGAAAAAATATAGTCAAGACTAGTAAAAAAAAAATAATATGATATAATTATCTACAAAGAATCATTATCAATTTGTTCGTATTTTTACTATCTTTCTATGATACTAATTAAATCCAATTTTTACAGAGGCAGAAAGTATAACAAATTCCAAGTAAGGGCAACTAAGACTTGGCGCAAGCCAAGTTTTTTTTATAAAATCTTATGTACAGGGTGGTAATTATGAGCAATTTTCAAGTGATTAAGCGTGATGGTCGTGAGGTTGAACTTAAGGTTGAAAAAATTTATGCAGCGATTAAAAAAGCATATACGGAGAACTTTGACGGCATAGTAGAAGACGGAAAATTGCAGGCATTATCAGATAAGGTATTTAAGTGTATTGAGGCTAAGCTGGTACATAGTTTGTCAGTAGAGGAAATACAAGATATTGTAGAAGATGTATTACTTCAATCTGACGAAGTAGCTGTGGCTAAAAAATATATTGCATACCGAGCTAAGCGTACTCAGGTGCGCGAAGCAAATATGCGGCTGATGATGGATTATAAAGACATTACCTTTAAAGATGCTGAACAAGTTGACGGGAAAAGAGAAAATGCCAATGTTGATGGTAATACAGCCATGGGAACAATGCTTCAGTATGGTGCAACAGGGTCAAAACAATTTGCGATTCACCATATATTAAAACCTGAGTATGCCAAAGCCCACCAATCAGGCTATATTCATATCCATGATATGGATTTTGAAGCCATTGGAACTTTGACTTGTTGCCAAATTGATATTAAAAAGTTATTTAGAAATGGATTTTCCACAGGACATGGACACTTGCGGGAACCACAAGATATTATGAGCTATGCAGCGCTGGCAGCTATTGCCATTCAAAGTAATCAAAATGACCAGCATGGCGGGCAATCTATCCCAAATTTTGATTATGGTCTGGCTGCTGGTGTCGCCAAAACTTTTGTTAAATTATACTCAGAAAATATGAGAAAAATTTTGATGATAGATTTTGAGGAACTAACTGAAGATGCAATTGAACAAGTGGTTGCATGTACTGTCAACTCCTATAGCGATGAACATATTGATTATCCGCGCATTGGTGATAAAGAGTATGAGGACTATCATATTCATGAATCATTGCGTCTGAAAGCAGCTTTGGCAGAGGGGCAAATGGGGGTAACTGCTGATGAGATAAAGAAAATTCAAGAGCTTACCTATCGTTTTGCTAAAAAAGAAACGGTGAAGAAAACATATCAGGCTATGGAAGGATTTTTGCATAACCTTAACACCATGCATTCAAGAGCTGGGGCACAAGTGCCGTTCAGTAGTATTAATTTTGGTACCGATATTACCCCAGAAGGTCGTTTAGTGGTTGAACAGTTTCTGCTATCAGTAGAAGCAGGTCTGGGTTATGGGGAAACAGCTATTTTCCCAATCAGCATTTTCAAAGTTAAAGAGGGTATCAATTATAATCCAGAAGATCCTAATTATGATTTATTTAAACTATCTTGTCGTGTGTCGGCGAAACGATTATTTCCTAACTTCGTATTTGTTGATGCCCCTTTTAATTTACAATATTATAGACCAGGTCGTCCGGAAACGGAAATTGCTACCATGGGGTGTAGAACAAGGGTAGTTGGTTCGGTTTTTCCTGAATCAGACGGTATTATTTTTGGTCGAGGTAATAATTCTTTTACCAGTATTAACTTGCCACGCCTGGGCATTAAGCACGGGATTGTTTTAGAACAAAGAAATGAGCCCGATCTAGATGGTTTCTATGCCGAATTAGATGATCTTATTGAGCTAGTTATTCAGCAGATATTAGAACGGTATGAAATTCAGAAACGCAAAAAAGTTAAAAACTTTCCTTTCTTAATGGGGCAAAAAATCTGGCTTGATTCAGATAAATTAGGTTGGGAAGATACGCTTGAAGATGTAATCAAGCATGGTACCTTAACAGTTGGATTTATTGGATTGGCTGAAACACTGAAAGCCCTTTTTGGCGAGCATCATGGCCAGTCGGAGGCTGCTCAATCTGCTGGTCTTGACATTATTGGACATATGAGAAAGCGTATAGATGAAGCAGCAGGCAAATATCAACTCAACTTTTCCTTAATTGCTACGCCAGCTGAAGGCTTGTCAGGTCGGTTTGTAAAAATTGACAGTAAGAAATACGGCATTATTGAAGGCGTAACAGATCGAGATTATTATACTAATAGTTTTCATGTTCCAGTATATTATAAAATTTCGGCTGCTCGAAAGATTGAGCTAGAGGCTCCTTATCATGCTATGACAAATGCTGGCCATATTACCTATATTGAGCTCGATGGTGATTTAGTAAAGAATCTTGATGCTTTTGAAGTTGTTGTACGCAAAATGAAAGAAAGTGGTATTGGCTATGGGTCAATTAATCACCCTGTTGATCGTGATCCAGTGTGCGGTTTTACAGGAGTCATTGGTGATAATTGTCCTAGATGCGGACGCGCGGAAGGCGAAAATACTATGAACTTTGAACGCATTCGCCGTATTACTGGTTATCTGGTGGGTACAATGGATAAATGGAATGATGGTAAACGTGCTGAAGAAAAAGACCGGGTTAAGCATGGTGCTAGAAACTGATCGATTTTAAGAGCAAACACTCCTGCAAGGCTGAGATGCTTTGCAGGAGTGTTTGTATATGACGATTGCCGAGTATAATAATTTATTAGAAGGGGTTCTATAATGAAAATTCGTTTGTCTTCGCCAATTGTTACAGATTCAGTTGTTGACGGACGTGGGCTGAGAACCGTGATTTGGTGTCAGGGCTGTTCTCATGACTGCGCGGGGTGTCATAATCCTGATACTCATGATTTTGCGGGTGGGTATGAGCAGGATATTGATGAGCTAGTACAAGAAATTCTGGCAGTGCAGATGCAATCAGGGGTGACTTTTTCCGGGGGGGATCCCATGATTCAGGCAGCAAGTTGCGCTGCAATTGCCAGTCAACTTAAAGAGCATGGCACTAATATTTGGTGTTATACTGGATTTACTTTTGAAGAATTACTGGATAGACCTGATTGTCGACAGCTTTTGCAGTATATTGATGTGCTGGTTGATGGCAAGTTTGAACTCTCGCTAAAAAGTTATGAGTTACTGTTTAAAGGTTCAGCTAATCAACGAATCATAGATGTGTCAGAAAGCTTAAAACAGAATAGGGTTGTGTTATATCAGTTTGATTGTGTATAAAAAAACTTGACCTGACTATCAGTTCATGATATAATATCGGAAGATCAATAATGATTACTATAAGTTGTTATGTTGGCAGGCTTATATTTATATGATGGAAAGTAGATGTTTTTACAAAAGCTACCTAGCGTTTCACAGTAAAGTGTCGCTGTGATGATTTAAGAAGTTGATTGTAGGCAAAGGACTGGCTGATCCTATATCTCTATATCCTATAAAGTAGTAGTAATGTTGATTAAGTACATAGTGGTTATAAATTGCAAAGTTGCGTTGTATATTAATGACTGCTATACATTATAGGTTATTAGGGGGATTAGAAATGAATATCGAACAGCGTATCTGTCAGCTTCGTCAGAAGTTGATGGTCTTAGGTTATTATCCATTTCAGGTGAAGCGTATTATGCAAACCGTGATGGAAAATAACGATATAGAACAAGCAAATGTTGCTGAGCAACTTAGAATAGTTAATGTTTTAGAAAACTATGAAAAGCTAGCGAATGATTTTTCCTTTGCATACAGTAAGTAAATAAATAAAGAGCCTACTTAGGCTCTTTATTTCTGTTAATAGAGAATTATTATGTACCATTTATAAAAAGGAAGGCTGATGAAAACATGATTAGTACAAGTAAATTAACTTTGCGTTATGGAAAACGGGCGTTATTTGAGGACGTCAATATAAAATTTACGGCAGGCAATTGCTATGGTTTAATTGGTGCAAATGGTACAGGAAAATCGACCTTCTTAAAAATACTATCTGGTGAAATTGAGCCAAGTTCTGGTGAGGTTTGTATTACACCAGGCGAGCGATTGGCTGTTTTAAAACAAAATCATTATGAATTTGATGAAATTGAAGTATTAAAAACAGTTATCATGGGGCATGCCAGACTGTATGAGATCATGGAAGCTAAAGAAGCATTATATTCAAAAGCTGATTTTACCGATGAAGATGGTATCAAAGTAGGCGAGCTTGAAGGCGAATTTGCTGAACTCAATGGCTGGGATGCTGAGACTGAAGCCGCTAAAATGCTAATGGGTCTGGGGATTGGCGAAGAATATCATTATAAATTAATGAAAGATTTAGGCGGTAATGAAAAGGTAAGGGTACTGCTAGCTCAGGCTCTGTTTGGCAGCCCACATATTTTGTTATTGGATGAACCAACAAATCATCTTGATGTAGATTCTATTAAGTGGTTAGAAGAATTTCTATATAATTTTGATAATACTGTTATTGTAGTATCCCATGATCGTCATTTTTTGAATAAAGTTTGTACCCATATTGCTGATATTGATTTTAACAATATTCAAATGTATGTGGGAAACTATGATTTCTGGCGTCAATCTAGCGAATTGGCTTTGAAGATGGCTAAAGAAGCCAATAGAAAGACCGATGAAAAAATGAAAGAATTGCAAAGCTTTATTCAGCGTTTTAGTGCTAATGCTTCTAAATCTAAGCAAGCAACATCACGTAAAAAACAGTTGGAAAAATTGACACTAGAAGATATAAAACCATCTTCTCGTAAGTATCCTTACATTGCTTTCAAGCCTGACCGTGAAGCAGGGGATCAACTGCTTACTGTTGAAAATATCAGTAAGACCATTGATGGTGAAAAGGTTCTTGATAATGTTAGCTTTATTGTAACGAAAGGTGATAAGATCGCCTTTGTTGGTCCAAATAGTGTGGCAAAAACCACTTTATTTAAAATATTAATGGGTGAAATGGAATCAGATAGCGGTGAATTCAAATGGGGTATTACCACTTCTCAAGCTTATTTTCCAAGAGATAATGCGGAGTATTTTGATAGCAACTTAAATCTTGTGGATTGGTTACGACAATTTTCTCGCGACCCTGATGAAACTTTTGTTCGAGGGTTTTTGGGTCGTATGCTGTTTTCTGGTGAGGAAAGCCAAAAAGAAGCCAATGTGTTGTCTGGTGGCGAAAAAGTACGGTGTATGCTGTCCAAGATGATGCTCAGTGGCGCTAATGTGTTAATATTTGATGAGCCAACAAACCATTTGGATTTGGAATCCATTACTTCTCTCAATAATGGTCTGATTAGTTTTGAAGGAACCATGCTATTTGTGGCCCATGATCATGAGTTTGTACAAACTATTGCTAATCGGATTATGGAAATTACGCCTGATGGTCTTATTGACAAACGCATGACCTATGATGAATATTTAGAAAGCAAACAATCGGTCTAGGATAAAAGGAGATGGTCTACATGTAGACTGTCTCCTTATTTTGACGGAATTAGGAAGTAGAATACTTTCCCATTCCAAGTAAGGGCAACTAAGGCTTGGCGCGAATCAAGTTTTTTTATAATATATCAGAAGTATGAGTTTAGAATGAATTTTGTTGCTTATAAGTCTCACTGTTCCTTGTATGTATTATATAAATGAAAATTGCTGCTAACGAAAAATAAGTTCAATTATTTAGGAATAACTTTCTGTTTATTTGTAAATATATGCTATAATCGAAGTGAACTCGTTCCTGCCTCTTTTCTGATACTCTTTTAACTGTTTTATGATAAATAATTGAAGATTAAGTGAGGGAATTTTATTTATGGATAAAATAAGGTTAGGCCGTACAAATTTAATGGTAAGTAAGAGTGGATTTGGTGCTTTACCGATACAACGAATTTCCTTTGAAGAAACAAAAGCCATTTTGAGGAAGGCTTACGACAGTGGAATAAACTTCTTTGATACGGCACGAATGTATACTGATAGTGAAGAGAAAATTGGCTATGCCTTTTCCGATGTACGAAGTAATATTATTATAGCGACAAAAAGCCAAGCTAAGGACAAGAAAACATTGTTTAGCCATTTAGAAACCAGCCTGAAGAATTTGAAAACAGATTACATAGATATTTTTCAATTGCATAATCCTAAAGACATATCAAATCATGAAGATCCGAAAAGCCTTTATACAGGATTATTAGAGGCAAAGCAAAAAGGAATGATCCGTTTTATTGGGTTTACAAACCATAATATAAAAACGGCCATACAAGCGGCAGAATCAAATCTGTACGACACTATTCAATTTCCCCTGAATACTCTTTCATCTATTGAAGAACTAAAGCTTATTGATGTGTGCAAGAAAAGAGACGTTGGGGTTATCGCAATGAAAGCTTTATCAGGTGGATTAATTACAAGTGCCTCTGCTGCGTTTGCCTTCTTAAGGCAGTTTGATAATGTAGTGCCGATTTGGGGTATTCAGAAGATGAGTCAACTGGAAGAATTTATAGCCTTGGAAAAGAACCCTCCAGTATTGGATGAAGCCATGTGGAAGATTATTGAGAAGGACAGAGCTGAATTGGCGGGAGATTTTTGTCGTGGATGTGGATATTGTATGCCGTGTCCAGCAGGAATCGAAATACCCACCCAAGCAAGAATATCATTGCTTCTAGGAAGAGCCCCGTATCAACCCTTCTTAGAAAACAGCTTTAGAGAAAAAATGAGTTTGATCAATCAATGTATTGAGTGTGGACGCTGTAAAAATAATTGCCCTTATGGTCTTGATACTCCAAACCTTTTGAAACGGGAACTAAAAAAATATGATGAGTTTTACCAAGCACATAAGAAATAGAAGGATAAAAAGATGTGCTTTTATAACTGAATCTAAACAAAAAACCGAAATTTGGCTAAAGAAGAAGGAGATAATCGTGATTATTAAACCAAAATTTAAAGGATTTATTTGTACTACAGCCCATCCGAAGGGGTGTGCTCGCTCAGTTAAGGAACAAATTAGCTATGTACAAAAGCAAAGGTCAATAAAAGGTCCCCAAAATGTTCTTGTGATTGGATCATCAACAGGTTATGGATTGGCTTCGAGGATTGTTTCGACTTTTTGCTGCGGAGCCAGTACAATCGGTGTGTTTTTTGAAAGACCTGCTAGTGATAATAAGACAGCTACAGCTGGATGGTATAACATGGTAGAATTTGAGAAAGCAGCAAAGGAAGCCAATTGTTATGCGAAGAGTATTAATGGTGATGCTTTTTCTACAGCAGTAAAGGAACAAGCCATAGCGCTAATAAAAAAAGATTTGGGGCAGATTGACTTGGTTGTTTATAGTCTAGCCGCACCAAGACGAATACATCCAATTAATGGGGAAACTTTGGTTTCTTCGATTAAGCCTGTAGGCAAGCCTTTTTCTAGCAAAATGATTGATTTTCATAAGGAGAAGGTATCTGAGATCACTGTTGAGCCGGCTACCGATGAAGAAGTAAGACAGACCGTAGGTGTTATGGGTGGCGAAGATTGGGAAATGTGGATAGAAGCTTTGCGTGATGGAGGGGTCCTTGCTGATGGGGCGACTACAATCAGTTATTCCTATATTGGACCGGAAATTACCTATCCGATATATAGGGAAGGTACTATCGGCAAAGCCAAAAATGATTTGGAATTTTCTGCAAAAAAAATTAATACCGGGCTTAGCAAGCTGGGGGGTAAGGCATTTGTTTCCGTACAGAAAGCGCTGGTTACTCAAGCCAGTACTGCAATTCCTGGAATGCCGCTATATATGTCTTTGTTATTTAAGGTTATGAAGGAGAAAGGCATTCACGAGAACTGTATTGAACAAATCTATCGCCTCTTTGCGGAAAAATTATCTTCATCCACAATACCATTGGATGAAAAGGGCAGAATTCGTCTGGATGACTGGGAAATGCGAGAAGATGTTCAAACAGAAGTGTTAGCATTATGGGAAAAAGTTTCGACAGAAAATGTAGCTGAAGTTTCGGATGTGGCAGGGTATCGTAATGATTTCTTTCGTTTGTTTGGTTTCGGATTTGCTGGCGTAGACTATGATGAAGAACAGGATATCCAGCTAGATATTCCTAGCATTAACGGCTAGGATATGGTGGATAAAAAAAGCCTTCCGGAATCCGGAAGGCTTTTTTGCGGAATCAGAGCGTGGCGGGGTAAACTATAATTTACTAGCTGGTGAAAGTCCAGTCCGAGTAAATGCCAAGATGCTAGGCAGCGATGCGGCACCCTTCAAATTGGATAAAATGGAAAAGCAAAGGGGAATATAGTGGGATATTAATGCAACTCAAACTATAGAGTGGAGGTTATTAAAATGAAAGAATATGATGTTTTAATTCATAAATTTCACGATTATTTTACGCGGGATGGGAATGCGTGTATAAGTCTAGGTGTCAATAAACATTTGGATGATTTACCAGATCCTAGTCTGGATAGTATTGCATCAACAGTAAAAGATGGAGAAAAATTACTGACAGAGCTTCGCAGTTTTCCCCGGGGCGTATTAGAATTTGATCAAATGCTTGATTTGGATCTAGCTATACTAGGGGTAGAATTTGAAATATACAGTAATACTTATACCTTTAATGAAAAAACTGAGTTGCAGCAGAAGCCAACAGCTGGCAATGATATCAGTGATGGCTTGTTTCTCATGTTTATTAATGATCCTAGACCGGCTTGGGAGCGGCTAAGTAATATTACAGCTCGTCTGGAAAAAGTTCCTGAGTACTTGGAAAAGCTAATTAACAGACTAGATACACCAGTCAAACGTTGGGTTGATATAGATATTGAAAAAGTAACAAATCTGCCAGAATTGTTTAGCACTATTTATAATTGGGCACAAGAAGAAAAATATCCACAGCTCAAGAGGCTGGCAGTAGCTCATAAACAAGCTGAGTTGGCATTAGAAAACTATATAAAAGAGCTGCAAGCTATGGCAACAACTACTACTCTATTTATTGGACAAGAACAAGCTAGTAAGCTGATAAAATTACGGGGAATTGATCAATCATTGGATGAACTGCATGCTCTGTCAGCAGAATTTTTAATGAATGTTGCCAGAGAAATTGAAGAACTGCGTATAAAACTCGTCGATAAATATCAGTTGATCCCCAGTACTAGTGTTGAAGAATTACAATGCTTCTTGAACAAGCAGTATCGAGTAAAACTAGAGAATACAGGTAATCTAAATGATGTAATTAGCCGGTATGTACAGGAACGGGATAAGATTCTAGGCTATCTTCAGGCAAGAAATTTATTCCCTATATTTACAGAACAAAAGATGCTGATTATGCAGACACCTGCTTTCATGGCCCCTTCTATTCCGGCGGGTGCCATGGTTTCCCCACCACCCTTTAGAGATGGTGTAAAAACTAGTATTGTTTATTTGACATTAAGTGATAAATTACTTGATGAGCATACTGAGCTTTCTATTCCTTCCATGATGATTCATGAGGGCATTCCAGGACATCACCTACAGCTAGCAACAGCTTGTAATCATCCCTCGATTGTACGGAGACATTGTAACGCCATGGAGCACGCCGAAGGTTGGACAACAATGCTAGAGGATTATATGCTCAATATTGGATACATGGGTGACCTGACTGATGAAGCGCGATTTACGGCAAAGCGTGATATTGCCAGAATCGGTGCTAGAGTAGCCATTGATTTATATTTTATGACAGGTGATAAAAATTACCTTGATGTAGGTATTGATGTTGATCTATCTTCGACAGATCCTTTTATCAATGCTGGCAAGTTATTGCAGAAAGTCACTGGTTTTGTTTCTGATAGAGTACAGGCTGAGCTGAATTGGTATTCACAGGAACGATCATATCCACTCTGTTACCTTATGGGAAATAAGCTGGTGTGGGAATTGAAAAGTGATTTGGCTAAAGCCCAAAAAGGTCAGCTTGACGACATAGAGCTGGATAAGGTATTTCATAAAGTATACTTAGAATCTGGTAATATGCCGCTGAGTTTTCTACGTCGAATATTTGAACATAATAAGTTGTTATAGTGAAAAAATAAATATGCTGCATTTTTTAACTAAAATTCAGCATATTTTTATGTTTACCTAAGGTGTTTTCTTATTATTTTATCAAATAGCGGAGAATATTGGTGAACCCATCTCATAATTGTTGTGCGGGTGAGCTTCAGTCCTCTCTCGTACATCATCCGATGATCATTCGATAACTGAGTGGATACTTCAGATATCAGCGAACGCATAACATTATAATTTCGGACTGGAATTATTTTTGTAATAGTTTTAAATTCTAGCTAATGATGTAGGTACTTAAAACAATAAAAGGCTGACACTTACTGCAAGGATATTATCGTGCAATAGCGAATATAATAGAGAGCTATCTTTTTACGATAAGTGAATTCGTAAGCTAGGGGGAACAGGCAACCATAGCTACCTTCTTTTTGTATAACTCTTGATCCCTTACTCTCAACTATGGTAAGAAGGAAATTGTTTATTGTTTTACATATTGTTGCACTAAGATTTTAAACTCGCCTGATAAATAAGAAGTAGAACGATGGAGATACGAAGGCAAGGAGGTTTTAGGTAGATGGGACGAGAGGAAATTTTTAAAAAAATGACCCAAGAGAATTTAAACCAAATTATTGAGGAAAAACAGGACGGATTGCAAATTAATTTTAAATATTGCGATCTAAGTGGACTTGATTTATCTGGCAGAAAACTCGAAGGTGTTAATTTTGAAGAGTGCAATCTAAGTGGTGTTAATTTTAGTGAGACTATAATTAAGCAAGGTGAGTTTAAGAATGGTCTTTTGATTGGAGGAAATTTTGAAAAGGCAGATTTATCTATGGTTGATTTTACTGGTTGTGCAATGCAAAAAGTAAATTTGTCTCATGTTAAAATCGAAGGCGTGGGTATTAAAGAGAGCAACCTAGCAAATGCAAGCTTAAAGAGTGCGAATGTAGAATTTAGTAATTTAAATGTATTTAAAGATGTCAACTTAAATGATGCTGATTTGAGCGGATCAAAGATTAGTTGGTTATTCGGAGAAAACGTTAATTTTAGGAACGCTAATTTTAATAATGCTTCTATTATTGAGAGTCAAATGAAAGATTGTAAATTTACGAATGCCTCTTTGGAAAATGCAGATTTGTACTCAATGATTTTTACCGATTGTGAAATGCAAAAATCTGTGTTGGCTAAAGCAAAAATTGCTAATGTTACTTTTGAAAAGAGTACTTTAGAAAATTCGGATTTTAAACAATCTGAAATTGAGTATGGGCGTTTTGCAGACTGTAATTTAGACGGCGTTGACTTTAGAGCGGTTACTTTAAGCAGTGTTAATGAATTTAGAAACGTAAGTTTAACTGCTGCTGATTTTTCTGAGGTAAAGTTTAGTGATGAATCTAAGCTTTATGATGTTAATATAGCAGATGTAAAAGGATTAGACCTGGCTCCTTGGCAAAGTTCTGTTAAGGAGCAAGGTAATGTAGCAGTGGCACCGAAGCAAGATAAAGAGAGTTTGGCAATACAAGAATATCAATATCGTCTAAACCTTTTTGTTGCAAGAAATGTGGGAAGTGAAGTGAATGCCAAAGTTGATTGCGAAATAGCGCAGACGATGTTAGAGCAAGGGTATTCTAGTCAGTCAATAGAGTCAGTGATTGCACTATATTCACCTAATAAAGCCTTGGAGGCAGGTAATCAAGCTAGGGTTTATGCTATGAATGTAGTTAAGAAAGCGGAGAAGGAGAATGCGCGCAGGTAATAGCAAATAAGATTTGATATTTATTTATTCCAAGTAAGGGCAACTAAGACTTCTGTCAGCATCTGAGGACTTGGCACAATCCAAGTCTTTTCTTATTTTGTGGTTGAGAATATAAGCCAAATATGTTAATATGAACATCAAAAGAATAGTTGATGTGTCAAGGGGAGCTAGAAAGGCCGGCTGAGAGATAGATCTGATGAAATCTATGACCCTTTAACCTGATCTGGGTAATGCCAGCGTAGGGAACGATAGGGTTTTTGCATATTACAGAAGCAAAAGCGCATCCTTACGGATGGGCTTTTTCATTTTATTTAATATTTAATTTAACTTATATACAGGAGGAATTTACATGAAGAAAGTATTGACAATTGCTGGTTCAGATTCTAGTGGTGGGGCAGGGATACAGGCTGATTTGAAGTCCTTTTCTGCCAATGGAGTGTTTGGTATGAGCGTTATTACAGCGGTAACAGCGCAAAATACTCAAGGGGTATTTGCCGTCCAGGATATTGATGTGGATGTGATTGAAAAGCAGATAGCCGCTATTTTTGATGATATTACAGTAGATGGGGTAAAGATCGGCATGGTCTCCCGTAGTGAAACTATCCGGGTTGTTGCTGCTGGGCTCACTAAATATAATGCTACTAATATTGTAGTCGATCCAGTGATGATCTCAAAAAGCGGTTACTATTTGCTCAAGCCAGACGCAGTGGAAGCCATGATATCATGCCTATTGCCTTTGGCAACTATCGTAACGCCTAATATACCTGAGGCGGAAGAAATAGCAGGAATTGGGATTACTAGCCTGGAGGATATGGAAGCAGCAGCTCGGATCATTCATAGTATAGGACCCAAGTATGTACTATTAAAGGGTGGCCATAGAGAAGAGGATGCTACAGATATCCTCTTTGATGGTGATAATTTTCAATATTTAACTAGCCCACGCATTGCGACGAAAAATACTCATGGCACAGGCTGTACACTTTCTGCCGCTATCGCTGCTAATTTAGCAAGGGGATATAATGCCTATGAGGCGGTTGCCTGCGGTAAGGAGTATATCACCACAGCAATTGAGCATTCTTTTCCCATCGGTAAGGGCGTAGGCCCGGTTCATCATTTTTACAATTTATATCAAAAGGCGGGTATGTTAAAGGATGAATGAAAATACTAATACTTTAAGTTTTAATAATTATTTGTTTCTCTGGTTTGGCGCTGCTGTTTCTATTGCAGAAATTATGACAGGAGGATTGCTGGCTCCTCTCGGTTTTCAAAGTGGAATGGTGGCCATTATTGTCGGTCATCTAGTGGGTACCATCTTGCTCGTATTGGCGGGTTTGATTGGCGCTCGGGAAAGAATTCCTGCACTTGTTTCTACTCGTATTTCTTTTGGGGCATATGGTTCCTATCTGTTCTCGGTGCTGAATGTATTGCAGCTAGTAGGCTGGACGGCAGTAATGATCATTTCCGCCGCACGGTCGGCTAATGAAATTGCAAAAGCGATGTGGGGGATGGATTATCTTCAGTTATGGAGTGTGGTTATCGGCGGACTGGTGCTCTTGTGGATTGCCCTTGGTCGCGAGGGCGGTTTGAAGAAAGCCAATATGGTAGCAGTTTTTTTGCTATTTGGCGTAACAATAGTCCTCAGTACTGTTGTTTTTAAAGACGGTATTGTTTTTAGCGTTCCCTCTGCTGGAGGGTTATCTTTCGGCGAAGCCTTAGAACTAAGTGTAATTATGCCCCTATCCTGGCTGCCATTGATTGCCGACTACACTCGTTTCGCTAAGGACAAAAAGAGTGGGGCTTTGGGTAGCGGAATTGGTTACTTTGTGGGAAGTTGTTGGATGTATACTATCGGATTAGGTGCTGCAATCGTAGCCAACAATCCCGAACCTTCAGCCATGATGTTAGCAGCTAATATGGGCTTGTCGGCACTAGGCGTCGTCATACTCTCCACGGTAACTACTACCTTTCTAGATGCCTATTCAGCTGGCGTCAGTTTTGCCAATATTTTTCCGCAGCTGAATGAAAAGCTGGTGGCGCTTATCATGACACTGATTGGCATTTTCCTAGCTCTATGGGTAGATATAGAAAATTATGAGAATTTTTTAATGGCGATTGGGTCTGTTTTTGCTCCCCTATTTGCCATACTATTGACAGATTATTTTATTCTTAAAAATCGACAGGTGCAAGCTGATCTGCTTGTGAACTGGTCAGCAATTGGCGTATGGGCCTTGGGAATATATTTATATTATCAATTCATTTCTATGGAGTTTGTCATCGGGGCCACCATACCGGTGATGCTGATAACAGCACTGCTATATAAAATAATATGGGGGTATACGAAACAATGGAAATATTGCAAAGTATAGCTGAAAATTTGCGGGGGATAAAGGACAAGAAACCGCTGATTCATCATATTACCAATTATGTGACGGTTAATGATTGTGCCAATATGACCCTAGCTATTGGTGCCTCACCAGTTATGGCTGACGATATAGGTGAGGTAGAGGAAATGGTGTCTTTTGCTGGATCACTCGTCCTTAACATAGGCACTCTCAATTCGCGGACCATTGAATCCATGTTGGTTGCTGGCAAAAAGGCCCGGCAAATGGGTATCCCTATTATATTTGATCCAGTCGGGGTAGGTGCGACAAAATTGCGTACCGGTACTGCCGAGAGAATTATTCGTGAGGTCTGCCCTTCAGTCATCAGGGGAAATATGTCAGAGATTAAGATTATTGCTGGTTTTCAGGAAACCATCAAAGGGGTGGATTCCGTGGCTAGCGCGGAAGATGGGGAACAGGTAGCTCAGGAACTCTCGCAGAAGCTTGCTGCTGTTATTGCAATAACAGGTAAGCGGGATATAATTGCCCAGGGAGATAGAATAGTTCGTATTGATAACGGACATCCCATGCTATCTCAGGTAACTGGTACTGGTTGTATGGCAACTTCTCTAATTGGCTGTTTCTGCGGAGCAATAAATGACTGCTTCACTGGAGCGGCAGCAGGAATCATGATGATGGGATTGGCCGGGGAATTGGCGCAGCATTCACTACAGGCTGGAGAAGGCATCGGCACTTTTCGGATGAGGTTGTTCGACGCCGTATCCACATTGACGCCTAAAATGATTCTGGAAGCTGGCAAGATAAATAAAGGTTAATGTTAAGAAAAGACTTGGCTTATGCCAAGTCCTCAGACGCAGGCAGAAGCCTTAGTCGTTCTTACTTGGGATCGAGAAAGTGAGATGCTTTCTGATTCCGTGAAAATCCTGCAATGCCTTATAATAAGGTATTGCAGGATTTTATTGTAATATCAAAAATTATAATCTTTTGGCGTGAAAACACTGATACGCGAAATGGAATGGGTTTAAAATTCCCTAAATTTCAGAATTAGATCCCTTAATCAGGGAACATTTCTCGTACCGCGGAAATAGCACTAAAGTTTTGTAAAAATAATGTTACGATATGGGGATCAAATTTCTTGCCTGCTTGCTCCTTAATATAATCTTTAATTTTATCATTTGGCCATGGCGCTTTATAGGCTCTTTCATTTCCTAAGGCATCAAAAACGTCAGCAAGGGCAACGATGCGGCTATAAAGATGAATTTCTTTGCCTTTTAGCCTTTGGGGATAGCCTGTTCCATCATAATTTTCATGGTGCTGGTGTGCAATGATGGCAGCTACTTGCAGCAACGGCCTCTTAGAGGCTTTTAGCATTTCATAACCCATTTCAGAATGTGCCTTCATAGTTGCAAACTCTTCTAATGTTAAAGGGCCAGGTTTAGCTAGAATGGAATCGTGTATCGCCAATTTACCTAGGTCATGCATAGAAGCTGCGAGTCTTAATATTTCAGTCTCATAATCTGGTAATTTATACTTTGATGCTAAAATTTTGGCTATTTTACCAACTCTTTTAACATGATTACTGGTTTCAGAAGAACGGGATTCAGCAATTTCACCTAAAGCAAAAACAAGTTCTTTTTGTGTGTCCTCGATTTCTAGATTTAGGGCATCAATAGTAGAAAGATCTCGAAAAGATCGCAGAGCAGTAACTATTGCGGTTCGTAAGCGTTGAGTGGTTAGTTCTGTTTTTTCTCGATAATCATTAATATCATAATCCATGATAACATGTTCTTCAAGGGCTTGACCGGGATTACCAGTTCGAATAATAATTCGCACCATGGTATTACCCAGCTTCCTACGGATATAGCTAACCAAGGATAGCCCAGCGGTATCATCTTCCATGACCACATCGAGCAGTATAACTGCTATATTAGAATGAATATAGAGCATTTCTTTGGCTTCTGCTGCGGAGTAGGCACTTAAAAACTCCATATTGCGTCCCTCAAAGACCAATCGTCGCAGGGCCATACGGGTTACTGCGTGCACGTCCTCTTCATCATCCACAATGAGGATTTTCCAACTGTCTTGTTTTGATGCAAGTTTTATGTTTTCGTTGTTTCGAGAAAATTTCAATCTGTCTTCTTCAAACAGAAAACTATCTAAGGACTCCATTTGATAAATCCTCCTTTGGGAGCGGTAAGTAAATCCGGAATATTGCATCATGCTCTAGTTGATTTTTTTCACCAGATCACCTATTCTACATTGAAAATTACATATAATAAATATTTCGACATTTAGTGGGATTTTCCTTTGGAAATTTAAAATTATTCATGGTGTATTCTGATAATGGTCGTAGATGAAGGTATTTAATAAGTGGGTGTAGAAAAATATAGTGTTAATTTTGATTTCCTAAAAAATTATAGTTAGGATGGAATTATTTGATGTATATTTATCTAGATATTATAGAAGACTTTAGCTGTGAAATGTGTGGTTCATGTTGCCTTAATGATTGGTTGGTAACTCTTGATGAGGATAGCTATCAACGCAATGCCCAGCTGTTTATGAAGACAGGCAGAGGTGAGGCGTTTGCCCAAATATTTAAACGGCTTATAGATAAAAGTGGACTAGGAGAATATGCTTATATCGAAAAAAAAGCCACCGGCGGATGCTGGTTCTTGGATGAAAATAATCGTTGCCTACTACAAGTAGAGGCAGGTCATCATCATCTTGATCATGTGTGTCAGATATTTCCCCGTTATCCCATGAATACGGCGCGAGGTACTGAGCTAACTCTTAGTTTTAGTTGCCCAGCAGTGATCAGAATGGCAAGCCGTATTGCGCCTCTTACTATTATTCGGTCAGAGAGGAATCCTATTACGATCCCTTCCAATAATGATGTAGTACATGTTTATCCCGAACAACAACCTGTCTGGAATCCCCTACGGTACTATTTTGAACTAGAGCAACATTTTATTGATATTATGCAATGTAGAAGTATCCAAGTTTGGGAACGTTTACAGATGATCAAAGATACTGCTCAGGCAATAAACTGTTTAACTCGGGATCAATCCCTTGGTCAGCAAATAACTAAAGTATTTGTTGACAATTATGAGCTTTTAGATGGGAAGATGACTGCAGAACAAGAACTCAATTACTATATCCCTGATATTGTGCTGGAAAACTTCTTTGTGAACTTTATTTTTAAAAAACCTTTCTATATATATGGATTACAGCCTACTATACAACTACTAGAGAACATCTGGCAACGTATTAAGATTGCTCGGAAAGTTGTAACAGATCCAATTGTAGATATGGAATGTACAAAGTCTATTATTATGGAAGTAGAATTTGAGTACAGTCATAATCGGAGGGCATTATTTGTGCATAAAGAAAGACATGGCTAGATAAAAATGATAACATAACGATAATTTTCAGCAACATGTTGAATTTGTGAATGAAACATTGGCAAAAGACTATCCACAAGAGCTATAATGAAGGATGCGTAAAGAGTAGTTAAACAGCAGAACCAGCGAATCTTAGGATTTGCTGGTTTTTTTGAGCTGGAATATAATAAGAAGCCGCTGAGGAATGTCAGCTTATTGTGATACTTAATAGAAAATAGAATTATTTATTGTGATTCTTAGTTGAACGCAAAGAACGACATATGTTGAGAGGATACTCTGTTATTATACAAAAAAATTGTTTATATGATAAAAACTTGGGAAATAGATGTAGAACAAAGACACATCTGCATAAAAATGATAAAATAAGGTAATAAAGTTATTCTGAAGCGAGGTGAATAAAAATGAATTCAATAATTGCTAGGACATCTAGTAATAGAACAGCTTTTTTGAAAGTATTTGCGACGATGTTTTTTCCTCTGTTATTTATTGCAACAGCGGCGATAGTGCTTTTTTACCAAATTGAAAAACAAAGAATCATTAATAATATAAGAACAGAAGAATTCTCTAAAGTTACGTTAGAACCATTGGCAATTCTTTGGCTTTTTTTATGCAGTGGAGTAGCTATTTGCTGCTATTTATTAGCACGAGGTTTTATGAATCGTATACAGGGAGAGCAAGAAGTGGCAAAGTATCGGGATCACTTAGAAGAACTGGTAGAAGTGCGGACACATGAGCTGAAAATCGCCAATCGATTATTGCAACGTAGTGAAGAACGAGCTCACTTGGTAAAAGAAATTGCTAGTGCGGCAAATGCAGATGACAATACGGAAGAAGTTTTATTAGTGGCTATCCGCAGTATTGCAAAAAATATGAAATGGCCTATTGGTCATGTACATATAATTTCCCCTGATAATAAATCAGAATTGATTTCAACTTCCATGTGGTATATAGAAAATCCTATAGTATGTCAGGATTTTATAAATAGTACGGAAAAAAAACATTTTGTATTAGGGGTTGGGCTGCCAGGTATGGTCTTGCTGGAGAAAAAAGCCATTATCATAGAAGATATTACTAGGAGTATAAATTTTCCTCGTGCATCAGTGGCGGCAAGTATTGGCATTAATGCGGGGTTTGCCTTTCCGATCTTTGCAAATGGAGAGGTGGTGGCTGTTCTTGAATTCTTCGCTCACAAAATGGAACAACTGGGTGAAGACGTTCTTGCTTTTGCTGAGAAAATTGGTGAGCAACTTGGCTTGTTAATGGAACGCAAGCAAGGGGAAGAAGCCTTACGAATAGAACAAGAAAAAGCCCAGCGTTATCTTAATATTGCTGGGTCAGTCATTGTAGTAGTTGGTGAAGATGAGAAGATAAATTTGATTAACAAAGCAGGACTACGATTACTAGGATATTTTGAAGATGAGATGATAGGAAAAAACTGGTTTACTCATGTTATTTGCCAGCAGGATATGGAGATTAAGAAAACTGAATTTCGAAAAATGATGAATCAAGAAATAGAATTAATAGAGTTTTACGAATGTCTAATCCGCTTGAAAGATGGCACAGAGAAACTGATGACCTGGCATAATGTTTTAATTTATGATAAAACGGGGCGGCCAATTGGTATGCTCTCTTCAGGAGAAGATATAACAGAGCATCGAAAAGTTGATAAAGAACTACGCAAGCTATCTCAAGCTGTAGAGCAAAGTCCTGTTTCTGTGGTAATCACAAATCGAAAGGGAAGAATTGAATATGTAAATTCTAAGTTTTGTGAAAGAACTCATTATCGATCAGAGGAGGTTGTGGGAAAAAATCCTAGAATTCTAAAATCGGGAAGCTTGCCACACTCTTTTTATCAAGAACTTTGGCAGACAATTCTATCTGGTGATATATGGAAAGGTGATTTTCTCAACAAAACGAAAGAAGGTAAGCAATATTGGGAACGAGCTTCTATTTCTTCGATAATAGATGACTCGGGCCAAATTATTAATTTTATTGCGATTAAAGAGGATATTACCGAGCAGAAGCAAATGGAAGAAGAACTGCTACAAGCTAAAGTGGAAGCTGAGATGAGTAATAAAGCCAAAGGGGATTTTCTGGCTAATATGAGCCATGAAATCCGTACCCCCATGAATGCGGTGATCGGGCTGACTCATCTGGCTTTGCAGACTGATTTGGTACCAAAACAACGGGATTATTTGCAGAAAATTTCTGTTTCATCCCAGTCATTGATGGGGATTATTGATAATATTCTTGATTTTTCCAAATTTGCAGCGGGAAAACTTACTATGGAAAATATCCAGTTTAACTTGTGGCAAGTCATGGAGGATGTTATAGCAATTCTCAATTCCAAGGCGGAGGAAAAGGGCTTGGAAATGGTATTAAACGTAGCCAAGGTTGTACCTATGCGCCTCAAAGGAGATCCTCATCGTCTACAACAGATTTTGTTGAATCTGTTAAGTAATGCTTTGAAGTTTACTCATCAAGGCGAGGTTGTCCTTTCTGTCAAGCTAATAACACAAGAATCAAATAGAGTTCAACTAGAATTTGCAGTGCGTGATACAGGTATCGGTATGAACGAACAGGAAAAAGGACGTTTATTTAATGCATTTACCCAGGCTGATGGATCCACGACTCGCAAATATGGGGGGACTGGTTTAGGACTGGTGATTAGTAAACAGTTAGTAGAAATGATGGGGGGAGCTATTCATGTAAAAAGTTCTTCTGGACAGGGGAGCGAATTTATTTTTACAGCCAATTTTGAGTCATATGGGAAAGAAGAGCAACAGTGCTTTTCCAAAAATAATCTTAAAAACTTGAAAGTATTGGTAATTGACGATAATGAGAGTTCTTGTTTGGCCTTTAAAGAAATTCTAGAGAAGCTAACGTTTCAAGTGTCTCTGGCGGCCTCAGGAGAGGACGGTATTCGTCAATTGAGGGTAGCACAAGAACCTTTTGATCTCATTTTACTGGACTGGATGATGCCTGATATGGATGGGATTGAGACTGCGCGACGTATACGGGAATATTTTAAGGGTTCTGTCATACCAATTATCATGGTGACCTCCCATAGTGGTGATGATATTAGAAAACAGGCGAAAGATCTAAATTTGGAAGGATTTTTAATCAAGCCAACTACTCCTTCAGTTTTGTTTAATGCTGTCATGGAGGTGTTTGACAAAGATAAATGCCAGCCATCTTGTTCTCTGTCAGGACAAGTTCCAGATCATGAAGAGTGGGATAAATTGAGGGGCGCTAGAATATTGCTGGTTGAGGATAATGAAATCAATTTGCAAGTAGCTCGAGAGATCATGCAGGAGAAACATATAATTGTATCAATTGCCAGGAATGGACGAGAGGCTGTCCAGATGGTACGGCAACTGGAGTTTGATGGAATATTGATGGACATCCAAATGCCGGAGATGGATGGTTTGGAAGCCACCCGACTGATACGCAATGACCATCGTTTTCTCCAGCTGCCGATCATCGCCATGACAGCCGATGTTGTTGGCGAAAGAATACAAGCATATCTTTCAGCTGGGATGAATGATTCTATATTTAAACCCATCGATATTGAACAAATGTTTAATACTATCTGCAAGTGGGTGAAGCCTCAATCGACTACCCTGGATTTAAAAAAAACTGAGCTCCAGAGTATAGAACAAGAAGCTGCAGTTAATGTTTTATCCTTGCAGGGTTTTGATGTAGAAAGTGCTTTGGTACGGGTTGGGGGAAATAGGAGACTTTACTATAAGCTTCTTTTATTGTTCCTGGAGAATAATGAAGGGACTATTGAAAGCCTTCAGGCGGCACTTCGAGAGGGTGATTATGCACGTGCTGAAATGATTTTGCACACTCTCAAAGGAGTCGCTGGTAATATTGGTGCTGATCATTTGTATGTCGCAACGCAAGAATTGGAAGTGAGTATCAAAAAACGCCAATTTGAAAAAATCGCTTTTCAGATGGATTCTTTTTCTAGTACTTTACTTAATGTGCTGGCATCTATCAGGGGTCTTGAACAAAGTATAGCAGCATCAATTGTCTCTCATCCAAGAGATATTAGGGTGGAGAACGTTGGTAATTGCAAATATAGCAAGGCACTGATAGAAAGTTTGCAAGGTTATCTTGCAAACTATGACACGGAGGCGACAGCGGTTTTTGAGGAGTTAAAGGCACTACCAGTAGCCAATACATATCAAGCAGAATTCAAAACAATCGAGGTTTTGATTAAAAATTATGATTTTGAAAGAGCTCTAGAACAATTAAATGAGATTGCAAAGTCTATGCAATAGAAGATATTACTATTGTTATTTCTGAAGAATAATACATATCACACAAGGAGAGGTGATTATTATGGAACAAGTAGAGAAACAGATTATTTTGGTTGTTGACGATATACCAACAAACATTGATGTTCTAAGTGAAATATTACGCCCTACTTATCAGGTTAAAGTAGCAACCAATGGCACTATGGCTTTAAAAATTGCCATGGCACCTCATCCGCCAGATTTAATATTGTTGGATATTATGATGCCTGGGATGAGTGGTTACGAAGTATGTCAGCAGTTGAAGGATAACCTGGCCACTCGTAATATTCCCGTTATTTTCGTGACGGCGATGGATGAAGTAGAAAATGAAGCTAAAGGATTTGAACTGGGAGCGGTGGACTATATTGCCAAACCTGTAAGCCCGTTGATTGTTCTAGCTAGGGTAAAAACACACTTGGCTCTTTTGGACCATAACCGGCTATTAGAGAAAAAAGTCATGGAGCGCACAGCTGAAATTCATGATACCCGTCGCCGCATTATCCATTGTCTTGGCGCAGCATCGGAATATCGGGATGAGGAAACAGGAAACCATATTTTCAGGATAAGTCACTATTCTCGTATTATTGCATTGGTCGCTGGATTAGATAAGGAAGAAGCGGATCTTTTGTTGCAGGCGTCACCCATGCATGATGTTGGCAAGATTGGCATCCCTGATCGAATTTTATTAAAAGCTGGTAAGTTGGATAAGGACGAATGGGAAGTTATGAAAACCCATACCACTGTTGGCGCTAAGATTATTGGCGAACATCCTTCAGACTTACTGAAAATGGCTAGGCAGGTGGCACTTACCCATCATGAAAAATGGGATGGGACGGGGTATCCCTATGGATTAGCGGGAGAGGATATACCTCTTGCCAGTCGTATTGTGATGTTAGCCGATGTATTTGACGCATTGACGAGTGATCGTCCATATAAAAAAGCATGGTCTGAAGCTGCGGCAATAGAGGAAATTAAGAATACTAGCGGGCGTCATTTTGATCCCAAACTGGTACTTGCTTTTATAAAGGGACTTCCTGAGATTCTAGAAGTCAAGAGGGGGACTGAAACTGCTACGTTTGGTGGCTGACTGTACCCATGCGTGGATTAGGTTTAATGGTGGCAAAAAAGGGGTAATATGGTATTATATAGGGATAAATAATAGATACAATTGGAGGATAACAAATGGATACAACGAGAGAAAAAGCTTGGCGGATATTAACTGATCACGTTAAAGAAACGCCGCTGCTCAATCATTGCCAAGCAGTAGAAATTGCTATGCGTGCATATGCAGAGAAATTTGGTGAAGATGTAGAATACTGGGGTGCTGTAGGTCTACTTCATGATGTTGATTTTGAAAAATATCCTGAAGATCATACCAATCAAACAGGGAATTTATTAAAGCCACATGGCTATACAGATCAATTTGTGATTGATATTCAGTCCCATGCTAGAGACTGGGAGCCACAGAGGAGTCGTTTACAAAAAACCTTGCTTGCTGTTGATGAGTTAACAGGTTTTGTTATTGCTTGTGCACTTGTTCGCCCTGATAAGAGTCTGGCTAATG
>Ga0316604_10000305_pt1 | contig 67305 bp, 64 predicted proteins | sample OWC_soil_day20_C_FD_207650 | JGI IMG/M metagenome (GOLD analysis project Ga0316604, IMG submission 207650) | Wetland soil microbial communities from Old Woman Creek delta, Ohio, United States - OWC_soil_day20_CT | ecosystem: Environmental > Terrestrial > Soil > Wetlands | place: USA: Ohio... | reverse complement strand
CCGAACAGGACGGTGAAACGCCTCAGCGCCGATGATAGTGCAGATTGCCTGTGTGAAAGTAGGTCATCGCCAGACTCCCCATAAGAAACCCCCAGCTCAAAAGGCTGGGGGTTTTGTTTTTGATGCGACGGCTTTGCCCGGAATATGCGAAAATTCCATCCTTCTCGTGAAGACAGCATCTCATGCAAAAACCAAATAGTCAGCGTGGCCGTTTTATTACTCTTGAGGGATTGGACGGCGCAGGTAAAAGCACGCACTTGAATTGGCTTGCCGATTGTTTGCGCGCGCGCGGATTGAATGTGATCGTGACGCGCGAACCTGGCGGCACACCCTTGGGTGAGAAGCTGCGGGCTCTGTTGCTCAATGAACACATGCACCTGGAGACCGAGGCGTTGTTGATGTTTGCTGCGCGGCGCGAGCATATCGCCCAGGTAATTGCACCGGCATTGGAACGTGGGGATTGGGTACTGAGTGACCGTTTTACCGATGCCAGTTTTGCCTATCAAGGTGGTGGTCGTGGGCTGTCATGGAGCAAGTTGGCTGAACTAGAGCAATGGGTGCAAGGCTCAGGCAGTGCGATGCTGCAGCCTGATATAACCTTGCTTTTCGATGTGTCGCTGGAAGTCAGCCAGGCACGCCTGGCCAATGGTCGCGAGTTGGACCGTTTCGAGCGTGAGGCTGCGGATTTTCACCAACGGGTGCGCCAAGCCTATCTTGATCGCGCCGCTGCTTCGGCGGGACGGATAAAATGCATCGATTCCGACCGGCCGCTGGAGGTGATTCGGGCGGAATTGGCGGGCCTGCTGGAGCCGCTGTTCGTATGACGACGACAGCGCTTTACCCTTGGCTGGAAGCCGCGTGGTTGCAATTGATGCGTGCGCCAGAGAGCATGGCGCATGCCTTGCTGTTGACTGGGGCTCCCGGAATTGGCAAGCGGCGCTTTGCCGATTATCTGGCCCAGTATTTGTTGTGCGAGAGCCATGACAAGCAAACGGCACCCTGTGGCCAGTGTGATGGATGCCGCTGGTATCTGAGTGGGAACCATCCGGATTTTCGGCTATTGGCACCCGAGGAACAGGGAGAGTCAGAGGGCGAGGAAAGCAAAGCCAAGCGCAAGGTGCCGTTGATCAAGGTTGAATCGATTCGTGAATTAATCGAATTCGTCAATCTGACCGCGCATCGTCGTGGTGCCAAGGTGGTGTTGCTTGATCCTGTCGAATCGATGAACACCAGCGCCGCCAATGCGTTTTTGAAAATGCTGGAAGAGCCGCCCGCTGGCGTGACCTTCATTCTGGTATCGCATCATTGGCGACGTCTGTTGCCTACCGTGCGCAGCCGCTGCAGGGTGTTCCCGATTGCGACGCCGGAGCCGCGCGTAGCCAGTCAATGGCTTAATGCACAAGGGGTCGTCAATCCGGTATTGCATTTGGCCCATGCCGGGGGAGCACCGTTGGCGGCGCTGGATGATGCCCACGCGGAGTGGCTGCCACAGCGCGCAGCGTTTCTCGACCATATTGCGAATCCGGCGGCATTGAATGTATTGGGTGTTGCTGCCGAGCTGGAAAAAGCCAAGCTGGATACCGAACTGGTCGTGGACTGGCTGCAGAAGTGGGTGCATGACCTGATCGGCATGGGTTTGGCCGGACGAATCCGCTATTATCCTGATAGGCGTGATGATCTTGCGCGCTTGCAGCAGCGTGCGGTGAATATGATTGGTTTTATTGATCGCTTGCGGGATTCCCGGCGCTTGGCAAATCACCCTTTGAACCAGCGGCTGGTGTTCGAGTCGCTCTTGTTTGCGTACCTTGAGGCCTTGCATGGCAAGGCGCATGGAGTAAGAAATGGCTGAACCCGGCAAACAGACGGTTAGCCGACCAGGGGTGCTGTCGCTCAATATTCGCGAAAAAGCGGCCTTGTATGCGTCATATATGCCCTTCATCAAGAATGGCGGGATTTTCATACCCACCAACAAGCACTATGGCTTGGGCGATGAAGTGTTCATGCTGTTGTCGCTGCTCGATGACCCGGCCAAGATCGCCGTGTCGGGGCATGTGGTCTGGTTGACGCCCGCGGGCGCGCACAACAGTCATCAGCAAGGGATCGGCGTCCAGTTTTCCGGTAACGAAGCCGGGCATCAGGCGCGCAGCAAGATCGAAGGGCTGCTGGGCGGCTATCTGCAATCCGCACGCAACACGCACACGATGTAGTCAACGGGTTGCATTGCAACGGCCGCACCGGCGTGTGCGGCTTTTTCATTTACGGCTGGAGCTGCCATGTTCGTTGATTCCCACTGCCATTTGAATTTTCCCGATCTGGCGCAAGAGCTTGATCTGTACCTCGCCCGGATGGAGGAAAACAAGGTCACGCATGCCTTGTGCGTGGGCGTCGATCTGGAAAACTTGCCGCAGGTTTTTGCGCTCGCCGAGGAGCACGAAAATCTGTTTGCCTCGGTTGGCGTGCATCCCAGCCACGAGGAGGGCGAGGAGCCGACGGTTGAGCGCCTGGTCGAGTTGGCGCAGTGGCAAAAAGTGGTGGCGATTGGTGAAACCGGCCTCGACTATTACTGGCACAAGGATCAACCCGAGTGGCAGCGCGAGCGTTTCCGCAACCATATCCGTGCGGCCAGGCAGGTCGGGCTGCCGTTGATCATCCATACCCGCGACTCGGCCGCGGGTACCTTGCGAATCTTGCAGGAAGAGGAGGCTGACAAAGTCGGCGGGGTGATGCATTGCTTTACCGAGTCGTGGGCGGTGGCTGAGCAGGCCTTGGCGCTGGGTTTCTACATTTCCTTTTCCGGCGTGGTGACCTTCAAGAGCGCGGTGGCCTTGCAGGAAGTGGCGCAGAAGGTGCCGCTGGATCGCTTGCTGATCGAGACCGACGCGCCTTATCTGGCGCCGGTGCCTTTCCGGGGCAAGTTGAATCATCCCGCGCTGGTGAAGCATGTGGCCGAGCATATTGCCGATTTGCGTGGCATGCCCGTGCACGAACTGGCCCGGGCCAGCACCGACAATTTTTTCCGCCTGTTCGCCCGTGCTGGCCAAGCTGATCGCAGTTAAGTGAGACTGTTGTGAATTCAAATGTACTACTGTTATTGGGCGTGACGCTGGTTTGGGGAACGACATTTCCTTTGCTCAAAGCCATTGCCGTCGATCTCGATGGCGTTGAAATTACCGCGGTGCGCTTCGTGCTCGCCGCGCTTTGCCTGTTGCCATTCTTGCGCAAAACCTCGCGCGCGGTCTGGCGCGATGGCGCTTTGCTGGGCGGCTTCGCACTGGTTTCCTACGTGGCGCAGGCCTATGGGTTGCAGCACATTTCCTCCAATCGCAGCGCATTTCTGACCAGTCTGAATGTGTTGATGGTGCCGCTGCTGGGCTTCGTTTTCGGGCGTGGGCTATCCTGGAATGCACTGACGGCAGCGCTGTTGGCTTGCCTGGGAATTGGCTTGATGTCATGGGAAGGCGGTGGCAATTTGCTGGGCGATGGGGCGACGGTGCTCAGTGCGCTGGCCTATGCGCTCTACGTGATTTTCCTGTCGCAACGTTCCAATCGGCATGATTCACGGCAATTGGCGGCGACCCAGATCACGCTGATGGCGCTGTTCGGCTGCGTGTGGATGGTGCTGGGCGCGCAGGGCAGCACCGCGCTGGCGAGCTTGCCGACACGGTTGATTCCCCATCTTCCTGCGCTGGTCTATCTGGGCGTGGTGGCCAGTGCCGGGATGCTGTTTTTGCAGGCGCTGGCGCAGCGCCATGTTCCGGCCGAAAAGGCGGCGATTGTGTATGCCATGGAGCCTGTTTTTGCCGCGATGTTCGGCTGGCTGTGGCTGAGCGAATCGCTGGGTGTGCGCGGTGCCTGTGGCGGTGTATTGGTCGTGGCGGCCATGGTGCTGAGCGAATTGCGCGCCGCGCCCGCTGCTTGCCCGCAAGACTGAGCCTGCGCTGGCTGCGCCGGAGCCTGAATCCGGCCTGTGCTAGAATTCCCGACTAATTTGATCTGCGCCATTGCGCTTGGAGAACACGGATGTCCGGCAACACTTTTGGCCACCTGTTTACTGTCACGTCGTTCGGCGAGTCGCATGGGCCGGCAATTGGCTGCGTCGTCGACGGCTGCCCGCCTGGCCTGGCAATCAGCGCCGAAGAAATCCAGATCGAGCTGGACCGGCGCAAACCGGGTACCAGCCGGCATGTAACGCAGCGCAAGGAATCCGATTCGGTCGAGATTCTCTCCGGCGTGTTCGAAGGCAAGACTACCGGCACGCCGATCGCACTGCTGATCCGCAACGAAGACCAGCGCAGCAAGGATTACGGCAAGATCGCCGAGACTTTCCGCCCCGGCCACGCCGATTACACGTATTGGCACAAGTACGGTATCCGCGATTATCGCGGCGGCGGGCGCTCTTCCGCGCGCGAGACCGCCGTGCGCGTGGCGGCCGGTGCGATTGCCAAGAAATGGCTCAAGGAAAAATTCGGCGTCACCATTCGTGGCTACATGAGCCAGATGGGCGAGATCGAAATCCCGTTCAAGAGCTGGGATGAAGTCAGCCAGAACGCCTTCTTCGCGCCGAACCAGGAAATCGTCCCGCAGCTTGAAGACTATCTCGACCTGATCCGCAGCCAGCGCGATTCGATCGGCGCCAGAATCAGCGTCGTCGCCGAAGGCGTGCCGGTCGGCTGGGGCGAGCCGGTGTATGACCGGCTCGATGCCGATATCGCCTACGCGATGATGGGAATCAACGCGGTAAAGGGTGTCGAGATCGGCGCGGGGTTCAAGAGCATCACGCAACGCGGTTCACAGCATTGCGACGAGATCACCCCGCAGGGTTTTGCCACCAACAATGCAGGCGGCATCCTCGGCGGGATTTCTTCCGGACAGAACATTCTGGTCAATATCGCGGTCAAGCCGACGCCGAGCATCGCGCAGGAGCGCCGTTCGGTCGACAAGGAGGGCAAAGCGGTGCTGATGGCGACCACCGGCCGCCACGATCCGTGTGTCGCGATCCGCGCCACGCCGATTGCCGAAGCGATGTTGGCGCTGGTGCTGATCGACCACGCGTTGCGCCACCGTGCCCAGTGCGGTGACGTGGCGGTAACGACGCCGCAGATTCCGGGGCGCATGCTGTGACACCGGATCAATACTGCGAAGACAAGGCCGCAAAAAGCGGTTCCAGTTTCTATTCCAGTTTCCGCTTCCTGCCGCAGCAGAAGCGACTGGCGATCACCGCGCTGTACGCGTTCTGCCGCGAAGTCGACGACGTGGTCGATGAAACGCACGACGACAACGTCGCGCGCACCACGCTCAACTGGTGGCGCGCCGAGATCGACAATCTCTACGCCGGCGGCCCGCAGCATCCGGTGACGCGCGCGCTGCTGCCGCATGTCAAAGCCTATGACCTGCAGCGCGAACTGTTCCTCGAGATCATCGACGGCATGGAGATGGATCTCGACATTCCGCGCTATGCCGGCTTCAAGGAGCTGCAACTGTACTGTTATCGCGTGGCCTCGGTCGTCGGCCAGCTTTCGGCGCAGATTTTTGGCTATACCGACCGCAAGACGCTGAAATACGCGCACGATCTGGGGCTCGCATTCCAACTGACCAATATCATCCGCGACGTGGGTGAGGACGTGCGCCGCGGCCGCATCTACATTCCGATCGACGAGTTGCAGCGCTTCAACGTGACCGCCGACGATCTGTTCTCGCTGCGCGAAACCGACAATTTCCGCGCGCTGATGGAATTCCAGATCGAGCGCGCCGAACACTACTACGTGCAAGCACTGGCCGAACTCCCTGCGGCCGACCGCAAGGCGCAACGCTGCGGCCTGGTGATGGCCGCGATCTACCGCACCACGCTCGACGAGATCAAGCGCGATGGTGCCGGCAAGGTGTTGAACCAACGCCTGTCGCTGGGCAAGCTGCGCAAGGTCTGGCTGGCGTGGAAAACCTGGTTTATTGCCTGATCCGATGAACCCCAAAATTGCCATCCTCGGTGGCGGCTATGCCGGCATGGCCGCTGCGGTAGAGCTGGCTGCGGCCGGCGCGGCCGTGACCGTGTTCGAAGCTGGCAAGGTGCTCGGTGGGAGGGCGCGCAAGGTCGTGCTCGACGGACGCGAGGTCGATAACGGCCAGCATCTGGTGATCGGCGCGTATGGCGAACTGCTGCGCTTGATGCGCCTGGCGGGTGTCGATCCCGTAGCCGCTTACCTGCGTCAAGCGCTGGAGCTGGTGGTCGAGCCGGGTTTCCGCCTGGCCTGCCCGAATCTGCCGGCGCCACTGCATCTGGCGGCGGGTTTGTTGGGTGCGCGTGGCTTGGGTATGGCCGCGCGCTGGCAATTGATCCGGGCAATCCGCAGCGCACAGACGGCCGGCTGGGTATTGGCGACAGATTGCACGGTGGCGGACTGGCTCGCGCAGCAGCACCAGTCGCGCAACCTGGTCGCCCGATTCTGGCAACCCCTGACCGTGGCGGCGTTGAATACTCCGCTGGAAAAGGCGTCGGCGCAGGTGCTGCTGAACGTACTGCGCGATAGCCTGGGCGGTGCTCGCTCGGCTTCCGATCTCTTGTTCCCCAAGGTGGATTTTTCTGCGCTTTTCCCTGAGGCTGCTGCCGGGTTTGTGCTGGCTCGCGGCGGAGAGGTCCGCTTGGGGGCGATGGTGAAAAGCCTGCGACGCACCGAATCCGGCTGGGCGGTGGGCGAGGGTGACGAGCGTTACGATGCCGTGATCTGCGCTTTGCCGCCGCACCGTGCCGGCATGGTGCTGCGCGATCTGCCGCGCCTGATGGTGTTGGCGCAGCAGCTCGAACACTGGGAATACCAGCCGATTGTTACCGTTTACCTGCAATACGATCCCGCCGTGCGCCTGCCGCGCCCGATGACCGGGCTGGCCGATTCGCCGGCACAATGGGTGTTCGACCGCCATTACAGCCATGCCACGCCGGGACTGATCGCAGTGGTGATTTCCGCCGAGGGCGAACATACGCACTGGTCGCGCGAGGTCCTGATCGCCGCCGTGGAGCGCGAACTGCATCTGCGCTTGCAGCTGCCGGCACAAGCACAATGGCGCGGCATGATTGCGGAAAAACGGGCCACCTTTGCCTGTGTGCCGGGCATGCAACGCCCGATCAATAAAACCGCCGAGCCGGGACTGTGGCTGGCAGGTGATTACACGGCAGGCAAGCACTACGATTACCCGGCCACGCTGGAAGGCGCAGTGCGAAGCGGCGTGGCCGCGGCACGCGAACTGATGGGGTCGGAACTTTGGGAGTCGATACGATGAACACTTGGAAAAACTACGCCGCGCCGGCCGATGTGTTTCGCGACCGGGTAATCCTGGTAACGGGCGCGGCGCAAGGCTTGGGTGAAATGGCGGCCAAGGCATTGGCGGTTTTGGGCGCGACGGTGATCCTGCTCGACCGCAACGAAAAGAAACTGGGCAAGGTCTACGATGCGATCGAGGCGGCCGGCGGCCCTCAGCCTGCCGAAGTGCCGCTCGATCTTGCCACGGCGGGCGAGGTCGAAATCGGCCGGTTGGCGGTCCTGATTGACAAGGAATTCGGCCGGCTTGACGGTATTTTGCATGCGGCCAATGGCTTCACGCATCTGTCGCCGCTGGCGAACCAGAGGCTAGACGAGTGGGTGGAGATGTTCCGAGTGAATGTCGCCGCGCCGTTTGCGCTGACGCGGGCGCTGTATCCCTTGCTGGCCCAGGCGAGCGATGCCGCAGTGCTGGTGTTGGGCGAAACGCATGCGCTGGCGCCCAAGGCCTTCTGGGGTGGCTATAGCGTGAGCAAGGCCGGGCAGAAAAACTGGGTCGAGATCGCTGCGGACGAGTGGGACGGGCAGGAAAACTTGCGCATCAATTTGTTGGTGCCGGGACCGATCCAGTCGCCGTTCCGCCTGGCGACGCATCCGGCTGAATCGAAAGACAGCCTGCCGCCCTCCGGTAGTTTGGTGCCGGCCTTGTTGTATTGGCTGGGGCCGGAAAGTCGAGGGTCGAGCGGGAAAGTATTGTATTTTTCCGACATTGTAGCTGATTGATTTAAAAGGCTTTCTCCTTCTTGTGTTTATGGGTAAACTCGCCCGGGCATCATTGTGAAACAGTGTTTTGTTTTTTTGTTTCCTGATGCGTGGACCAAATAATAAACCTGACAAGGAGAGAGTAAGTGATCAAGAAATTCATTGTATTGGCCGGAATGGTTGGATTGCTTGCAGGTTGTGCGACGCAGTCGTCAGTGGAAGTGCGTAATCCTCCAGGTGGCAAGATTGCACAGCATATCGACAGTTTCAGCGGAAAGGTGACTTGGCAGTTGGTGTATCCCGATGCGGCCGCATGCCAGAAATTTGTTTCACTGTTCGATACCCAGCCGGAAGTTCTGAAGTTTGCGGTGGATTGCTGGGCCGATTCCGATAATGAATCCGCATCCTTGCCAGTCAAGGTTGCGATGAAGCAGAAGGATTCCGGCAAGGAAATGATCCTGGAAACTGCCAGTCCTGCGGCGTGTGCAAATGCAGTCCGTGTCGTGGAAAGCCTCGGGGCCTATTCGCTCGTGGGCCAGTGTCCGGCTGTTCCGGCACCTGCTGCGAAGTAAGGTTTTATCCGGACGGGAAAGCGGTTTCGGCCGCTTTTTTGATCTGCGTCATTGATAATGATTATCAATAGTAATATCATGGGCCAGCCGATTATCTGAAAAGAGTTTGCTCGAATGAAACTGAAAACCTTGTTTTTGTCATCCTTGCTAAGTGTCTGTGCCTCCCAGGTGTGGGCAGAAACCGTTACGGTGTATTCCGCACGCAATGAACAGCTGATCAAGCCGCTGTTCGATGCCTACACCAAGGAAACCGGCGTGGAAATCCGCTTCGTGACCGGGACTGAAGGGGCTTTGCTTGAGCGTTTGCGGGCAGAGGGGAGCAATACCCCGGCCGATATGCTGATCACGGTGGATGCCGGTAATTTGTGGCAGGCCTCCCACCAGGGCGTGCTCAAGCCGGTGAAGTCGGCGACGCTGGAAGCCAATATCCCCGCGCATTTGCGCGATGCTAAAAATGAATGGTTTGGACTTTCGGTGCGTGCGCGTACCCTGTTCTACAGCAAGGCGAAGGTCAAGCCGGAATCCCTGAGCAGCTACGAAGATCTGGCCGATCCGAAGTGGAAAGGCAAACTGTGCCTGCGCACTTCCAAGAAGGTTTATAACCAGTCGCTGGTGGCAATGATGATTGCCCAGCACGGCGAAGCCAAAACCGAGCAGATTGTGCGCGGCTGGGTGGCCAATCTGGCGACGGATGTGTTCTCGGACGATACCGCCATGCTCAAGGCGATTGCCGCGGGCCAGTGTGAAGTCGGCATTGCCAACACCTATTACTATGGCCGGATCGTTGATCAAGAGCCGAACTTCCCGGTCGGGATATTCTGGGCCAACCAGAAGACCGATGGGGTGCATGTCAACGTTTCCGGTGCCGGCGTGACCCGTCATGCCAAGAACGAGAAAGGCGCAATCCGTCTGATCGAATGGCTGTCTTCCGACAAGGCGCAGAATCTCTACACCGACAAGGGCATGGAATATCCGGCCAACCCGAAGATCAAGCCGGATGCGCTGATCGCAGGATGGGGCACGTTCAAGTCCAATCTGATCAATGTGGCCAAGGCGGGCGAGTTGCAGGCGCAAGCAACCAAGCTGATGGATCGCGCCGGTTACAAGTAAACATCAACTTTATTTGAGTAGGCTCCTTGACCCGCATCACGCCTTCGGGTGTGATGCGGTTTTTTTCGTTTGCGGGAAGCATGAAGCCATTATTTTCACGCGGCAGTCTGTACGTGTTGCCGCTTGCCCTGTTGACCCTGATTCCGCTGGCGGTGGTATTGTCGTCTTTTCTGCAACCGCAGCCGGAAATATGGCGACATCTGGCGCAGTATGTGCTGCCCGATGTGCTGCGCAACACCCTGCTTCTGGTGCTGGGGGTGGGCTGCGGCGTGTTGTTGCTGGGGGTGCCGCTGGCCTGGTTAACCGCGGTGTGCGAGTTTCCGGGGCGGCGGTTTTTTGCCTGGGCGCTGATGCTGCCGCTCGCCATGCCGGCGTATGTGCTTGCCTTCATCCTGGTGGGTTTGCTCGACTATACCGGGCCGGTCCAAACCCTGCTGCGCGAGCAACTCGGTTATGCCGGCTGGTTTCCGAAAATCCGTTCACCCGGCGGCGTGGTGTTCACGCTGGTGCTGGCGCTTTACCCTTATGTTTATCTGCTGGCACGCGAAGCGTTTCGCTCCCAGGGCAAGCGGGCGCTGGAGGCGGCGCAAACACTGGGTCTGACGCGCTGGCAGGCGTTCTGGCGCGTGGCGCTGCCGATGGCTCGGCCCTGGCTGGCTGGCGGCGTGATGCTGGCGCTGATGGAAAGTCTGGCTGATTTCGGTACGGTGGCCATTTTCAATTTTGATACCTTCACCACGGCGATCTACAAAGCGTGGTTTGCCTTGTTCAATTTGCCGGCTGCGGCGCAGCTCGCTTCCCTGCTGGTGCTGTTTGTCTTGCTGCTGGCCTGGCTGGAGGCAAGGAGCCGTGGTGCACGGCGTTTTAATGGCAAGGGCGGGCAGGGGGCGCGGATCGTATTGCAGGGCTGGGTTCGCTGGTGCGCGCTGGCACTGTGTGGCGCAGTGCTGCTGGCGGCGTTTGCGGTGCCGGTACTGCAACTCGTGCTCTGGTGCGCAAAGGTCTGGGCCGAGGACGCAGATCGCCGCTATGCGGGATTCATCCTGCGCTCGCTCATGCTGGCCGGACTGACTGCGCTGATCGTGGCGGCGGCCGCCTTGTTGCTGACGCATTTCACCCAGCGCTTCCGCGATTCCGCCACGCGTTGGCTGGGGCGTCTGGCGACCCTGGGTTATGCCGTGCCCGGTACGGTGCTGGCCGTGGGCGTGTTTATTCCGATTGCCTGGCTGGATAACGGATTGGTTTTCCTGCTACAGGCGCTGGGCGGCACGTCGACCGAGTTGCTGAAAGGCACGCTGGTGGTGATGCTGCTGGCGCTGACTGCACGTTTCCTGGCCGTGGGCCATCAGCCGGTCGAGGCGGCCATGCAGCGCATCACGCGCAACCAGGAAGATGCAGCGCGCTCGCTCGGCGTAACCGGCCGGGCCTTGCTCTGGCGCCTGCACCTGCCCATGCTGCGTGGTGGCGTGCTGTCGGCGCTATTGCTGGTTTTTGTCGAAACACTGAAAGAAATGCCGATCACCCTGATGACGCGCCCGTTTGGCTGGGACACGCTGGCGGTGCGCGTGTTTGAAATGACCTCGGAAGGCATGTGGGAGCGGGCGGCCTTGCCTAGCCTCTGCATCGTGCTGGCGGGCTTGCTGCCGGTACTGATCCTGGTTCGGCAGACGGAGAAATAACATGGCTTTGCTGGAAATCGATCAACTCAATGTACGGTATGGCGACCACGTGGTCGTAAGTGACTTGGCCTTGCAGCTCGAATCGGGCGAGATCGGCTGTTTGCTTGGTGCCTCTGGCTGTGGCAAGACCACGGTATTGCGGGCGGTGGCCGGTTTTGAACCGGCGCAACACGGCACGATCAGCTTGGCGGGGCGTGTGGTGAGCGAAGCCGGACGGATCGTGCCACCGGAACAGCGCCATATCGGCATGGTGTTTCAGGATTACGCGCTGTTTCCGCACCTTGATGTGGCGGCGAACGTCGGTTTTGGCTTGAGCACGATGACCAAGGCAGGGCGGGCCGCGCGTGTGGCAGAAATGCTGGCGCTGGTCGGGCTGGGGCCAATGGCGCAGCGTTTTCCGCACGAGCTTTCCGGCGGGCAACAACAGCGCGCGGCCCTTGCGCGCGCGCTGGCGCCGGAACCGAAGCTGCTGCTGCTGGACGAACCGTTTTCCAATCTCGATGCCGAGTTGCGCGAGAAACTGGCGCAGGATGTGCGTGCGATTCTGAAAACGGCCGGCACCACGGCGCTGCTGGTCACGCATGACCAGCACGAAGCTTTTGCCATGGCCGATCGTGTTGGCGTGATGCAGTCCGGGCAGATCCGCCAGTGGAGCACGCCGTATGATCTGTACCATCGCCCGGTGGATCGCTTTGTGGCGAGCTTTGTCGGGGAAGGAGAGTGGTTGCGGGCCGAAGTGGATACGGCGGGCGTGGTGCTCACCGAGCTGGGCACGCTTTCCGGCATCCGCTGCACCGAGGATCCGGAAATGCGGCAGCTGGATGTATTGATCCGGCCCGACGATGTGGTGCTCGATGAGGCCGGCCAGCAAACTGCCCGGGTATTGGCCAAGGCATTTCGCGGCGCCGAATTCCTCTATACCCTGATTCTGCCTTCCGGCCAGCAACTGCTATCGCTGGTGGCCAGCCACCACAATCACCAGATCGGTGAAGAAGTTGGCATCCGGCTCGAAGTGGATCACCTGATCGCTTTTTCGCGTTGAAAATTACGCTATTGCGGTTTCCCGCCATGGGCCAGACTCCCCCTTGAGGTATCATCCTTGCCCATACAAGGACTGGACGGGCGTTGAACTTCAACGCTCCCGGACAGGAAACAAGGACGACGTATGGGCAATTCTTTTCTCTCCACCACGATCCTGTTGCTATTGGTGACGGATCCGCTGGGTGGGTTCCCGGTTTATGTTTCTCTGCTGAAAAACGTGCCGCCCGAGCGCAAGCTCAAGGTCATCCTGCGCGAAGCCAGCGTGGCGTTTCTGGTGCTGCTGGTGTTCATGTTTTTTGGCCGCGGCTTTCTGTCGGTCATGCATCTTTCCGAGACCTCGCTGGGTATTGCCGGTGGCGTGGTGCTGTTTTTGATCGCACTGCGCATGATTTTTCCGCATCCGGAAGGCATCATGGGCGAAACGCTGGAGAAAGAGCCTTTTATTGTGCCGCTGGCCATTCCGCTGATCGCCGGCCCGTCCGCGCTGGCTACCGTATTGCTGCTGGTGGCGCGCGGACCGGATAAAATGCCGGAGATTCTCGGCGCCTTGACGGTGACGATGGTGGTGATCGTCCTGACGCTGCTTTCTGCAGAGCGCATCAGCCAGGTGGTGGGTGAACCGGTGACCAAGGCCTTCGAGCGCCTGATGGGTCTGGTGCTGACGGCTATTGCAGTGGAGATGCTGCTGTCCGGTATCCAGAACTACGCAGTGCAAGTCAGCAAGGCAATGGTGCAATGAGAAATGTGCTGACGAGGCTGATTGAATAAAAAGCGAAGACGGGGAGGGTAGGCATGTCTGAAACAAAAGATGCGGAGGATAACCTTGCTCCGGGAAAAGCCACGCTGATGCAGCGTTTGCGCTTGCCGCTGATGATCGGCGGTATGGTCGTCGGGCTGCTGGTGTTTCTGCTGATTGGTTTTGGGCTGGGCAAAGCCAAGCAGGCGCTCGAACGCAGGCAAGTAGCCGAACAGATACTGCAGCTCAAGACCCGGATGGCGGCAATTGAAGATCAAAAAAAACTGTTCGAGGTCAAAGCCGAAGGCTTGGCGCAAGTGATCGAAAAACAGAAGCGCCAGATCGAAGAGCTGGAGCACAAGCTTGAAGTGGAGAACGCCGCTTTGGCGCTCAAGGCGTCCGAGGTGGAATCAATCCAGGCGGCTATTCCTCCTCAAAAGGCTGCCCCGGCCAAGGTGGCGGCTTCGGCGCCGAAGCCGCGCGAGTACGCACGCTTTGGCAATGAGGAGTGCACCTTGCTGGCAGGCAAAGGCAATGAAAGCTGGAAGGCGTGTCTGCAGGGGCGCACCAAAGCGTCTCCTGAGGCGGATTCAGCGCGCGTGGCGAAGGGCGCAGGTAAGCAAGAGCAGGTCAGCCAGAAAACGGCCTCGCCAGTCCATTCGGCGCACTGATGCCGAGGCGGCAGACCGAAGCCGTGACAGCGAGATCAACAAAAACGGGCGCCGCAGCGCCCGTTTTTCATTGGAGCGAATAATCAGGCGCCGGCCTGGACATCCTTCACCGCCTTGTAGACGGTCTGGTACAGCTCGTCGATGTGTTCCAGCTCCAGGCAGGAGAACGCGACGCGCAGATCGGTTTCGCCCAGGGCGATGGTACCGATCTGGTATTCGTTCAACAGGCGCTGGCGTACGGCTTCGGCGTTGGCACCCTTGAGCTTCAGGCACATGAAGTAGCCGGAATTGAACGGGTAGTAATCCCAGGCATCGCCGAAGTCGCCGGCATCGAGCAGCGCCTTCACCTTGTTGGCGCGGGCTTTCATGATCTCGTGCTTCTCGGCGCACTGGGCCTCGAAACGCGGATCCTGCAGGGCCTTGAGCACGAAGGTCTGGCTCGGATGCGGGCCGCTGGAGATCGTGGCGCGGATGATGCCCATGGTTTTTTGTTCCAGCGCGGCCAGCACTTTCTCGGAGGCGTGGGCGTAGGTGATGAAACCGACGCGGAAGCCCCAGACGTATTCTTCCTTGGTCGCGCCGTCGACCTTCACCGCGAGCAGGTTCGGCGAGAGGCCGGCCAGCTTGCCGAACAGCGATTCGGTCAGGCTGTCCTCGAAGAACAGGCCGAAGTAGGCATCGTCGGTCACGACCACGAGCTTGAGGCCGGCGTCGGCGACTTCCTTCAGCGCGGCGACGATTTCATCGCCTTCCGCTGCGGTCGGGGTGTAACCGGTCGGGTTGTTCGGGAAGTTGAGCAGTACCACGGCCTTTTTCTTGCCGGCGGCGAGCTGCGCCAACAGCGCGGCCTTCATGCCGGTGCTGTTGAACTTGCCACGCGCATCGTACAGCTCGAAGTACACCATCTCGGCGCCACGGCGCACGCCGAAGGTCAGTTCGTAGTTTTCCCAGTTCTTGTCCGGCACGATCAGCGGGGTGCCGGCTTCGGCGAACAGGTCGGAAACGATACTGATGCCGTGCGTCAGCGCGTTGGTCACGATCGGGTTGCCGTAGGACTTGCCGGCGAGGCTCGGATTGTCCTTGAGCATTTTGCTGCGCCAGGCGGTGCGCAGTTCCGGTTTGCCGGCGGGCGGGGCGTACGGATAGATGTCTTTTGGCGCGTAGGCCGACAGGGTTTCCTGGATCAGCCCCAGGTGCATCGGAATGCCCTTTTCCGTGGCGATGCCGATGGTGGCATTGAATTTCTTGGCTTTCTGGCCGGCTTCCGCCGATTGCGACAGGATGCCTTCCTTCGGGAAGTAAATGGCGCGGCCCAGCTCGGAAAGCATTTCCAGAACCGGGGCGGCTTCTTGTTGCAGCGTGGCATTCAGTTGTTGGGCGAGAGCGTGCATGGCTTGAGACCGTGTCGTGGAGGGTGGCGCGATTTTACTCTTGCCGCCCCACGCTGAGAACCATTCTTCAGGCCGTGCGCCGGGAAAAATCACGCGGCCGGAAGCCCAGCAGCGCCAGCATGCCGAAATAAGCCAGCATCCCGCCCCCTACCAATCCGGAAAGACGCAGACAGCGCAGCGCCATCCCGCCGCTATCCCAGGCAGGCATCACCAGCATCAAGCCCCACAGGATGGCCGCCATGAAAACGACTGCGGCCAGCAGCTTGGCCAGAAAACTGCGCCAGCCGGGCAGGGGGGCGTAGATGCCGTGGCGGCGCAACTGACGATAGAGCAATCCGGCATTGGTGCAGGCGCCGAGGCCGATGGCCAGTGCCAACCCGGCATGGCGCAGGTGCCAGATAAAGGCGAGGTTCATCAGCTGCGTGGCGGCCAGTGTGAACAGGGCGATCTTGACCGGCGTCTTGATGTTCTGGCGTGCGTAAAAACCCGGCGCCAAAACTTTCACCAGGATCAGTCCGAGCAGGCCCACCGAATAGGCGATCAGCGCCTGCTGCGTCATCAGCGCATCGTGTGCGCCGAACTTGCCGTACTGGAACAGGGTGGCGATCAGCGGTTGCGAGATCACGGCGAGCGCCACCGACGAAGGCAGGGCCAGCAGCAGGCACAGGCGCAGGCCCCAGTCGAGCAGGCGCGAATATTCGGCATGGTCATCGCTGGCGTGGCTGCGCGACAGTGACGGCAGCAGGATGGTGCCGAGTGCCACGCCAAGTACGCCGGTGGGGAATTCCATCAGGCGGTCGGCGTAGTACATCCATGAAACGCTGCCGGAAACCAGGAACGAGGCAAAGATGGTGTTGATGATCAGCGAGATCTGGCCGACCGACACGCCCAGGATCGCCGGTCCCATCTGTTTCATCACGCGCCAGACGCCGGCATCCTTGAAGTTCAGGCGCGGCCACACCAGCATGCCGATTTTCTTCAGGTGCGGCAGCTGGAACACCAGCTGGGCCACGCCGCCGACGGCCACGGCCCAGGCCAGTGCCAGGACCGGCGGATGGAAATATGGCGCCAAGAACAGGGCAAAGACAATGAAGGAGATGTTCAGCAGCGTCGGCACAAACGCCGGGATCGAGAATTTGTTCCAGGCATTCAGGATCGAGCCGGCCAAGGACGCGAGCGAGATGAACAGGATGTAGGGAAAGGTGATGCGCAGCAGGCTGACGGTGAGCGCGAATTTTTCCGGTGTGTTGGCAAAGCCGGGGGCGGAAATCCAGATGATTGCCGGTGCGGCGATCATGCCGAGCGCGCTGACCACGAACAGCGCCAGCGCCAGCAGGCCGCAGACATCGGCCACGAACGTGCGCGTGGCCTCTTCGCCTTCGCGGCTGCGGTATTCGGACAGGATCGGCACGAACGCCTGTGAAAAAGCGCCCTCGGCAAAGATGCGGCGCAGCAGGTTGGGCAGCTTGAAGGCGACAAAAAAGGCATCGGTGGCAAAGCCCGCGCCAAAAATGCGCGCCACGATGGCATCGCGGGCAAAGCCCAGAACGCGGGAAACCAGCGTCATCGAGCTGACCTGGGCGAGCGCTTTGAGAAGATTCATAAGGTGTGGAAATCCTGCCGCAGGTGGCCTCACCATGGCGGCGTAAAAAATCGCAAAAACCGGGGAAGCTGAATCTGCTTCGGTATCCCGAAGGTGCGTAGTTTACGCCGAGCCGCTCAGCCCGTGTGGCCGAGTAGCTCGCGCGCCTGTTGCAGGCACTGACTGGCAATGCTGGCGCCGGAGCGCGATTCGCGCAGCGCCATGTTCCAGTGGGCCAGTGCCGCACGCATGCTGGCGTGGTCGCTTGCGGTGGCAATTTCCTGCTGCAGTTTGGCAGCCATCAGGCCCAGGTGTTGCTGGCTGATCTCGATCAGATAGGCCTTGGCACGGGTCAGCCGTACCGGATCGAGCGGAGTTTCTTCGGGGACGGCGGGAGGTGTGGCGGGAGCGGTGACAGTTGTTGCGGTTGCCGGAGGGGAGGCAGGGGCCTGATTGCCGATGAAATGGTTGTCGCGCAGTTCCGTGATCAGTGGGCGCAGTTCCTTGGCCGAAATCAGTTGGGTCAGCGCGCCGAGCGTGCGTTCGCCATCCAGCATTACCAATAGTTGCCGTGCCTTGGGGCGCAAGCCGTGCCGGCGATCAGCCAGCTCTTCAAGCGCTTTTTCCGTCTTGAAAAATATGGCGTGATTCCAGTCGACGGTCATTTCCATGCTGCACTCTGTTTTCGGGAACGGAGGCGAGCTTACGGCAGGCTTGTTACGGTTTCGTGAATGAAGACGCAGGAAGCTTCATGCGAGGCGAAATAAATCTCTGTTATTTTCCTGTGGCCAGTTTCAATTCGAACGCTTGTTGCTCCAGGTAATGGCGGATTTCTGCGGGCAGGTTTGTGTCGGTAATGACGGTGGTCAGCGCGGAAAGAGGCAGGGCGCGGTACAGCGCGTAACTGCCGTACTTGCTGCTGTCGGCGACCAGTACGCGCTGGCGCGCATTGGCAACCAGGCAGGCTTTCAATGAGGCCTTTTCGGCAGTTGGCGTGGTAATGCCGCGATCCAGGCTCCAGCAATTGGCGCTGACAAAGGCGATATCGGGGTAAATGCTGCGCAGAAACTCTCCGCCGTGTTCGCCCACGCAGGATTGACTGTTGTGGTCGACCACGCCGCCGGTGAGGGTGACTTCAATTTGTGGGCAGCTGGCGAAGAGCAGGGCGATATTCAGGTCGCTGGTGAATACGCGCAGCGGGAGTCCGACCAGCATTCGCGCCGTTTCCAGTGTGGTGGTGCCCGCATCAAGAACCACCGAATAGTTGGGTTTCACCATCTCGCAGGCCAGGGCTGCGATCGCCCGTTTTTCGGCCAGATTGCGGAATTGTTTCTCTGGTGTCGTGGGCTGTGCTGGCACAAAGCGATTGAGCGTTACTCCGCCGTGCGTGCGGCTGATCGCGCCTTGTTGATCAAGTTTGATCAAATCGCGCCGAATGGTGGCCGGTGAGGCCCCAATCGCGCTGACGATGTCATCCACCGTGGCCAAATTGCGGCCTTTGAGGTAGTCGAGAATCTGTTCTTGCCGGCTGATCACGTTTGGTACATCCACAAAATTTCTCTTCTTTCAATTGATTACGGGCTGCAGGACTGCTGAAAAGGGCGATCTGCCTGCATTAGTGGCGTGGTTTCTCATAGTATGATTTGTTTTGATCATCATTTAAAGGAAATCATTCTTGTTTTGCTGGTTATTTTCTGATTTAGCGCAAATATTGGGGGGTGTATGAATATATTTTCCCGTGTTTGGTTGAATATAATCGCCTTGAGTGATAAAAAGAAATCACACAAGGCATTTCAACTTGTGTGGGTTTATTCATATAGAAATAGGAGGAAGTGCCATGTTCGATCCTTCCCGGCGTGCTCTGTTGCGTTCTCTGGCCGCCACGCCTGTTGCTGCTGCTCTTGGATCTTTGCCCAGTATTTCCAGCGCTGCTGCGCCGGAGTTTTCGTTCAAGTACGGCAACAATCTGCCGGTGACCCATCCGCTGAATGTGCGTTCTCAGGAGGCGGCAGCACGGGTTTTCAAAGAGTCCAAAGGGCGCCTTGAAATCAAGATATTCCCGAACAATCAGCTGGGCGGCGATACCGACATGTTGTCGCAGGTTCGCAATGGCGGCATCGAGATGTTCACTCCCTCGGCACTGGTGATCGCGACCCTGGTTCCGGTTGCCGCGATCAATGCAGTTGGCTTTGCCTTCGCGGATTACAAACAGGTTTGGGCTGCCATGGACGGCAAGCTGGGCGCGCATGTGCGGGCCGGCTTTGAAAAGGTGGGTCTGCACGGGCTGGAGCGCATGTGGGACAACGGTTTCCGTCAGACCACTTCCAGTAATCGGCCGATTACCTCAGCGCAGGATTTGTCTGGCCTCAAGATTCGCGTCCCGGTCAGCCCGCTGAGCATCTCGATGTTCAAATCGTTGGGCTCTGCCCCTGCCAGCTTGCAGTTTTCCGAAGTTTACCTGGCGCTGCAGACCAAGGTCGTCGATGCGCAGGAGAACCCGCTGGCCATCATTCAGACGGCCAAGATGTATGAGGTGCAGAAATACTGTTCGCTTACCAATCACATCTGGGACGGTTACTGGTTCGTGGTCAATGGCCGGGCATGGAAGAGCCTGCCGCCGGATCTGCAGAAGATTATGTCCGATGCCTTCAATGATGCCGGCCTCAAGCAGCGTGAAGATATCCGCGCACTGAATGATTCACTGCAAAACGAGCTGAAAGCGAAAGGTCTGGTGTTCAACGCCACCGCGCCGGATACCTTCCGTGCCGCGCTGCGCCAATCCGGGTTTTATACCGAATGGCGCAAGAAATTCGGCGACGAGGCTTGGGGTTTGCTGGAGCAGTCGGTCGGAAAACTGTCCTGATCATTGAGGAGGGTAGGCAATGCAATCGTCTTCTGTCACGTTGCCCCTGGCATCTGCCCAGGGCTGGCTTGGATGGGTTTCAACCTGTGATCGCTTCCTTGGGAAAACGGTTGAGTATTTTGCCGGCACCTTGGTGTTGGCCGAAATCATCGTGCTGCTTTCCGGAGTGAGTGCCCGCTATCTGTTTCACACGCCTCTGGTCTGGTCGGACGAGCTTGCCTCCATCCTCTTTCTTTGGTTGTCGATGCTTGGTGCCGTAGTGGCTTTGCGGCGCAGCGAGCACATGCGGATGACCGCGTTTCTGTCAAAACTGCACGGTGAAACCCGGGCGCTGATGGATACGTTGGCCATCGTGGCTTCGCTGGCTTTCGTGCTGCTCATCCTCTGGCCGGCGTGGGAATATGCCAGCGAAGAGGCCATGATCACCACGCCAGCGCTGGAAATCAGCAACTTTTGGCGCACGATAGCCATACCCCTGGGCTGTGCCTTGATGGCAGTCACCACCGTGATGCGCCTGATTCTGGTGGGTAAACCCAAAACGGTAGTGAAGGCGGCCGTGGCCGTGGCCGCCATCATTGTCCTGTTTGTTCTGGCGGGGCCTTCGCTGAATGCTCTCGGGAAAGCAAACCTGCTGATCTTCTTTGTCGGCGTGGTGGGGGTTAATGTATTTGCCGGGGTTCCCATTGCCTTTTCGTTCGCGCTTGCCACCTTTGGCTACCTCGCACTGACCACGCGTACCCCGATGCCTGTCATGGTGGGACGTCTGGATGAAGGCATGTCGCACCTGGTGCTGCTGGCGGTGCCGTTGTTCGTGTTCCTGGGGCAATTGATAGAGATGACCGGCATGGCTCGCGCCATGGTGCAGTTTCTGGCCAGCATGCTGGGGCATGTGCGTGGCGGTTTGTCCTATGTGCTGATCGGCGCCATGTACCTGGTTTCCGGTATCTCGGGCTCAAAAACGGCCGACCAGGCGGCGGTGGCACCGGTTCTGTTCCCGGAAATGAAGGAGCGCGGCGCCAAGGCCGGGGATCTGGTGGCTCTGCTGTCGGTAACGGGGGCACAGACTGAAACCGTGCCGCCCAGCATCGTGCTGATCACCATTGGATCGGTTACTGGCGTTTCCATCGCCGCACTGTTTACCGGCGGCTTGTTGCCCGCTTTCGTGGTGGGCCTGGCCCTGTGCCTGGTGGTGTGGTGGCGAAATCGCAACGAGGATCTGAGCAAGGTCAAGCGTTCCACGAAGAAGGATATCGCACGCTTTTTTGCCATCGCTTTTCCGGCGCTTGTGCTGCCTTTCCTGATCCGGTTTGCCGTCGTCGGCGGTATTGCCACGGCCACGGAAGTTTCAACGATCGGGATTGCGTACTCGGTACTGGCTGGTCTGCTGATCTATCGGCAATTCGATTTCAAGCGCGCAGGCAAGATGTTGATTGATACGGCCTCACTTTCGGGCGCGATCATCTTCATCATCGGCGCGGCCACGGCCATGGCCTGGGGGCTGACGCAATCGGGCTTCTCGCAGGATCTGGCCATGCTCATGAAGAAGCTGGGCGGACCCGGCGCCTTCATGGCCGTTTCGATTGTCGCCTTCATCATTCTGGGCAGTGTGCTGGAAGGCATTCCTGCCATCGTCCTGTTCGGACCGCTCTTGTTCCCGATCGCTCGCGAGATGGGAGTCCACGATGTGCACTATGCCATGGTGGTCATCCTGGCCATGGGCGCCGGTCTGTTCTCGCCGCCGTTCGGTGTGGGCTATTACGGCTGTTGCGCGGTGAGCAAGGTGCATCCGGACGAGGGAATTCGCTACATCTGGGGTTATCTGGCTGCATTGATTTTCGGTTTGATCATTGTGGCGGCAGTGCCCTGGATCTCCATCGGATTCCTCTGATCCTGGCCAATCCATTGAGGAGCATAAAGATGGCTGTCAAGTTGGGCGTAATTGCTGACGATTTTACCGGAGCCACCGATATCGCCGGTTTTATGGTGGAGCAAGGCTGGCATGTGGTGCAACTGATCGGGGTACCCACTGCAGACACTCTGCCGGGTGAAGTGGATGCCGTGGTGATTTCGCTGAAAAGCCGGTCTTGTGCCGTGGAAGAGGCGACGGCGCAATCGGTGGCAGCCTGCCGCTGGCTCAAGACCCGGGCGGGCGCGGAGCAGATTTTCTTCAAGTATTGCTCCACGTTCGATTCCACGCCGAGCGGCAATATCGGCCCGGTCATCGATGCCTTGCTGGCTGAGCTGGATACGAATTTCACCGTGGTTTGTCCGGCGTTGCCGCCGAACGGGCGCACCGTTGTGCATGGCCATCTGTTTGTGAACGGCAAGTTGCTCAACCGTTGCGGCATGGAAAACCATCCGGTTACGCCGATGTGGGATGCCGATATTCAGCAGTTATTGGCGCCGCAGTCGCGTGCTCGAAGCGGTTTGGTGGCGCTGGATGTCATCCAGCAAGGGCCGGAGGCGATTGCACTGCGCCTGCAGCAATTGCGCCGGGACGGCGTGCGCTACGCCGTGCTGGATGCCCTGACCATGCCTGATCTCCAGCAGATCGCCGCTGCAGTGGGAGATTTACCCCTGCTGACGGGGGGCTCGGGATTGGGCGCTACGTTGGCTGCCCGTGTCGGTGTATCACGTCAGCAGAGCCAGGCTGCGATTTTGCCTGCAGCCGATAGCCGTGCCGTGGTGCTGGCAGGAAGCTGTTCGGTAATGACCAATCGGCAAGTGGCGGCCTACCGCGCCCGTGCGGCTTCGTTTGAACTGGATGTGGCGCGTTGTCTGGACGATGCGGCCTATGTCAAGCAGCTGGTGCAGTGGGTATTGAACCAGCCGCAAACCGGGTGGGCGCCCATGCTGTATGCCACGCAGCCACCGGAGAAACTGCAGCAAATCCAGCAGCAACACGGCGCGGCCAAAACCGCGCAGGCGATTGAGCAGGTTTTTTCCGCCGTGGCGGCACAGCTTTATCAGGCCGGATTTTCGACTTTTATTGTGGCCGGTGGCGAAACCTCCGGCAGCGTGGTCCAGGGGCTTGGCGTCACGGGGTTTCACATCGGCTTGCCGATTGTGCCGGGGGTGCCATGGGTGCGCGATCTGCAGCGCCCCATCCATATGGCGTTGAAATCCGGCAATTTTGGCGACGAACATTTCTTCGAACGCGCTCAGGAGATTTATCGTGACTGAACAACAACTGCGTGAGCAAATGGCTTCATTGGCGCGATCCCTGTTCATGCGTGGCTACGTGAGTGGTGGCGCCGGCAATATCAGCGTGCGTCTGCCCGATGGCAACATCCTGATCTCGCCGACCGGATCAAGTTTTGGCGAGCTCAATCCCGATGCCTTGAGCAAGCTCTCGCCTGAGGGCGAGTTGCTCGCGGGCGATCCCCCATCCAAAGAGTGGCCGATGCACATGGCCATGTACGCGAACCGGGTCAAGTGCGGTGCTGTCGTCCATCTGCATTCAACCTGGCTGACGGCGTTGTCTTGCCTCTCTGGCCTGCCCGAGGACAACTGCCTGCCTCCGATAACCCCTTATTACGTGATGCGGGTTGGCAAGCTGCCGTTGTTGCCCTACATGCGCCCGGGTTCGCCGGAGCTGGCGCCAGCCGTGGCGGCCAAGGCACCGACGCATGTGGCGGTACTGCTGGCCAATCATGGCCCGGTGGTCAGCGGCAAGGATTTGGCGCAGGCCGTGGCCAATGCCGAAGAACTGGAAGACACGGCGCGCCTGTTTCTGCTGCTGCGCTCGCAGCCCTACAACATGCTGAGCCCGGCGAATGTGACGGAGCTGGAACAGATGCAACTGGCCCGGAGCTAGCGCCATGACCCGATTCGCCGCCAACCTGACCATGATGTTTAACGAAACGGGCTTCCTCGACCGTTTTTCGCGGGCTGCCAGTGCGGGTTTTCGGGGGGTGGAGTATCTGTTCCCGTATGAGTTCGAGGCTTCCGCGATACGTTCTGAACTCAACAGGAACGAGCTGACCCAGGCACTGTTCAATTTGCCGCCCGGCAACTGGGCTGCGGGCGAGCGCGGTTTGGCCGCCTTGCCGGGACGTGAAAAGCACTTCGAGGAAAGCGTGGCGCTTGCGCTGGCTTACGCCCGTGAATTGGGCTGCGAGCGGCTGCATGTGATGGCGGGCTTGCGCCAGCCGGACATTCCCGATGCGCTGCAGCGGCAAACCTTTGTGCGCAACCTGCGCTACGCCGCCAGGGTTTTCAAACCCCATGGCATCCAGCTGCTGATCGAGCCAATCAATTGCTATGACATGCCCGGCTACTACCTGAGTACGCCCCAGCAAGCGCAATCCCTGCTGGAAGAAGTCGGTTGCGAAAACGTGGCACTGCAATTCGATGTTTACCACTGCCAGATCATGACCGGCAATGTGATGGCAACGATGCGCAGGATGTGGCCGCTGATCGGGCATATCCAGATTGCATCAGTCCCGGACCGGCACGAACCCGACGAAGGCGAAATGAATTATCCCTGGCTATTCCGGCAACTGGACGTGCTGGGCTATGGCGGCTGGGTGGGGTGTGAGTATCGCCCGCGCGGCAATACCGAGGCCGGATTGGGCTGGCTGCAGCAGGCCGTGCTCTAGCGTCGACAGAACCTGCGACATCGTGCCGGAGACAGGTCGTGTGCATCATGGACAAGTACCCGTCGCGTTTCACTCATTAGATCAATACTAACGAAGAGGCGTGGTTATGAATAAAGTCATCATTTCGCTGGCGCCGGTAGCGGCGAGTGAAACACGGGTCGAACCCGGTGAAGTTGCCGAGGAAGTGATTGCGGCCGAACGTTATGGCGCAGCCATGGTGCACCTGCATGTACGGGATCGTACCGGCCAGCTCACCGATGATGTGACCGATTTCGACAAGACCATTCGCCTGATTCGCAAGGGCTCCAACCTGATCCTGCAGGCATCGACGGGCGGGTTGTCAGCCATGGATATGACGCAGCGTTGTGCCCCGCTGGTGCAGTGCCCGCTGGTGGAAATGGCTTCGCTCAATGGTGGATCGGTCAATCTGGGCGATGCGGTTTATGCCAATTCTTTGCCCGACATGCTTTTTTGTGCGCAAAGCGCCGCGCGCAAATTGATCGTCCCTGAGTTCGAGGTGTTTGAGGTCGGCATGATCGGCAACATTCTCCAGCTCGAACCGGCCGTTACGCTATCCCGGCCGCTGCTGTTCAACACCGTATTTGGTCATCGCGGCACCATGCCGGCCACCATCGATGCGCTCGTGGCTTTCCGCCAGTTCATTCCCAAGGATGCGCTCTGGGGCGTCACCCACTATGGGCGCAAGGGATTTTCCTTCCTGGCGGCAGCCATAGGCATGGGCGCCGACCTGGTGCGCATCGGTTTCGAAGATAGCCAGTTCATCAGTCCGGATGCGCATGCCGAAAACAACCTGCAGCTCGTTGAAAAACTCGCGTCCATAATTCGCGGCATGGATCGCGAGGTGGCAACGCCCGATGAAGCGCGGCGCATTCTCAATATTCAACCTCGACCCCAGGAGCTATAACCATGCTTCAAAACTTGACCCTTGCTATTGCGCAATCCGCCGTGCAACACGCGTTGCAGCTTTCGCAGCAGCGTTATGGCGGTCGTCCGTTGAGCGTTGCCGTGTGTGACAAGAGTGGCTTCTTGCTGGCTTTCGCCAGGATGGAGGAGGCCAAGCTGCTGAGTATCGAGCTGACCCAGCGCAAGGCTTATACCGCTGCGCGGATGGGGGCGCCTACCCATGTGTTTCTGCAGCGCTTGCAGCAGGAAAACCTGGAAATTTCTTATTTTGCCGACGACAAGTTTTCGGCCATGCCCGGTGGGCTTCCCGTGTTCAATGCCGACAAGCAGTTAATTGGTGCGCTGGCCATCGGCGGAATTTCGGCCAAGGAAGACCTCGAAGCCGCTGAACTGATCGTGGCTGCACTGGCGGATGCTTTGTAAAAATTTCTTCTTATCCAATCAAGGTGACGAGATGACAAAAGTTGCAATTTTCCATACGAGCGCGGCCACGTTGAGTCTGTTCCAGTCGCTGACCGCCAGGATCATGCCGGATGTTCAAATCATGCATATCATCGAAGATTCGATGATTCGCGACGTGATGAAAAACGGTGGGCCGAATACTGCTGTCAATGCCCGGATCGCTGGCTATGTTCAGGAAGCAGAGCGGGCGGGATGCGCCATGTTCATGACGGCTTGTTCTTCCATCGGCGCCAGCGTCGAACAATGCCAGTTCCTGACCTCCATGCCGTTGATGCGGGTGGACGAGGCCATGGTCGAAGCCGCGATTGAGAAGGGGCCGAGGGTGGCTGTACTGGCGACCGTGGAAACCACATTGAGGCCGACGCTGGAGATTATCAGGCGCAAAGCGCGGGAAAGCGGCAAGCAGATCGATCTGCGTCCGCATTTGATGGCGGATGCTTTCACTGCATTGCTGGCCGGCGACCACGCCACGCACGATCGCATCGTCTCGGCCGGATTGAAGGAGGCGTTGGCAAACAGCGATGTCGTGGTGCTGGCGCAGGCTTCCATGGCCCGGGTGATGGAGGGCATGGAAACACCGGCGGTGCCCGTGCTGACTTCTCCGGAGAGTGGCGTGACACGGCTCAGGATGCGTCTGGATACGATGGCCGAAGGAAAGACGAAGGTTGCGCGAGAAACAGCGGTATTGAGCTGATATCGCGAAGGGCGAAACCCAAGTAAAAAGCCGGATCTGAGGCGTTCAGTCCGGCTTTTTCTATGGTTTTGCGGGTTTTACCGGGGTGCGGAGGCCGCTGCGGGTGCCGAGGCCTTGGGCAGGTAAAGCGCGCCTTTGTAACCGCAGGCGCCGAGTAGAAGGCCGGCCAGAAGGGGAATAACAAGCAGTGAGCGCATGGCGATAAGTTCGGTGGCAGAATAAGCGCTTATTTTACACGGGATCAGCGCCCCATGACCGAATCCGAATTTCTTGAATTGACCGATGCAGTGTTTGCCCGCATCGAAACCGCGCTGGACGACAGCGGACTGGATGTCGACCCGATGCGCGCGGGCAACGTGCTGGAGATCGAGCTGGGCGACGGCAGCAAAGTGATTGTGAATCGCCACGCCTTCAACCAGGAATTGTGGATCGCGGCGAAAAGCGGCGGATTTCATTACCGCCTGCAGGACGGGGTTTGGCGCAATACCCGCGACGAAGGCGAATTCTTTGCCGATCTGGCTGCCGCGTTGTCCGCCCAATCGGGCGAACCTTTTGCGTTCTGAGCCGTCCGATGTTGCTTGAGAGCGTCGGCTGGCTGGCCGGTCTGTTTGGCTCGGCGTTCGTTTCGGCAACGATCCTGCCTGGCAATTCCGAGGCCGCCTTGCTGGCGCTGCTGCATTTCCAGCCGCAGACCGTCGTGGCTGCCGTGGTTGTGGCCACGCTGGGCAATGTGTTGGGCGGGCTGACCACGGTTTGGCTCGGCTGGCGCCTGCCGGCCGCGCCGGAAGGCCGGGCCGTGCGGCTGGCGCGGCGCTTTGGTCCGGCGAGCCTGCTGTTGAGCTGGGTGCCTCTGGTGGGCGATGCCTTGTGTGGCGTGGCTGGCTGGCTGCGCTGGCCGTGGTTGCCGGTGATCTTGTGGATCACGCTGGGCAAGGCGGCGCGCTATGCGCTGCTGGCTGGATTATTCCTGCACTATTCCTGAGAGGACGCGATGCGTAAAGTTTCCACCACCCTGCTGGCCCTGGCTTTTGCCATGCAGCTGAGCTGGGCTGATAACCTGCCCAACTTGGGTGGGGATACGTCGCAGGAGAGCCTGACGCCAACGCAGGAACGCGAAATCGGCGAAGGCGCGATGCGCGAAATCCGCCGCAGCGGCGAACTGGCCGACGACCCGGAAGTGGTTGCTTACCTTAACCGGCTGGGCGCGCGGCTGGTGGAGGCTTCCGGCGCGAGCGACAGCCGCTTCACCTTTTTCCCGGTGCTCGATTCCAGTGTCAATGCGTTTGCCATTCCGGGCGGTTACATCGGGGTGCATACCGGCCTGATCGTGATGGCGCAGCATGAATCGGAACTGGCCAGTGTGCTGGGGCACGAAATCGCGCACGTTTCGCAGCACCATCTGGCGCGCCTGATCGACGGCACGCGGCTCAACCCGCTGATCTCGCTGGCGTCGTTGGGGGTGGCCATCCTGGCCGCGCATGCCGGCAGTGCCGACGGAGTGGCGGCCGCCATCAGCGCCGGTGCGGGATACAACATCCAGAAGCAGCTCGATTTTACCTATGCATTCGAGCAGGAAGCCGACCGCATCGGCATGCAGACGTTGACGCGTGCCGGGTTCGATCCGGCCGCTATGCCGACCTTTTTTGAACGGTTGCAAAAACACAACCGGCTGGAAGAGGCCAACGCGCCGGAATTTTTGCGAACCCACCCGGTGACCTTCAAGCGCATTGCCGATGCGCAGGGGCGCTTGAGCGGTTTGCCCTATCGCCAGACGCCGGATTCGGCGGATTTCCTGTTCGTGCGGGAAAAAGTGCGGGGCTTGCAGATGAAACCCGGGGATGCTGTTGATTTTTATAGAAAAACTTTGGCGGAAAAGCGCTATGCCAATGAAGCGGCTCACCGCTACGGTCTGGCCAACGCACTGTATCTGGCTGGTAACCATGACGGTGCCTGGCAGGCATTGCAGCAGGCAAAGAGCGCTTTGGGCAAGGCCGGACACCCGGCGCTGGAATTCCTGGCGGGCAGCATCCGCTTGGCGCAGGGGCGCAGCGCCGAGGCCGTGGGAATTTTTCAGAAAGCGGCCGATTTTTACCCGGCCAGCCGGGCACTGGTCTACGGCTTGATCGATGCCCAGACGGCGGCCGGGCAATATGACAAGGCGCTGGCTGAAATTGCCGACAACCAGACGCTTTACCCGGGCGACGCCAATTTTTACCAGCGCGCTGCCAAAATCTATACCCGGCAGGGGCAGACGATGCAGGCGCACAAGGCGCAGGGCGAGTACTACGTGCGCGTACAGGAGTATGGTCCGGCTATGGAACAATTCCGGCTGGCACTGACGCAGCCCGGCGGCGATTTTTACTTGCTGTCTTCGATCGAGGCCAGGTTGCGTGAACTTGAAGCAATAAATGGCAAGGACGGAAAAGCCAGAGGCATGCCATGAACTGGCGTCAACCGAACCTGAGACCAGTGCGGCTTCTGTTGGAATTTGCCATTGGCTGGGCTGGTTTTTGGTTTGACCGCGCATTTGGTTCTATCCGTGACTATAAAGACATTTCGAGTGTTTGATGATTTTGAAAAGGAGAGATTGTCATGTCTGATTCATCCAATTTGCTGGACCAATCCCAAGCCATCTTGCAAGAAACCGACAAACTACTGAGTGAAGCCAATCTGGCCGTCGGCAAAGAAGCTGATGCGCTGTATGCGCGAGTGGCAGCCGGCCTGCGCGACGCCAAGGAAAAACTGATGTCGGCCGAACGCACCGCCGTGGAAAAGGCCAAACAGGCCGCTCAGGCGACCGACAGTTATGTCCATGAACATCCGTGGCAAGCCGTAGGTGTGGCTGCAGCCGTCGGCGTGTTGATCGGCATGCTGATCTCGCGGCGCTGAGATGAGTTTGCGCGCAATTCTTGACGGTGTTCGTCGCATTGCCGTAACAACGGCGGGACTCGGCAGCAATCGGCTGGAACTGTTCGGTATCGAGTTGCAGGAAGAGCTGGAGCGCCAAACCAGAAATCTGATCTGGCTGGTGGCGGCTTTCCTGTTCGCGGGACTGGCTTTGCTGCTGGCGTCCTTGCTGTTGCTGATCGTGTTCTGGGATACGCAACGGGTGGCAGTGGCTGTTGGCCTGACGGCCTTGTACAGCCTGCTTTCGTACGCCTGTTTTCATTGCCTGAGACGGCGCATACGAACATCGCCGAGCCCTTTTGCTGTGACGGTCGAAGAATTCAAGCGTGATCAGGCCGCGTTGCTGGGCAATAGCGGGGAGACACCATGAACCGGCGAGTGTTGAATCGCGAATTGCGCAAGGAATTGCTTCGTTTGCAATCGGAGCAATATCGTCAGGCGCTGACCCGTGAAGTGCAGGGGTTTGCTTCGTTTCTGAAGGCCCCTGATGCGACGGCCTCTGGCGGATCGGCATGCGGCTCGGCGTGGATGGCCAGAATTCCATTGCTGGCGGCTGTCCTCTTGCCCAATCGCTGGCGCAGGTGGCTGGCCATTGGCCTGGCTGTCAGCAAGTTCATGCTGCTTTTCTCGCGCCAACCGCACTGAAACCTTGTTACGAGTTCAGTCGCTGGGTTTTCCGGTTTTTTTTCGCAGAATTTCCAGGTAAACCTGAGGGTCTGGCGCGGCATGGTTGCGCTGCGCCTGCCAGATCATCTCGGCCAGACCATCCAGCATCTCGTGTTTGGCGGTATGCTCGTCGCCGTGCTGCTCGCATAGCGTCTGATAAAGCGCGCGTATGCCTTGGGGCTGGTCGATGGAGAGCTGCTCTTCGATGGCCAGATGCATGCCGATGTGCAGGAACGGATTGGTTTCGCCATGTTCCGGGCGCCAGTCATGGTCGACCTGATCCTCGTTCAGATAGCGGTGGTACTCGGGGTGATCGAGCAGGATCGCGAGCGTCATGCGCTCGATATCGGCAAGCGGCTGCCCCGCGTTTCTTTTGCGCCAGACGCTAATGAAAAAACGCCGAGCTTCATCGCGGCTGGGGTTGAAGAGCATGGCGGTCTCCGGTGTGTGCTTTGTGTCAATGCCAGAACGGCATCTTATGCGGCATCATATCGCACCTGATAAATAACCCTGCAATCTTGGAGTGCCCAATGTCAGAAACTTCCATCGCCCCCCTGGAAAATTACAGTGAGCGCCACTCAGAGGCCATGAAAAGCACCTGGGTGAGCGTCGGGGTGAATGTGGTGCTGTCCGCCGGACAAATGATCGCCGGGTTGCTGAGTGGTTCGTTCGGCCTGGTCGCCGATGCGATCCATACCTTGTCTGATCTGGTGGCCGATTTTGTGGTGCTGTTCGCGGCCCAGCACAGCCGGCAGGGCGCGGACGAGGATCACCATTACGGCCATGCCCGCTACGAGAATGCTGCTTCGCTGGTTTTGGGCGTGTTGCTGCTGGTGGTCGGCGTATTCATGGCCTGGTCGGCCGTGCAGAAATTCCATGCCCCGGTTGGGGTTGGCAAAGTGGGCACGCTGGCGCTGTGGGTGGCACTGGCCTCGCTGGCTGCCAAGGAAGGCTTGTTCCGCTACATGCTGGCCATCGCCCGCAAGATCGGTTCCAGCATGCTGATCGCCAATGCCTGGCATGCGCGCTCGGATGCGTTGTCGTCCTTGGTCGTGGCCGCAGGCATCGGCGGCAATTTGCTTGGGTATCCGTTGCTTGATCCGGTGGCAGGTCTGTTGGTCGGGTTGATGGTGGGCAAAATGGGCTGGGAATTCTCCCGGGCGGCATTTCATGACCTGACCGATCGGGCCCTGCCGGAAGCCGAGGTCGAAGAAATTCGTGCCACCGTACTGGCCACCCCGGGCGTTCAGGGCGTGCATGAGGTGTGCACCCGCAAGATGGGCGATTTCGCAGTGGTCGATGTGCATATCGAGGTCGATCCGAAAATCAATGTGGTGACAGGGCATGATATCGGCGTGGATGCACGGCGAAGGGTGATGCTGCAGCATAAGGTGCTGAATGTCATGGTGCACGTCGATCCGGCAGGGGGCTTTCCTGACGATGATCATGTGCCGGTGGCATCGCAATCGGCCGAGCCGATGCCCCGGTAGACGTCCCGGATGGACCGCCCTTGGTCGCTGTGGTGAAATAGCCGCACGACGCTTGCTGGGGGCCTTTTGTCACGGCACAGTCTGGCGCCAGTTGGATTTGAAACCGTGTTGGGCGAAAGGCTCTCCATGATAACGGTGCCGGTGGGATTGCCCCTGTTGAAACGATGGTTGCTTGGCGCTGCGCTGGGATTGGTTACGGCGCTGACGCCGGCTGCAGATTCCGGCGTGAAGCTGAGTCCCGAAGAGCAGGCATGGGTTTCTGCCCACCGGGAACAAACCTTTACGGTGGGTTTTGATCCCTATACCGGGATGGATTGCTTCGATTTCCGAGGCGCCAAGACGGGCCTGCTGCCCGCCCTGCTTGCGGATATGCGCAAGCATCTGGGGTTGCGGCTGTCGCTTGCCGATGTTTCCGGCTGGAATGAGGCCTACAACCGTTTTGTCGATCACGAGATCGATATTCTCTACGGGGCCAACCCTACCCCCGAGCGTGAACAGATCATGCACTTCAGCGCCCCGGTCTGGCGCTATCCCTACGTAGCCTTTGCGCGCAAAGATTCATCAGTCCAGACACTCGGCGATCTTGATGGCAAGCGGGTGGGTTTTATCGCCAATGATTTTGTCAGGCAGCGTATTCCGCAGGAATATTCCAATATTCATTTTCAGCCACTGGAATTTTCCGGTCAGGAGCAGGGCCTGAAGGCACTGCTTTCCGGAGAGGCGGACGGGTTTGTCACGTCGGGAGGCGGGGTCGAGCACGAGCTTCTGTTCAACTATCCCAGCCTGGCGCTGATTGCCGAGTTGCCGACAATCACCTCGGACATGACCTTTGCCGTTGGCAAGGAGCAAGCGCTGCTTGGCCGTATCATCGATCGCTATATCCAGCAGCGCCAGGCGTCGATCCACGTCTTGGCGCGCGATGCTGCATTGCTCTACAACCGTAAAATCTTGCGCCTGAGCGATGCCGAACTGAACTGGCTGGAGCAAAAAGGTACCGCTGTCGTGGGCGTGGCCGATGACTACCTGCCCTTCGATCACTATCAGGACGGGCAATATAGGGGCATCGCCGGTGAGGTGCTGAACAACATTTCCACGATCACCGGAATTCATTTCACCGTGGTTCACGGCCCGTTCTCGGAGATGTACGAAAAGGCGCGTACCGGTTCGATCGATGTGCTGAATATCGCAAAAACCGAGGATAGGCTGCGCTATTTCCTTTACCCGCGCCCGATCAGCACGGAGCGGGACATCATCGTCGGCCTTAAAAGCAGCCCGCCGGTTCATGATGTCTACGAACTGGAAAAAAAGCGCGTCGCCGTAATTGAGGGCTTCTGGCACGAGGAGTATCTGCGCAAAAACCTGAAAGACCCCCGCATCGTAAAGACCACTGACATCATGCAGTCGCTCCGGCTGTTGCGCAGTGGCGATGTCGATTACCTGATCGAAAATCCCACGGTCGCCGAGTTCTATATCAACGGGTCGGGATATACCGATCTGGTCAAACGCGGAAACACCTCCAAGGATTCCTTTGTCTATCTGGGGGTCAATCGCAGCCAGCCCGAGCTTGCCGCGATCATGGACAAGGCGCTGACCCTGATCAATTTCGAGGAAGTGAAATACGCCGGCATCCAGAGCGTGCCGACCCTGCCGAATGAACAAAACAGGCGCCTGACCTGGGTGGTGGCGGGGCTGGTTGCGATCCTTGCCGTGATCATGGCGGTGACTATCAAAATTATCCACTCACTGGCCAATCAAAAGGCCCAGACCCAAATCTTGAAGGAGCGGGAGCATCTGCTTTATATGGATGCCCTGACCGGCTTCCATAACCGCAATTATTTCGCCCATACCCAGGCTGCCATGCAATACGGGGCCTTTCCCCAGGCCATTCTGGTCGCCGATCTCAACAACTTGAAGCCGGTGAATGATGCGCATGGGCACGCAGCCGGCGATGCGCTGCTGGTTCTCTTCGCCGCCTTTCTGCGAGCCACTTTCCCGGAAGGGAACGTCTTCCGGATCGGCGGTGATGAATTCCTTATCATTCTGAATCGCACACAGGAAGACCAGGTTATTCCGGCGATTGAATCCCTGATGAAGCGTTGTGAAGCGGCCCGGCAGGAGTTGGGCGGAACGATGTCTATCCGCCCCAGCGCCGCGATCGGCTATTGCATGCGCGGCAGTGTCGGAGAGTCTTTGGATGGATGCATCAAGCAGGCTGATGCCCGCATGTACGAAGCCAAGGCCAGCATGAAGAAGGAAGAGAAAGCCTGATTACGAGGATTTTGCCTTGAAATCGAGCGCGACCGAATTGATGCAAAAACGCTCGCCGCTCGGTTCCGGGCCGTCCGGGAAAACGTGGCCCAGATGGGCATCGCAGCTTGCGCAGCGCACCTCGGTGCGGATCATGCCGTGGCTGGTGTCGACGATGCGCCGCGTTGCGCCGGGAACGGCTTCTTCCCAGAAGCTGGGCCAGCCGCAACCGGCATCGAACTTGGTGCCGGAACGAAACAGCAATGCTCCGCAACAGACGCAGTGATAATGCCCATCCGCTTCCAGCCGGTAATAGGCGCCGGAAAACGGGCGCTCGGTTCCGGCTTCGCGGGTCACGCGATATTGCTCCGGTGTCAGCTCGGCGCGCCACTCGTCCAGGCTCTTGCGGATTTTTTCGCTCATTGAACTGGCGGGGCGGTGTCGGCAAAGGCGGTTTTTTCCGCCGTCAGCCGGTTGAGCAAATCTGCCAGGTTGGGGTGCGGCGTGCGCCAGTCGATGTCCGGCAGGCGAAAATCCAGATAGCCCAGCATGCAGCCCGCGGCGATGTCGGCCAGGCTGTAACGGCCGGCCAACAACCATTTTTGCTCGCCCAGCTCGGCGGACAATGCAGCCAGGCCATGTTCGATCTTGTGCAGCTGGCGCGCGATCCATTCCGGCGACTGTTGGTGCGCCGGGCGCCGACGTTCCTGCAGGACCAGTACCGCAGCATCGACGATGCCATCGGCCAGGGCTTCTTTCAGTTTGACGCGGATCGCCTGGCGATGCTCCTGGGGAATCAGGCGACCCACTGGGGAGACTTCATCCAGGTGTTCGGCGATGACTGGCGAATCGTAGAGGGTTTGGCCATCGTCGAGGATCAGGATTGGAATTTTGCCCAGCGGGTTGAAATGGGTCAGGTCGCAATCAGGATCACCGAGCTGAACGATGACACGCTCGCAGTCGATATGCTTTTCGGCCAGGACAACACGGATCTTGCGACCATAAGGGCTGGTGAGTGAGGTAAGCAGTTTCATGATGAGGCGACGCGCCAAGGGTTGTTCCGAACAGTTATTCTAAGAGAGTTGCCCTGCATCGGCCAGTGCTGTTGTGGCGTTGCAACATCGACGAACGGTCGGTTAGCGTCTTGATTGGCAAAGATTTACCGGGATCACGTCCCGGCTTTGGTTATAATTCATCCCCTTTTGCAGCGACAGACGAATAATGAATGTTTTTTACGAGGAAGACGGCAGTTTCAAGGTTGCCGAGGTGCGCGAAGAGCAGCCGGCGAGCCTGATGGTCGAGGATGTGCGCGGCAAGCGTGCCAAGATCAAATCTGCCAATGTGTTGCTGCGCTTTGAACGTACCGGGCTGGACGAATTCCTGGCTGCCGCCGAATCGGCCGCGGCCGAGATCGACGTCGATTTCCTTTGGGAATGCTGCGGCTCTGAAGAGTTTGCTTTCCAGGATATTGCTGCGGAATATTTCGGCGCCAAGGCCACGCTGCCGCAGCAGGCCGCCGTGGCGCTGCGCCTGCACGCCGCGCCGATGTACTTCTATCGCAAGGGTCGCGGACGCTACAAGGCCGCACCGGAAGAAAACCTGAAAGCGGCCTTGGCCGGGCAGGAGCGCAAGCGCATCGAAGCCGAGCAGATGGCCGCCTGGCAGGCCGAGTTGCTCGAAGACAGGCTGCCTGCCGCGCTGTTGGCCAAGTTGCCGATGCTGCTGCACCGGCCGGACAAGAACAGCATCGAATGGAAGGCGCTGTCGGCCGCGGCCGAATCCGTGCAGATGTCGCCCCTGCGCCTGCTGGAGCGGGCCGGGGCGATCCCCGATGTCGCCGATTATTTCCTGCAAGGCTTTCTGGTCGAATATTTTCCGAAAGGAAGCGGGTTTGCGCCGTTGTCTGCCGCCCCGGCGCCGGACGATCTGCCGCTTGCCGATGTGCGTGCCTTCAGTATCGACGATGCCGCCACTACCGAAATCGACGACGCCTTCAGCCTGGCGCGCCTGCCCAACGGCAATTGGCGCGTCGGCATCCATATTGCCGCGCCCACGCTGGGCATCGCGCCGGGCAGCGATATCGACAAGGTGATTCTCGAACGCTTGTCCACGGTCTACATGCCGGGCGACAAGATCACCATGCTGCCCGATGAGGTGGTGGAAACCTTCACCCTCAAGGCGGGCGAAGCGCAGCCGGCGGTGTCGATGTATCTGGAAGTCTCGCAGGGCTTCGATATCCTCGCCCGCGAATCGAAGGTCGAGCGCGTACGCTTGGCCGCGAACCTGCGCCACGATGAACTCGAATCCCTGTTCAATGAGGATACGGTAGGCAAGGCCGATACGCCGGATTACCCGTGGAAGGACGAGCTGACTTTCCTCTGGCATCTGGCCGGCGCGCTGGAAGCACGGCGCGGCAAGGCCGAAGCCAATGGCAATAACCGGGTGGATTACGGTTTCCGCATCCATCGCAGCGAAGGCAGCGAGGAGAGGGTGGAAATCTTTACCCGCAAACGCGGCTCGCCGATGGACAAGCTGGTGGCCGAATTGATGATTCTGGTCAACAGCCAGTGGGGCAAGGATCTGGCCGATGCCAATGTGGCCTGCATCTACCGCGCGCAAGGCGGCGGGCGCGTGCGCATGACCACGCAACCCAGTCCGCACATGGGGCTGGGCGTGGAGTGCTATGCCTGGTCGTCGTCCCCGTTGCGCCGGGCGGTGGATTTCATCAACCAGCAGCAACTGCTGGCGCTGATCTCCGGCCAGAAGCCGCGTTTTCAGCGCAACGATGCCGAACTGTTCTCGATTATCGGCTCGTTTGATGCCGCGTATGCCGCGTATGCCGATTTCCAGGAAAAGATGGAGCGCTACTGGTGTTTGCGTTATCTTGAGCAGGAAGAAGTGCGCGAACTTTCCGCGACCGTGCTCAAGGAAAACCTGGTCCGTATCGATGGCATGCCGCTGGTGCTGCGTGTCGGCGGGTTGCCGGAATTACCTGGCGGATCCACGGTCAAACTCCAACGCCTGAGCATGGATTATCTGGATTTGAGCGTTGAGTGCCGTATAGCCACGATGTGAGTGTCGAGATGCAACCTAATTGTCGTTTGAGTGATGTGCTGCCGCTGCGTTTTGCGAACGGCGAGCAAGTTCGCCAGTTTTCCAAGCCCTGTCTGAGCTGCGGCACCATGCTCTCGGCCCAGCATATGATTGGCGTGGCGCGGGTGGTGAATGACCATATCGCCATTGCCGCTCGTGCACAATGTCCTTCCTGCGGCGAACGCTTTTCCGTGACCTGCATGATCGACGATGAAAAGCGCGTGCGCCGCGTGGTGCTGCCGTATTGGCTGTTTAATCCTTACCTACGCATGCTCAAACCGCCCGTCAAGGAAGGGGCTGCGCGCGAGGTCCGGCCGGTGGAAGAGTTGCCGCGCCCTGATTTCATGGGGGCCGAGCAACCGGGGCCGGTTGCGGCGCCGGCACAGAAGCTGGATATCGTGCGTGCCGACGATGCGGTAGGCAGTTATCAGGGCAAGCCGATTCCGGCCTGGGTGCAGGTAAATGGCAAGCAGTTTTCCTTCGAGCGCATCGCAATTGACATGCGGGCCGGTGAAGGGGAAGTCTTGATCGATGGCTGCCTGGTTTATCGCAAGCAGTAAATTTGACCCATTGGGCTTGGCGCAGCTTGAGTCTATAATTCTGCGCTTTGACTGACCGGCTGGAGAGTTGCCATGCAACGTTCGATGCTCAAATCCAAGATCCACCGTGTAACGGCCACCCATGCCGAGTTGCACTACGAGGGCTCCTGCGCCATCGACGAGGATCTGCTCGATGCCGCCAATATCCGCGAATACGAAGAAGTGCATATCTGGAACGTCAACAACGGCGAGCGCTTCTCCACTTACGCCATCAAGGGGCAACGCGGTTCCGGCGTGATCTCGCTCAATGGCTCCGCCGCCCGGCGTGCGCAGGTGGGCGACTTGCTGATCATCGCCACGTTTGTGATGGTCGAGGAAGCCGAGGTGGATAGCCACAAGCCGTCGATGGTTTACGTGGATGGCTGCAACAAGATCACGCATACCAAGAACGGCATCCCCGTTCAGCAAGTCTGATCAGGACTGGTTGGAAGAAATACAGCGCCCATGCTTTTGCGTGGGCGTTTTCATATCCGGAGGCCGCATGAACCCCACGCTGGTAAAAGACTACCTGCTGACCTTGCAGCAAAACATCGTCGCCACGCTGGAAAACCTCGACGGCACGAGTTTTCGCACCGATGCCTGGCAGCGCGAGGGCGGCGGTGGCGGCATCACGCGCGTGATCGAAGACGGGCCATTGTTCGAGCGCGGCGGGGTCAATTTCTCGCATGTGATGGGAGCGGGCTTGCCGCCTTCGGCCACGGCCAACCGGCCCGAGTTGGCCGGACGCGCTTTCGAGGCGATGGGCGTATCGCTGGTGCTGCACCCGCGCAATCCCTACGTGCCGACCGTGCACATGAATGTGCGTTTTTTCAGGGCTTTTGCGCAGGGGCAGGAGGATGTGTTTTGGTTCGGCGGCGGCATGGACCTCACCCCCTACTATGGCCACGAAGAGGATGCGCGCCATTTTCACCAGACCTGCAAGGATGCGCTCGATCCATTCGGTACTGAACTGTATCCACGTTTCAAGACCTGGTGCGACCGCTATTTCTTCCTCAAGCATCGCAACGAAGCGCGCGGCATCGGCGGCATTTTCTTCGATGATTTCAGCGAAGGCGGTTTCGATTCGGCCTTTGCCCTGCTGCAAAGCGTCGGCAATGCCTTCCTGCCGGCCTATGTGCCGATCGTCGAGCGACGGCGCGAGCTGGAATACGGCCAGCGCGAGCGCGACTGGCAGGCCTACCGGCGCGGGCGCTATGTCGAATTCAACCTGGTATGGGATCGCGGCACCTTGTTCGGGCTGCAATCGGGCGGACGGACCGAATCGATCCTGATGTCGATGCCGCCGGTCGCGCACTGGCGCTACGACTACCAGCCCGAGGCCGGCTCGCCGGAAGCGCGATTGCTGACCGACTATTTGCCCGAGCGTGATTGGGTGCGGTGAAGCGGGGGATATTGAGTGCCGGGAACAGACCACGGTGCAGAAGGGGCTCCGGACTCGTTGAGCCGAAGCTCAATCACTGATGTAGAACATCACCGAAAACCGTGTATTCACCATCCTTGCGATCAAGGCCGGGCGCGTCGTAAAGCACCATCCAGCTCGGAGTGTGCGAGGCGAACTCAGGCGGCAATTCGCAAAGTGCCTCTGCACGATTGGTGCCGTGCCCGTAGGGCAGGGAAAGCATCTCGTTCAGGGTGGCCACGAAACGCACCGGTTCGTGGTTGGCCGCCAGCAGGGACTTGGCGTTCGGCCACTTGAACACGCGGATATCGCCATCAAGCACCATCGTCGGCCCGGCCAGGATGTAGAGGTCATCACCGGAAAAGTGCAGATCCCGAATTCCGAGTCCTTCCAGTTGCAGGAAATGCTTGCGGATCAGGCTACCGCTGCAATCCAGAGGCGCCAGCCGCAGTTGTTCGCCCTTGGCTTCGAGCGCAATTTCCAGCACTGCAGACCAACCATGCAACACCGGGCCGCGCAGTCCGAGCAGCAAGCGGTTGCCGTCCACCACCAGCCCTTCGATATCGAAACCATTGTCTTTACCGGGAATGCCCATGTACGGTCCGACATGGGGATCATCCGCTAAAGCTTGGGTGAGCAGGTTGGACTCGGCATCCCCTTTCAGCCGTCGCGCCCGGCGGCCATCTTTCGCCTCCTGGACCAGACAGGGTTTGCCGTCGTCACCCATTTCAATCGGTAAACAGGCCAACAGGCGGCGGTTGCCGTCGAGCGTCACCTTGGCCAGCCGCTTGGCGTTTTCTGCGTCGTCACGATCATTCTTCGCATTCTTGCGCTTGAGTCCGTGCGAGCCCACCACCCAAAGATAGCCGTCAGCCACGGTCATGCCTTCCAGGTCGGCCTCCTCGTCCGCTGCTCCGGGCAAGTCCAGCAGTTCTGACAGCGGAAAGCTCAGCCCGTCGCCGAAGCGCAGCAATTCAGTTCCTGATGGATCAAGGCGGCGCAGGCGGTCGATGCTGCAGGCCTCGTCGCCGGCGATCCACAAGCATTCACCGGAAAACGCAGCGCCGGAAAGGTTGGCATGAATCAGTGCACCCGGGGCGAACTCCAGGCGAATGGCATTTTTAATGCGTTTGCTGGGCATGTTATGGGTCTTTTCTGAAGGGATTTCCGGCTGGGAACAAAAGCCAATTGGCAAGTGTTCGACTCAACTGGGAATGAAAGTTCCACCCCATTTTGCGACAACAGTCTGGATTGCCAAACAGGAAAAAAGCGGACTTGCTATTACGTGTGAGTAATCGTCGGCTACCTAAGCCACACCGTTCGTTCAAACAACTAGCCACCACAGCCAGTATCGTAGGGTGCGCAAATCTTGATTTGCGCACGCGGAATGGCGCTTCGCTACCTCGTTGCATATTTGAAAGCCATTCGGTGCGCAACGCTGCGCGTTTCACACCCTGCCTATTACGCCTCTCCCATTTCCCGTTGCAGCGCGGATAGCCCCGGCAACCCCAAAAACCAGCCCGGCGGGCTGACGTTCAATGTCATCAGCAGCATTTCGCCGGTGAACAAGGTGATGTCGTTGGCCTTGGCAAAGGCCCGTCGCCTCATCGGTATAGCGAGTAGCTTGGATGCAGGCCTCAAGGCCGGAAATGCGGGATGCATGCCAGATCATATGCAGCCCCGGATTGCGCTTTGCTCCATCCGAGCTACTCCTCCGGCCTATTACATCCACATCGTTAGGTTCCCGGCCTCGCAGCAAGGTCGTAAACGGGTTCTCAGAGCGCGCCGGCCTGCTTCAATACCTCGGCGACGGCTTCGGCCAGTTGCCGGTAGCCTGTCGCATTGGGATGGATCAGATCGCTTTTGAGGTCGCGGCTCGCCAGTATTTCTTCCAGTGACTTGGCTTCCAGCGGAATGGCGTATTGCTTGGCCAGCTCTGCGTAGAAAGCCGGGACGGCGATTCCCAGCCCCGGGCGCGGCGTGGCGATCAGTAGTGTTGGTATTCGCCGCGATTTGGCGAGCTCAAGCATTGCCCGTAGATTTTCCACAGTTTCTGCTTCCGGGACTTTTCGCAGGAAATCATTGCCGCCCATGCACAGGATCAGCAGGGCAGGGCGGGATTCGTTGAGCGTTTGGTCAAGCCGTTCGCGGCCATCGGCGCTGGTTTCGCCTGGAACCCCGGCATTGATCACCTGACGGGCAGTCAATGTGGCAAGAACGGCGGGGTAATTCTCGGCGGGTTGTGCGCCGGTGCCGTAGGTCAGGCTGTCGCCGAAGGCCAGGATCGTGGCATTGGCTGCCAGTGGGGCAAGCTTGGGGGTTTTGGCGCATCCGGCCAGCCCAGCGATGCAAAGCAGCAGGGCCAGCAGGATGCGGTACGTCATGGCTGGTCAGTTCCAGTCCTGGATGCGGGCGGCGGCCTTGTCGATCTCGGCGCGCAGATCGTCATAGGTACGCACGACCGGATATTGCGGGAACTCGCGCACCACGTTTTCCGGCGGGTGCATCAGGATGCCGGCGTGTGCCGCGCCGAGCATGGCGGTATCGTTGTAGCTGTCGCCGGCGGCGATCACCTTGAAGTTCAGCGACTTGAAGGCTTCCACGGCGTGGCGTTTCTGGTCGGGCATGCGCAGGTGATAGTTCACCAGCATGCCGTTGGCATCGGCTTCCAGGCGGTGGCAGAACAGGGTAGGTTGGCCCATCTGTGCCATCAGCGGCTTGGCGAATTCATAGAAGGTGTCGGACAGGATCACCACTTGGTAATCGAGCCGCAGTGCATCCAAAAATTCCTTGCAGCCTTCCATCGGGCCGAGTGCGCCGATCACTTCCTGGATATCCGGCAAGCCCAGCTTGTGTTCGCGCAGGATGTTCAGGCGATATTTCATGAGCTTGTCGTAATCCGGCTCGTCGCGCGTGGTGCGGCGCAATTCGGGAATGCCGGTGCGTTCGGCAAAGGCGATCCAGATTTCCGGAACCAACACGCCTTCCATGTCGAGACAAACGATCTGCACGGTACCAATCCTTGGGCTAGGGGAACAAAGGCGCGATTTTACAGGGAAAAGCCGGCAGGGTCTGCCTTTTGGATTTGTTTCTGATCGGTCGCAAGGACCTGTCGATTACGTAAGCCGCTGCGGATAAACCGGTGTCGCGTTCGCGCAGGAAGATCGTGCTCCCGACTCTAAATCTTGCCGTTAAACAGGGTGTAACAGCCCAGCGCGATCAGGAAAAGGCCGAAAAGCGTGCGCATGACATGGGCATCCAGTCGGCCTGCCAGCTGCGCGCCCAGCCAGGCGCCGGCAAATACCGTGACTGCGATGATGGCCGCCGCCTTGAGGTCAACATTGCCGGCACGGTAATACGCAAAAACGGCCGCTGCACCGATAGGCGGCAGCAGGATGGCCAGGCTGGTGCCGATGGCGCGGTGGATCGGGAATTTCAGCAGGAAAACCAGTGCGGGAACGATCAGCACCCCGCCGCCGATGCCGAACAGACCAGAACTAATGCCGGCGATGAGGCCAATCAGAATCAAAGGAACGACGTATTCCATGGCTCGTCTCCTGGTTTTTCGTGAGTCATTATTGCACCCAATTATAACCAATGCGAATAAACATAGTTGTATTGGTTATATATGAGTGACTGATTCCCAGCCCAATCCCGCCATCGTCCGGTTGAAATCTTCATCAAGCGGCGCGCGTAGCGTGAGCGTTTCTCCGGTGAGCGGATGGGTGAGTTGCATCATCCGGCAACATAGCAACAGGTGCTGATTACCAAACAGTTTGCCGAACAGGCGATTGTGGCGGCCCTTGCCATAAGTGGCATCACCGATGATCGGGTGCGAGATGTGCTTCAAGTGCCGGCGCAACTGGTGGCGCCGTCCGGTCACTGGCTCGAGTTCAAGCAGCGCGTAGCGGCTGGTGGGATAGCGGTCGACCTGGACCGGAATCTCTGCCGTCGCAAGCCGGCGATAGCGGGTCAGTGCGTCCTGTGCACTCTGGATGACTTTCTGCCCGAGAAAATCGACATCGTCCTTTAGCCGGACCAGTGCATGGTCGATTTCGCCGCTTTCCGGCGGGTGTCCGCGCACGATTGCCCAATAGCACTTTTTCACACAGCCATGCTCAAACTGTTGCGCCAGCGCGCGGCTGGTGTCGGAATCGAGCGCAAACAGCAGCACGCCCGAGGTGCCCCGATCCAGCCGGTGCACCGGATACACATACTGGCCGATCTGGTCGCGAAGGATCTGCAGGGCAAAGCGGGTTTCGCGCCAGTCGAGCACCGTGCGATGCACCAGCAGGCCGGAGGGCTTGTCGATGGCGATCAGGTGCTCGTCGCGGTAGAGGATGGGCAGAGGAGCTTCGGACATGGCGGCAACCAGGAAGTAATTCGCGCCAGAGTGTACGCGAGTCGCCGCTTGGTGGTGCGCCATGCGCTGCTACAATTGAGCTAATTCTTGTAGGGAGCTATGGGCATGATTGTCATTCTTGGCGCGATGGACAGTGAAATCGGCAGTTTCCTGTCAGTCATGGATAACGGGCAGATTCGGCACTGGAATGGTTTTGACCACCATCAGGGCACCATCGAAGGCCGGGCGGTATTGGTCAGCAAAAGCGGTGTCGGCAAGGTGATGGCCGCGATGATGACACAGCACCTGATCGACGACTATCGGCCGCTGGCCGTGCTGTTCACGGGCCTCGCCGGCAGCCTGCAGCCGCAGATTGGTATCGGCGATACGCTGGTTGCGCGCGATCTGGTGCAGCATGACATGGAAACCTCGGCGATCGGTTTTCCGCGCGGGCAGATTCCGTTTTCGGACTGGCGCTTCATTCCGGCCGATCCGCGCCTGCTGCACCTGGCCAGCGATTACGAACCGGCACTGGGCAAGCTGCATGTTGGGCGCATCTGTACCGGCGACCAGTTCATCTCCCACCGGGAAATGAGCAGCCATGGTTATCTGGCCGGCGAGCTGGCAGGCGATGGCGTGGAAATGGAAGGCGCCAGCGTGGCGCAGGTCTGTGCCGTCAACAACGTACCGTGTCTAGTGGCGCGCACCATCTCCGACAAGGCCGACGGCAGCGCCGCGGTGAATTTCGAGGAATTTCTGCCACGCGCGAGTCACAATAGCCTGGATTTCATCCGCTACATGCTGCCGCAGATTTGAATGGCATGAAGACACGCGGGTTAGGCGAAAACGACAAAGGCTCCCTAGGGAGCCTTTGTTTTTAGGGTGACAGGTCGCTTAACGCGGTAGCACGGAACTTCCCATCAGGAACACATCGACCTCGCGCGCAGCCTGGCGGCCTTCGCGGATCGCCCAGACCACCAGCGACTGGCCTCGGCGTACGTCACCGGCGGCGAAGACTTTCGGTACGTTGGTGGCGTAGCAGCCGGTGCCGTCGGTTGTTGCCTTGGCGTTGCCGCGCGGGTCTTTTTCGATGCCGAAGCTCTCCAACAGGCTGGCGACCGGGTTGGTGAAGCCCATGGCGAGGAAGACGAACTCGGCCGGAATGACTTTCTCCGAGCCGGGCACTTCGTTCATCTTCATCTGACCCGTGACCGCATCCTTGGTCCAGGTGACTTCCGCCGTGACCATCGATTTGAGCTTGCCGTTCTCGCCGCGGAATTCCTTGGTGGTGATCGACCATTCGCGCTCGCAGCCTTCGTCGTGGCTGGACGAGGTGCGCAGCTTCAACGGCCAGTACGGCCAGGTCAGCGACTTGTTTTCCTGCACCGGAGGCTTGGGCAGCAGTTCGAACTGCAGAATGCTCTTCGCGCCCTGACGGTTGCTGGTGCCCACGCAATCGGAGCCGGTATCGCCGCCGCCGATCACGACCACGTTCTTGCCGGTGACCTTGATCTGGTCTTTCAGCTTGTCGCCGGCGTTGACCTTGTTCTGCTGCGGCAGGAATTCCATGGCGTAATACACGCCTTCGAGCTCGCGGCCCGGCACCGGCAGATCGCGCGGGGTTTCGGAGCCGGCGGTGATGACCACGGCATCAAAATCCTTGACGAGTTGCTTGGGCGAAGTCTTGACCTTCGCATCGGAACCCACGCCCTTGGGCAGGTCGGCATCGCCGATGTAAACGCCGGTGCGGAAGGTGACGCCCTCGGCTTCCAGTTGCTTCATGCGGCGGTCGATCAGACCCTTGTCGAGCTTGAAGTCGGGAATGCCGTAGCGCAGCAGGCCGCCGATGCGGTCGCGTTTTTCAAACACGGTGACATCATGGCCGGCGCGCGCCAGTTGCTGCGCGGCGGCGAGGCCGGCCGGGCCGGAGCCAACGACGGCCACTTTCTTGCCGGTTTTCACTGCAGCTACCTGCGGGGCAACCCAGCCGTTTTCCCAGGCCTTGTCGATGATCGCGTGCTCGATCGACTTGATGCCGACCGGTAGCTCGTGAATGCCGAGCGTGCAGGCGGCTTCGCACGGCGCCGGACAGATGCGGCCGGTGAATTCCGGGAAGTTGTTGGTGGAATGCAGCACCTCGATGGCTTCCTGCCACTGATGCTTGTAAACCAGATCGTTGAAATCCGGGATGATGTTGTTGACCGGGCAGCCGTTGTTGCAGAACGGAATGCCACAATCCATGCAACGCGCGCCCTGGATCTTTGCCTGTTCGTCGGTCAGGTGCGCGACGAACTCCTTGTAATGCTTCTTGCGTGATTCGGGAGCCTCGTAGCCTTCTTCCTGGCGCGGGAACTCCATAAATCCGGTGACCTTACCCATGTTCAATTCCTTTAAAACTGTTCACCACCGGGGCGGGAGAGCCGCGGGAAAACATGAAAGTTTTCCCGCGCTGTATCCCGGTGGTGCAAAGGTTTTCTATGCAGTTACCGCAGCCTTGGCAGCAGCCAGTTCCTTCAGCGCGCGACGGTATTCCTTCGGCATGACCTTGACGAAGGCGGCGCGGGCTTCGGCCCAGTTTTCCAGCAGTGCCTTGGCGCGCATGCTGCCGGTGTACTTGAAGTGGTTCTCGATCAGGCGCTTGAGGATAACTTCATCCGCTTCGGTCTTGCTGCCGCGCTGGACGGCATGCCAAACGGCCTTGTCTATTTTCTCGGCCTGTTCGGTCGCGGACAGCACGTGTTCCAGATCAACCATGGCAGTGTTGCACTTCTTGGCAAACACGCCATCCGGGTCGTACACATAGGCCACGCCGCCCGACATGCCGGCTGCAAAGTTGCGGCCGGTATCGCCCAGGACCACGACGGTGCCGCCGGTCATGTATTCGCAGCCATGGTCACCCAGGCCTTCGACCACCGCTGCGGCGCCGGAGTTGCGCACGGCGAAACGCTCGCCGCCCACGCCGTTGAAGTAGGCTTCACCGCCGATCGCACCGAACAGCACGGTATTGCCGACGATGATGTGTTCCGGGCCAAAACCACGGAAATCATTCGGGCTGCGTACGATGATGCGGCCGCCGGAAATACCCTTGCCCACGTAATCGTTGCCTTCGCCAACCAGATCCAGTGTCACGCCGTGCGCGAGGAACGCGCCGAAGCTCTGGCCGGCGGTGCCGGTCAGCTGGATATGGATGGTGTCGTCGGGCAAGCCGCCGTGGCCGTATTTCTTGGCCACTTCGCCCGACAACATCGCGCCGACCGAACGGTTGACGTTCTTGATCTGGGCGATGAAGGAAACGCGCTCGCCCTTGGCCAGTGCCGGCTTGGCCTGCTCGATCAGCTTGTGGTCGAGCGCCTTTTCCAGCAGGTGATCCTGGGTGTCGACCGCCAGGCGCGGCACGTCGGCTGGCACGTTCGGCAGGTGGAATACCTTGCTGAAATCGAGACCCTGCGCCTTCCAGTGTTCGATCGCGGCTTTTTTGTCCAGGAGATCTGCGCGGCCGATCAGGTCGCTGAACTTGCGAATACCCAGTTGCGCCATGATTTCGCGCACTTCTTCTGCCACGTAGAAGAAATAACGCACCACGTGTTCCGGATTGCCGGAGAACTTCTTGCGCAGTTCCGGATCCTGCGTGGCCACGCCCACCGGGCAGGTGTTCAGGTGGCACTTGCGCATCATGATGCAACCTTCGACGACCAGCGGCGCGGTGGCGAAACCGAACTCGTCCGCGCCGAGCAGCGCGCCGATCACCACGTCGCGACCGGTCTTCATCTGGCCGTCGACCTGCACGACGATACGGCTGCGCAAGCGGTTGAGCACCAGCGTCTGCTGGGTTTCGGAGAGGCCCAGTTCCCACGGCGAACCGGCGTACTTGATCGACGACAGCGGGGAGGCACCCGTACCGCCGTCATGCCCGGCGATCACCACGTGGTCGGCCTTGCACTTGGCCACGCCTGCGGCCACGGTGCCAACGCCCACTTCGGATACCAGCTTGACCGAGATATCGGCTTTCGGGTTCACGTTCTTCAGATCGTGAATCAGCTGGGCCAAGTCTTCGATCGAGTAGATGTCGTGGTGCGGCGGCGGCGAAATCAGGCCGACGCCCGGCACCGAGAAGCGCAGCTTGCCGATGTATTCGGAAACCTTGCTGCCCGGCAACTGGCCGCCTTCGCCGGGCTTGGCGCCCTGGGCCATCTTGATCTGGATCTGGTCGGCCGAGGTCAGGTATTCCGCAGTCACGCCAAAGCGGCCCGAAGCAACCTGCTTGATCTTGGAGCGCAGCGAATCGCCTTCTTCCAGCACGATATCGCGTTCGATCACGTCGCGGCCCAACAGGCCGGCGAGCGTTTCACCCTTCTTGATGAAGACGCCGTTCATCTCGTTGCGATAGCGCTTGTCGTCCTCGCCGCCTTCGCCGGTGTTGCTCTTGCCGCCGATGCGGTTCATGGCGATGGCGAGCGTCGAGTGCGCTTCGGTGCTGATCGAGCCGAGCGACATCGCGCCGGTGGCAAAACGCTTGACGATGTCCTTGGCCGATTCGACTTCATCGAGCGGAACCGCCTTGGCCGGATCGAGCTTGAACTCGAACAGGCCGCGCAAGGTCATGTGGCGCTTGCTCTGATCGTTGATGATCTGCGCGTATTCCTTGTAGTTCTGGAAGTTGCCGGAACGGGTGGAATGCTGCAGCTTGGCAATCGCGTCCGGCGTCCACATATGGTCTTCGCCGCGGATGCGGAAGGCGTATTCGCCGCCGGCGTCGAGCGCGTTGGCCAAGACCGGGTCGTTGCCGAAAGCCTGCTTGTGCAGGCGTACGGCTTCTTCCGCCACTTCGAAGATGCCGATGCCCTCGACGTTGGACGACGTGCCGGTGAAGTATTTTTTTACCAGTTCCTTGTTCAGGCCGATCGCTTCGAAGATCTGCGCGCCGCAGTAGGATTGGTAGGTCGAGATGCCCATCTTGGACATGACCTTGCACAAGCCTTTGCCCACTGCCTTGATGTAGTGGTAGATCGCCTTGTCGCCGTCGAGATTTGTCGTCTTGCTGGCGATATCGCGCAGCGTTTCCATGGCGAGATACGGGTGAATGGCTTCCGCGCCGTAGCCGGCCAGCAGGGCGAAGTGATGCGTTTCTCGTGCCGAACCGGTTTCCACCACGAGACCGGTACAGGTGCGCAGCCCCTGCTTGACCAGATGCAGGTGGATGGCCGAGGTGGCGAGCAGTGCCGGAATCGCGACATTCTGTGCGTCCATCTTGCGGTCGGACACGATCAGGATGGTGTAGCCGGATTTCACCGCATCTTCGGCTTCGGCGCAGAGCGAGGCCAGGCGCGCTTCGACGCCTTCATTGCCCCAGGCCACCGGGTAGCAGATGTTCAGCTCGTACGACTTGAACTTGTTGTCGGTGTACTGCTCGATGTAGCGCAGCTTGGCCATGTCCTTGAAATCGAGGATAGGCTGGCTGACCTCGAGGCGCATCGGTGGGTTGATGTTGTTCAGGTCCAAAAGGTTCGGCTTCGGGCCGATGAACGACACGGTCGACATCACCAAGGCTTCGCGGATCGGGTCGATCGGCGGGTTGGTCACCTGTGCGAACAACTGGCGGAAATAGCTGTACAGCGGCTTGAGCTTGTCCGACATCACGGCCATCGGCGAGTCATTGCCCATCGAGCCAATCGCTTCCTCGCCGCTGAGCGCCATCGGCGTCATCAGGAACTTGGTGTCTTCCTGGGTGTAGCCGAACGCTTGCTGGCGATCGAGCAGGCTCGCGCGCACTTCGTCCTTGGGCTCCGGACCATCGACTTCGTCGAGCTTGATCTGGATGCGCGAAATCCATTCGCGGTAGGGCTTGGCGTTGGCGAGCGAATCCTTGAGTTCCTTGTCGTCGATGATGCGACCGGCTTCCATATCGATCAGGAACATCTTGCCCGGCTGCAGACGCCACTTCTTGGCGATCTTGCTTTCCGGGATCGGCAGCACGCCGGATTCGGAGGCCATGACGACGATGTCGTCATCGGTCACGATATAGCGGGCCGGGCGCAGGCCGTTACGGTCCAAAGTCGCCCCAATTTGGCGGCCGTCGGTAAACGCAATCGCAGCCGGGCCGTCCCAAGGTTCCATCATCGCGGCATGGTATTCGTAGAACGCGCGACGGTTGGCATCCATCAGCTCATGCTGTTCCCACGCTTCCGGGATCATCATCATCGCGGCTTGCGCCAGCGGGTAGCCGGCCATGGTCAGGAGTTCGATGCAGTTGTCGAAGGTTGCGGTATCGGACTGGCCGTCGTAGACCAGCGGGTAGAGCTTGGCCAGATCGCTGCCGAGCACTGCCGATTTCATCACGCCTTCGCGCGCGCGCAGCCAGTTGAAGTTGCCCTTCACCGTGTTGATTTCGCCGTTGTGGGCGATCATGCGGTACGGGTGGGCCAGCGGCCATTCCGGGAAGGTGTTGGTCGAGAAACGCTGGTGCACCAAGGCCAGTGCGGAGACGCAGCGCGGATCGGCCAAGTCCTTGTAGTACACGCCGACCTGGTTGGCGAGCAGCAGGCCCTTGTAGATGATCGTGCGCGCCGACATCGACGGCACGTAGTATTCGGCGCAATGCTTGAGGCCCAGTTTCTGGATTGCGTGGCTGGCCATCTTGCGGATCACGTACAGCTTGCGTTCCAGCGCCTCGGTCACCATCACGTCCGGACCGCGGCCGATGAAGACCTGGCGGATGATCGGCTCCTTGGCCTTCACGGTGGGGGACATCGGCATCGCGTGGTCGACCGGCACATCGCGCCAGCCCAGCAGAACCTGGCCTTCGGCGCGTACGGCGCGCTCGATTTCCTGCTCGCACGCCAGGCGCGAGGCGGCCTCCTTGGGCAGGAAGATCATGCCCACGCCATATTCACCCGCCTGGGGCAGTCTCACCCCGGCGGCAGCCATTTCTTCGCGGAACAGTTGATCCGGAATCTGGAGCAGAATGCCTGCGCCGTCGCCCATCAGGGGATCGGCCCCCACGGCGCCACGGTGATCGATATTTTCCAGAATCTTCAAGCCGTTCTGGACGATTTCATGGCTCTTGCTACCCTTGATGTGGGCAACAAAACCCACGCCGCAGGCGTCATGTTCATTGGCGGGGTCGTAGAGCCCCTGAGGCTGTTGCATTACATTCCACTCCTGTACCGAATATCTTGGGCCGTGTCTATGGCGACCGAGTCGAATCAGGGAATATACCTATACTTTTCCACGTGCGCGATACCAATCCATAAGAAATTAATTACTACCTCATAAGAGATTTTTAGGTGAGCGGGCTAGGCTTGCGCGATGTCGCATCGCGTTCGGCATGGAAGGATTTGGTCTGGCCAGTTACAATTTGCCCAGAGTGCCTGAGGGTTACATTGCGTTGATTCCCCGCTGACTGAAAAGCCGGCAAAAAACCAAAAATTTCGCTGTCATGGGTGTGGGTAAGCCTGGACAGGTGATCACCTGCTTGAAATAAATTTACAAGGCAAACAGTAAGAAAACCTATGGAACTTGTCCTGCGCATCATCAGCATCATCACGCCGGTACTGATTGTCTCTGCCATCGGATTTTTCTACGGACGCTACCGCAAGCCGGACATGACCTGGATCAACCGGCTCAGTGTCGACCTGCTGTTTCCGTTGCTGATTTTTTCGGCCATGGCATCCAAGGATTTCCACATCATCGAATACCTGCCGTTGATCGGCGGCGGTTTGCTGGTGTTGCTGAGTTCGGGACTGTTGTCCTGGTGGGTTGCGCGGCTGATGCATTACAACCCGCGTGCATTTATCCCGTCGATGATGTTCACCAACACGGCCAATATGGGCTTGCCTTTGACCTTGCTGGCATTTGGCCAGGAAATGCTGCCGGCTGCGGTGGCGCTGTTCATGATTTTCAGCCTGGTTCACTTCACGCTCGGTATCCGGATTTGCGATCCCAAGGCCAGCATGGCCGGTATTTTTCGCGGGCCGATGCTGTGGGCGATGATCCTCGGGGTAGCGATGAGCCTGATGGGGCTTTCGCTGCCGCCGTGGCTGGCAACCAGCACCCGGTTGCTGGGCGATGCAGCGATTCCGATGGGCTTGTTTGCGCTGGGCGTGGGCTTTGCCAGCTTCAAGGTTGAACGCTGGACCATCGGCATCGTCGGCGCCATCCTCTGCCCGATTTCCGGCCTGATCGTGGCGTGGCCATTGACCAAGATCCTGCCGCTCTCGTTGCCGATGCAGGGTGTGTTGCTACTGTATGCGGCGCTGCCGCCGGCGGTGATGAACTACATCCTGGCCGAGCGCTACAAGCAGGAGCCGGGTCTGGTCGCCGCGATCGTGGTGACGGCCAATATCGCCTCGGTGATATTCGTGCCGTTTGCGCTGTATCTGGCTTTGCAGCGCTGAGCGGCGTGCGGCCTATTCGTGGCCGAACGCCTTCTCGCGCAGCGCCTTGAGCTGGTCGCGCAGTTTGGCGGCCTTTTCGAACTCCAGGTTTTGCGCAGCGGTCATCATTTCCTTTTCCAGGCGTTTCAGTTCCTTGGCCATCTGCTTTTCGTCCATTTCATCGAGCAGGCGGTGGCGCTTCTGTTCGATGCGGGTGGCGGCGGCTTCTTCGGCGCTGTAAACGCCGTCGATGATGTCCTTGATGCGCTTGACCACGCCGCGCGGGGTGATGCCGTTGGCTTCGTTGAAGGCGATCTGCTTGGTGCGGCGGCGCTCGGTTTCGTCGATCGCTTTCTTCATCGAATCGGTAATGCGGTCGGCGTAGAGAATCGCGGTGCCGTTCAAATTGCGTGCGGCGCGGCCCATGGTCTGGATCAGGCTGCGCTCGCTGCGCAGGAAGCCTTCCTTGTCGGCATCCAGAATCGCCACCAGCGAGACTTCCGGGATGTCCAGCCCTTCGCGCAGCAGGTTGATGCCGATCAGCACGTCGAACATGCCGAGGCGCAGGTCGCGGATGATCTCGACGCGCTCGACCGTATCGATGTCCGAGTGCAGGTAGCGCACCTTCACGCCGTGTTCCGCCAAGTAGTCGGTCAGCTGTTCGGACATGCGCTTGGTCAGCGTGGTGACCAGCACGCGCTCCTCTTTCTCGGCGCGCTTCCTGATTTCGGAAAGCAGATCGTCGACCTGCGTGCCGACCGGGCGCACTTCGATCTGCGGATCGACGAGGCCGGTCGGGCGTACCACCTGTTCAACCACTTGCCCCTGGTGTTCTTTTTCGTAGTTGGCCGGCGTGGCGGAAACAAACACGCTTTGCGGCATCAGCTGTTCGAATTCCTCGAACTTGAGCGGGCGGTTGTCGAGCGCGGAGGGTAGTCGGAAGCCGTAATCGACCAGGTTTTCCTTGCGCGAGCGGTCGCCCTTGTACATCGCGCCGATCTGCGGAATCGTCACGTGCGATTCGTCCAGGATCATCAGGCAATTTTCCGGTAGGTAATCGATCAGCGTCGGCGGCGCTTCGCCGGCCTTCTTGCCGGAAAAGTGGCGCGAGTAGTTCTCGATGCCCTTGCAGAAACCCATTTCTCCGAGCATTTCCAGATCGAAGCGCGTGCGCTGCTCCAGCCGCTGCGCTTCCACCAGCTTGTGTTCCTGGTAATAGAACGCCAGCCGTTCGCGCAGCTCTTCCTTGATGGTTTCGATGGCCTTGAGCACCGTGGCGCGCGGGGTCACGTAATGGCTGGACGGGAACACGGTGTAGCGCCCGAGCCGCGCTTCGATCTTGCCGGTGAGCGGGTCGAACAGCTGCAGCTTTTCGATCTCGTCGTCGAATAGCGAGATGCGGATCGCGAATTCGGCATTTTCCGCTGGGAAGACGTCGATCACATCGCCGCGCACGCGGAAGCTGCCGCGTGAGAAGTCCATTTCGTTACGGTCGTACTGCATGGTGGAAAGCCGGCTGATGATGTCGCGCTGCGCGAGTTTTTCGCCTTCCTTCAGGTGCAGGATCATCTGGTGGTAATCGGAAGGATCGCCGATACCGTAGATCGCGCTGACCGTGGCGACGATGATGCAGTCGGGGCGTTCCAGCATCGCCTTGGTCGCGGACAGGCGCATCTGCTCGATGTGCTCGTTGATGCTGGAATCTTTTTCGATGAACAGGTCGCGGCTGGGAACGTAGGCTTCGGGCTGGTAGTAGTCGTAGTAGCTGACAAAATACTCGACCGCGTTGCGCGGAAAAAACTCGCGCATTTCCGAATACAACTGCGCGGCGAGCGTCTTGTTCGGTGCCATGATGATCGCCGGGCGGCCGGTGCGCGCGATCACGTTGGCCATGGTGTAGGTCTTGCCCGAGCCGGTCACGCCGAGCAGCGTCTGGTATTTCAGGCCGTCATCCAGCCCGGCGATCAGTTGCTCGATCGCGGTGGGCTGGTCGCCGGCAGGCGGGAAAGGCTGGAACAGCTCGTACGGGCTGTTGGGATAGGAGACAAACATGGCAAACCGGCATCAGGTTCCTAGAACGATCATTCTACTACGCTTTGGCCGGTTTGCTGTGATGGCTGCGGGGCGGTACGACTTACGCCGTGCAGGCCTCGGCAATGGCTGCTGCGAGCTTGTCGACCATGGCGGGCTCGGTATCCCACGAGCACATGAAGCGGCAACCGCCCGCGCCGATGAACTGGTAGAAGCGCCAGTTATCCGCGCGCAAGCGATCGACGGCGGCCTGCGGCAGCGTGACGAAAACTGCGTTCGATTCGCACGGGAACATGATCTTTGCCTGGGGGATCTTTACCAGCGCATCGTGCAGGCGTCGCGCCATGGCGTTGGCGTGGCTGGCGTTCTTTAGCCAGACATCGTTTTCCAGTAGGCCGATCCACGGCGCGGAGATGAAGCGCATCTTGGAGGCGAGCTGGCCGGCCTGCTTGACGCGATAGGCGAAGTCCCGTGCCAGTTCGCGCTTGAAAAATACGACGGCTTCGCCCACCGGCAGGCCGTTCTTGGTACCGCCAAAGCACAGCACGTCCACGCCGGCGCGCCAGGTGACATCGGCCGGATCAACGCCCAGCGTGGCAACGGCATTGGCAAAGCGCGCGCCATCCATGTGAACGGTCAGGCCGTGGTGATGCGCCATCTCGGCAATCGCGCGGATTTCGTCGACTTGGTAGACCGTGCCTACTTCGGTGGACTGGGTGATCGATACCACCTGGGGCCGGGGGTAGTGAATGTCGCTGCGGCGGGTGATCAGGGTTTCAATTGCTGCTGGCGTGAGCTTGCCATTCTCGCCCTGGGTCGCCAGCAGCTTGGAGCCGTTGGAGAAGAATTCCGGCGCGCCGCATTCGTCGGTTTCGATGTGTGCCACTTCGTGGCAGATCACCGATTGGTAAGACTGGCACAGCGAGGCCAGTGCCAGGGAGTTGGCGGCGGTGCCGTTGAATACATAGAACACATCGCAATCGGTTTTGAACAACGCGCGGATGGCATCGCAAACGCGCTGGGTCCACTGGTCGTCGCCGTAGGAAGGTTCGTGACCGCTCTGGTTGGCTTCGATCAGCCATTTCAGGGCTTCCGGGCAGACGCCGGCGTAGTTATCGGAGGCAAAATGCTGGGACATGACGAACCTTTGTTTGGCGGTGGCTAGGCAGAGTGAGCATTCTTGCAGATTGGCCCGGCAGCGGTATCCGGATTTTCCTGATCCTGTGCACGAACGGGAAAACTACCACGCGGTTGGGTAGTGCAAGAACGGGCGCTGGGAGGGCTCTGTCAATCTGCCGAGCGAGGGGCCGGTTTTTTCCAGAACGCTTCGTTCAGTGTGTATTCATGAGTTTTCTCGGTCTCGCCGGGATTGGCGATCAGTACGCGCAGCCGTGGTGCGTCGTTAGCCGGAGAGTGCACGATCCACGATGATAGCGTGTGTTCCTTGCCGCTGCGCCACAGGCTGTTGTCCGGTCCGCCATGGCGATCCCGGCTCATGCGGACGAATTCGCGCAGGGTGTAGGGTTGCGGCGCCTGCTTCAATAGGGTGTTGATCCGGGCCAGCCGCACGGTGCTGCTCGGGAGATTTGCCGCATTGAAGACGGCCAGATCCTTGTTGAGGTAATGGTTGGTATGCGCCAGTGTGCCCTTGTCCGTGGCATGAAAGACGAACTCGCCGCCCAGCCCGACCTCCGCCAACAGGATCTGCTGGCGGTCGGCAACCAGCAGGAAAATCGCGCGGGAGCCGGAAAAAACGTGGTCGGCGTTGGCGGCCAGTTCATCCACGCTGGCAAAGCGGGACAGGATCTGGCTGATCACCGCGTGTTTGCCTGACTGCCTGCCGCGCAATTTAGGAGAAATGCTGCTGGCTTCGGCTGAAATGACGCTCAAGCCTTTTTCATTGATTCCGGCCTTGAGGCCTGGATCATTCTTGCCTGTGGTGTACAAACCGAACCAGGCGAATCCTTCGCCGGACGGAGATCGTTTCAATATTTGCCGGAGATCGTGCGCCCCGTCCTGATTCGCAGACAGCAGTGTGCCGCCGGCAGCGCTGGCCCCGGCGGCGGCCCAAAGCGTGCTGGCTGCCGCAGATCCCGAGAACAGTGCAATGCTCAAGGCGGTAGCAGGCAGGAAAGCGAAAAGGGTTTTGGCCATGGTTATCTCAGTGTCTCATTCAGCAATTGGGCCAAGCGCAAGCCGGCCTTGCCAATCTGGTCGCGAATGACCGGAACGGCTTGTTCCTGGTAGCTTGGATCGAGTGCGATGGGTGTTGCCGGCGTGCTGCCGCAGGCAAAGCCGGGCAGGGGAGCATAGACATATTGGCGGGAGAGTGCGCGCGCTTCCCGCATCCATTGCGTGGGCGAATCGGCAGTCAACGGGCTTGCCGCTTCAGTCGCGATGCTAATCGGGCCGCGCTTGAGGGCGTAGCGCAAAAGGTCGTTATCCCAGACATCATGCAGGGTTGGGTCTTTTCTGGATTTAAGCCCGATCAGCGTAACAGGAATATTGCCGCCGCCATCGCGGTTGCTGCCGGAATGCAGTGGCATGTGCAGATCGCCTACCAGGTGTACGACCCATTTCAGGGCTTCGTTGCGGGTGCGCAACGGTTGCGTGCGATCCTTCAGGAGGGCCGTCTGGTCGATAATGATCTGGTCGGCGCAGTGACCATTTTTGCAGGGCCCCAAGGTGTCGTTGCAGACCGGATTGGCGCGCGAATGCCAGCCCCGAAATGTGCCGTTATTGGACTTGGTGCGAATTTCGTCGGGCCAGGATGAGACCTCGGCCAGTGTTGTGCGACCAGAGGGGTTTTCGTTGGCATCCAGATCGTTTTTGAGTAGTTCCTGGACCTGTGCCTGTGCGGCGGGTGTCAGGTTTGCGTTGGCGATTTGGGCGATAAGGGCGTGCCCGGTATGCGACCAGGCATGGGCACCGGCAGGAAGTAGTACCAAGGCTGCGCTGAGCAAAATGATCTGCTTCATGGTTTCCGGTGGTAAAAATGAAGATGGGTTCAAGTGCGATTGGCTAAGGGCCGGATGTTAGCCCGAATGGCCTGGATGTCCTGTGCCCTTGTTCACAGGGAATGTCGTCATTGTAAGCGGGGGACGAGTTATTTGTGGGGCAATGAATGTCATTGCGGCGTAGTGAAGTGCCTGGCAGGAGATGTGCGTAAGCGCAAAAGAAAAACCCCGTGCCTTACAGCAACGGGGTTTCGAGTATGCATCACCGGAAACGGCTTATTTCAGCTTGGTTTCCTTGTACAGCACATGCTTGCGGGCAACGGGATCAAATTTCTTGATCTCCATCTTTTCCGGCATGGTGCGCTTGTTCTTGGTGGTGGTGTAGAAATGACCAGTGCCGGCACTGGATTCGAGCTTGATCTTGTCACGCATGATTGCTGGCCTTTACTTAGATTTCACCGCGGGCGCGCAGATCTGCGAGCACCACTTCGATACCAACCTTGTCGATAGTGCGCAGGGCGGCGTTGGAAACGCGCAGGCGCACAAAGCGGTTTTCGCTTTCAACCCAGAACCGGCGGGACTGCAGGTTCGGGAGGAAACGACGCTTGGTCTTGTTGTTTGCGTGGGAAACGTTGTTCCCGGATACCGGACGCTTGCCGGTGACTGCGCATACTCGTGCCATAGTTAAATTTCCTGCTGACTTCTTGCAAAGGGCGAATTTATAACACGAAAAACGCCCAGTGTTCAAGTAAAGCTTGCGATTAGCTATTCAGACTGTGGCGGAACCAGCACAGTGCGGTTGCCATTGGTCTCCATTGCGCTGACAAGACCGGCGTTTTCCATCTGTTCGATCAGGCGCGCGGCGCGATTGTAGCCGATGCGCAGCTGGCGCTGCACGGCAGAAATCGATGCGCGGCGCGATTTGAGCACAAAAGCCACGGCTTCGTCGTACAAGGCATCGGATTCCTCGCCGCCGCTGGCGGATTCCCACGGCAGGCCGTTGCCACCGCCGCTGGCGGCTTCGGCCTCGAAGCCGCCGTTGAGGATGCCGTCGATGTAATCAGGCTCGCCCAGTTGTTTCAGGTATTCGGCCACCTTGTGCACTTCCTCGTCGGCGACGAACGCACCGTGCACGCGCAACGGGTAGCCGCTGCCCGGCGGCATGAACAACATGTCGCCCTGGCCGAGCAGCGCTTCGGCGCCCATCTGGTCGAGAATCGTGCGGCTGTCGATCTTGCTGGAGACCTGGAAGGCGATGCGCGTCGGAATATTTGCCTTGATCAGGCCGGTGATCACATCGACCGACGGGCGCTGCGTGGCCAGGATCAGGTGGATGCCGGCGGCGCGCGCTTTTTGCGCCAGACGGGCGATCAACTCTTCGATCTTCTTGCCGGCGACCATCATCAGGTCGGCGAACTCATCCACGACCACGACAATCTGCGGCAGCGTTTCCAGCCGCTCCGGCGTTTCCGGTGTCAGGCTGAACGGATTGGTGAGGTGCTTGCCGGCTTTTTCGGCCTCTTTTACTTTCTGGTTGAAACCAGCCAAGTTGCGCACGCCAAAGGTGCTCATCAGGCGGTAGCGCTTTTCCATTTCCGCCACGCACCAGTTGAGCGCGTTGGCGGCCAGCTTCATGTCGGTGACGACGGGCGCCAACAGATGCGGAATGCCGTCGTAGACGGAGAGCTCCAGCATCTTCGGGTCGACCATGATGAAGCGTACTTCTTCCGGCGAGGCCTTGTAGAGCAAGGAGAGGATCATCGCGTTCACGCCGACCGATTTACCCGAGCCGGTGGTGCCGGCTACCAGCAGGTGCGGTGCGCGGGCAAGATCGGTGACGATCGGGCGGCCGGTGATGTCCTTGCCGAGCGCGATGGTCAGCTTCGAGTGCTGCTGGTGATAGGCCTCGGACGAGAGGATTTCCGACAGGCGAATGGTCTGGCGCGACGGGTTGGGCAATTCCAGCCCCATGCAGGTCTTGCCGGGAATGGTTTCGACCACGCGGATCGAAATCAGGCCGAGCGCGCGCGCCAGGTCCTTCATCAGGTTGACGATCTGCGCACCTTTGACGCCTACCGCTGGCTCGATCTCGTAGCGGGTAATCACCGGCCCGGGGTAGGCGGCGATCACTTTGACCTCGACATTGAAATCGGCCAACTTCTTTTCGATCAGGCGCGAGGTGTATTCCAGCGTTTCCAGGCTGATGGTTTCCTGTGCGACCGGCGGCGGAGCGAGCAGGGTGATCGGCGGTTGGATGCTGTTGCCGTCGCTGCCTGGTGAGGGCAGATCGTCCAGCTCGAACAGCGTGGGTTGCACGGCCTTCTTTTTCTCTTCCTCGGCCTTCTTTTCGATGGCCTTGGCAATCGATTTGGCGACCGGGACTTCCATTTGCTGGGGCTCGATGCGGATCGGCGGCTTGTCGACCTGTTTTTTCTTTTCCTCGCTCACGCGTTCGGTCCGTACTTCGGCGGCTTGCCGGCCGATGCGCCGGTCATTGGCCGCTTGCATGGTATCGCGCAGGCGCAGGAATGTGCCTTCCAGCAGATCGCCCGTCCGCTCCATGACATCCAGCCAGGACAGGCCGGCGAACAGCGAAAAACCGAGACAGAACGCCAGAATCAGGGCCAGGGTGGCGCCGGAAAATCCCAAAAGGCCAAGCAGCCATCCGCCCAGGGCCAGCCCGAGGATGCCGCCGGGCGCGAGTGGCAGGTTGGTTTGCAGGCTATGCAGGCGCAAGGCTTCGAAACTGCTGCTGGCCAGGATCAGCATGATAAAGCCGGCGCAAGCGAACAGGGCGACCGGGCGGGAGCTGTCTTCAACCCGATCGATGCGGCGGTAGCCCCACAGGATGGCGCCAAAGCAAAAGCCTACCCACCACCAGGCGGAGAGGCCGAACAGGTAGAGCAGCACATCGGCCAGCACTGCGCCGAATACGCCGCCGCGGTTCTGGATGGTGCCGCGTGCCGCGCTATGCGACCAGCCAGGATCGGTCGAATGATAGGTGGCCAGTGCCAGAACGAGATAAATGGCCACGGCGACCAGCAGCAGCCACCACGATTCGCGCAACAGATTGGCCAGTTGCGGCGGGAGCGCGGCGCGGCTCGAAACATTGGGTACGTTTTTCTTGCGGATGATAGCCATGTAGCGATGCTAAGCCTGGTTGTTTGCATGATTATAACGGTGGCCGGGGCGCACGAGGAGAATCGTTCGGTTGCATGGATTCTGTTGATACCGGATCAACCGGATTGGCGCGTTGCCCCGGTGAAATCGATCTTTTCAGTGGAATGGCGTCCACAGAACCTAGTTATGCAATGAAAAATCGGTGGGCACCGAGATATCCTGTAGTGGGCCGAGCGGATTTTTCTTGTCCTCGAATTCCAGAATGTTCGGTTGTCCGCTTACCAGCTTGTAGATTACCTGGCTCTTTTTCAGAACAATCAATCCCTGGAATTGCCAGCCACTGGTGCGAGTTTTCCTGCGGAAGTTGAGGACATCCAGCATCGCGTTGCCATAACGTTCGCGGTAGGTATTGCCCAGTGTCACCATGTAGCCTTGGCAGTCCGTTTTGGCTAGCAGGCAGGTCTGGATGTCTGGGTGCAGATCGGCCAGGTGGATGGAATCATTGGGAACGAACAGCCGCATGACATCCAGATGATTAAGAACCCGGATGTTGGGGCGTTTGAGCGGGTCAAAGCCCATGCCCCACAATTCTTCGATGCTGGTTGCACCTGGCTGGATGCTGTCGAAGGCAATGCGTGCCTCCTCGTAACTGTTCCAGGGGGATTGTGTGGTTTGATTGGTGGTAGGCAGCAGGTGTGAGCAGCCCGCGAGCAGCAGAGTGGCGAACAGGCATGAACGTAATCTCGCTGAGTTGATCACGATTTTCCTCTTGTTTGCAGGGAGGCATGATTACCGTTAATGGTCTTGTCATGTTTTCAGCTTAAATCGTTCCCGGAAGAATTTCCGATAAAACCAATTGAGGCCACAATTGCTTGTGGGCTGTCAGCATTGCAAATGGCATTGCGTGAGCAAGTTTTGCCAATACGATTTTTATTCCAGAAATGTTCGATGACCAGTGCGGTTGCTATTGATCGATGCCTGTCTTGGTCGGCCGCCCTAGGTTTTGGGACGGTGTTTTGAAAAAACAACAACTTACTTGCTGTTTTTTATCGGCCTGCAAGGAGATGTTGTTTCCTTGCGCGCATTTTATTGCCTATGGTGAATAAAGTATCGTGACAGGAATTCCTCTCATGAGTATCAGTTCTGAAATCCGCATTGCTCATTCTCGTGCCAGCGACCCTTGCCTGGCGGTTCAGGAATTTCATGCCGCGGTCCAGCAGCCTGATATGGCGCTGGTGGTGTTCTTCTGTTCAAGCAAATATGACTTGCATATTCTGGCCGGTGAAATCAACCGCTTGTTTGCCGGGGTGACGGTAATCGGATGTACCACGGCCGGTGAAATAGGGCCTGCTGGCTATTGTGATTACAGCTTGTCCGGAGCCAGTCTGCCCGCCGGGTCTTGCTATGCCGTTGCCGGAATGCTGGGTGAGTTGCAAGGATTTGAGATCGCGAAGGGCGCGGCTTTCGCACACCGGCTTGAACAAGAACTGGATGCGCGTGTTCCCGGGAACGAGATGCCGGGCCGCTTTGGTTTCATGCTGATCGACGGCTTGTCGATTCGCGAAGAATCTGTGGCGCGGACATTCCAGCATGCGTTGGGAAAAACACAACTCGTCGGCGGGTCGGCAGGCGACGACCTGAAACTTGCAAAAACCTGGGTATTTCATGGCGGGGCGTTCCATACCGATAGCGTGGCATTGGCACTGGTCGCAACCCATTACCCGTTCAGGATATTCAAGACGCAGCACTTCAAGACCGAAGAAGAACGGTTGGTCGTCACCGAGGCTGATACTGCCACCCGCACTGTCAAGGAAATAAACGGGCTGCCTGCCGCGGAAGAGTATGCCCGGCTGGTTGGTGTGGATGTGGCCAACATGACGCCCGAGGACTATGCCACCATGCCCGTGGTGGTGGTCATTGACGGAACCAATTACGTTCGTTCAATCCAGCGAGTCAATCCGGATGGCAGCCTGACCTTTTACAGCGCTATCGACGAAGGGTTGGTGCTCCGGGTGGCGACGTGCGGAGATCTGGTGAACAACCTGAAGCAGACCTTTGAAACTCTGCAGGATGAAATCGGTGTGCTTCAACTGGTGATCGCCTGTGATTGCACGCACCGCAATCTTGAAATATCCCGGCGGGGGTTGCGCGAACCTGTTGTCGACATTTTTTGCGACAACAATACGGTCGGATTCAGCACTTATGGCGAGCAGTACGGCGGTGTCCATGTCAATCAGACCCTGACCGGCGTTGCGATCGGAAGTTTGGGAGAGCCCCGAGATGAACGAACAGGATGAAGCAATTTTGTCCAGCCCGCAGGTTGTCGCGCTGCAGGCGGAAGCTTCTCGCCTGAACAAGATGGTGCGGGCGCTGATGAATCGCGCCGAACGCGCCATGAGCGTGCAGAGTTCCGAGTTCGGCCTTTTTCAAGCCACCATCACCCTGGAAGCCCAGGTGCGCGAGCGCACCCGGGAGCTGGAAGATGCCCTGAAGGAAAACATCAAGATCACCCGCGCGCTCCAGAACGCACAAGCTTTGATGCGATTGGAAATAGAAGAACGCAAGAAGATCAATGAAGCCTTGGAGCAGGAAAAACGCGAGCAACAAGTGTTGATTCATAAGCTCGAAGAAGCACAAAACCAGTTGCTGCAATCGGAAAAACTGGCCTCGATCGGCCAGCTTGCCGCCGGGGTGGCACATGAAATCAATAATCCGATCGGTTTTGTCAGCTCAAATCTGAGCACGTTGCGCGGCTACGTAATCAAGCTGATGGAACTGATCGATGTCTATGAAAACGCCAGTTGTTGTGTTGCCAGCATGGAAGGACAGCAGAAAGCGTGTATTGACGAGGTGCGGCAGAATATCGATCTCGATTTTTTGCGTGAAGATATCAATATATTGATCGATGAATCGATTGAAGGCACTGCCCGCGTCAGGAGGATTGTCCAGGATTTGCGCGATTTTTCCCGTGTGGGCAGCGTGGATCGAACGTTGGTGGATATCCACGATGGCTTGAACAGCACCCTCAATATTCTTGGGAACGAAATCAAGCACAAGGCCGTGGTAACGCGCGAATTCGGCGATCTGCCGCTGGTTGAATGCATTCCTTCACAGATCAATCAGGTGTTCATGAACATCCTGATCAATGCTGCCCAGGCTATTTCAGAGCAGGGGGAAATCGTTATCCGCAGCGGTTGCATTGCGGATGGGGTGTATATCGCCATTTCCGATAACGGCAAGGGAATTGCTCCGGAAAATATCAGCAAGATATTTGAACCGTTCTTTACGACCAAGCCGGTGGGCGAGGGAACCGGCTTGGGCTTGTCTATTTCCTACGGCATCATCAAAAACCATGGCGGCAAACTTGAAGTGCAAAGCCGGCTTGGCAAAGGCACCACCTTTACCATCCATCTGCCTATCCGCCATCAGGCTGAATCCGATCCGCAGTACTCGGGGGTGCCATCCGGTCAACAGCACGAGCAACAAGAATGAGGCTCCCGATGAGCATTCACGTCAGGAAATATACCCAAAGTTCCTGGTTTCGTTATGCCTTGCCGGTGCTGCTGATTGGAATGGCGGGCCTGCTTTTTCTGTCATGGAACAACCGGAAACCCATCCGCGTAGGTTTTGTTGCCCAAATGACGGGAAAACAAGCCGAGCTGGGCGTTCAAGAACGCAATGGCGTGCTGCTTGCGACTGAAAAAATCAATGCGGCGGGCGGCATCGCTGGACGCAAGATCGAATTGGTCATTCGCGATGATTTTGGCCTCCCGGAGAAAGCCAAGTCCGCAGACGAAGAACTAATCAAGTCGGATGTTGTTGCCATTATCGGGCATGCCACCAGCGGGCAAACCCTGGCCGGCCTGCAGATCAGCAACCCGGCGCGGGTCGTCATGCTTGCGCCGACCGTATCCACACCCGCATTGAGCGGACTGGACGATTACTTCTTCCGGGTCTATCCCACGTTTAAAGACAGTGCACGGGCTTTTGCCGAGCATGTTTACAAAACCAGTGGCCTGAAAAAAATGGCCATCATCTATGACACCGACAATACGGCATACGCCCAAACATACAGCAGCACCTTCTCTGATAGATTTTCATCGCTGGGCGGCGCGATTTCTGGCCAAGCCGGTTTTTCCTCGGCGACACAGCCTGATTTTTCCCCATTATTGACCACACTGCACAAAGATAAACCGGACGGCCTGCTCATCATTGCCTCGGATATCGATACGGCGCTGGTGGCGCAACGGGTGCGCATCATGGGCTGGAACATTCCGCTGTTCACATCGGCCTGGGCCCAGACTGAAACCCTGATCAATCACGGCGGGAAAGCAGTCGATGGAATGAAGCTGGAACAATCCTTTGCACTGTCCAGCCAGGACCCGTTGTTTATCGAGTTCAAATCAAACTACCAGTCCCGATTTGGCAATACCCCCTCTTTCGGCGCGGCGTTTGGCTATGAGGCCGCCATGGTATTGGCAGAGGCGCTGAAAAAAACAGGGGGCAAACCTGATAAGCTGAAGAATGCATTGCTGGAAACCGGGAATTACAAGGGGCTGATCGATAGTTTTTCTATCGATCGATTCGGCGATGTTCAGCGGCCATTTTATTTAAGCGCCATTGAAAACGGAAAATTTGTCATTGTTGGAAAATTGAATTAACCCAGCCGGCCAAAGGCGGCATCATGGCAAAAGACAACGCGCCTCCACCATTGCGGCAGGTATTTCTGCATCTGATCCTGTTCCGGGTATTCATTCCCCTGATCGTGGTCGGTATTACTGCGATCATTGGCGTGGGCTATCTGGGCAAGCAAAACTTGCTGAACAAGCAAAGCCAGATCGTACGATCAACCTCCCACTTCATAGAAAATCACCTCGATCATGGCGGACGGATTCTGGATGCCGTTGCCCGCGTTGCCGAGACGGTGGATACGGACAATCTGAGAGTCTTCATGGAAAGCGCATGGAAGGCCTATGGCTACTTCGAGACCATGTATTTTCTGGACAAGAACAACAAAATCACCCTGCTCATGCCTTCCGAGATGAATTACTCGGGACTGGATATGTCGAATTTGCCGGATTTCCAGAAAACCAAAGAACAAAAAGGCTTCAGCATTTCCCGCCCGTTTATTTCGATTCGGACCGGTGAACCCACGGTGTATCTGGTCCGCGCGCTTGCACAGGGAGGGAGCGTGGTTGGCGAGCTCAATCTGGGTTTGTTCCAGAAAGAAATCGAACATATTGCAAAGAACCCCGGAAAAGATTTTGTTTTCATCATGGACCAGCGCGGAACCCTGCTGGCACACCCGGACCCGCTGCTGGTCAAGCAACAAACCAATCTGAGCAATCTGGCCGTATTTCAGGGCGTTCAGAAGGAAAAACCCGATACGTTCTATCGCTATGACACCCGCATGGTCCTGGGCCAGGCAGTCCGGATCGACAAAACCGGATGGGTGGTGGTGAACCAGATCCCGCTGAGCGCTTTTTTGAGTTCGTACGCCTGGATGTTCGTACTTATATTTTCCGCGTCACTAGCGATCTGGATCACATTGGCATGGAATCTGCGCAAGCAGATACAGCGCTATGTGATCCATCCTCTGGAGCGGCTCAGCCTGAGTGCCAATGCGCTGACCGTGGGCGACTTTGCCCCGGTCCAGTCCATGTCCACCATTCCCACTTCGTTTGCCGAATTGCACAAGCTGGCCAACGATTTCCAGACCATGGGCAATAACCTGCAGGCACGCGAAACGGCGCTGCAGAATGCTCACGATGAACTGGAAGCCAAAGTCGAAGAAAGAACGGAGCAGCTGTCCGGCATCAACGAGTGCCTTAAAGCTGCCTCCAACAGCCTTTTAACATCCAATCTGGAACTGCAGCGCGAGATTGTTGAACGCAAACGGGCAGAATCTCAATTGGCGCAAAAGATCGTGGAAATCGAGCGTGCCCATGAAGAGTTGAAACACCTGCAATCGCAATTAATTCAACAGGAAAAATTGGCCTCCATCGGGCAACTTGCGGCCGGTGTTGCCCATGAGATCAACAACCCAATCGGTTTTATCAATTCCAATCTCTTTGTTCTCAAGCGCTACGTGGATGAATTGCTGGACTTGATCGATGCCTATGCCGGCAGTTTTCCAGGCGCGCCGGATCAAGTCTCGGAACAGCTTGCGCATATCACCCAATTGAGGAAGGAAATCGACTTTGATTATCTGCGCCAGGATGTCGGCACATTAATCAGCGAATCCATCGACGGCGCTTCCCGGGTCAAGCGGATCGTTCAGGATCTGCGCGATTTTTCCCGTGCCGGCAGCGCGGAATGGCAATGGACAGATATTCATGAAGGCCTGGAAAGCACGCTCAACGTGTTGGGCAATGAACTCGCGAACAAGGCCGTCGTGGTCCGCGAATATGGGCAACTGCCGCGGGTTGAGTGCATTCCGTCCCAGATCAACCAGGTTTTCATGAATATTCTGATCAACGCCGCACACGCCATTCCGGAGCGGGGAAAAATCGTTATTCGCAGCGGCCGTCTTGCCGAAGAGGTGTGGGTATCGATTAGCGATGACGGCAAGGGGATTGCCCCGGAAGACATGGCCAAGATTTTCGATCCTTTCTTCACCACCAAGCCTGTCGGCGAAGGCACCGGTCTTGGCTTGTCCGTATCCCACGGCATCATCAAAAAGCATGGCGGCAAACTTGAAGTGCAAAGCCAGCTTGGCAAGGGCACTACCTTTACCATTTATTTGCCGATCCATTGTTCATTGGACCGCAATCAGGACTCATCGGACTTATCTATCGAATAAGCGGCGCTGATGCGTTTTCTGAAATCGCACCAATCCGCGCAGTGAGGTCTGTCAGGTGTTATGACAGGGCAGGTGGCAAGCGAATATCCGGTACCCATGGTGTTTTATTTCAAAATCAGGATTTTTTCAGTTTTTTACCGTGCGATTTTCGTGCAAACTCTCCAGAGTCTTGCGCTGCAGCACGAATTTCCTTTTCCTGAACCAAAGAAAACGCCATGAACTCATCCAATACTACGATGCCGCGTCTTTTGAACCGGCAGGATTACCGAACGCTCGCTCTCGCCGCATTGGGCGGGGCCCTGGAATTTTACGATTTCATCATCTTCGTTTTTTTTGCCATCGTCGTGGGCAAGCTGTTTTTTCCGGCCGACATGCCCGAATGGTTGCGCCAATTTCAGACCTTCGGCATTTTTGCCGCCGGCTATCTGGCCCGGCCGCTGGGCGGCATTGTCATGGCGCATTTCGGCGATCTGGTCGGGCGCAAGCGCATGTTTACCCTCAGCATTATCCTGATGGCGCTGCCGACGTTGTTCATGGGGCTGTTGCCCACCTATGCCAGCATCGGCATCGGCGCACCACTGGCCTTGCTGGCATTGCGCATCATGCAAGGGGCGGCGATCGGCGGCGAGGTACCGGGCGCATGGGTGTTTGTCGCCGAACATGTGCCCGCCAACCGCGTCGGTTATGCCTGCGGCACGCTGACTTCGGGGCTGACGGCCGGCATCTTGCTCGGCTCGCTGGTGGCCACCTGGATCAACAACCGCTTTACACCGGCGGAAATCGCCGACTGGGCCTGGCGCCTGCCCTTTATCCTGGGCGGGATTTTCGGCCTGATTGCGATGTATCTGCGCCGCTGGCTGGAGGAAACCCCGGTCTTTGCCGAGATGCAGGCCAAGAAACATCTGGCTGACGAGCTGCCGCTGAAAAAAGTCGTGCGCGAGC
>Ga0316604_10000302_pt1 | contig 67797 bp, 55 predicted proteins | sample OWC_soil_day20_C_FD_207650 | JGI IMG/M metagenome (GOLD analysis project Ga0316604, IMG submission 207650) | Wetland soil microbial communities from Old Woman Creek delta, Ohio, United States - OWC_soil_day20_CT | ecosystem: Environmental > Terrestrial > Soil > Wetlands | place: USA: Ohio... | reverse complement strand
TCCTTTGTTAGTTATGCGGTCGGCAAACCTGCATTAATTCTAACAAAGGAGGCTTTCTTATTCTACTACTTATAGCTATAAGCTTTTCGGAACCACATGCCTAGCATGTGGTTTTCTGCTTACGCAACAAAAGCCAGGCTATCATACAATAGCCTGGCTCAAACATTCATGGATAACCTGATCGATCGACTTATTCATTTGGTGTTTCATTCTCTACAAAGAGGAAATTGAAAATAACTTAGTCTGAAAACAAATTTGATTTGGACCAGATGGAACGTTCCCATCTGGTCCAAATCCCTATTTATTTATTGACTGCGTCTTTTAGACTTTTGCCGGCTTTGAAAACCGGAGATTTTGAAGCTGGTATTGTAATTTCAGCGCCAGTTTGAGGGTTACGTCCTTTTCTTTCTTCCCGGCTCTTGACTTCAAAAGTTCCGAAACCAATCACTTGAACTTTGTCGTCCTGGGCCAATGCTTCTTCAATGCTCTCAAACAAGGCAGTGATTGCTTTTTCGGCATCTTTTTTTGTCATTCCTGTTTTTTCCGCTACGCTACCTACCAATTCAGTCTTATTCACAAATTCAGCCTCCTTGTATTAGTTGCTACGATTAGCATTATTCGCTATCCATTTTTTTATTCCTTCTAACCCTTGCAAAAAATACCACAAATTGCTGATTTATTTCAATCTTCCAGTCGTTTTGCCTGATTCCAAAAACCATCCAGTTCCTCTAAGGTAAAATTGTTCCAGTCGCGCCCCTGCGATCTGACCTGCTCTTCAACGTAGGTAAACCGGTCGATAAATTTTTTATTGGTTCGATTTAAAGCAGTTTCCGGCTCAACCCCAACAAAGCGGGCCAGGTTAACCACGGAAAAAAGCAGGTCTCCTACTTCGTTTTCCAACAAGTTGTTATCCTCTGCCGCTAATGCTTCCCGCACTTCATTGATCTCTTCCGTTATCTTGTTCCAGACCGGTTCAATCGCATCCCAATCAAAGCCTACCTTAGCCGCTTTGCTTTGCAATTTATAAGCCCGCATTAAACCAGGCAGGGCAGGCGGCACGCCGTCCAATACCGATTTTCGGTCATACCCCTTTTCGGTTTGCTTAATTTTATCCCAGTTAAAAATTACCTCCGCGGCATCGCGCACGGAAATATCCCCGAAAACATGCGGGTGACGGCGGATCAACTTCTCTGTTACAGTATCCACCACATCCTGCATTGAAAAGGTACCGCTTTCTTCCGCAATACGGGCATGGAAGACAATCTGCAGCAACAAATCCCCTAATTCCTCACAAAGCTTTTCCGGGTCGGCCAAATCAATCGCTTCCAACACCTCATACACTTCTTCAACAATATACCGCCGCAGGCTCCTATGGTCTTGTTCAATGTCCCATAAACAACCGCCAGGCGAGCGGAGCTTCGCCATTACCTCAATCACCGGTTCGAGCGTAAAAGAACGAGCCGCAGGCTGCCAGGCGGGAATATATACACTCGTTAAGTGGTCGATGCCGGAAATTCGATCGAGCTCAAATAAGGGAACTGATGTTATTTTTTCATCTGCCAGCCCCAGCCGCTGAACGGCAACAACCGGATAATCGTCCGGCAAAAAAGCCATTAACGCCAATTTTGCATCGGAGGCAACGTGGCGGTTATAGACCTGGGTTAAAATCAACCCGGTCGAAATATCCGGCGGCAGGTTGGAAATATCAACCGCATCGAGAATCGTGATCCCGGCGATCGGATCAATGCCCAGCCGGCAGTAAAGCAATTCAAGAAAACTCATGCCCGGCAAAACTGATAAAGAAATATTGGCTGCCGCGGCTTTTGCGCGGATCATGGGAACCGTCGCTTCAGCAACCAAAGGACTGCCCGGTACTGCGTAAACGATCTGCATCCCGGCCTGGGCCCGCTTCACCACATCCTCGGCAATTGCTTCATAAACCTCGTCAAACGTCGCAGATTGATCGTACAAATAGTCGTAGCTTTGAAACTGTATTCCTTGTTCCGCAAGCGCAGCAACAGTGGGATGCTTTTCCGTCCGCAAAAACAACTGTTCGGCCATTTTTAATGTTGTCATGGTTTCCAGGGTAATTAATTCAGACGACCCCGGCCCCAAGCCAACAATCGTAATTTTTCCCATTTCATTATCTCCTCAACAAGCGCAAATTTCGTAATACTTGGGCAGCCTTTGGTCCAAACCGGGGAATTCGCTCCACATCTTGGGCGCTAATTCCGCCCACAGCCAATAGAGCGATGCCGTATGTTGAACCGCCAATGCAAATAGCCACAAGCGTAGACAGCGTATTATGCAGAGTAATCGCCATCGTTTTGTCATAGACCACGATAACAATCCCAGCCATGACAGCCGCAGCGATGCCCGTCCGGGCTAAATCTTTAAAGTCCATGTTAAACCCTACATAGCGATACACAAAGTATAAATTCAAGGCCGCGGCAATCGCAAAATCAGCAACCGTTGCCCATGCCGCTCCTTTGATTCCCAGCCACGGGATAGCCGTCAACGTCCAGCTCATCCCCACTTTTACGATCGCCGAAAAAACCATATTCAAGACCGGAATTGCCGTCCGTCCAAGGCCTTGCAGCACCCCAGTCGTTACCTGTTGAACTCCCAAGAAAAAAATTCCAATCGACAAAATCGCAATCGGTACACCGGCGTTCGGAGTGCCATACAACATTTGTGAAATAGGGGTTGCCAAAAGATACATACCCACAAAACTCGGTATCGTAATTAAATTGGATATCCGCATAGCAGTCGCAGTCCGCTGGTAAATCCGGTCTTTCTTGCCAAGCGTAAACGATTCCGACACGGCGGGAACCAAGCTAGCGGCCAGGGAAGCGGTTAAAATAGTAGGGAGGTTGATTAACGCAACCGCCATACCAGTTAAATACCCGAACAACTCTGTCGCCTGTTCTACGGTAAAGCCAGCTACCTCCAGCCTGGCCGGCACAATCAATAGGTCAATATTGGATACCACCGGCAACATGATGTTCGCCAGCGAAACCGGAATTGCCAACTGGGCAATACGGGTAATGATACTAAGCCCCGATTCTTGTTCCATTGCCGGTTGTAACTCCATTTTTTCTTTCATCTGCGGACGCTGCCGCCAATAAAAGACAATCAAGATCAACAAGCCCGCCAGCGCCCCCGGACCAGCTCCAAAGCTTGCGCCAGCCGCCGCATATTCAAGCCCGCGCGGTAACAGCCAATAAGCAAGGGCAATCATCGTAACAACCCGGATAAACTGCTCGGCAATTTGTGAAATCGCCGTAGGAGTCATCATTTGCAGCCCCTGAAAATAGCCCCGGTAACTGGAAAGAATAGTAACGAAAAAAATTGCCGGCGCCAACGCCGCAATAGCATAAAACGCCCGCGGATCACGCACAAAATGATAATCAACCAGCCATCCGGCGCCCAAATACAACAACGCCGTAAACAGGATGCCTGTAACGGTTAAAACCGCCAAAGAAATACGAAAAACCCTGTTTGCGCCCCGAAAATCACGCCGGGCAACTTTCTCCGCCACAATAATCGAAATGGCCACCGGAATACCGGCTGACGAAATACTCAGCGCCAACAAATAAATTGGATAGGCCATTTGGTACAAACCGATTCCCTCACCGCCTAACAGGCGGGATAAAACAATCCGGTTTACCGAACCGATGATTTTTACTAAAACTCCGGCAACCGTCAGGATCAATGCACCTTTTAAAAAGGTATCTTTACTCAAAAAACGTCAGTCCCCTCTATATCCATTACACAGCATACAAATACAAAACGCCTGTTATATTATAGCAGAATAACTCCTACAGAGAAACATTGTCCGTGCGAACTTTCAACACATTAAAGACTTTTACCAAATGATCCAAAATTGGTTTACTAAGCCGCATTGTCTTGTATTGAATGATATCCGGCGGACCGGATTTAATCGTAATCCGTGTCGGAAATTGCTTTTGCAATTGCAACACGCTGTCGATTGCAACTTTCGGCTTATCGCCAAACACAATATCCACACGCGTTGGCTGTTCAACCACCGAATGGATGCCGAGTTGCCGGGCCATGTTCCGGATTCTCGCTACCGCCAGCAAACTCAAAACCGGCGGCGGCAATTCGCCAAAGCGATCAATCAATTCATCCACCAATTCGCGGATTTGGTCCTCATTGCGAACAGCCGCAAACCGTTGGTAAATTTCAATTTTGTGCATCGCATCACTAATGTAATCGCCCGGAAGGTAAGCATCGGCCTGAATCTCCAGTACCGGTTCGGGAACAATTTCAACAGCCTGGCCCGTTTTCAGTTCTTCCACAGCTTCTTCCAGCATCCGGCAATACATTTCAAAGCCCACATCGACAATATGTCCATGTTGTTGAGACCCGAGAAGATTTCCGGCGCCGCGGATTTCCAGATCGCGCATGGCAATCTTAAAGCCGGATCCCAGTTCCGCAAACTCTTTAATCGCCTGCAGGCGCTTTTCAGCAATTTCTGTCAAAACTTTATCCCGCCGATAGGTAAAATAGGCAAAGGACAACCGATGGGATCTGCCAACCCGTCCCCGCATTTGATACAATTGCGATAACCCAAAACGATCTGCATCATGCACCACAATCGTATTGGCATTTGGAATATCCAACCCGTTTTCAATAATACTCGTACAGATCAGGACGTCGAACGACCCTTCATAAAAATCAAGCATGACTTCTTCCAATATGTCTTCCGGCATTTGTCCATGCGCAACTTTGATTTTTGCATCAGGCAGCATTTCGCTAAGTTGGCGATGGATCCGGTCGATTGTTTGAATTCGATTATAGACGTAATACACTTGCCCGCCACGCTTCAATTCCCTGCGGATAGCATCCCGGATAATTTCGTCTTCATATTCGACAACATACGTTTGCACCGGAAACCTGTCTTCCGGCGGAGTCTCAATGATACTGATGTCCCGAACGCCGACCAGCGACATATGCAGCGTTCGCGGGATTGGCGTTGCCGTCAATGTAAGCACATCCAGTCCAACACACCACTTTTTTAAACGTTCTTTTTGCGCTACGCCAAAACGCTGTTCTTCGTCCACAATCAAAAGGCCTAGATCCTGGAACTTAACGTCGGACTGCAAGATCCGGTGCGTTCCTATCAATACATCAACTTGCCCCCTGGCCACTCTTGCCAAGGTTTCCCGTTGTTCTTTCGCACTACGAAAGCGGCTTAACACATCAACCACCGGCCCAAACCCGGAAAAGCGGCCAAAAAAGGTCTGATAATGCTGCTGTGCCAACACGGTGGTTGGTACTAGAACAGCAACCTGCTTTCCACTCATAACGGCTTTAAACGCCGCACGAATGGCAACTTCCGTTTTTCCAAAACCCACGTCACCGCACAATAAGCGATCCATGGGACGCGGTTTTTCCATATCGGCTTTAATTTGGACAATCGCGTTCAATTGGTCCGCCGTTTCTTCAAACGGAAAAGCATCTTCAAACTCCCGCTGCCAGGATGTGTCGGGTTCAAATTGATACCCCTGTTCCAATTCCCGTTTTGCATATAAAACCAGCAAGTCGCGCGCCAAATCAGCAACAGCAGCCTTAGCCTTACTCTTGGCCCTGTTCCATTCGCTGCCGCCCATTTTATTCAGCCGGGGGGCTTCTCCTTCAGAACCGATATATTTTTGCAATAAATAAACTTGATCGGTCGGCACATAAATTTTGTCCCCGCCCGCATACCGGACCAAGAAATAATCTTTATGCACTCCGCCGATTTCAAGTGTCTCTACGCCAGCATATTTACCAATGCCGTGATTAATATGAACAACATAATCGCCGACCCGGAGGTCACGAAAAAAGCGGGCTTTCTGCTCGCCGGACGACCGTGGCTGACGCTTTTTCTTTTGCCGGCCCCAAATATCTTTCTCCGTGACCACAACCAGCCGGGCATGCGGCAATTCAAACCCGCTATTCAACGTGCCGTCTGTTATCAGTATCTTTCCGGCCGCTATATCCTTCAATTCCGGCGAATAAGCCGTTTCTATATTTTCTTGCCGTAAACCGGTTTGTAATGCTTCCGCCTTTTCTCGCGCGCTCATGAAAATATATTGGCGAAAATTACGTTCCCGCCAACTCTGCAATTCATTAGATACTATTTCCATCTGCCGATGAAAAGGCGCAATATTTTTTGCCGTAATACTAATAATTTCCTGGTTTTCAGTATGGAGATTTTTTTGCAGCATGAGAGAAATGTACAAGATATTGCAATTTTGAGCAGCATGAATAATGTCAGTCCAGCCTAAAAGCTGTTTTTTCAACGCTGGTTCTTCCGCCATCAGCTTGGCAATACCTTCCCGTATCCTGGCGGGCTCGGAAAAAATAATCGTCGCATCAGCCGAAAGATACGACAATGCGCAAGCAGTTTGATTGCCGTAGGAGTATCCCATAACCGGCAAAATCGTTGTTTCCGTTAAATTATCCAGTGACCGCTGAGTTTCCGGTTCAAACTCCCGTAAAGAATCAATTTCATCACCAAACAATTCTATCCGGATCGGCCGTTCATGATTGATCGCAAAAAAATCGATGATTCCGCCTCGGACGCTGAACTGACCGATGCTTGACACTTCATCGACCCGCTCATAGCCACACCGTAATAATTGCGCTAAAAAATCTTCCCGGTTTAAAACCGCACCGGCCTTCAGCTCCATTTGCCCCTGCGAAAAGGCCTGTGGAGACAATACTTTTTGGACAATACTCTCTACAGTGGCTACAACAATAATTCTTTCATGTTGTAATAAGCGGCTGAGAATGTCCATGCGCTTCGCAGCAATTTCCAGGCTTTTCGCCGCCACCTGAAAAGTAGAAATTTCGCCAACAGGAAGTTCAACCACAACACTGTCCGGCAAAAAAGTCATTAAATCCGCCTTAAGTTGTTCCGCTTCTTCACGGCTGCCGGTAACAAACACAGTCGAACGCGGAGCAGCTTGATAAGCGCAGGCAATAAACGCGTTCTTCACCGTTCCCGTTAATCCATAAACGGAACTTTGCTTGCCGGCAAACCCGAACGCTTTTACTCCCGCTGCCACTGACGGATCTGCGCACATAGCAGCAAAAAGTACATCCATTTTCATCTTTACCCCACCCATACTAAAAAGAGTTTTAGCCGCGTTGCCCGCTAAAACTCCAGTGCTTAATCCTACTATTTTTTCATTTCCGATTTCTATTAACGTTGATGATGGGATTTTTTGCAATCCATCAGTTGGATCGTTTTTAATGCTTCGATCCGCTTTAAATCGTCTTTGTTGCGCGCAGAAATAATTTTGCGGCCGCCGCAAGTCATACATTCTATTTCAATGCAGTAATTCCAAAGGGCCGCTTTGATGTTGGTACTGCCGCATTGGCAATTTAAGCCTCCCGCTTCCGCAATATCATGCACGCGGTTTAACGCAACGAATAGCAATTGAGGATCAGCGGCATTTTCTTCACTGCCCGGCTCATGCAATAAGCGGCTAACCGCCAATTGTTGCGCCGCTACCATTTGTTTTACCGTTTCGTTGTTTCCTATGAAGCCTAATTCTAAATTATCTTTATCACAATAAAGTTTCAATACCTGGTTCTCATTGATTGAATTTCGGCTCACACAAATAATATGATCCGATCCACAACTAATACAGGGAATTTGAAAAACCCATTGGCGGAGGTGACTACTCAGCACAACGGCGCGAAATTTTCCGCAACTGCATTGTAATTCTTGTTTGCCATGCGTCTGCAGGGAAAATTGATTCAAATTATGCAAATGGGGAATCCCACAATATGGGCAATATAACGCGATCGTCGCAACAGCCGAAATAACCATATAAACCCCCTCTTTCACCGTTTATTTCGGCAATCACCAATCATTTTCCTGCTAGTACAAACACAGACTTGCTTCAGCGGAAACTGCCCGTGCCCCGACGGGAATAGCTCCATCTGAAGCACCTGTGCCTGTGTATAGTTCAGCCAACATATTTCAATAAATTATTCTTGACCGACCGGTAAACATGCACCATCTTGGAAATCAGCCTATTGTCATACACCCGCAAAGTATATTTCGCCTGACGGTCGTCGACAACAAAATTCACGGTGTTATCCTCGGTTGGCAAACCCCAGGTTGAAACAATCGGCTCCCCATTTTTTAATATTTTAATGCGATAGGCACTTTCGCGCAAATACAACGGATAAGTTATTTTTACAGTATGCGCGTGCATTGAATCAACGGGAATGTCATCTCCTAAAAACACTATGGCAAATTCCGAAAAAAACGGTCCTTGGTAAATACGGGGTCCATATACACTCACCAGTTGTGGTGAATAGTAGGCTAAATACGCTTTCACCAAATCACCGGCAGTCGCAAATTGAACAACTCCCTGATCGGCGTATGCCTTCTTCACATAAGCAAGATGGTCTTCAATCACTTTATATTGACCGCCGTCCGTACTGGTCCAATCACCATCACCCATAACAAACATAGCATGCGTGAAGCCAACGATCGCATGGATTCCCGGTTTGACCGCCTGTCCTTGCGAATGAGCAGTTATACCTTGGTCTACAATCGCATTCATAACCTCCATGCTTTGATTATCATACGACAAATAGCGCCGGGGCGTCGGCCGAAATTCGACCAAACCAACGGAAGAAAGTTTTATCGCCGGTTGGTTAATGTCATCTTCCGCCGTAAAATAGATTTCTTTGCCAAACGGGGCTGACGTCAAGCCGCCTTCATTACCATCCGCATCACTTGACCCCCATAGGCCGATACTGCGATACGCCAAGATGCTCATTGCCTCACTTTGGCTTCCACTGCCAAAATCAAAGGAACCGGCCCGCGCCGTTACAATCTGGCCTTGCTGGGAATTCACCGCCAGTGAATCCAAGATTTTCTGATACGTGTACAAAGTCCCTGTTCTGCTGGCATAATTATTGAAATCACCCTTTTCACCCAATGCATGAGCCCATCCGTGCCGCAAATGATTGGCCCATAAACCGTTTACCGTTGGATTGTACGCCAGGATATTTCCCGGCAATAAAGGGTCATAATCCATATGCAAATGGAGCGCATATTCATGGCCCTTAGCCGATTGCCGACTGACAGACTGTTTCACAGCCTCTGCCGCGGCTTGCCAACCTGCGCCGCCTTGCTGCAGCGCCGCCCATTCCGCGGCCTTAATGACCGGCCAGGCAATATAATGGGTCCATTTCGCTCCATACTGTTCGGCAATCTTATTCAATTTTTCCGCTTTATTGACCATCTGGACTTGCAGTTCCTGTGGATTCAGCCAGCCATCGGCGTTTCCCCACTGCTTACCATATCCGGCGGAATCAATCGGTTCCAAATCTTCGGTCATGACATAAAAAATCCGCCCTGGACGTGGATCCATTACCGCTATGTTGATTACAGATGCTGAAGGCATGTCATTCATAGCAAACTGCAAACTCCAGGGCTGATTTAAATTCACCGCATCCGGCCTCTGCGCTTTCACCTGCCAAGTTAGCCGGCGAACTTCACCCGGTTGTAAATTTTCAACTACTTTCTGAGCCGGTTCCATCAACACCAATCCATAGCCGTACGGCTCCAAAGCAGAAACCACTACGGCCGGCACCACGTGATCCGCTTCATTCCGGACAGTCGTTTCAACCGTAAAAACATCGCCGACCAATACAGACTGGGCATTGGCGCGCGCCGTCAACACAAGCGCCTTGTTCCAATCAATTGCCCCGGTCAAACCGGTAATCAATACATGTTGTCCCTCGCCTATTTCCACGCTGCAGCGGTAGTTCCGGGCAGTTTGCCATTTCCCAGCCGGCAAAAACTGCCGGAAAACCGTCTCGATATGGTAAGTTCCTTCAATCCAATTTCCGCTGTAATTATTGCCGTACCTCGCATCGATCCAGACTTCACTTCCGTTGTTCACCGGTACTTGTCCGCTGTAAATCCAGCCAATGCTGCCGATACAATTTTGCTGTTCATCCAGAGCAATAATTTTTAACCGGGCAGTCCCTTGCGTAGATAAAAATTGCAGTCGGAATGCAAGGATCGCCTCACGCCCTGCTTGGATATCGCAAAAGTACTCCACATGCCCCTTATCACCGGCCGATGCCTGCAATGCCGTATCAGCCCCCAGCCACCTGCCGCCAACCACTTGATAAAAATTCCCGTTTCCGACCGAACGGACGTTTTCGGTTCGCCATTTATCCAGCGTCTGATTCGAAACCGGCACCAGTCCGGCGTTCGATTGTCTGCTTGACCATGAACAACCGCCCAGGAAAATAAAAGTAACCAACAAAAGGCTGCAGAAACTGCTTGTAACAATCTTTTTGCGCATGAATGCCACCCCTCAGTTATCACATACCAGAAACATTCCGCCTATAGCCATGGCAGCCATTGCAATAGCATGGTCCCAACGGACACAACAATTACAATTCCAATGCCAAAAATCACAGCCAGCGGCGTAATCAGCACCATAACCGCCCTGAGAGTTGACAACAAATAGGCCTCGCGGATTGCAATTATATACAAAATTAACGTCCAAACCACAGTGACACTAACAAACAAAGCAAGAAACAAAGCTTGAACCGTTCTCGGAAGGAGGCTGGCGAAAACAAGCAGCGGCGCAATGAAAATGCGGGGAAAATGGGAAAAACCCATAGCGGCCAGCAAGCCGGCAGCAGTTCCATGTCCGCCGAGCAACTCCGCTATCAAGCCAAAAAAGCCGGCCCCAACAATCCAAAAAACCAGGCTGATGAGGATTTGGCCAATAATAACAAACCAGGCCACAACAGAAAAATCAACACTTTGCAGGCCAAAATAGGAAGCCCACGCCGGAACGAATACACTGAGCAAAAAAACGCCCAAGGAATATCCCAGTCTTTTTTCCGAGGCAATCGTTCGCATGGCGACCGCCGGATGGAATAAAACATCGTATAATATATCCAGAAAATTGCCCACTTTATTCACCCCACCTTACCGGCATAGCCAGCGGCGTTATTGTCGGCAACGCTTGCCGCAACTGTGTGGGAAAGAACATACTCAAATCTATTTTTTCATTCGCGCCGAAAAACAGGGACAAGGGACTCCCTTTGTCATATTCTTTAATTTGCGGTTTTCCTCTTATGCCCGCCATTTTTGCCGCCCCATCGATTGCATCGTACAAATTGCCAAAATCATCCACCAATCCTAATTCTTTGGCCTGTATCCCGGTATAAATCCGGCCATCCGCCAGCTGATGAACAGCTTGCCGGTCCATTTTCCTTCCGTCGGCAACTATATCGACAAACTGTTCATACATCTGGTCGACGATTGTCTGGATCATTTTTCGTTCTTCGTCCGTTATAGGCCGGTCCGGCGATAAGATATCTTTGTGAGCGCCACTTTTTATCTTTTCTTGCTGGATGCCGATTTTTTGTAAAAGTTCCTGCCAGTTTGCATAAGGCATATATACTCCAATACTGCCTGTTAATGTCGTTGGGTTCGCATAAATCCGGTCCGTCGTAACTGCCAGCCAATATCCGCCTGATGCCGCAATATCGCCCATACTGGCAACGACAATTTTCCCAGCTGCCCGGACTTTCTTGATTTCTTCGCCTACCTCCTGCGTTGCCGTTACGCTTCCGCCAGGACTATTGATCCGCAGCACAATTGCTTTTATTGTTTCATCTGCAAGAGCATCATGCAATTGCCGGATAATATTGTCGGTTCCGCCACGTTCGCCCAATAGGCTGCTTTGGCCCCGCCCATTCATAATTACGCCATCCACATAAATCACAGCGATCTTACCTGGCTTGTACGCCGGTTTAAGATCAGAATTCCTGGCAGCAATAAACGTCAAACAAGCCAACACGACAATCACTAAAAAAACAATAACCAACTTTTTAAGCATGCCGATCACTCCTCCTGGTAAAAAAGAGACTGTTGCTACTCAACAGTCTCCAAAAATTCTCCCTTTTACAGGCTTTATTTACCGGTTGTCTTGCATGAAATCGACGCTTTGACAAATTCGCGGAACAACGGATGTGGATTCAACGGGCGGGATTTAAATTCCGGATGGAACTGGGTCGCTACAAACCAAGGGTGGTCATGGACTTCCACAATCTCAACCAGCCTTCCGCTTGGCAGTGTCCCGCCAATAACCAGCCCGCCAGCCGTCAACCGTTCGCGATATTCGTTGTTAAATTCATAACGATGTCTGTGACGTTCATAAATAATTTCATCTTGATACGCCTGATCAGTCAGCGTATTTTCCATTACCTTGCAGGGATAAACGCCAAGCCGCATTGTGCCGCCTTTGTCTTCAACTGCAATTTGATCCAGCATTAAATCAATGACCGGATGCGGAGTTACCGGATTAAATTCCGAGCTATGTGCGCCGGATAGGCCGCATACATTACGGGCATACTCAATGACAGCGCATTGCATTCCCAAACAAAGTCCAAAGAAAGGAATCTTGTTCTCCCGCGCATAGCGGATCGCCTTAATTTTACCTTCAATACCCCGGTCGCCAAATCCGCCGGGAACCAATATCCCATCTACGCCGGCAAAAACAGCATGAAGATCAACTTCCTCGGGTTCAATCTCTTCCGCGTTCACCCATTTAATTTGAATCGCGGAATCATTGGCAATGCCAGCATGCCGGAGTGATTCCGAGACACTCATGTAAGCATCCTGCAAAGCTACATATTTGCCAACAATGGCTATACAGGTACTTTGTGACGGATACAAAATTTTATCCACCATCAAGCTCCACTCGGCCATATCCGGTTCGGTCGCTTCTATATTTAACTTTTCCATGACAATCCGGTCCAAACCTTCTTCCGCCAGCATCAACGGAACTTGGTAGATTGTCGGGGCGTTCAAATTTTGGATTACCGCATTGGTATCGATATCGCAGAATAACGCAATCTTATCCCGCATATCCTGTGAAAGTTCATGTTCCGTACGGCACACAATAATATCCGGATGGATCCCAATACTGCGTAATTCCTTCACGCTATGCTGGGTCGGTTTTGTTTTTAATTCACCCGCCGCCGAAATATAAGGAACCAACGTCACATGGATGTATAGCACATCATTCCGGCCAACATCTTTCTTCACTTGCCTAATTGCTTCCAAGAAAGGTAAACTTTCAATATCGCCAACCGTGCCGCCAATTTCCGTAATAACGACATCAGCATTGTCTTCTTTGCCCACCCGCACAATCCGTTCTTTGATTTCATTCGTAATATGAGGAATTACCTGAACCGTGCTGCCCAAATAATCGCCTTTGCGTTCTTTGTTGATAACGCTCAAATATACTTTTCCGGTAGTAACATTCGAACTTTTTCCCAAATTGATATCAATAAACCGTTCATAGTGGCCTAAGTCAAGGTCCGTCTCCCCACCGTCTTCCGTGACAAATACTTCGCCATGTTGATACGGGCTCATAGTCCCAGGGTCCACATTGATATACGGATCAAATTTTTGAATCGTAACCTTCAATCCACGACTCTTTAACAATCTTCCAAGTGAAGCCGCTGTAATTCCTTTTCCAAGAGAAGATACAACCCCTCCAGTAACAAAAATATATTTCGCCATGCTAATCCTCCTAAAATACTCCAATTCTATTTTTATTCGTTATCTTCTTCCGTTGTTGTTACGCAATCTTGTTGTTGGATTTCTGCCAGCAGCTTTTCCCGCCGCAACCCGGATGAGCCTCTAACCGCCGGGCGTTCATTCTCATCCAGCACAACGCCGCCTCGCTGCGGAACCCATTCATGCAAGCCCCACATTCCTTTCCCCATGTAGACAAATCGACTATCCATATTGATCTGGGTATGAACCTCCGCCATTGCATGCGGTAAAAAATGATTTTGCCCGTCCTTGCGTTCCAGGACCTTTGTAATCAGATCCCGGAAATATAAAGCACGTCCTTCTTGAGCCAATACAGCATGCGCCAAATCAACTTCGGATACCCTTTTGCCATTCTCTATCATGAAGTTTTCCCCCCGCACCTAAATATTGTTAATTATATTCACCATAAGGAGGAAAAATCCTTGTCAATTACATCTTTTCTGGTGCAGAAACTCCCAAAATTTTTAATGTTTGCCGAATTGTTGTTTGAACGGCAGTAATCAGTGCAATCCGGGCCGCTTGCAATTCAGGATCTACGCCGATAATTCGGCATTGATTATAAAAACTATGGAACAAGCCGGCCATTTCATGAGCATAACGGGCAATACGATGCGGCGCGCGTTCCTGGGCCGCCGAGGCAACCTCTTCCGGAAATTCCCCCATCTTCTTAATCAAATCCAGTTCATGGGGAACCAGGAGCAGCCGTAAATCAACTGCCTCAAGGTCAATGGATGCTCCAATTTCTTCTAATTGCCGGAATACGCTGGCAATCCGCGCATGCGCATACTGGATGTAGTAAACCGGATTATCATTCGACCTGGATTTTGCCAAATCCATATCAAAATCGAGTTGGCTGTCAATCGAACGCATGATAAAGAAAAACCGCGCCGCGTCACAACCAACTTCTTCAATCAGTTCCGCCAAAGTTACTCCTTGGCCGGTGCGTTTTGACATTTTGACAACTTCTCCGCCCTGCAACAGGTTCACCATTTGCAAGATTAATACTTCCAGATTTTCCGCGTCATAACCCAAAGCGGAAACTGCCGCTTTTACCCGGCAAATATAACCATGGTGATCGGCGCCCCAGATATTAATCAGTTTATCGAACCCGCGCTTGAACTTATTATGATGATAAGCAATATCGGCCGCCAAGTAGGTTGGCACTCCATTATCGCGGATAACAACCCGGTCCTTGTCATCTCCGTAAGCAGTTGATTTTAACCATAATGCGCCATCTTGTTCAAAAATAAAACCATTATCCTGCAAAGTTTGGCAAGTTGTTTTAATGGCTCCGTTCTCATGCAAACTTTTTTCACTAAACCAGTGGTCAAAAGTAACACCAAACGCCTCTAGATCTTCCCGTAATATCGCTAATTTTTCCTGGCGCGCCAACTCTTTAAAAACATCCAGTCGCTCCGGTTGAGATATTTTTAAATATTTATCCCCATCTTGGTCAATAATACGTTGCGCGGTAACAATAATGTCCTGCCCATGATATCCATCTTCCGGGAAATCCGCCCCGATCCCCAGCAATTCCAAGTAACGGGCATTGACCGATGCCGCCAGGTTGTCCATTTGGTTACCCGCATCGTTGATATAATATTCTTTTTCCACGTCATAGCCTGCCATTTGGAGCAAATTAGCCAACGCGCTGCCGACTGCCGCGCCTCTTCCGTGACCGACATGCAATGGACCTGTTGGATTCGCGCTGACAAATTCAACCTGGATTTTTTCATTTTGTCCGGAATTTGTCTGTCCAAAACTCTCACCGGCCGCTAAAATATCAGTCAGTGACGCATACAGCCAGTCCGGTTTTAAATAGAAATTAATAAATCCAGGGCCGGCAACTTCCGCTTTCTCCAACCAGGGAAATTGCAAGCGCTCTTTGATCGCTTCAGCAATTTTACGCGGGTTGGTCTTCGCAGCACGAGCCATTTGCATGGCAAAGTTCGTCGCATAATCCCCGTATTCTTTTTGCGGCGGAATTTCCAACATCACCGGCGGCACGTCAGACAAACAAAAAACGCCATCTGTTATGGCATCCTGGGCGGCCTGCCCGATAGCATCCTGCAGCAATTCTTTGATATTCATCTTATTTTTCCTCCCGAATTCCAATCGTCAATCGATTCATGCTTTGCCACTGACCGTCAATTTCCAGGTCATAGTGTATCACAACCATACTCGGATTACCATCCGTCGCAGGACTAATTTCCAAAGTTTTAGTGTACACATCTATTTGCATACGGCTAAAAGCCGTCACATATTGCCCGCACGTCTTTCTGTGCAAATAAAACTCGAGCCTCTGTTCAACTTCCCCTCTGCGAGACAACACAACATGATCAGGATACAGTTTGAGAACAGTTGTCGTTCCCTGCAAGCCGGAAACTTGACTTTCTTCATACACGATGTAATGCACGCCATTTTTTTCGTAGCAACGGCCAAGAACCTGCAATTCGATTTGCTGCTCTTCGCCATCCCTGTCACATTGGTTTCCGGTCACAGTTACCCAAACTTGTTTCATCATCATTCTCCCTGCAAGCATGTGTATATTATAGCGTACTCAATAAATATTGCCAACGTTTTCACGGAAAATCATGAGAATCTCTTATGCCTTGCAACAACAGTTGCTTTTGCCGACGCGTACAGAGGCTGTTAACAAAGATAAGACCTCTCCATTTTGGATGAGATCTTATCAACTGCACAACTCTTTATTTTTTCTCTGACTGCAGTATTTTCGCACTCACTTTTGGGATGTTGTACCCTGAAAAAATTTCCAACATCTCTTTTTTCAAGCGTTGCTTAATTTTCTTTTTTTCTCCCGGCAATAATTCATTTTTTTGCGTGGCGAACAAATAATTGTCCAGATCAAATTCTTTGAGGATCATTTTCGTATGGAAAATATTTTCCTGGTACACGTTTACATCGATCATCTGATATAGGTTTCGCGTTTCGCGGGCAATGTATTTTTGGATGGAATTCATTTTATGGTCAATGAATACTTTTTTACCGTTCACTTCCCGCGTAAAGCCACGTACCCTGTAGTCAATAATTACAATATCGGAACAAAAACTGTTAATTAAATAGTTTAACGCCTTCAATGGAGAAATCTGCCCGCAGGTAGACACGTCGATGTCCGCCCGGAATGTTGTGATCCCTTTGTCCGGATGAAATTCCGGATAGGTATGGACCGTAATATGGCTTTTATCCAAGTGGGCGACCACGGTTTCCGAACCACTGCCTATTTTTTCTTCCGCAATCAACATCGTCACGCTAGCGCCCTGGGGATCATAATCCTGTTTTGCTATGTTGAGAACGTTGGCGCCAATCATATTGGCAACTTCCGTTAAAATTCCCGTCAAACGTTCTGCGTTGTATTCTTCATCGATATACTCAAGATAATCGATCCGGTTCTGCGGCGTTTTGGCATAACAAATGTCATACATATTAAAACTTAATGTTTTGGTAAGATTATTAAACCCATAAAGTTTTAATTTTTTTTTCGCTTTAACTTCCATTTCCTTCTCCTTACCTTTACTATGACATTTGAAAATGCTTTCTGGCTATAAGCATACCTCCGAAATCAAAACCAACTATATTGTATATTGTTTTTTTGAAAATCGCAATTGTTTCATGAAACTTGCTTAGCGGTTCGTCAGCGCTGCTTTCATTGCCTCGCAGGCCTCTTCAATAATATCCTCGCTGCGGGCATAACATATGCGCACATAGCCTTCGCCATTATCCCCGAAGCAAGAACCCGGTACAACAGCGACCCCTGCTTTTTCCAACACGAATTTGGCAAACTCTTTACTGCTCATTCCGGTGCCGGTGATATTGGGGAAAGCATAAATTGCGCCTTTCGGAACATTACAAGTGACACCGGGAATTTCATTTAATTTTTTCACCATAAGATCGCGTAAATTTTTGTATTGGTTTATACGCTCCCGAACCATCTCTTCCGGCGTGTCCAGGGCGCTGATCCCGGCATACTGAATAAACGGCGGAACACAGGTATAGACCGTTTCAAACATTTGTCCCATTTTGGCAATTAAATCAACCGGTCCAATGGCATATCCCAGCCGCCAACCAGACATCGCATGGGCTTTGGAAAAACCATTCAAGATAATGGTTCTTTCCCGGCATTGGTCAACAACTGAAGGGGAAAAATGCTTGCTATCATAAATATTTTCAGCATAAATTTCATCGCTTAACAAATAAATATCTTTCTCGCGCACAATTTCCGCCAACCGCCGCATTTCTTTTTCAGTCATCACACCCCCGGTGGGGTTGGCCGGAGAAGTAATAATGATCAATCTCGTTTTGTCCGTAATAAGCGGCAATAAATCATCCGGGTTCAGCCGAAATTCATTTTTCTCCCAGATTGGAACCTTAACGACTTTGATCCCCAGATAGCTGGCCACCGCAATATAAGATGCAAACCCAGGATCAGTAAAAATAACTTCTTCGCCTGGATTTACGACACAACGCATAACAAAATCAATCACACTGTTGGCAGGCATAATGGCTACTTGCGACAAATCCGGACGATAGCCCAATTTCCGTTCGGTATAATCGCAAATCGCTTCTCTTAACGCCGGAATCCCGAGAGAATCAACATATTTTGTATGGCCATTATCCAAAGCTTCTTTCGTCGCTTCAACAACGTGCGGATAAGCATCAAACGAAGAATCACCGACTTCAAAACGATAAACCTTCTTCCCTTCCGCTTCCATAGCACAAACAGTAGTTAAAATTTCTAACATGGGTTGGCCTTGCAACCCTTCGGTTAATTTGGAAAAACTTTTCATACGGTGATACACTCCCTTTATTATATAGAACTTCAGTAAACAACGTTAGATCATCTTAAAAAGATTTCGAAAAATGTATACAACTCAAAAAAACATTGTTGTGCTCCCAGAAGACAATCTGTCACCTATTATATCACTCATGAGTCAGTAAATCCAGATAACCGGTTAATCAATTTGCATTCTTTTTATCTTTTTCACTAAGTCATAAAGTTGAGACAGTTTATAAAACGGGCGGTTTGTCATTATAATGACAAACCGCCCGTTTGCGACCAACTATTATCAATGCCATTCGTTGTCCATTGACAGCAAATGAAAAGGCTGCCCATCGCAACAATCAACTTCTTATCGGAAATAACGGACACCTGCGGCAAAGATCTGTTGATCTTTTTCACCCGGCACATTTTTTGCAACATGGCTGCCAGTCCGCTCGGAATGGCCCATTTTTCCCAAAACACGCCCATCCGGACTGGTAATTGCTTCAATCGCGTTCATCGATCCATTCGGATTAAAACGAATATCCATTGAGGGCTTACCCGCAAAATCTACATATTGGGCTGCAATCTGTCCATTGGCAGCCAGTTGATCCAACTCTTCCTTGCCAGCGACAAACCGGCCTTCCCCATGGGAAACAGCCACGGTATGCATATCACCATAATTGACCCCTTGGAACCAAGGTGAAAGTGTTGAAACAATTTTTGTATTCACCATACAAGACACATGGCGCCCGATCGTATTAAAGGTTAACGTCGGTGTATCGGCAGCGAGATCAACAAACTTGCCATATGGAACCAAACCCAATTTGATCAACGCCTGGAAACCATTGCAGATGCCCAAGATCAGTCCATCACGCTGTTCCAACAAATCCATAACCGCTTCCTTGACTTGTTGGTTGCGGAACATGGCAGCGATAAATTTGCCCGAGCCATCCGGTTCATCGCCGGCGCTAAAGCCGCCCGGCAGCATAATAATTTGCGATTCCCGGATCGTTTTTGCCATTGCTGCCAACGATTGTTCTACATCGCTGGCGGATAAATTGCGAATTACCAGCGTTGACGGCAATCCACCCGCTTTTTCAAAAGCGGCTGCAGTATCATATTCACAGTTAGTACCCGGAAAGGTCGGGATAAAAATCCGCGGTTTGGCGATTTGCAGTTTAGGCTTTTGGCTATTGCGGCGCAAACAAGGTGCTTCAACCGCCTGGCCTTCGCTTTCTGCCTGCGTGGGGAAGATTTTCTCCAATGGTTTCGTCCACTCTGCAAAAGCGGTTTCCAGTTCAATCACCGTATCATTTACGGTAATCTGCGGCTGCGCCTGCGTTGTTCCGAGAATTTGGTACGGGATTCCGGCGAACGCGCTTGCCGTATCAACTTGCGGTGAAACTTCCAGCACCAATGAACCGAGTGAAGGAACGAACAAAGTTTCCGGTTGCGCCGTTTCTGCGAACGTCATACCGACCCGGTTTCCAAAGGCCATTTTTGTAACCAGAGCGGCAATACCGCCGGTTTTCACCACTGCGGCCGCTAAAACACTGCGATCACGGATCAACTTGGTTACCCGCGTATACTGCAATTGCAGGAGATCCATGTCCGGCATCTCATTGTCATCCCGTTGAACCGGCACCAGAACAACAGTGCTGCCGGCAGATTTAAATTCCGGCGAAATGATTTGATCCGCCGCTGCAATAGTAACCGCAAACGAAACCAAGGTCGGCGGCACATGAAGATCCATGAAAGTCCCCGACATGCTGTCTTTTCCACCAATAGCCGGAATACCCAGCATTTTCTGCGCCCAAAAAGCGCCTAGCAACGCACTGAACGGCTTGCCCCATTTTTCCGCTTCTGTGCCTAATTTCTCAAAGTATTCCTGCAACGTCAGCCGGCAGCGCTGGAACTCGCCGCCCATTGCCGTAATTTTGGCAACTGATTCTATAACAGCGTAAAAAGCGCCATGAAATGGGCTCCATTTCGCCAAGGCCGGATTATAGCCATACGTCATCAGCGAGGTGGTAGTTGTTTCACCGGAAAGCACCGGAATTTTGGCCGCCATCCCTTCCGCAGGAGTAGCCTGATGCTGTCCGCCAAACGGCATCAGCACAGTTCCGGCTCCAATCGTGCTGTCAAACCGTTCAACAAGGCCCTTTTGGCTGCAAACATTCAGATCACGTAAATTTGCCAACCATGCGCTCTTCATATCCGGCAGCAAGGCTTGCACCCCGGCCGGCAGCGAGTGAAAATAATTCCGGGCCGGATCCGGCGCAGCAACAAACACATCCGTTTCCTGCCGAACCCCGTTCGTGTTCAAAAACTCACGGCTCAAATCAACAATTGCATCCTGCCGCCAAACCATTTTCAACCGGTGGGTATCGGTGACCTTGGCCACTACCGTAACCTCCAGGTTTTCGTTGGCAGCCAGATTTTTGAACGTTTCCACATCGGGCGCACTAACGACAACCGCCATTCTTTCCTGAGATTCAGAAATTGCCAGCTCGGTACCATCTAACCCTTCGTATTTTTTCGGCACTAAATCCAGATTGATATCCAGACCGTCCGTTAATTCACCAATCGCCACAGAAACTCCGCCGGCGCCAAAATCATTGCAGCGTTTAATCAACCGGCTTGCTTCCGGGTTGCGGAACAGCCGCTGGATTTTTCGTTCCGTCGGCGGATTCCCCTTTTGCACCTCCGCGCCGCAGGTCGCCAACGAATCACAGGTATGTTCTTTCGAAGAGCCGGTTGCGCCGCCACAGCCATCACGCCCTGTCCTTCCGCCAACTAAAATCACAACGTCGCCTGGAGCAGGCGCTTGGCGGACAACATTGGCCTGTGGAGCTGCCGCAATCACAGCGCCGATTTCCATTCTTTTGGCAACAAATCCTTCGTCGTATGTCTCGGCAACCTGCCCAGTCGCCAAACCGATTTGGTTGCCGTAGGAACTATAGCCGGCGGCTGCGCCAATCGTAATTTTTCGTTGCGGCAATTTACCGGGCAGTGTATCTTCCACTTTCACCCGCGGATCGCCGCTGCCGGTTACCCGCATAGCTTGGTAAACGTAGGAGCGGCCGGACAACGGATCCCGGATAGCGCCGCCCAGACAAGTGGCAGCTCCGCCGAACGGTTCAATTTCCGTCGGATGATTGTGGGTTTCATTTTTAAACATAACCAGCCATTTTTCCAAACTTCCATTCACATCAACATCGACCACAATACTGCAGGCGTTGATTTCGTCCGATGCGTCAAGGTCTTGCAATCGTCCCGCTTGCCGTAATTCTTTCATACCCATCAAGGCAATATCCATGAGGCAGAGTTCTTTGGGCTTATCCCCGTACACAGTCTTACGGGAAGCAAGATACTCCTGGTACGCTTTTTCGATCGGTTTTACAAGCGCAGAATCTGCCATGGAAACGTCTTTTATTTCTGTCAAAAAAGTCGTATGCCGGCAATGATCCGACCAGTAAGTATCAATGACCTTAATCTCTGTAACCGTCGGGTCCCTTTTCTCCGTAACCCGGAAATATTGCTGGCAGAACTGCAAATCCGCTTCACTCATCGCCAGTCCCATGTCGTTACGCATATCAGCCAGTTCAGCAGGCGTTTTATGAATAAAACCGTTCACTCTTTCCACCTGGGCCGGCATCACCGTTGCAATTTCCAGAGTAAGCGGTTTTAATAGCGAAGCCTCGCGCGAATCGACCGGATTGATACAATACGACTTAATGCGGTCGATATCCGTTTTTGAAACAACCCCTTGTAAAATGATCACTTTCGCAAACGCTACCAACGGTTGTTCTTTTTGGGTTAAAATCTGCAAACATTGCGCAGCCGAATCAGCACGCTGATCATATTGTCCCGGTAAATACTCCACGGCAAAAATTTGTTCATCCGGACCAACCGGCAACATTTCATCATATACACTATCTACAGGCGGTTCGGAAAAAACAATCTGCTTTCCCTGTTCGTATTCTGCATCGGAAATTCCAGCCACATCATACCGATTTACAATGCCCACTTTTTCAATTCCTGTTATTCCCAGGTTTTCTTTTAAATCAGCGCATAAACTTCGCGCCTCAACATCATACCCGGGCCGCTTCTCAACAAATATTCTCCGCACTCTCTCCGCCACTTTACATTCTCCTTTACCAACTTTCTTACCATGCCCCTCATACAAAGAACTATTCATTTCCTATTATAGTATAGTATAATAAATAAACATAATTAATAATTCTAATAGGAAAAATTAGAGGAGCTAATATGGAGATTAATTTCGAACTCTATAAGGTCTTTTATCATGTAGCTCACAACCGCAGTTTTTCCGAGGCTGCCAACCGACTGTTTATTTCCCAGTCAGCCGTAAGCCAGTCGATCAAACAATTGGAAACACTGCTGCACTGCAAATTGTTTTTTCGCCATACTAAACACGTTAAGCTTACCCAGGAAGGCGAAACATTATTTCGCCATATCGAACCGGCTTTTCACTTCATCAAAGCCGGCGAACGCGGACTCAGCGCAATCCATTCCCTGCATTGCGGTGAAATTCGCATTGGCGCCAGTGATACGATCTGCAAACATTATCTGCTGCCGTTTTTAAAGCAATTTAATACCTTATACCCCGAAATCAGGATCAACGTCATCAATCGTACCTCACCGGCCTGCATTGACCTTCTGCAGCAAGGGATCGTTGATCTAAGCATTATCAATCTCCCTCCGCAGGCGGCTTACAAAAACATGACAGTGCACAAATGGCAAAGTATACATGACACGTTTATCGCCGGGAACTCCTACGCGCAGCTCAAGGGCCGGATTCTTGAGCCGCATGAACTGGAGAATTTGCCTTTATTAATATTGGAAGCCAATACGACCACACGCATCTTTTTTGACGATTTTCTGAAAAAAAACAAGTTGACGATTCAACCGGAAATCGAACTTGGCAGTATTGATTTACTGGTAGAGATGGCCAAAATTGGTTTGGGGGTTTCCTTTGTCATTCGTGAATATATCGCCGCGGAATTAGAAAAAGATGAAGTATTTCCACTCATTATTAATACCGATTTCCCGGAACGTTACATTGGCCTTGTGACCAACAATACAATTCCCCTATCGCTGGCGGCCCGGCGTTTCAGTGAGTTATTGGGTTTAACCATGAATTGACTTGCCGCTCGCCACAAAGTGGCCTTGCCAATTAACTAGGGAAAAAAGAAACTCCTTTACCATCAACACATAGAGGTAAAGGAGTCCTGTTTTTTAATTACAAATCAACCCTTATTCCGCGTAAAGCAGTCGCGGCAATACACCGGCCGATCACCGGTGGGACGGAAAGGCACTTCCGTTTCAACACCGCAAGCGGCGCAGGTTGTTTTATACATTTCACGTTGCGGGCGGTTGCTGCCACGACCGCCGAAGCCGCTATTTTGCTTGCGGGCTGCACGGCACTGCGGACAACGTCCCGGCTCGTTCGCGAACCCTTTTTCTGCATAAAAGTCTTGTTCAGACGCAGAAAAAACAAATTCAGCTCCGCATTCACGGCAAGTTAGAGTTTTGTCTTGAGACATGAGAAATCCCCCTCGATCTTATTTGCCCAAAAGGTTCAGGGAGTTCAATTACCATTAACTGCCAAGAACAATTGAGGCAGTTGAGAAGGATAAATGATTGACCTCTTGAAACCCATTCCTGAGCGATTACTTTTATTTTACTTGTTCTTGAAACTAAAGTAAATAGATATTGTCATTATAAACAAAATATTCTTTACAATTTTACTTTTCGCAATTAAACACGCAAGTGACCTGGAAACACGATCTCTTTCAGCGGTTTTCGCATAGCCGGTTCCTCCCGTTCCTGCAAAGCCGGCGGTAATTCTTCCTTTTTCCCCATTTTGCCAATTGCGATCATTGCCAGCACTTCATATTTTCCCGGAATCGCCAATAACTCATGGGCTTTTATTTTGCTAAAACCACCCATAGCATGCGTGATTAACCCCCTGCGTTCTGCCTCCAAAGCCAGGAAGCCCCATGCTGTTCCCGCATCAAAGGCATGCCAATTATTCGGTTGCCCGTCTTTGGCAAACGATTTTTTTGCCACAAGCAACGCTAAAACAGGGGCTTTATTCGCCCATTGCTGATTACTTTCTGTCAACAGGCTGCGCATGACTCGCAAATCTTCTTCTGTAGTCGCTACAATAAAACGCCACGGTTGCTCATTGAAACAGGAAGGCGCATACCTGGCAGCTTCAAACAACGCCATCAGGTCCTTCTGATCGACCGGTTCGCCGCTAAACGCTCGCGGCGACCACCGTTTCTTAATCTCTTCGCTAATCTCATACGAAAAATCCCGCATACAAAACCCTCCTTTAATCAATTTACTTGACTTTATCAGGACGGAATTTTTGCACCCATCTGTGCGTCAAGGAAGTTTATTGCTTCCTCTTTACTCATCCGCTGCCGGGCTTCAACCATCTTACTCAAAATGGTTTGCACTTTTTTATTGCCAATAACAATAGCGCCAATGACGCACTGATCCTTTAACACGATTTTTGCATACGATTTATTCTGCTGATCTTGCCGACGAACATGTTCACATTCATTTTGCTGGTTTTGCGCTTCGCCATAGACGGCTAAATCAACGCCCATAACCTTCAGGGTATTGGCAGGTGTTATACCGGAATATTCCTTTACCTCACCGGCAATATTGGCCGCGACAACCGCTGCCTGATGTAATGCTGCCGGAACAATGCCCCATATTGGTTCGTTCCATTGCGCAACATCGCCAACAGCATATATGCCGGAGTAATTGCTTTGCATCCGGTCGTCAACCATAACCCCCTTGTCGGTCTGAATTCCCGAACCAGCCAAGCAAGATAAATCCGGCCGTACTCCTGTTGATACCAAGACTAAATCGGCAGGCAGCGTTCGGCCATCGCTTAATTGCACTTCTTCTATCTTCTCTGTTCCACAAAACGCTTGAACGCCGGTCCCTAAAACCAACTGCAAACCCCGTTCTTCCAAAAGCAACGCCAATATTGCCGCACCTTCATTATCCAATTGTTTGGCCAGCAGCCTTCCGGCTGGCTCAAGCACAGTGACATCCAGACCCAATTGTTTTAAACTATTGGCGGCTTCTATGCCAAGCAATCCGCCCCCCAACACAAATGCCCGCTTTGCTCCCATCGCTGCATAACTGCGGATCGCAATCGCGTCAGCCAACGATCGCAATGTGAAAATACCCGGAAGATCAATATGAAGAATAGGCGGCCGGAACGGAATGCTTCCCGAAGCAATGACCAATTGATCAAACGGCAACACCTCATCATTATCCAATGTAACGGCGCGGGCGTGCGGATCAATCGCCACAACGGTGCGTCCATAATGCAGTTTAATATTCCGGTCTGCATACCATTTATCCGGAAATACAAACAAATTTTCCTGCGGAAGGTTTCCTGCTAAAAATTCGATTAAATTGATCCGGGAATAATATGGCACATTCTCACGGGTAATCATTTCAATCTCAATATCCTGGTTTTTTTCCCGTAACAACCGCGCAACACTAACGCCCGCAATTCCATTGCCAATAATTATACAACGCATATGCCACCTCGCCTCTTGTACAATGTACCCTCCAAACAAAATCCTATTATCTAGGAATAAATTCATTTTCTTCTTTGTATTTTTCCATTTTTTGCAGAATAAATCCTGCAAAATTTGAAGGCATTTTTCTGAATGCTATGTTTTCGCAGAATCATTCCTTGAATTTTACGTTCTGATATATACTACCAAAAAACTGCTGGCACCCATCCTATAAAAAACTGCTGACGAATACTATCGCCAGCAGTTTTCTGTATATCCATACCTATGGTTCTTAGAAAAGACCGGAAATTTTTCCAGTATTATCAACATCAATTTTTTCCGCGGAAGGAACTTTTGGCAAGCCTGGCAAGGTCATGATATCACCGGTTAAAGCGACAATAAAACCAGCGCCGGCTGATACCTTGGCACTGCGGATGGAAATCCGGAAATTTTCCGGCCTGCCCAACTTCTTCTGGTCATCACTAAGCGAATATTGTGTTTTCGCCATACAGATCGGCAAATTGCCGCAGCCGATTTTCTCAAGGTTCTCGATATCCTGCGAACTTGGTCCGACAAAATCGACGCCATCAGCCCCATAAATTTTTGTTGCAATGGCTTTGATTTTTTCTTTGATCGGCTGATTGACATCATAGGCAAACTGGAACTTATTTTCCCCCTGTTCGATAAGGCGCAATACTTCTTCCGCCAGTTTCACACCGCCGACGCCGCCATTGCCCCACACTTCCGACAGAGCTACATTGACCCCGAGCTTTTTACATTCATCTTCAACCAATGCCAGTTCTGCATACGTGTCGGCATAGAAACGATTGATGGCAACTACCGCCGGCAAGCCAAAGTTTTGGGTCACATTTTCCACGTGCTTCAGAAGGTTAGGAATTCCTTTCTTCAAAGCTTCCAAATTTTCCTGGTTAAGGTCGGCTTTCGCAACACCGCCATGCGATTTAAGCGCCCTAACGGTAGCCACAATAACAACCGCGTTCGGAACCAGCCCGCTCAACCGGCACTTGATATCAAAAAACTTCTCCGCTCCCAGATCGGCGCCGAATCCAGCTTCCGTCACCACATAATCTGCCAGCTTCATCGCCATTTTAGTCGCCATCACGCTATTGCAGCCATGCGCAATATTGGCAAACGGTCCGCCATGGACAAAGGCAGGTGTGTGTTCCAAGGTTTGAACCAAATTCGGTTTCAAGGCGTCTTTCAGCAACGCCGCTACGGCGCCTTGCGCTTTGATGGCGCCGGCCGTTACCGGCTCTCCCTTGCGTGTATAGCCGATTATGATTCTCTCTACCCGTTTTTTTAAATCTTCCAGATCATTGGAAAGGCAAAGGATCGCCATAATTTCCGACGCAACAGTGATATCGAAACCATCTTCCCTAGGCACACCATTGGCTTTTCCGCCCAATCCATCTGTAATAAACCGCAATTGGCGGTCATTCATGTCCAGGCAGCGCTTCCAGGTTATCCTGCGCACATCAATGTCCAGCTCGTTCCCTTGATAGATATGATTGTCAATCATGGCCGCTATCAAGTTATTGGCAACACCAACAGCATGAAGGTCACCGGTAAAATGAAGATTGATATCTTCCATAGGAACAACCTGCGCATATCCGCCGCCTGCCGCTCCGCCTTTTACGCCAAATACGGGACCCAGCGACGGTTCACGCAAAGCAATAACCGTTTTTTTGCCGAGATGGGTCAATGCATCGCCTAAACCTACCGTCGTAGTGGTTTTTCCTTCCCCTGCCGGAGTAGGGTTGATTGCAGTGACAAGGATCAATTTTGCATCCGGTTGATTTTTCCTCTCCTGCAGAAGATTGTAGTCAATTTTCGCTTTGTATTTACCGTAATTCTCTACATATTTAGGATTAATACCAAGTTTGTCGGCAATCGTATTAATGACTTCAACCTTTGCCTCCTGGGCAATTTCGATATCCGTTTTAATAGCCATGTTATCATCCTCCAATTTATATAATTGATTGGGAAAACCGGCTTCATCCGACAAATTTGCTTATCAGGCCATCGCAGAGATCTGCGATGGCCTGATATTCATAAAAAACTATGACGAAATCTTATTCTTTGTCCAGCAATGCCAAAAATTCTTTGACTTCTTCTTCTTTCATTTTATAAGTATGGTCCGGATCGACTGGGAAACTTCCTTCCCGAACGTCTTTTGCATACTCTGCAAAAGCATTGGTCAAAACTTCCGCGACATTCGCATATTTCTTAACGAATTTCGGCGTAAAGTTATCATAGAAACCAACCATATCAGCATAGATCAATAATTGGCCATGAGTGTACGGGCCAGCACCAATTCCCAGAATAGGAATACCGGCTCTTTCCGTAATCGCTTTACCAACAGCAGAAGGAACACCCTCTACCAAAATAGCAAACGCGCCCGCTGCTTCAATCACTTTAGCCTCATTAACCAGTTTCATAGCAGCCCCGGCGCTGCGGCCCTGGGCTTTGTAACCGCCGATTTGGCCCATAAACTGAGGAGTTAATCCAATGTGGCCCATAGCCAGAATACCGGATTGTTGGATCGCTTTGATGCGGCTGGCAATCATCTCTCCGCCGCCTTCCAATTTGATCGCATCAACTGCACCTTCTTTAACGAGACGGCCAGCGTTCATAATTGCCTGCTCATCCGATGCTTGATACGACAAATACGGCATATCACCAACGATGAAAGTATTCGGAGCTCCACGGCGTACCGCCTGGCAGTGCCGAACCATGTCATCCATGGTAACAGGGAATGTAGTGTCATAGCCCAAGCTAACCATTCCTAGAGAATCACCAACAAGGATCATGTCTATGCCGGCTTTTTCCACCATCTTAGCAGTCAGATAGTCATACGCTGTCAAATAAACAATTTTTTCCCCATTGGCTACCATTTGTACAAAATCACCCGTTGTCTTTTTTGCCATTCTCATTTCCTCCTCATTATTTTTAGGCCCATAATTTTTTTTTGCAGTTTCATGGTATAATACATCGTTCTATATTGTAGCACAACGTATTATATTGTGGTATAATTATTGTAGCATTGTTTTTTCAGTATTGCAATAAATAGTTACTGAAAAATAAATAACTTTGCGCAAATAAAAACCTTCGCTTTTTTCATAGAATAGAATACAATAAAATATGTTATGAATTAGAGCGATCAAGAATCTTAAATGAGGTGAGAGAAATGGGCAGCGCAATCATTCAAGCATTAGTCAGAGCCATAGACATATTAAATTGTTTTGAAGATGCTGAAGAATTAGGCGTCACAGAAATAAGCAATAAAATTAAACTGCACAAAAGTACCACTTTTAATATCATCAGCACGCTTGAACATTGTCACTATCTTGAAAAAAACGAAAATACCGGAAAATACCGCCTGGGCATCGAACTATTCCGCATGGGGACCAAGGTAAGGTACGATCTGCGCAAAATTGTTGTCCCCTTTTTGGAAAAACTGTTATCCGAATTTAAAGAAACAGCAAACCTCGTCGTACGCGATGGCGATTATGTAATTTACTTAGAGAAAATCGAAAGTCCCCATTCCATGCGCATCAGCACAGCCGCCGGCAGCCGCCTTCCTGTCAACACAACCGCTGTTGGCAAAGCAATTCTCTCCGGTCTTCCCGATGAAGAATTGGACGAAATAATCAATGGAATTCCACTGGTAAAATTCACCGAGTATACAATCTGCGACCAAACTATCCTTCTGGAAAACATCAAGAAAGTCCGGAATTCAGGGTATGCCGAAGATTTCGAAGAACTGGAAATCGGCTTAACCTGCGTTGCCGCACCGATATTCAATCATACCGGCAAAGCCTTTGCCGCCATTAGCATCTCCGGACCGACTTCACGGATGTCGGAAGAAATTCGCAATGAAATGGGAAAATCCTTAGTTCAAGTCACTCAGGAAATATCAAAAATGTTAGGCTACAAAATAAGACCAAAGAAATAACGTCCGTTAGAAATGCACACATGCAAAAAATCCTAGTCTGTACCGCTTCTGGTGGTGTAGACTAGGATTTTTTTAGAAAAGTATATTGTTAAAGTGTATTCATTTTTATGGCTTAACCAACTTGTTCGTGTGCGCTTTCTGCCTTTTCCCGCAACAGCCGCTTCAAAATTTTGCCGGTTGAATTTTTCGGCAGTGAATTCACCTGCACGAATTCGCGCGGGATCTTATAAATTGCTAAATTAGCCTGTAAATATTCTTTCAACGCCTTTTTATCTAATTCATGGCCTTCGGCCATCACAATATAAGCACACCCGGCATTGCCCCGTAATTTATCAGGTACACCGACGACAGAAGCTTCCATTACATTCGGAAAAGCGACTAACAGTTCCTCAATTTCACGCGGGTATACGTTTTCGCCACTGGTAATAATCATATCTTTCAATCGATCTACTAAATAAAAATCCCCATCGGCATCCCGGTAAGCCAGATCCCCGGTATGCAGCCAACCATCCTGCAGCGCTTGCGCCGTTTCTTCCGGACGGTTTAAATAGCCGACCATCACACTGGGTCCCTTAACAACCAACTCGCCAATTTCACCAGTATCCAAGACTTGACCGTCATCGCCCATAATGCAGACATCTAAGCCAGGCAAAGCGCTGCCAATCGAGCCCATCTTAATCCGATTCGGCGAACTGATCGTAACGACCGGTGAAGCCTCTGACAAACCGTAGCCTTCAACAATAGGTCGACCGGATTTACGGGAAAATTGCTGATATACTTCTTGGAGCAAGGAAGATCCTCCAGAAACATACAACCTTACTTTTTGGAAGTCAATCGCATTGCCCCACACGGCAAACAGTTTAAACATTGTTGGGATAGCGAACACCACGTTGATGCCTGTGTCACGAATAACACTGACAACTTCACGGGCAAAGGTTTCCACAACCGTAATGCTGGCGCCATTGAATAACGGGACCAATACGGCGCAGGTCCAAGCAAAAGCATGATACATAGGCAGCACACACAGCACATGGTCTTCGGCAGTAATTGCCAGCCGTTCTGTGACAGCTTGCGCATTACTGACCAAATTGCGATGGGTAAGCATTGCCCCTTTCGGATTGCCAGTCGTACCCGAAGTATAAATAATTGTACAAACCACATGCGGATCACTGGCAATCGGCACTGCCGCTTCCGGAATATCCATTTCCGTCAACATCGAAGCAAATTCAGGAATCACCAGTTGCTTCAGTTCCTGGTCATAACCATAACTGCGCAGTTCTTCCGTCAACTCCAGATGCCCCATTGTTATTAATGTTTTCATCTGCGAATTTTGGACAATAAAAGCAATTTCCCTAGCAACCAATTGAAAGTTTAACGGCACCACCACAGCGCCGAGACTCGTAATCGCCAAGTAACTGTAGATAAACTCGATTGAATTCTTAGCGAACAAACCAACATTTTCTCCCGGACGTACGCCCTGCTGATAGAAAAAATCCCGGTACAAAATTACCTGTTTTTGCAATTGGCCATAGGTTATTTCCTGCTGGCCGCCATAAAGAGCCACTTGTTCCGCAGCTCCCCGATACATCAGTTGATGAACAAGCATTGTTTCCCCCCTGTTTCTTACATAATATTAAATTATAGCATATTTATCGCAGATCTCCTACTGGCTTTTTCTTTTATTATACCTAAATCTAATAACGCTTGCCTGCTGCAGGCATCTCATCCGCGGCACAAACAGCTCCGTTTGGGACTTGGTGTGCGTTCCCATTTTGTTCAGAAGCCAGCAAATAGTCGGCTGCCCGGCGATGCGGGCCGGCAAAACAAAGTTTCGGCCATTCCGAAGAAGCAAACCAGCCCCACCGAATATGGTTGTCTGTTTTATAACCGGGTTCTTGTTCCTTCTGCAGCAAAATAGCGCCGTAAAAAAACGCAAGTTCCCATTTGCGATGGCTGAAAAGATGGGTAAGTTCAAAAAGTTTTTCCCTGAGCGTTACCGTTGCCCCAACCGACTGTCGCAAATATTCGTTTATCCGTGCTTCAATTGTCGATTCGGAAGCGATTTCCACAGTGGGAAATTCCCACATACCGGCCAATAATCCTTTATTGGGCCTTTGGAACAATAAATACTTACCATCATTCCGTACTGCCACTGCAGCCAGACGAATGGTCTTGACCGGCATTTTTTGCTTTTTTACCGGCAATTCATTTTGACGCCGCTGCCGGACTGCGCAGCAAAATTCCGCAACCGGGCAATCCCCGCACCGGGGGTTACGCGGCACGCAAACAGTCGCGCCGAGCTCCATCAAAGCCTGGTTAAAATCGCCCGGCCGGGCGGCAGGAATTGTTTGTTGTACAAGTTCCGTAATTTTTCTTTTTGCATTTGCACGGGAAATTTCTTCCTCTATGCAATACAAACGGCTGAATACCCTGAGGACATTGCCATCCACCGCCGGTTCCTGCTGACCGTAGGAAATGCTGAGGATAGCACCTGCCGTGTATTCGCCAATCCCCGCTATAGACCGGATGTCTGTTTTGTTGTCCGGCACCTGCCCACCGTAAGAACTGCAGACTTCACGGACTCCGCGCAATAAATTACGCGCTCGCGCATAATAACCTAATCCCTGCCAATGCTGCATTACCTCTTCTTCCGAGGAAGCGGCCAGCGATTGCGCATCCGGATAGCGGTTCATCCAACGTTCATAATACGGCTTTACTGCTTCGACACGGGTTTGCTGCAACATCACTTCAGAAACCCAAATTTTGTAAGGATCTTTACTGCGCCGCCAAAGCAAGTCTCTGGCGGTACCGTCATACCACTGCAGCAAATGATCGGCAAAATTTTCCGGCATATCAGCACTCCTTCATTTCAACAATCGATACAACTATAGACTCCTTACTTTGAGAAAAAACAAGAGATAGTCTACCTTTCTTGGACAAAGCATTGTATAATTCTATTGTACCAATAGCGCATTATCATTTGAAAGGGGTTAAAGCATGGCATTAATTAACGAGAATTACTTGAAATTGCAAGGCAGTTACCTATTTGCTGAAATCGCCAAACGGGTAGCCAATTTTAAAATTGAAAATCCCACCGCCAACATCATCCGGTTAGGTATTGGCGATGTCACCAAGCCTCTTGCGCCAGCCGTCATTGAAGGGCTGCATAAAGCCGTTGTTGAAATGGCCTCTGCGGAAACTTTCCGCGGTTATGGTCCCGAACAAGGCTATCAATTCTTGATCCAAAAGGTTATTGAGTTTGACTACAAACCGCTTGGTGTTTCTTTGGAAGAAGACGAGGTCTTCATCAGCGATGGTTCGAAAAGCGATGTCGGCAACTTCCAGGAAATTTTCCAAACGGAAAATGTCGTCGCCATCACGGATCCGGTTTATCCTGTTTATCTCGATACCAATGTCATGGCCGGCAGAACCGGCGACTTCCAATCCGACGGACATTTCGGAAAAGTTGTTTATATGGCTTGTAATGCCGAAAATCAATTTAAACCCGAACTGCCGAAAGAAAAAGTCGACTTGATCTACTTATGCGTTCCCAACAATCCGACCGGAACAGCCCTTACACGCACCGACTTAAAAAAATGGGTCGATTATGCCAAAGAACATCACGCAATCATTCTGTACGATGCCGCATACGAAGCCTATATTCAAGAGGACGATGTTCCACACAGCATTTATGAAATTGAAGGTGCGAAAGAAGTTGCCGTCGAATTCCGCTCCTTCTCCAAAAAAGCCGGGTTCACCGGAACCCGTTGCGCTTTCACAGTCGTTCCAAAATCGGTCATGGCGTTCACCAAAGACGGAAAAGAATACCCGTTAAATCCGTTGTGGAACAGACGCCAGACGACCAAATTCAACGGAGTTCCTTATATCATCCAACGCGGTGCCGAAGCTGTTTATTCGCCGGAAGGCCAGCAGCAAATCCGCGATATTATTACTTATTATATGACCAACGCCAAAATCATCACTGAAGGCTTAAAAAGCATCGGGTTGCAAGTTTTCGGCGGTGTTAATGCTCCTTATATTTGGCTAAAAACGCCAAATGGAATGGATTCCTGGTCATTTTTCGATAAGCTTCTTTCGGAAGCCCATATTGTCGGTACCCCCGGCACCGGCTTCGGCCCCTCTGGCGAAGGGTATTTTCGCTTAACGGCCTTTGGAAATCGGGAAAATACCGAAGATGCAGTGGCTAGAATCAAAACGAGATTGAAAATTTAACTGTATAAGTGCTTAAAACGGCTTGCAGCATTCGGCTGCAAGCCGTTTTTCCAACTATTGACCGGTAACTTTATTACGTCCTGTTCAAAAAACTTCCCACCCGTAATGCTTTATTATTGTTTGAACGAATCGTAAATTTTCTTATATTCCGGAGTCGGCGGAATTAAAGTATAGATATACAAATGCACTCCATTCGGATCATCGACCACAAAACTCCGTTCACCCCATGGCTTATTTTGTACATCCTGGAAAATGCGCAGGCCTTCTTCTTTCAACCGCCGGTACTCCGCATCTACATCCTCAACTTCAAACGACAAAATAAGGCCTTTTCCATTAAAAAACTCACCTTCATCGCGCTGCGGCAAAACAAAACTAATCCCAATCGCCGGCATATCTTGCGCAATCAGTTCAATATACCAGTCACTTTCGTAAACCAGTTGAAAATGAAAATGCTTCATGTAGAATTCCTTCGACTCTTGCAATTTCATAGTACTGATTGTTGAATCAACACGACTGATCTTCATGACTATGCACCTCACCAAAAATTCATTTCATGATACTATGAGCCCCGACATACTATTTTCGTTATCTGCCTCCGCAAATCCTGCCCTATCAGTATGCCACAGGAATTCATATTTCCTGGCCATCAATTCTTCAGTTTTCTTTGGGCAAGATTGTCCGTACCGTATTTGCGGATTCCCTGCGCCTCCAATTCAGCGGCATATTGGTCCAAATCGAACGCGGTATCACTGGGGCGAAAAGTTTCCGTACCGGTAAATTTCCAATCTCCGTCAAGTTTGCTGAGGGTAAAACAAAGAAGAGTCCGCTTCACATTGCCAGATAACGCCATCGCGTTCACAAGCTCCCGCGTATAAAGGCACATCCCGCGGATCGTTGCCGGTTCCGCCTCGGTTACTTCCACATAACGGAGAGTAAATTTACCGTAAAAACCTAACCAATCGCCAAACTCCTGTTCCGAAAGATTACGGGAAATCACGTCAATTTTCTGCAATTGCGCCAAATCACGAGTTTCAAAAGCGTTCATGCGCAGCAACAACAAACGGATCGCCTCATTCTCAGCATTCGAAACGTATTTTTCCAGGCTCATGATACTGGTAAGTTCAACCGCAGTTCCCCACATTCTAACTCCAACAAGGTCTTTCCGGACTTTCGCATCGAAAGCAACAGCCATCCCGTCATGCCGGTATTCCTTATCCAAGCGTGTTGGCTGGTATTTTTTTCCGTTTTCGCCTAAAATACCGTAAGTTCTGTCTGACATAATATACTTGATGGTCCCTTTCATATGAATTGTTTCATAGGAAGGTTCACTGGCCAAAACAGGTTTGGAAGACAACCATACAAACAGTGCTGCCAGCAAAATCAAAATTGTTTTTGTGTACCTTGCCTGCAAAGCAATCGCCCTCTTTTCTAAACGTCCGCGGACATTATGATCCGAAACGTTATTTCATTCCGCTTCAGTTTGTTCCGCTTATTTTTTCCGGTTTGTCGGGCTGTATCTATTTCCGCCGTCCTTGCCTGCCGAATTGCGGACTGCGCTCTTCCTTGCGCCGGCCTTGTCTGCCGAGTTACGAACGGTACTCTTTCCTCCGTCGCCCTTGCCTGCCGAGTTACGGACGGTACTCTTTCCTCCGTCGCCCTTGCCTGCCGAGTTACGGACGGTACTCTTTCCTCCGTCGCCCTTGCCTACCGAGTTACGGACGGTACTCTTTCCTCCGTCGCCCTTGCCTGCCGAATTGCGGGCCGCGCTCTTTCCTCCGTCGCCCTTGCCTACCGAGTTACGGACGGTACTCTTTCCTCCGTCGCCCTTGCCTGCCGAATTGCGGGCCGCGCTCTTCCTCTCGCCGGTTGTTCCGCTTTGGTCGGGCTTGCCGGACCTTTTAGCAGGCTTATTTTTTTCCGGCGCACTTTTCGACTTGGGCGCCGCAGTTTTGCTAACCATCGGTTTCCTTCTGCCGCGGACCGGATTACCCGCCGCATCCTGCTGTGCAATTTCCGCTTTAATTCCCTTTTCAATCATCTGTAAATATCCGTCATCGCGGGATGAAACGAATGTTACGGCCAGGCCGGTTTCACCGGCCCGCCCCGTACGGCCGATCCGGTGGATATAACTTTCCACATCATGCGGAATATCATAATTGAAAATATGCGTAACGCCTTCAATATCCAAGCCTCGAGCGGCAATGTCCGTAGCAACCAACACTTGTAATTTAGCCTGGCGAAAACGACGGATAACCTGTTGCCGTTTCGCCTGGGACAACTCGCCGTGCAACTCATCCGCAGCATAACCCAATTTAGCCAACTCAGTATTGAGTTCGCTGACCCGCTGCTTGCTGATGCAAAAGACAATTGCTAAATACGGCTGATACTCAGACAACATTTTATGCAGCGTACTCAATTTTACTTCATCGTCTTTTGTCCGGACCGCAATTTGCCGGATCTCGTCCAAGGTAACCCGTTCCGTCTTAACATGGAGATTAGACGGGTTACTCATGTACAGTTTGGCAAGGGAGCGAACCGGTTCCGGAATGGTCGCCGAAAACAGCATCATTTGCCGTTTGGAGGAAGTATTGATGACTAATTGTTCGACATCCTCCCAAAAACCCAACTTCAACAATTGATCCGCTTCGTCAATAACCAGCTTGGATATGCCGGAAAGCCGAATTGTTTCCCGCTTCAAATGGTCCAGCAAACGTCCGGGCGTCCCCACCACAATATGGACTTCTTGCTGCAGTTTTTTCTTTTGCAGTTCGATATCCGTTCCTCCGCATACCGTTAAAACATGAACATCGGTCCCCTGGGTAAGTTTTTTTACTTCACCGGCAATTTGGACAACCAATTCACGGGTCGGGGCAATAATCAACGCTTGGACCCAATGTTTTTTTTCATCAATTGCCGCCAGGATCGGCAGGAGAAACGCCAACGTTTTTCCGGTACCGGTTTGGGCCTGGGCAATCAAATCTTTTCCGGCCAACAACAAGGGAATTGCCTGCTGTTGGATCGGAGTCGGCACGGTAAAACCGGCCTTTTGCAGCAAATCGTTCATTTCTGGTTTTATGCCAAGTTTCAAAAAATCTGTTTTCACGATCAAAACTCACTTCCTTATTCTATCATAACTATAGTGCCATACCCTTTGTTTTGGGTTTGTATCCGCAAGTCAACTGTGATGTATCAGTATAGCATTTTTTTTCATCACTGCCTACCCCGCATTTTATGCAAAAAAGAAGCGGATCAAAGTCTACACTTCAAAACGCCTCTTCTCGCAACAGCACCATTCGTTATATGATTTTCGTCGTCCATTCTTCCACGTTCCAGATCGCACTCACCCAGTCTTCGTAAAAATCCGGTTCATGCGAAACCAGCAACACTGTGCCCTTAAATTCCTGCAAGGCTCTCTTCAGTTCTTCCTTCGCCTCAACATCAAGATGGTTTGTCGGTTCATCCAGTACCAGCCAATTCGCTTCGCGCAGCATAAGCTTGCACAACCGGACTTTGGCGCTTTCTCCACCGCTCAATACCATCATTTGGCTTGTAATGTGTTCATTGGTTAACGCGCATTTCGCCAGCGCGGCTCGCACTTCAAAATTCGTCAGCCCGGGGAACTCCTCCCAAACTTCTTCCATCGCTGTCCGCGTATTATGCTGGCTTGATTCTTGTTCAAAATAAGCAGGATACAAGTTGTCACCCAGTACAGACTTCCCGGAAATCGGTTGGATCTGTCCCAATAGGGTTTTTAACAAAGTCGACTTGCCAACGCCATTCACACCGCGGATTGCGACTTTCTGGCCGCGCTCCAGGGATATGGTAACCGGCTTGGTCAAGGCTTCATCATAACCAAGCACCAAATCAGCCGCTTCAAAAACAAACCGGCCGGGCGTCCTGGCTTCCCGAAATTGGAAAACCGGCTTCATCTTCTCCCGCGGTTTTTCTAATATCTCCATTTTATCCAGCCGTTTTTGCCGGCTGTTCGCCATGCCGCGGGTTGCAACCCGGGCCTTGTTACGGGCGATGAAATCCTCCATCTTTTCCACTTCTTGCTGCTGCCGTTCATAAGCCCGCAGTTCTTGGCTTTTTTTGATCGCATGCATCTGCTGAAACTGCTCATAATTCCCCGTATAGCGGGTAAGAATCGTATTTTCCACATGATAAATGACATTGATTACCGCATTTAAAAACGGGATATCATGCGATACAAGAATAAAACTGTTTTCATAGTTTTGCAAGAAACGGGTAAGCCATTCGATATGCTGGACATCCAGATAGTTCGTCGGTTCATCCAATATCAGCACCGTGGGGTTTTGCAGCAGCAATTTGGTGAGCAGGACTTTGGAACGCTGACCGCCGCTTAAATCGCTGACATCCCGGTCCAGGCCGATTTCACCCAAACCCAAACCATTGGCTAGTTCCTCAATTTTGGCATCAATCGTATAAAAGCCGCTATGATCCAACAAATCTTGAATTTCGCCGACCTCATCCATCATGCTCTGCATGGCGTCCGCCGCCAATTCGGGGTCACTCATTTTATCGTAAAACGCCAGCATTTCCGCTTCCATGGCAAACATGGGCTGAAATGCTTCCCGCAAAGCCTCGCGGATCGTTTTCCCTTTTGTTAATACAGAGTGCTGATCCAGGTAGCCGATCGTCACCCGGTTCGACCACTCCACTTTCCCCTCATCCGGCTCAAGCTGGCCGGTTATGATGTTTAATATTGTTGATTTTCCTTCGCCGTTTGCGCCGACAAAACCAACGTGTTCTCCCTTCAAGAGGCGAAAGGAAGCACCTTCCAATATTTTTCTGGCGCCAAACCCATGGGAAACATTTTCCACCGTCAATACACTCATGCTATTTCTCCTGCCTTATGATTACGGATAACTCCACCCAGAGTAAATCTTCATCCATCTTCACACGGCCTGTACATCCCGACCTCTTAGGCCAGGAACAGACCGTAGTTCGAAGTTAATTCGGCTAAACTTCAGATGGAGTTTCATGAAACACCATCTGAAGTAAGTCCTCATCCATTTTATCGCATGTGAAATCAAGCTGTCAATTCCGTCAAAGACGAAAATCTATAGCTGATAAAACAGGGGATGATCTTTAATCAATCATTGCACAACTTCCTGAACGCGGCCAATAATGCCGGTTTCCAAACGAACCTTGATCCCCCGGTGGTGAACGGCGCTGTTGGTCAGAATATCTTTCACAACGCCCTCCGTCAGTTGACCGGACCGTTGGTGTTGCTTTTGGACAATCTTTACGACACTGCCGATTTTGATATTTTTCCGTTCCGTACCATTCATCAAATGACCTCCCTATTTTTCCCCACCCGCCGCAAACAGTTCCAGAAACCGGCTGTGGTTATGGTTGTATTGCAATTCAATATCCACAATTAACTTCCCTGTAATTTCCATGTCATCCGCTGTCGTCGCTGCCGTTTGGCGGGCTGCCCTGATTTTTTGCCACATGGATTGCAGCAAGCGCATGGTTTTCTGCAGGCCGTATAGATAAAATGGTTTTTTAAAAATAAAATTCACAAAAAAATGTTCCAGTACTATTTCCGGGGTGCAATGGCCAACCGGCGAAAAAGAGGATGTTTCATCCATCCTGAGATAATTTTCCGTCAATGCGCAGTGCAAGGAGCGGCCGATTTCTTCATCACAGGGAATATTTAAAATCCGTTGGATCGCAGCGGCTAAAAATTCCAACCGTTCTTCCAAACTCATCGACCGGCACTGCATGATATCGATAAAGTGGGTTTCCAATTCAAAATAATAATGCAATCGCTGATAGCGCGACTGTTGTTCGGGAAACGCCTCCACTGCATAGTCCGTCAGAGACTGCTGTCTGGGTGAGTGCTCGCTGCGAACAATCGCTAACGGTTCAACACGTAACAGCTTTTTGAAAGCTGCCGGACAGAGCAGGCTTAGCGTCAATTCAACGCCCCGGCTGGTATTCATCGGATAGCGGGGAAAGGTTTTACAAACCCCATCCAAGTGGTCATGGCCCGCTTCCCTATGCAGCCGGCATAAATCCGACGCTTCGAGAAAACAGCATACTCCACTGGCGGTCTTGGCAATCTCGGCATATTCCCCTAATCCCGGTTTAGCCAGAGGCAAAAAGGCCTGGTGGAATTCTGCGCTGCCGCCCCGTTCCGCGAACCACTTTTCATTCCGCAGATAGCTCTCCTGGTCGACTGTTATTACCCAGTCATTGCGGCAGCAGGCCCCGCACATCTCACAAGCAAAATCTTCGAATACATCAAGATACAGATACACTGCGCATTTTCACCGCCTTCAACTGTCTGTTGTTTTCAACTTCCGCAACGCAGGGATCACAAGGAGCACCGTAAGAAGACTGGATCCGAAATCAGAAACAGGACCGGCCAGCCAAACGCCTTGTATGCCCAAAAAGCGCGGCAGGATCAGCAACAAGGGAATTAATAGGATGACTTGCCGGGACATGCTTAACAGCAACGCATACATCGGCCGGGCAGTCGCCTGGTAAAACGCCGCTCCAATCACCTGTAAGCCAACGACCGGCAGCATGCATAAAAAAAGTTTTAATCCGCTCGATCCGATCTCGATCAACACAGGATCGTCGCTGAACAACCGGACAACATACACATCAAACAACAGGACCACGGCAAAACCGGTAGTAGAAACAGCAGTGGCCCAAAGAGCAGCCAGTTTCACGGTTTTACGGACACGTTCATAATTTTGCGCGCCAAAATTGTAACCGATAATCGATTGCGCGCCTTGGCTGATGCCAAAAACCGGCATCAGGATCAACATGTGGAGCCGGCTAATAACACCCATGGCGGCAACAGCAATCTGACCGCCGCAGGAAACCAATGTGTAGTTGAGTAAGCTGACGACCAGACTGGCAGCAATCTGCATGAAAAACACGGAAGAACCCATTTGGGTAATTTCATGCACGATCGCTTTGGCCAGAAAAAAATTTTCCGGTCTTAATTTCAAATACGCTTTGGGCCGCAAAAAATGGCCTACTACCCAGCAAGCTGCAACCGCTTGGGCAATAACCGTCGCCAGTGCCGATCCGCGAATCCCCAGCCCCAACCCGAAAATAAACAATGGGTTGAGAAGAGCATTTAAAACAGCAGCGATGATCATCGTCATCATCGCAATTTTCGGGTTGCCTTCCGCACGGATGATATTGTTCAGCCCAAATCCAACAAACATGAAAACATTGCCTAAAACGATAATCTGCGAAAAATTACGGGCCAACGGCAAAACCTCCTCCGTTGCCCCCAAACCGGCTAAAATCGGATCCAACAACAATAACACAGCTGCCGACAACAAAATGGATACGATGACGGAAAGCGAAAACGCATTGCCAAGAATTTTTTCCGCTCCCGCTTGATTTTTCTGGCCCAGACGAATGGATACCAGCGTAGTCGATCCAACGCCGATCAACATGCCAAACGCCATAAAGACGATCATGATCGGAAACGCAATCGTTACCGCAGCCAACCCTGCCGCCCCGACGCCGTGCCCGACAAAAATACTATCAACAATATTATATAAGGCAGTAATCAGCATGCCGGTAATCGCCGGAATAGAATAATCCCATAGGAGCTTGCTTATTTTCTTTTCCCCTAATGCCAGCGATTGATCCAAGACAACTCCCCTTTTCGTTCTAACTGATCCATCTTCACTTCAGTCCCATTATAACATCAAAGTCTGAACCCCACTATCGGCGGTTCAGACTTTGATGCTGTACAAACTTTTTTGTTCCGCTGCGCGTTCCAGGAAGCGATCCTGAAAATCACCCCCACCCGCGCCAAACGTCCGGACAATAGCCAACCGTGACTTTCGCTCCGTTTCGCACAATCGGCGTCTTTAATAATAAAGGATTCTTCAGCAGCTCTTCCTCTTTATTATGGATAATGTACTTTAAATTACTCTTGGCATATTCTTTGCCATCCCGGTTGATCAGTGCATCCAGCCCGACCACAGCTTTCATTTTTTCCAACTCACCCTTACTGGGCCCGCGCATCGTCAGATCGACAAAGTGGCAGGGTATAGCGCGTTCCTTAAAAAACCGCTCCGCTTTCTGTGTATCTTTACATTTTTTAATGCCAAATATTTGGATATTCATTTCATCGCCTCAACAGAATCCCTATTATTCTTAACTTGTTAGTACCTTCATTTCAGCCAACGCTGCCATGCACTTCTTTATCTCTGATTTCCGTAATTCTATTTTTCTCATCCACCATAACAACCGTCGGCGTAAACCGGTGAAATTCATCTTCCGCCATCAGGGCATACGTAATAATGATCACCTTGTCGCCCGGCTGGGCCATCCGCGCAGCGGCCCCGTTCAAGCAAATGACGCCGGATTTTCTTGCCCCTTTGATTACATAGGTTTCCAAGCGGCTGCCATTGTTGTTATTCACTACTTGTACTTTTTCATTGGCATAAATACCGGCTGCTTCCAGCAAGTCTTCATCGATGGTGATGCTTCCCATATAATTCAGATTTGCTTCTGTGATTGTAGCACAATGAATTTTTGATTTCAATGATGTCAGGAACATATAGCGCCTCCAATATATTTTTTAAGGTCCAACCCAGCAGCAATTTTACCGGCAATCGTTATTTCGCAAAAAATAAAGCCTCCCGGAACGTATCCGAAAGGCACACTCGTTTTGTTACCTCCCGTCTCAGTCCCTGGGGATCTAAGCGGTCAATCCATTCTGTTCAATATCATTGCCGAAAACTGGGTTACTATGCCTTTGTATGGCTCCAGCGGATACCATCATGGCATATTCTGCTTTTCTCCATTAGAATATCATTCTTTTATGAGAAATTCAATTCAATTTTTTTGCATTTCTTCCGCCAATTCCGTAAGATAAGCCCACCGCTCCAGCAATTCATCCAACTCGCGCTCCAGCGCCTCCTTGCTGCTGACCAAGTTCTGCAGCAAGGCAAAGTCACTGCCGGCCAAATCAATTCCTTTGTTCACCTGCTTCAATTCCTGTTCGACAGCGGCAATCAGCCCGTCAATCTGTTCGTATTCCCGCTGTTCTTTGAAGCCAAGCTTGCGCGACCGTGCTTTATCCAGCTCTTTGACCACATTGTTTTTTTCGTTTTTTTCCGGTTTGACCGCCGCTGGCCGCTCTGAAGGTTTACGGTTTTCCAGATAGGCAGAATAACCGCCGTTGTATTGGCGGATAACGCCGTCGCCTTCAAACGCAAATATTTTATCGACCAGACGGTCTAAAAAATAGCGGTCATGCGAAACCGTAATCACTGCCCCTGGGAAATCATCCAGATAATCTTCCAAAATGGACAATGTTGGGATATCGAGGTCATTGGTCGGTTCGTCCAGAATCAAAACATTCGGTGAAGACATCAATATCCGAAGCAGATAAAGCCGTCGTTTCTCGCCGCCGGACAGTTTGGCAATCGGCATCCATTGCATGGCCGATGAAAACAAAAAACGTTCCAGCATTTGCCCGGCGCTGATAGTTTGTCCATCGGCTGCGGTGATATAACCGGCTTCCTCCTTGATGTACTCAATCACACGCAGTTCCTGGTTCATTTCCTCATTTTCCTGCGAAAAATAACCAATCTTAACGGTCTGCCCCACATCAATACTGCCGCTGCTGCAAAGCAATTGTCCGGTAATCAGGTTGAGCAAAGTCGATTTTCCGCTTCCGTTCGGGCCGACAATGCCTACCCGGTCGTCCCGCAGCAGCGTATAATTAAAGTCTTGAATCAATACTGTATCGCCAAAACTCTTAGTAACGTTCTCCAAAGACAAGATTTTCCGGCCCAACCGGCTGGAACCAACCGATATTTCCATTGCGCCGGCGTTCACCTTCGGCTTCTGGGCAGCCAATTCTTCAAATCGTTCAATCCGTGCTTTTTGTTTCGTCGAACGGGCTTGCGCCCCTCTCCGTATCCAAGCCAATTCATGGCGAAATAAGTTTTGCCGTTTTCGTTCTGTGCTTTCGCGCTGTTCTTCCCGTTCCGCCCGCATCGTAACAAAGGTGCTGTAGTTGCCGGCATAACTGTACAACTGCCCTTGCTCCAGTTCGATGATCCGCGTCGCTACCCGGTCAAGGAAATAGCGGTCATGGGTGACCATTAGCAAAGCGCCTTTTCGTTTTGCAATAAAATCCTCCAACCAAGCTACTGTATCATTATCAATATGGTTCGTCGGTTCATCCAAGATCAGCAAATCCGATGGGTTAATCAAGGCGCTGGCCAAGGCGACCCGCTTTTTTTGCCCGCCGGACAAAGTGCCAATGGTTGCCGAAAAATCAGTGATGCCCAGCCGGGTAAGAACGGTTTTGGCACTGCTCTCCAATTGCCAGGCATCATTGATATCCATTTGCCGGTTTAACTCGATCAGCTTCGTTTGCCATTTCGTCTGCTCAGGATAAATGCAACTTTGTTCCAACGTTTGTTCATATTCCCTCAACAATTGCATAACCGGTGAATTGCCTTTGAACACTTGCATAATTACCGTAGCCTCCGGGTCAAAATCCGGTTCCTGCGGCAAATATTCGACTTGGACATTGCCGCCTCTGATAAATTTGCCGCTTTCGGCAACCTCCAACCCGGCAACCATTCTCAGGAATGTCGATTTGCCGGCGCCGTTCACGCCGATCAGGCCAATCTTATCCCCCGCTTCGATGCTGAAGCTTACATTATCCAATAAAATTTTTTCACCGTACGTTTTCGTTACATTTTCCGCCGTAATTATTGCCATGTTTTTGTTCCTTTACTTTTTTCATAGACCTGTCCATTAGTATGATAACACAAAATGGGTCGCTGACAAACCCTGCGGGTTTGCAAATTATAGCTGACTTCCTATTATAATAAGTATACATTATATAATAAAATTTTTCGTATTTTGATGAAAAATGTATACTTTTGTGTTGACAGCCTTCCTTATTCATGCAACAATGTATACAAAATATTAGAAAACCCGGCTGGCACCGAGCTGTTATAGCGATGGCGGAAGCCGCTGGTTGCACTTATGCCACGGAAAGTATCATTACTTTCTGTGTCCAGATAAATCCACTTAGTATGAGAAAGGGCATTTAGGGTTCCGCCGTCCATCCGGGTCTGGACCAAGAAATGCCGAATGCAGGCAGATCTGCATTACACCGTGGGTACAAAAGGCTCTGCGGAAAGTTTCTTATCATCTTCGATAAGAACTAACCCACAGAGCCTCTGCAATTTCTGGCAAAAATAGCAAATAGCGCCAAAGGGAGGAAACAAAACCATGCATAATGAGCAATACACATCGCCATTGAAACAGCTTGTCGTTTACCGCAACTTATTGAATGACACCATTGTGCAAAATTCGTTGACCATTTTAAACGGCCAAGCCACAACAGACGTATATTATGAACTTTCTGCCGATCTTATCGTCAAGGCCGAAGAGCTCGGCTTGAATGGAAATATATGGAGAAAATACCTCGCCTATCTAATAGCCTGGGACGAGAACATCTTCAGCTGCACGGTAGAAAAAAACCGGGGAGAAATTGGCGCTGGTTTACACAAAGCAGTAATCCACGATCTAAAGCTATTACAGACCATCTTGCAATGCAATGAACTCACCGCCATCAACGAAATGGCCTTGGTAAGGGATTTTTCGCCAACGAAAAAAGATTGCCGGCAGACTGGTTCACAATTGCTGGATTTCCTCGAGGCATCAGCTTGCAGCCTCCCGGCTGAACAATTCGCCAACACACTGCTCGCCCATTACGTCAAATACGGCTGCGGCAAAACAGCCCAATTTGCCGCCTTCCGCTGGGACGAACAAACCGGTTTGGAAGGTATCCGCCATACGGACAAAATTTCCCTCCAAGATATTGTCGGTTACGAAGACCAAAAACAAACCTTGATTGAAAATACCGAAGCCTTTCTTGACAATAAACCGGCGAATAACGTCTTGCTAGTCGGCGCCAGGGGCACCGGCAAATCGTCGTCAGTAAAAGGATTGATCAACCAATATTTTAACGCCGGGTTACGGTTGGTGGAGGTTCATCGAAACCAGTTGAAACATTTGCATAAAATTATCGATGTCCTTCGAGGCCGCAGTCAAAAATTCATTGTCTTCCTGGACGATCTTTCGTTTGAAGGATCCGAAACCGAATACAAGCACCTGAAGTCAGTAATTGACGGCGGCATCGAAGCAAGACCGGATAACGTGGTGCTGTATGCGACTTCAAACCGGCGGCACTTAATTCGGGAAGAATGGTCGGACCGGGCCGACAGCCAGGATATTCATGCCAACGATTCAGTGCATGAAAAAATTTCCCTTTCCGACCGTTTCGGCATTATTTTAACGTACGCTGCTCCGGACCAGGAAAAATACCTGCATATCATAGAAACGCTAGCAACACAGCATGAAATCAACCTGCCTAAGGAAGAATTAAAGAAACGAGCACTGCGTTGGGAACTTTTGCATTCCGGACGTTCCGGCCGGGTCGCTCAGCAGTTTGTAACCCACATTAAGGGTTGTTCCTGACAATTGATCGTGCACAGCCTGTAATACCTACAGGGCATAGAAACCCCGCCCTCTTAGGTCCGGGTACAGGCAACTCCATCTGAAGTAAGTCTACATTCACTTTCTTCTTGACCGTGCTTTGCCGTCCATTATCCGTCCACCGGACAGATGCTTGGCGGCAATCGTTATTTTAACCACTTTTTCATATTTCTCTATGACAGCCAATTCGGCAGCGGTCACGATAGATACGGCAATCCCCGGTTGTCCGGAACGGCCGGTTCGCCCGACGCGGTGTAAATAAACCTGTGGATCTTCAGGAATATCCAAATTAAATACATAGGAAATTCCTGCTATGTCCAACCCGCGGGCAGCCAAATCAGAGGCCACAAGCAACTGGATCTTTCCGCTGCGGAACCCTTCCAGCGCTTTTTGGCGGTCCGTTTTTATAGAACTGCCAAAAAGGCTGTCAACCTTTAAGCCATGATGGCTCAATTTTGCAACCAGATTTTCAATATTGTAACTTCGATTAATAAAAACCAACGCTCTTTCCTCACCAATTAAATAAATTAACTTACGCAATGTATCAATCTTATCCCGCTGTTCCACCACAAAATACATATGGGTGATTTCCCGGGCAACTTCTGCCTGCTTGCTAATCTTAATCACTTCCGCCTCTTTCATGAACTCCAGCGCCTTATCAATTGCCGCCGGATTCATAGTGGCAGAAAATGCCATAACCTGCCGTTCCCTCAGGGTTGCCTTGATGATCGACCGCACAACAGCCACATTATGTTCATCCATCAAGCGGTCCGCTTCATCGATAATAATCGTTTTAACCGTATGCGCGGTAATTTTTTTCTTTTCAATCAATTCCAAAATCCGACCGCCAGAACCCACAATGATATGCGGTTTTTCCTTCAATTTATCAATTTGTCTTTTAATATTCACATCGCCCAGCACAGAAGTCGAAGTGACGGAAAGATTGGCTCCCTCTGCCAGCCATTCAATCTGACGGAGGATTTGGATCGCCAATTCATGGGTCGGCGCTAAAATCAACGCTTGCATTTCGCGTTTTGCCGGATCGATCTTCTGTAATAATGGCAGCAAGTAAGCCAGCGTTTTACCGGTCCCGGTCGGAGACTGGCCAATAATATCCTTGCCTGACAAGGCCGCCGGAAGAATTTGGGTTTGTATGGGAGTCGGGGTTATAATCCCCCTGCCAGCTAATGTAGAAACGAGAACCGGAGCTACTCCTAATTGTTCAAAATTATCGTTCATTTTTTATACTCCTTACTAAAAATTTGCTTTACTTTTTTCGCATGGTTATAGTATACTATAGAAAGCCACAGAATAGGTCCAATGAATTTGCCATTTGTCCTTCTCAAACTATATTCAAGTAAGGGAAGTCCCAATGCGTAGTGTTCGCTTGAGCCAAAAGTTTCTGGGTAATATATTTGAGGAGGCTATATACTATGGCACAAGACAAAACTTTAACTTGCCGCGATTGCGGTGCGGAATTCATTTTCTCCGCTTCAGAACAGGATTTTTTCGCTGCGAAAGGCTTCACTAACGAGCCTGGTCGTTGCCCGGACTGCAGAGCAGCCCGCAAACAACAAAACAGCGGTCGTAACGGCGGTGGTTACCAACAACGCGAAATGCACGAAGCAGTTTGTGCAGCTTGCGGTGTAACAACTCAAGTTCCTTTCCGTCCAAGTGGCGATCGTCCTGTATATTGCAGAGACTGCTTCCAAGGCAGCAGACGCTAATTCAATCGCTAAACGCCTCCGTCATCTGACGGAGGCGTTTTTTTATACTGATTTATTATCCGGTGCATCCTTAATGATTACAGAAGCCTGATCATTAAACGGATTACTTCGTACCGCCAGGGAAAATAGATACGGATAATCTTTTTGCAAATACTTCATATAGGCAAGCCATTCCTGGCCAAGCAACCGATAGGCCCGGCCAATATCAACGCCAAGATGGGCATAATCGGCGGCAGGCAAACCGTCCAGGCTTGGTCTGTATTCTAGTTCTTCCGTTAAATGGAACACTGCCCGCATTAACGCAGTAAACGTATCATGTTCCAAAAGATTGGGATTCGCCAGCAGCCCGCTCAATGTCTGCCGTTTTCCGGTCAAGAACAGTTTTAGTCCTGCTAAATCGCCTTTTTTCGCATCAATGCGGAAAATATGTTTATTCAGTTTTTCACTGGCCTCACGGAACTGGTTCTCATTCCAGTCCGCCTCCACACTGATTATTTTTTTCAGAGCCTCCGCTTGATGGTCAAAGGCAAAACAATTACCTGCTAATTTTATACCCACTTCACTGAAAAACACACCAATCAGCATATTCATTTTCGTCATAAGGACCCGTTTTTCCCTGATGCTCAGCAAACGATGGAGCAATAACGTGATCAGCAAAACTTCAATCGGAACAAACGCCAAATCCTGTAAAAAATGAAATCCCGTATCATGAATGTTATGGAAAATAGCAATCTGGACAGCAAAAATAACCATTGATGCTATGACCAAATTCAATCCAAACCAAACCTGCCACGGCATTGTTCTTCACCTTCCAACACAGTATAATTTCCCTGTCCTGTCATCCTCACAATCATTTTTTCCAATTTCACAGCAAACCGCTGATCGTCCTCATCAGTGCGCTTTTTAGGTCCTTTCGTTCTTCCGCCGTGGCGGCGGAATTTCGCTTTTACATTACGCTCTTCTAATAAAAAATCCATCTGTTCAGAACAATATTCCCTGCCCGCAGGGCTTAAGCAAGCGGCTTGTTTCCCCAAGACCATGGCGGCCAATCCCCAATCTTGGGTAATCACAATATCCCCTGGTTCACTCAGGTTCATTACTTTGAGATCGGCTGCCTGCGCATCATTCTCCGCAACCACATGATGATCCGAACAAATATTATGATTAAAGCTGGCAACCGTCCAGACCGGAAGATTGTATTTCTTTCCTTTCTCGCAACAAATTTGCAAAGCCATTTTCGGACAGGCATCCGCATCCACTATTATTTTCATAATTTGTTCTTGTCCTATCTTTCTTCCTTAGTTGTTTGGAATACGTATTTACGGTACAATAAGATAAGCCTATTTTCTAATAGTTTCAATACATCTTGGCAAAAGGAGTGGGATGCACGAGCATGCAAAACATTATGGATTTTTATGAAGATCTTGATTTCGAAGAAGCCGAAATTGAAGATGAACTTACAGCATTTTTCTTTGAAATCAGCCCTGGCGGCAACTATGTTTTAGTAACCGACGAAGATGGAAATATGCCAAAAAACCTGAAAGAACCCGTTATTTTTGCCTGTTATACCAGTGAAGGATCTTTTTTATGGAGTGCTGGTTTTAAAAATTCCTATGTATTTAAGGAAATCTGGTCCGCAGCGCAAACTCCTGAACAAAAACTAACTGCCGTACAAAACTATAAAGAAGTCCATCCGTAAAAGTTTCGCTTAAATCAAAGAGGAGAGAAATTTTTCTCTCCTCCCAAAAGCAACCATCCTTATAGTAAAAACGGAACACCTCGTAACAGATTTTGCGAACCCACTAACAGAGACTTTTCGGACAGAAGCCACTTTCCCACAATAAATCGATAATATAAATGGTATTGGAAAACTAAAAACACTACCCCTCTAGATCCATGACTTTTTAGCAACAACTTGGAAACCTACATTCCCATTTTCTGTAATACCATGGAATTTTATTTTTCTACAAGGATGGTGCTTGATTAAAGCATACCATTAAATCTGAATTTTCGCAATAGTCTTGTTTAATTATTGCATAATTATTTTTCCAGGTAAGAACAGCAATAGTCAGCCACTGTTTGAACCTTTAATTGAAATTTGGAGTTGGCAGGAACCTGAAATACATCACCGGCTTGAACTGTTTTCCATACCTGTTGGCCAGGAAGGAGCACCTCCATCTGTCCGGCTAACAGTTCCATTACTTCAGCGGCGGCGGTGCCGAATTCATACTCTCCCGGCAACATAATTCCCAAAGTTTTTTTTGTGCCATCAGGGAAGATCACCGTACGGCTGGTTACCTTGCCATCAAAATACATATTCGCTTTTTTTACAATCGCTACATTTTCAAATTGATCCATTAACTATCTCTCCCTGCCATTCTTTTGTTTTATTAATTCGCCAATTGCGTTGATTGTTGTCTCTACATGCTATAATGAATAATAAGCTAATAAAAATAAGAAACGGGGATGATCACGATGAGTTTCAATCTGCATACGGGCTTAAAAGGAACAAAAACCGACGTAGTAACCGATCAAAACACAGCAATTCGTTACGGCAGCGGTGGAGCCGCAGTATACGCCACACCTGCTATGGTTGGACTGATGGAAGCTGCCTGCCTTTCTGCCGTTGATCCACTGCTGCCGGAAGGAATGGCAACAGTCGGTATTAGCCTCAATATCCGTCATCTTGCAGCCACACCGGTTGGCATGTCAGTCCGGGCGGAAGCAGAATTGATAGAAATCGACAAGAAACGTTTGGTTTTTACCGTCCAAGCTTTCGACGATAAGGAAAAGATCGGTGAAGGCTCACATGATCGCTTCATCATTGACTTGGATAAATTCCTAAAAAAGTCGGCTGATAAAGCAAAATAACATAAATATCATAACGATCGTTTTATGTTTATTAACAACAAATTATAACGGCTGTTCAAAAAACCTTCTCGACAGCCTATCCGGTGGCCATTCGGCCACCATTTTTATTCCCTGACAACAAACCTATTTTGACGAACGGGAAGTCTTTCCTCCCGCAGGGCTTACTGTTTTTGTCAGTTTTTTGTCATCATAACACAACTTGATAAAAAACTCTGGCGGTACCCGTTTTTCCGATTTGCTGGTTTTCATTTCTATCACTTCAATATTTTTGTGAGCTGCTATCCATTCCGTAACTTGAAGTTGCAATTCCTCCAGGGTTTCTTGATTTGAATTCGAAAAATATTTAGTCTTCATTTATTCTCCTTACTGCTATTTCCCAATAGAATTTTTCAGCGTCGTATTTCCTGCAATACCTCGTTTATGTCCGGCAATTCCGGTATGGGATAAACTTTAATCCAAATCACTTTTCCGGTTTCATCAAGCAAAACATTGGCTCGTTCAGAAATTCCTTCCTGTTCGCGAAATAACCCGTATTCCGCGGCAATACCGCCATGCGGCCAGAAATCGGACAGCAATTTTACAGCGGCGATATGCAGCTCTTTGGCCCAAGCGTTCTTACAAGGGTAAGAATCAACACTTAGTCCGAGCGGAACCGTATTGTATTTCTCGAATTCAGCGAGGTTCGCTTCCAATGACTTCATTTGTTCCGCGCAAACCTGGGTCCAAGCCAACGGATGCCAGGACAGAAGAACCTTTTTGCCTTTATAAACTGATAAACGCACCTCTTGTCCCCGATTGTCCACTAAGGTAAAATCAGGCGCATATTGACCGATAGCAATTGGTTTCATGCCGTTCATCCTTTCATTTTCCCATTTGATCAAATGGTATTGCGAACCAGCAGCAACTCTTCAATCGTTGAGGTTTATTTATATTGTGTATATTTCTTCTTCCGCGTAAAATATCCCTGCTAAGAACTTTGCATCCCAGCTTTAATTAGAAGGAGTTTTCCCGTTTTACCGCAAAGTTATACTGTAATGTCTGATGATGCTGCCGATTTTAGAATAACGTTGGGGGAGGAACCTGTATGGCGATAGCAGCAGTCCCGGTTGACCAGCGAGTAATTGATATTGATTCCCGTCGCTTTGCTTCGATTGAAAAAGCGTTGGTCGAACTCCTAACAAACAGCGATGACAGCTATACCAGGCTAGAAAATGAAGGAATTGCTGTCACCGGTACAATCCATCTTATGTATGAACGCCATTTATCGGGAGCCGTTTTAGCGATCACAGATCAAGCGGAAGGGATGAACTTAGAGCGTTTACGGTCCATTTTGACTTACGGCGGCGCCCATAGTCCCCTCTCGAAAGGACTAACCAGTGGTCGTGGATACTTTGGCCGCGGATTAAAACAAGCGGTTTTTGGTCTCGGACATGGGTGGGTTGAAAGCATTCAAAACGGTCGGTTTGCCCGCGTCGATCTATTCCGCGACGAAAACAGCGCTTACCTGTATAACGACTTTGATGGCGACCGGCCGGCAACACCCGAAGATTACCGGCGTTTGTCATTGCTGGAAAACTGCAATGGTACACAGGTCAATATTGTCGTCGACAATCCCTTGGTCAACATCCCTTATTTTCAGTCTTTACTGTCGTCACTTTCCAACAATATCTATTTGCGGGATGTTTTACAACGCCGTCATTTGTATGTGACCAACCATCAACGCGGAAAATCAATCGACCGGCGCGGGCCGATCCGTTACGAAGAACCGGCATCCACAGTGCTTCTTGGTCCGGATGAGCCTGGATACTTTACTTCCTATGGGCAAAAATATGAGTTCAAACTAACCTTAAAACGCTCACAAGGCATCGATCTGACATTAAAAGGCGATGAGCGGACCAACGGACTTCTGATTATCTCCGGCAATGCAGTCTTGGATTGTCAGTTTTTTCATTATGAAAATCAATTGGGTACGGAATATTTATTCGGCACTGTTCGCTGTCCCGTTCTGTCCATCAAACTTGGACAGGGATTGCCAATCATCAGCGATGACCGGGATGGCCTGAACATGAAAGATCCGTTTGTCCTCGCGTTTGCCGCAGCAGTCAGCGACATGATCGGTTCCTATATAAAAGCGGAACAAGCGCGGCTCAGCCAGGTTGACCGGGCGGTCACTTCCGATAGAACCCGAATAATGATCAACCATCTGCTGCAACGAATGAACCGGATAGCAGTCGAAGACCTGCGGATCATAACGCCTTACGGTCCCGGGTCCGGCACCTACGGTCCTTATCCAAGCGGCCGGCCGGCGGCGTTACGCTTCACCACTCCCTTTTACTATCGCAAAGTAAATCATCCTTTTCATGTTACGCTAATGATCGACCGTTCACAATTTACCGACAAAGACCTATTTACTTTTTCTTATCTGTTGCCTCCATCCATTCAAGTCGAGCCAACTCCATTGGTTATGACGATCGCCGACCTGGAACAAAACGACAAGTTCGAATGGACTTTTACCGGCAATCAGGTAAAAGATCAAGGCCGGATTGGCGTAACAGCCGGCCGCTTTTCTGCCTGGTGCGAAGTCGTCATCGCCGCCGATACTTCCGGCGCAGGTTACCACCATCCAAGCGGAAAACCGCCTAGAGTGTGGGATCAGGACAACTCGGCCGATCTGTTCGCCGGTTATGAAATACGCAACTTGAATAATGAGCTGGACCGGGCTGTTTACATTCCTGAAGAAAGGTTGATCATTATTAATACAGGCGCCCCTACGGTACGCCTGTATGTCGACGGGAAAGGGCACTTCCGGGATGCCGCCCGTCTGCTGTTGGCCGAACTATTTATGGAGGTCATTGTCGACGAACTGGCGCGGCGCTATGTTGACCGTTCCAGCCACAAAGGCGATATTGACACCTATCACGCCGTCAAACAAGATTTGATCCGCCGCTATGGAACCGAAATTCACAAATCGTTTCTTAACGAATAAAGCAAAAAGAGTTGGAACCGTCAATCGAGTGAACGGTTCCAACTCTTTTTGCTTTTATCAGATTAATTTTCCAATGTAGAAGTGCAATTCGGACACCGGCTTGCTTTCAACGGGATCGCAGAAAAACAAAACGGGCACTCTTTCGTAGTCGGCGGAAGTTTTTCTGGTTCGCGTTTAAGCCGGTTGATTTGAACAATCAGCAGGTAAATCGCAAACGCGACAATTAGAAAATCAATCACGGTGTTCAAAAAAACGCCATAGTTTAACGTCACCGCTCCGGCATCCTTTGCCGCTTTTAAGGTGGGATAAGATCCGCTGGATAAATTAATAAAGAGATTGGAAAAATCAACTTTGCCAAGCAATAGGCCGATCGGTGGCATCAGAACATCGTTGACAAACGATGTGATAATTTTCCCGAATGCGCCGCCGATAATAATCCCGACAGCCAAATCCACAACATTGCCCCGCATAATAAATTCTTTAAACTCTTTAAGCATAGCTTTTCTCCTCCCTCTCATTTGCACTTATAAAAAACATTTCAACAGCAAGGGGGAAAAACCTTTTTTTACACACCGGCAACCGCAAAAGCGTCATTAACAATGACTTTTGCTTCCTCCTGTATTTTCCTAAGATGCTCAATGCCTTTAAAGCTCTCCGCATAAATCTTATACACGTCTTCCGTTCCGGAAGGCCGGGCCGCAAACCAGCCATTTTCCGTACAAACCTTAAGACCGCCAATGTTCTCCTGGTTTCCCGGTGCCTTAGTCAGTTTGGCAATAATTTTTTCTCCGGCCAGAGTCATTGTTGTCACCTGTTCCGGCGATAAGTTCGTCAAGATGGCTTTTTGCTGCGCGTTGGCATCCGCATCAATCCGTTCGTACGCCGGCGCGCCAAAACGTCCGGTCAAATCCCGATAATGTTCACCAGGATCCCGTCCGGTTTTGGCCGTGATTTCCGCAGCCAACAAACAGAGAATGAACCCGTCCTTATCGGTAGACCAGGCAGTACCATCTCTGCGCAGGAAAGAAGCGCCCGCGCTTTCCTCGCCGCCGAAGCCGAGCGAACCATCCAGTAATCCTTCGACAAACCATTTGAAACCAACCGGGACTTCCATTAATTTTCGATTAAGATCGGCAGCGATGCGGTCAATCATCGAAGAGGTAACCAGCGTTTTGCCAATGGCCGCATTGGCCGGCCAATCCTTGCGATGACGGAATAAATAAGAAATCGCCACCGAAAGGAAATGGTTAGGGTTTAAAAGTCCTGCACTCTTCGTTACAATGCCGTGACGATCAAAGTCAGGATCATTGCCGAATGCGAGATCATATCGGTCTTTCAAATCAATCAATCCAGTCATTGCATAGGGCGATGAGCAATCCATCCGGATTTTTCCGTCGCTGTCCAGATTCATAAAACTAAATGTTGGATCGGGATGCCCATTCAGCAATTCAAGAGTAAGTCCATACCGCTCAGCAATAGGCTGCCAATATCCGAGACCAGCACCACCCAAAGCATCGGCGCCCAGGATCAGTCCTGCAGCCTTTATCGCTTCCATATCAATAACATTCTCTAAATCATTAACATAAGCTGTAACATAATCATATTCCCGTATATGGCCGCTTTTCCAGGCTCTCTCATAGGACAGGCGTTTGACAGCCTTGTTGCCATTTTGCAAAAAACCATTTGCCAGATCGGCTATTTGTTTGGTAACGTTGGTATCCGCCGGTCCGCCATTGGGGGGGTTGTACTTAATGCCGCCACTGTCGGGCGGATTGTGGGAGGGTGTAATGACAACACCATCTGCCAACCCGGTTGACCGGCCTTTATTGTATGTCAAAATTGCATGCGATATCACCGGAGTGGGGGTATAGTTTCCGTCCTTCGCGCAGAAAACGGCAACCCCGTTCGCCGCAAGCACTTCCACCGCAGTTATAAAGGCCGGTTCCGACAAGGCATGCGTATCAAACCCAAGAAACAAAGGCCCCGTTATGCTTTGGGACTGCCGATAACAACAGATGGCCTGCACAACGGCATAAATATGATCCTCGTTGAATGTTCCCTGCAATGAGCTGCCGCGATGTCCGGAAGTGCCGAATGAAATTTGTTGGTCCGGATTATTCCCATCCGGATGGTTGACATAATAAGCGCTGACCAAGCGAGGGATATTTACCAAAATTGATTTGGGAGCTTTTTGGCCTGCTAATGGATGAACCGACATAACCACACCTCCAATATTCATGCTCAGAATATTTTCCCATTCACTAACTGATTGTCCGCGAATGAACGGTTTCCTGGAAAGAACATGGTTTTCCTAAAAAGTACCCTTGTCCGCAATCAATCTGCAATTCCTGCAAGATAGCCCATATGGCTTCATTTTCTACATACTCGGCAATCGTTTCCTTTCCCAGAGCATGGGCAACAACGTTCATGGCTTTTACCAATTCCCTATTTCTGGCATCTTCGTCCAGGTTATGAATAAACGAGCCGTCAATTTTAAGATAATCTACCGGCAACCTTTGCAGATGAAGAAAAGACAGGAAACCAGCCCCAAAATCATCCAAGGCAAATTTGCAGCCCAGCAGCTTCAGTCTGCGAATCCAATGTTCCGCATGGCTTAAATCCTTGATTGCCGCTGTTTCTGTGATCTCAAAACCGATGCGACCAGGCGAAATCCGGTTTTTGCGAATTTGAGTTTCGATAAACTTGAGTAGTTCACTATCGCCAAGACTGGCAGCGGAAATGTTTACAAAAACCGATACGCCGGGATGCATAGACAACAAGGAAATTGCCGAGCTTACCACCCACTGGTCAATTCTCGACATCAAGCCGAATTGCTCGGCTACCGGCATAAACCGGTTAGGATAAACGGTTTGCCCGGCAGGATCAATCATCCTCAACAAAGCCTCGTAATGCAGAATAGCGCCTGTGCTTTTAAACACCGGTTGAAAATGCAGCATAAAACGGTTTTCTTTAAAGGCATCATGGATCTGTAAAATAATTTGGTTTGTTTCAAACAAATTCGTCTTTTTATCCTCCGGATTAATAACGAAGATTCTGTTTTTCCCTTCCGCTTTCGCAGTATATAAAGCAATATCGGCGTGCGAAAACAGGCTTTGCGTATCTCGTGTTCCATCAATCATCGTGATGCCGATACTGGCCGTAACGTTTAACATCGTTTGCCGGCCTTGAAAATCAAAATTCTCCGTTCCCAAAGCCTGCAACAGTTTATTCGCAATCCTGCGGGCCTTTTCCAAATCAACCCCTTTTAGAATAGCCGCAAACTCGTCACCGCCTAATCTGGCCAAAAAAGTATCCTGGCCTAAATGAGTTTGCAGGCAATCAACCAGCCGGATCAGTATTTGATCCCCGCTCGCATGGCCAAAGGAATCATTAACCACCTTAAAATTATCCAAATCAATGAACAACAATGCGCTTTCATTTTGTTGCTTTTCAGCCTTGGTATTTAATTGGCTCAAATATTCTTCCAAATAATAACGATTAGGAATATTCGTCAAAAAATCATGGGTAGCTAAATAATGCAGTTGTTTAATATCCTGATTCTTTTTAACCAAATATTCATTCTTTTTTATTAACTCTTTGCGGTTGAAATCGGCACAATTGCCAATATGATTTTCCCCCTGCGCAACCGCTTGGGCAAAATCAAAACAATTTCCATACCCGCAGGCATAGCAATTAATCTTCCGTGAATCTTCCGTCGTTTTATGCATTTGCTCAAAAACCGTCTCGATGTCGATCGCTTCAACAACGGATACGGCTTGCGATTTATCCTCATAAGTACGAAGAAAATCATCGATCTGGAGCATCTTATCAAACAAAGAAAAAGTTTTCCATTTTTCTTGTTCCGACCTACCATGGTTTATTTTGCGCATGTTGTCTTTTTTCACTGCATTGATCGCAAAATCAACATCATCAAGCGGCTTGCTTTTGTTCATTCCGGTACCGGCAATGCAGCCATGCCGGCAGTTAATCACATCAACAATTTGCGGCAGCGGTTTTCCGCTTCCGCTGCGCAGCGCATATTCTTCCAAATAATCACAAACGAGATCCAGCCCGTCTGCTTGTCTGACCCAGGTATTATTCAAATAGAATTCAATATTTTCCCGCAACCCGCCCGATCGGCTAAAAACTGTCCCAAGGCCATCGCTTAGGTCGTCAAAATCCGTCTCAGGATACTCGCTAAGATCCCCGACATAGTTCTGTATATAATCCTCCAATTTTTCAGAAGTTACATTATAAGAGACCAAACCATGCGTATGTTTTTCATTCATTTCATCAATTTTGCCAATACAGGGCGACAAAAAAGCGATTCGATCCTGGATTGCTTTATATTGGTTGAGATAAATAGCTGTACAAATCATGGGACTATGTACCGGCGCCAGTTTAGGAAGCAATTGCGGCCGATATTTTTGAATGTAGTTTACAATTACAGGGCAGGGCTGGGCAATCACGGAATCCAAATCCCATTCCGCCATAATTTTCAAGTATGCCCATACGGCAATATCAGCCCCAATGGCAACATCATACAGTAAACGAACCCCCATCGACCTGAGATAGCCAAATAGTTTACGGTAATTAGGAACCGTAAATTGGATCGACGGGGCAACAATCAAAGAAATGGGTACGCCCTGCTGTAAATCGGCAAAAAAACGGTCGGTATCGTCCGCAAAATTTCTGGCATTGTGATCACAAACCTGGATGCAGGCCCCGCAATGAATACATTTGTGCGGATCAACTTTAATCTTATTTACTCCGTTGTGCTGGAACGCCACATTAGCTTTAACAATGCAACGGGCAACACACTTATTACAACCCACGCAAAGATCCTTGTCCGTCGTCAATATTTCGCGGTACGGCAATGCAGCACTTCTCATCATTCCGGTTTCTGCCCTTCTTCCGGCGCAAAAGAAAATTCGCCTATGACAAAAAAAGTGGCTCTCGCCTTCAGCAGCAATGTGTTTGCACCGTCTACAATCTCAGCTTCCGCAACAATGGTGCGATTTCCATTATGGAGCAGCGTCCCGCTTGCCCGGATGGCTGTTTGCGGCCCAGCCGCGCGAATATAGTTCAGATTCATTTCCAACGTCACTACTTTTTTGCGCAAGGTTGCGCACACTACGCCCATAACAGTATCTGCCAATGCCGACAAAGCGCCGCCATGCGCCACATTAAACAAATTGGTATGCATATCTTCCAGTACCGGCATTTCCATCTTTGCCGCACCTTCTTCTAAATCGGTGATCTTCATCTTCAATAATGTAACAAATGGGTTCAAATGATACCGCTTATATATGCCCTCTCTTATACGGGCAAATTGTTCCGACACTGTGTTACCCCCTAAATAATGTATGGTATAACGGCCGCCGATACCGGCAAAAACATTACTGTAATTGTACCACAAATCGGACTTTAACAGCAAAATGACTTTTCGTTTTCCCGGAGAAGAAATGCGAAAAGTCATTTTGCTGTTTGTAAGGTTATTTCCGCACGATACACCAGCGGTTTACCGAGTCGCCCTTTGTCATTTCCAACAGCTGTTGGCAGGTAAATTCCGGGTTCATTCCGGAAACAAAGGCCGTTAGCCAATTCTGATATAAAGGATTCATGATCGCCGGATCAACATTGGCCTTTTTCCAACTACTCTCCTGCAGGCGGGGACCACTTTCCCACACTACCGTTTCAACGGTATTTTCCAGCACCGCATCCGCTTGGTCACAAGGCATCCCATTGAGCCTGACGTCATTGAGGGCCGCATAAATACCGGCGGCGCTGTTACCATCATATTTGTCCTGTTTCCTTGCGATGGTCCCGCAAACAGATGCCTGCGCCGTAAAGAGATCTGCCGCCAATTCCGTTGCCGCCGGTCCGTAAAGATCAACCAAGTCGCGAACGAGCGCCGCTTCCCGTACTTCCGCCAACGTGATCTGGCGTTGCAGCCAGCCATGAATATTATTGCAGTCAATCAACTCAGCGAGATCGATATCCGGTGGTGGACTGCCGTATGTATCCCAAACACCGCCTCTAATTTCTTCTACAGTTTCGCCAAAGAGATTCCCTGCTTTGTCACACAGCAATTGCTCCCTGTCATTGACCAATTTAATTTTTTGATACAGCCAATAATGGATCGGCCCCAAAAACGCGCTCATGCCAATGTCCTCCTTTAGTTTTCCATATTAGATAACTTGGTTCAAAGCCAACAACAACCCGTCTAGATTCAATCCATGGATGCCGGCCGCTTTTTCGAGTTCTTCTCCCGTAGATGACGGACAGCCAAGGCAGCCCATGCCAAACGATCGTAAAACCGGTATGGTTTGTGGATACACTTGGATAATATCACTGATAATGCTTTGGGCCGTAATAGGGTCCCCGGCAATTAACCGGCCGGTTGCAAGCGCCGCCGGCTCCGCCGGATTTACCACTTCTGCCCGTTGTATATCAAGACTTGGATCCGTTTGTGGAGCGCCGGTAAACTCTGCCAAAATATCAGCCCGGAATTTTTCCAGGCCCACTCGCTCAATTAACTGTCCTACCCTCTCGATTTCCGCATACTTGCGATAATATTGTACGATAACGGCAACCAAGCGCAGCACTTCTTCATAACTCAGATCAGCTGCAATCTCGTCGGCCAGCCTGGGATGCGCACCGGCGGTTCCGCCCGCATAAACCGTCCACCCTTTGTCGGTTCCCAACACGCCAATATCTTTAACATAGATTTCCGAGCAAGAATTAGGACAACCGGCAACTCCTATCTTCATGCGTGACGGCATTTCCTGCGCATGATACAAACGGTCCAATTCCAAGCCCAGTTTTACACTGTCCTGCTTCGCACGTTTGCAAAACGCCGTTCCCGGGCAAACTTTGATGCTGCGCACACAGTTTGCCGCCCCCATAGCCGGCTGCATGCCAAGATCCTGCCAGGCTTTTTCCACGTCATCCGCTTGCAAATTTGTGATTAGGATGCGTTGTGCGGAAGTAACTTTTAAAACCGCGCCGTATTTTTCCGCTACTTCTGCATACCGGCGCAGGGTTTCCGGTTTTATAAAACCGCCCGGTAAGTGCGGCGTAATCCCATAGGTCCGTTTATTATCACGTATTTTTTGCAAATTAGCATTTTTAGGCAACATCCTGTTTCCCTCCCACAGGCCGTTTTTCATCATTCCCGCCTGATATTTCTCCTGTCCTTATCATACGATAAACCATTCTTCTTGACTGTGAGGCATATCACAGGTGATATTTTTTGAAGCAAAAACGACAAAAATCGAACCAGTTTGTTCCGGCCGATTTTTGTCGTTTCGATGACCTATTTTTGTAATCGTATGGTTAATTAGGATTTTGCCCGCAAATAAGGTTTCGGCCAAGAAATATCTTCGCCCAGCGTTTTAGCCGCCATTAGCGGCCAATACGGATTCCGCAGCAATTCGCGGCCGAGGAAAACCAAATCAATCCCGGCTTTGACAATCTGCTCGGCCTGGACCGGTTCCGTAACCAACCCTCCGCCAATGACCGGCAATCCTGTTTTTTCTTTAATTGCCGCCGCAAAGCCGATTTGATATCCTGGGTATGCGCGCGGTGCCGCCGGCGTCACTCCGCCCGAGCTCACATGCACCAGATCAATCCCCTTGCCTTTGATCATATTCAGCATTTCGCCTACCATTTCCGGCGAATTTCCTTCCGGTTCATATTCATAAGCGGATACCCTTACAACCAAAGGCATCGTCGAAGGAAGTTCATTTCGCACCGCCTCGACAACTTCCGCCAAAATTCTCACCCTGTTTTGAACCGTTCCGCCATATTCGTCCTCTCGCCGGTTTGTCAACGGGGATAAAAATTGATTGATCAAATATCCATGCGCCGCATGGAGTTCGATGGCATCAAACCCTGCTTTGACTGCCCGGATCGCGGCCAGTCGAAAATTGTCGACAATCCGTTGAATATCCGATACAGTCAGCGATTGGGGAGTCCGGTATTCAGCGTTGAAAGGCAGCGCAGACGGCGCAACCGGCTCCAGGTAAGGCACTTCGCTTTTTCTGCCGGCATGACCCAGCTGGATTGCAATCTTGCTTTCCTTACTATGCACCGCATCGATAATCCTTTTTAATCCCTCGGCTTGAGCGTCGTTCCATATCCCCAGGTCATTTTCAGTAATCCGGCCACCATCCTCAATCCCTGTGGCTTCCATAATAATAAAGCCAACCTGTCCTACCGCCCGGGACACATAGTGGGTAAAGTGCCATTCATTGGCAAGCCCATCCCGTTCTGACGAATACATACACATCGGCGGCATAACAATCCGGTTCTTAAGCGCCAAACCCCGAAGCAGCAAAGGTGAAAAAAGCATACTCGTTTTCCTCCTTATTTTCTTGGTATTCCAGCCTCACACGGAACTGCCGTTTGACATTTTCCGCAGCCATACCGCGGCTTGTACAACACTTTCATTTGTTCTATGTATTGGCCGCAGACCGTATTATCCTTGCCCCCCTCACTGATTGCTTGCGACGGGCAACGAGGAACGCAGACGCCGCATTTTGAACAATTCTCATCCAGCGAAGCATAATAACGCGGTGTTGGAGTCATCTCCGCATCAACAACTACACTGCCAATCCTCCCGGCGGAGCCCCGCCTGGTAATCAAGGAACGATTCAGACTGAAGGTTCCCAAGCCGGCTACAAAAGCAACATGGCGCTCCGACCAATTGCTTTTTCCGGCAACCACACTAAACCGTTCATCCAAGCAAGGAGCAACCGCTGTATATCCCGCCTCAGAAAATAGTTGAACCAAAAAATTCCGCAGCGCATCATTCACGCTTTCTCCCTCGATACGCCCGTACAACCATTCTATGGCTGGCAAGCCGGCCGGTCGGTTGGCCTTCCTTACCTCTAAAGAAAACGGCAAAAAATAAGACAGCACACTTTTTGCGCCCACCAGCCAGTCTTGCGGCAATTTGTGGAGCCTGCCCACGGCATCATCAGCGCGTAACCGTTCAAACAGAGGGTCATTGGCCTGCGCAACACCAAGCAAGGGTATATCAAAAATTGGCATATTATGCAATCCGTTAACAACATTAAGTGAATTATCCCGGAGAAATTTTTCCACCGCTATGGTGAGATCGCCTAAATCCACAACCTTCATCCCCCCAAGTTTATTGCACCGCTCATTGTCTTCCTCTTATTAAAAAACATTATAGAAAAAAGGGGAAATTCCTTTCGAACATAGAATATTTATTCCCTTAAATTATAACCCACTACTCGTCTTCTACTCGAACTATCGGCAGGACTTTTACCTTATCATACAGAATTGTACCTTTGAGATAAACTGGTTGTCTTGTGTAAGCAGAGCAACTACGTATCATTATTTCAATATCATGCAGACAGGAATCCTGTGACAACGGGATTCCCGTTTTTTTGCAAAGAGGTGCCAGGATTGAAATGAAAAAATTGATTATCGCTGAAAAACCATCCGTATCCAGAAACATTGCCGATGCAATCCATGCCAAAGCTAGAAAAGATGGTTTTATCGAAGGGAATGACTATGTAATCACATGGGCATTTGGCCATTTACTCCAGCTTTATGATCTAAAAGATTATAATCCAGATCTCAAAGGCTGGAAATTGGATTATTTTCCCTATATACCAAATGAATTTAAATATAAGATTAAAACTTCGGATCGGAATAAGGACCAAATTGATACCGGAGCAAAAAAACAAGTTGACATCATTCACAGCTTAATTGAACGGGAAGATATCGACGGAATTATTGCCGCAACCGATGATGACCGCGAAGGACAAATTATTTTTGACGAGATTGCCTTGTATTTGAATACAAAAAAGCCAATCGAACGGTTGTTGTTAAATGAATGGACAAATGATGAAGTAAAAAAAGGGCTGCAAAACTTGCGATCCAATAATGAGATGCAGTCGCTGCAAGATGCCGGATTTGGACGCCAACTGGCCGATTGGTTAATTGGCATCAATCTTACCTCTGTTGCGACCGTAAAATATCGGGCCGACCACTCGATAAAAGTGTTAAATATTGGGCGGGTTTTATTGCCGACATTAAAGATTATCTATGACCGCGATAAAGAAATTGAAGCATTTCAGGAGTCAAGCTATTACAAATTGATTGCTGAATTTAAAACGCGAGAAAATACCGTATTTGAAAGCACCTATTATGAAAACGAACTTGAAAAATTCGAAACAAACGATGGATTGGATAAAATCAAAGCCGAATTAATTGGCAAAGAAGCGCGTATTGTCAATAAAACCGTGGAACATAAGAAAGAGTACGCCCCGTTTTTATTTAATTTGTCGAATTTGCAAGGCTATATTACCAGCAAGTATAAAGGCTGGACGTCTGATAAAGTATTGAAAACGGCGCAGACCTTGTACGAAAACAAGTTTATTACTTATCCTAGAACAGCCAGTTCCGTTTTGGATGAAAGTTTAATTGAAAAGGCCGAAAAAGTCTTAAACGTTCATAAAAAAGGAATTTCCTATGAACAGGAGATAATTTTTCATACATCTAAACGTGTATTTGACAGTAAAAAAGTCGAGAGCCATTCGGCCATTATGCCTACCTATATCGTACCTAAAACACTCAACAATGATGAGAAAATCGTGTATGACGCAGTGGTCAACCGCTTTTTGGCCCAATTTATGCCTGTGGCTGAATATGAAGAAACCGTACTCACCATAAAAGTTGATAGTACTGCTATTAACGGCGTTTTTATCAGTAAAGGGAAAGTAGAATTAAACGATGGATGGAAAAAAATAGAGAATGTAACCGCAAAAGAAATTACCTTGCCGCAGGTTGAAGAAAATGAAATTGTGAGCGTACACACTAGCGAAGTGAGTGAAGTGAAACGTAAAGCGCCAAAATACCACTCGGAGAAAACGTTGTTGCGCGAGATGGAAACCTGCGGGCGCAAATACAAGGACGAAGATTCCGAAGAAATGATGCTTGCTATCTTAAGCGGATTTAGCATAGGAACGCCGGCAACGCGCGCGGAAACCATAAAAAAACTAAAAGATATCGGCTATATTAAAGTGCGGGGAAAAAGTTTAGTTTGTACAGATCTGGGGAAAATGATCGTTGAAAAATTTCCGGTGAAAGAATTGTTTGACTTGGAGTATACAGGAAAATTAGAGAAAACGCTGGCGGATATTGAAAAGAAAAAATTCAATAAAGAAGATTTTATCCATATGATGGTAGAATTTGTTGTGAAATCAGTGAATGATGTGAAGTGCGCCGCGCACTTTGGCGCTCATGATACTATTTCAGACGACGTGGAAATACTGGGGATATGTCCGGAATGCGGCAGCCCCGTGGTTGAGTCCACGAAAGCATTTGGATGCAGCAATTGGAAAAACGGCTGTAAGTTTACGATCTGGAAAGACGATAAATACATATCTTCTTTTGACAGAAAAGTATCTGCCGACATGGTCAAATTATTACTAAAAAATGGGCGGGTTGGCTTTCGCGGTCTAAAAAGCAAAAAAGGGAACAAGTTCTCAGCCTATTTTTATTATGGGAAAGAGGAACGCACCGGGCGGTATAATTGGAAACTGGAATTTATTGATTAATAATTCTCACCGCGTGTCGTGTTGCAGAAAATCGTTATTCTGACTGTAAAAAACAAAAACATCCGACTTGCCTTTGCGGTCATTCTATGTGAACAGGCAAGCCGGATGTTTGATGCGTTAGATTAAACTATCATTAACATCAGTTTATTTTTATTAATAACAACTTATAAAGGCTGTTCAAAAAGGTTAAGATGCTAGGAACAGCGCTGCTCGCGTACTGAAATGGTACGCGAGCAAGCAAACATAGTTGTGACACCGCAGATTGGCCTTTTTCAACAACCTAGAAACCTATAGGATAAACTGGTTAATAGAAGCCCCAGGCGATACCATCGGCTCCACAAGATCGTCTTTGTCAACATTCGCTACAATGATACAGCTCTGTTTCGCCTGCAAAGCCTGCTGAAAAACAGCAGCGAACTCAGCCGGAGTATTTGCCTCTGCGGCAAGCGCGCCGCAGATCCGGGAAAAATTAACAAAATCAAAATCCGGCAGATTGGTCGCTGAATAACGCTGCCGGCAAAATACTTTCTGCAACTGCCGCACCAGACCCAATGACCGGTTGTTCATGATCACAATAACTACCGGCACCTCTTCATGTACTATAGTGTATAATTCCATGCCCGTCATTTTAAATCCGCCATCGCCAACCACTAAAACCGCCCGTTTATCCGGACAGGCCAGTTGCGCCCCCAGGGCTGCCGGTACGCCAAACCCCATCGCACCCAGACCGCCGGAAGAGATCCAAGAGCGCGGAGCATCGATTTGCAAATGCTGCGCCGCCCACATTTGGTGCTGGCCAACATCGGTAACCCACATGACCGAGTGTTCTCCCGTATTTCCTGACATATGCTCCATGATCCAGGGAGCATTTAATTGATTTTCATTGTAGGGAATGGAAAACTCTTGCTTCCAAGAATTAATTTGCGACCACCAGGCTGAAAAATCCACGGACTCTTGCCGCAAAAAAGCTTCCCGCATGGCTCGTAATGTTTGACGCAAATCACCAATCACCATAATTTCCGCCGGCACATTTTTATTCATCTCCGAAGGGTCAACATCCAAATGGATGATGACTTTTCCCTGGGCATACTTATTGCAATCGCTGGTTACCCGATTGCTGAACCGCGTACCGACCGCCAAAATAACATCCGCTTCACTGACTGTCCAGTTCGCCGCTCTATGTCCATGCATACCCGTCATGCCAAGAAAACAACGGTGTTTCGCGGAAAAAGCGCCCAACCCCATCAACGTGCTTACCACCGGAAGACCGGCTGTTTCCGCCAGGGCTCTCGCCTCTTTCCAGGTATCTCCCGCCTTGATCCCCCCGCCAACCAGCATGACGGGCCGTTTCGCCTGTGTAACCGCTGCCATGGCAGCGTCAACCATCTGCTGAAAAGAAGAAGTTTCCAGTTCCGACTGCGGATCCTTCTCCCCGCCTAAAGCGGAAAGAGAGCTGAATTCCCCCTGGGCAGACATAATATCACACGGCACATCAATCAAGACTGGACCGGGACGCCCGCTCGCCGCAATCTGGAAGGCCATGCGCACCGTTTCCGCCAAAATCGAAATATCATTCACCAAGAAATTATGTTTGGTGATTGGCATTGTGATGCCAACGATGTCAAGTTCCTGAAAGGAATCTTGCCCAAAAAGCGTTGTCGCAACCTGACCTGTAATCGCCACAATCGGCGAGGAATCCATGTACGCTGTGGCCAATCCTGTGACCAAGTTTGTGGCCCCTGGCCCAGACGTGGCGAGACATACTCCCACCCGTCCGGAAGCCCGGGCATAGCCATCGGCTGCATGCGCAGCGCCTTGTTCATGAACGGTCAAAATATGGCGGATCGGCGCGTCATACAAGGCATCATACAGCG